>Ga0247834_1008269_pt1 | contig 10546 bp, 5 predicted proteins | sample LaCruzMarch2015__8_FD_187118 | JGI IMG/M metagenome (GOLD analysis project Ga0247834, IMG submission 187118) | Freshwater microbial communities from meromictic Lake La Cruz, Castile-La Mancha, Spain - LaCruzMarch2015_12m | ecosystem: Environmental > Aquatic > Freshwater > Lake | place: Spain... | reverse complement strand
TCTTCTATCATCAATAATCGAATCTATTGCATGATCAATAAATGAAGCGACAGCATAAGTACCTCCTACAATTGCACAAAGTTTGATCAAAAAGGCTGATAATCCATCAGTCATTGGTGCAATTTCTACAACCAATCCATCTATGGCATAATTGAAATAAAGGGAAGGCATATGATTTACTTCGAATGTATTATGGTTATAAGTATACTGATAAGCTCTTGTCTATCCGAAAATATGATTTGTATAGATAGTGGGAACTATATCCAAATGATAATGGCTTATATATGAATGAGGTGTCCCACCCATATCATATAATTTTTCATGTCCCTTTAGTTTTGAGAGCACAGCTTAAGGATGTTGTTTCTAAATACTGGTTATATTATCAAGATCTCCAAAGAAAAGATAATGAATTTTGTGAGACATATCGAGGGTTTTAATGATATTCTAAATTCTTAATCTTGCATAAATGTTTTGATAAGCGTGACTGCTTATATGAAAGTTACCCGGTACTTCTTTTACTGTGAAGTCTCCGGTAAGCCTGCATCCATATCCTCTCTCAAAAGCTTATTTTGCAGTTTGATATTGCTTTTCTTGATTAGGCTCATTCAAAAGCTCAAAATTTTTGCCACCATCGAATTCTTCTCCATCTCTATTAAGTCTATACTTTCTGACAGATCCAAGATTGGGTGAGTGAGACATCATAGCATCTTGTATATCTAAAGATATGATCTCGCATGGAAATCTCGGTAGTGAGACATCTAAATGAATTCTGAATAAGCAAGTAGATACTTCATTTATCGTCGGGTTACTAGTTCACCAGGGACTATCATGGCCATATACTATGGGTTGAGGTAATCACGAATCTCGAAGAAAAGGAAATAGAATATGCTTATAACTGTTAGAATCGATAGTAATCCTCCTCTATTTGTTCCTTATGAAAAATCCTTTGGCACTTTTTTGAAGATGTCTAATTTTCGTACTCGATCTCCTATGGTCATTATCTTTATAATCAACTATATTAGAACACATGGAGAAAAACAATTTTGATCTTTGATACAATTAGCCTAAATTTATAGCTAGGATCGATAATTCTTTAAAATGAAATTATTTTAACATCTATTTTTGAAATAACTTTATTTTTCTCCTGATCACAGTATCATAGATTCTACTTGTTTTAAATGGGTCATTAATATAAAAAAACCGAATGATAAAGTTATAGATTCATAGATATTCTTAATTTTAGTTCGTTATAATTGGAATCAAGAAGAATAATGGATCCATTCGTCATAATCCGAAACTATCGCCATAGAGGAAATACTCAAGCTGATTAACCAGTCCCCTTAGTAGCACCCCGTATCTTCTTACGGTAGCTGGACCCTAATGCACTTGTTTCTCGTCAATCTGCCCCAAAGCCAGCAGCCAAATATTGCTAAGATGATAAGTAGAACTACAGCCTGCTCATGGATATGGATTTGGGAGATGATCTGATGAAGAAACTTCCAACACCGAACCAATTTCAACTCATCAATTACTCTGACTATGATTTTACATATTGATACTGCCTACTCAACATACCCGAAAAATATCTAAAGTTGAATGAGGTCGCCTTTAAATTGAAGGATATGTGTCCTTTTTCAGATTTATAAGTCGAAATAAATTTTTATTGTGTATCTTTTGTACGATTGAATGCAAACATGAGAGAAAACGGATTCTCATTTTAGCCAGTAAATCAGCCATAAAACTTTTGAAATCCTATAGCAAATGATTTTGAAATATCAATGCATAGATATTTTTATGAAGAAGTAGGCTGATCATATTGTCTATGTATAAATCAAAGATTATTGAAATAAGTAATAAAATCGATCTATACTTTTAATATTTATGCCTCTATTTAAATTAATCAAGAAAATACAAAGGCAAATAAAAGCAATTTCTTTGAAAGAAATATGCGATAAATAACAAAACCTTTAAAAAAGTTAGATTATTCATAAAAAATTACTAGAATTCGTTCAATCACTGTAAACTGATAGCTAAAAAGAATACTAATATTTGCTAAATTGGTCATCGTTATATTCGAGGAGAGAATCAATTGCGTAAGAATAAAAATTTGAAAATTATTTGCAATATTCGCTTAGATACTTATATATTGGGGTAGATTTTCACCTTATCTTTTTTCTATTATTTCTTTTTTATGAATTATCATTTTTATGCTTCTAAAATTCAACTCCACAAAGAAATTTGAAAGCAAAAACTTAGATATATTAGTTGAAAGATTCTATTATATGCAAATCTTCGAGATAAATTCTCCCTAATCTTCGACAGTCATTGATTCCTCTATGCCTTTCGAAGGATAATTCAGCCAAAAGTATTGATATTGTTGAGTTGTTGCCTCGCTCATCAACTGATATGTGGTTAGTTATTTAATCTTTTATCAACAGGGAACATAGTGCATGCTTGAGTAGCAATTACTGATGAACGAGTGGGGGATCTGGCTTTGCTTCCTAGGGGAGCCGAACTAGTCGAATGAGAAATACTACTAAAACTACATGTTGGCGTACAACTTGCGCTCTCCAGCTGACCTAGCATATGTTTGGGCGCATTGCCAGCTCAATAGTCTCGACAACTTTCTTTTACGCTCCGGAAAACAACTCACGTACACAGCAAAACACTCAGTTATCTCGTGAAAGATAGGTGGAGGAAGGTGAACTCGATTGAGTATTTCCGAAAGGGAATAGAGCCCAAGTGGGAAGATCCAAAGAATGAGTGCGGTGGAAGATTTGTGTTCCCCGTCAACAAGGATGTTACGAACAAGGACGATATTTATTCTAACTTGGTCTTTTACCTTTTAGGGGAGGATTTTAACCATTCGGAGCACATCAACGGCTTTCGTTTTATCTCTCCCAAAAATTCTCAGAGTTTCTACAGAGTAGAGATCTGGGTAGACTTTGATAAGGAAAATACGGAGGTGCTAACCCATTTCCAAACACTACTGACCTCGCTATTCCAGTCTCTGAGCTTTGACTCAAGGTCTGTTCGGTTCCTGAACAACAAGCAGGAGGCCAAAGAGGAAGGAAAGTGAGCCATTTTTGATATATTTGGACCTACTGGGCATTTAATATATATTCATTATTTGCAATGGCCACAAGAGCAAAATACGAGCTTGTTAGAGGAGGAGAAAACAATGAGACTAAACTTGACACTGATATCATCATGCGTTTCTCACCAACCTATGGTAAACATTCCTTGATTTAGGTCGATACGTCTCACGCGCACTTACCCTCTTTTTCGGAGAAGGCAAAAACTTCGTCACACTCAAGGCAGCTGAGAAACTCATGGACAAGGCTCTTTGGGTTGCTGAAGTAGTGAGAAGAAAGGTTGAGGGACTCCACCAAATCGTCACCGTCACCGAACGCAAAATTGTTGATGTCTATGAACCAAAGGAGGAGGGTCTCGTTCAGGTCACCCAAGAGCGTTTCCTAACTATTCTTGAGGTTACTCTCACTCGTCAACCTACTACCGAGCAAAAAGGACAACCTGGTTACCATGCTCCATTGAACATTAAGGCTAATTTCCTCACCAAGGAGTCTTGGGAGCAAGGAGAGAAAGAGCGCGCAGATCGTAGAGAGAAGGGTACTGAAGAGAGAGGAGAGAGAAGAGAGCGCAGAGATGATAGGGATCGTCCTAGAAGAGACAACCGAGACAACAGAGATAACCGCGATAACCGTGAGAATCGTGAGGATAGAGGTGGAGAAAGAAGAAGAGGAAGAGAAAGAAGAGACTGATGTAGATGACATATCATGTTACAATATTCAATAAAAATTGAATTTGCTTAAGAATATCTTGATAAGACTCAAGATATAGAAATCTTTCAAGCTTAGGATAATTAGTTGAAGGATTTAAAGCTTTGTTTTCTAATTAGATGCAAGCTTATTAGAGAAAATAAACATCATTAATGATGGATTGAGACAATTGTAATGTATTAAAATAGAATTGTTTAAGATTTTTGCATATTCTTATTTAATTTCCTAAATTTATAAACTTTTTTTTACCCAACAAAACTTATGGGGAACATTTGTGCAAAACCTAGTGATATTGATCCTCCTCTTTAACGTTAAAATAGCAAAGCCTATCGGATAACAACAAACATTCGTACCTTCAATCCAAATCAGATGATACTGAGTCAGAAAAGATTAATTAGATAAAAGAATTCCTAACACTTAGTGCACAAAATACTGTTTCTTTTTATAGTCGTGCTCCAACACGGATAATAAGTGAATCTCAAACTAAGCTTGATAAACCTGCTAAACCACCAAAATCAATCACAGATTTTAAAGTCGTTCGTGGTTTAGGAAAAGGAGCATTTGGACAGGTCTTTATGGTCAAAGATACGCATGAAAGTAAATATGATCATATTTAGATAAATTTTATGCAATGAAAATCATCAATAAAAATACTATCACTTGTGAAGAAGAACGCATTAATACAGTCTCATAAAGACTTATTCTTGAAGCTATGGATCATCCTTTCATTGTTAAATTGCATTATGCATTTCAGTCGGAAAGAAAACTGTACCTTTTAGTTGATCTAATGTCTGGGGTAAGGATATTTATAACAAGGGTTAACTTTTCTATTTGCTGAGAAGAAGTAAAAAATTTCCAGAAGAAGTAGCTAAGTTTTATGCTTCATAAATTGTCTTAGCAATAGAGTACCTTCATTCAAGAAATATAATCTATCGAGATCTCAAACCAGAAAATATTCTTCTTGATCAATATGGCCATATCAAAATTACTGATTTTGGGCTATCAAAAGTATGTAACTCATAAAAACAAATCACTTATAGTATTTGTGGCACTCCTGAATATGTTGCTCCAGAAGTTATGCTTGGAAAAGGATATTCACAAACAGCAGACTGGTTTAGCTTTGTATTTAATCGTATATTTAGGGTTCCTTACTATATGATATGCTGACTGGTCGCCCTCCTTTTTACTCCACGAATAAAAATGATATTTTGAAGAAAATAACTACCAAACCAGTACCGATTCCTGAGGAATTATCAGCTTAAGCTAAATCACTTTTGAAAGGTCTATTCAAGATTAAACCAAAAGAGAGGCTTGGTTTTGCGAAAGGCGCAGAATAAATAAAAAATCATCCTTTCTTTGCGAATGTAAATTTTGAGCAATTATATTTGAAAGAAGTCTAAGCTCCTATTTCTTTTAAAGAAGCTTTAAATGATGATGGTTTTGACCTTGATTTTAACAACAACTCCTACTAGAGCACAATCAACCTCGATCGCACAATGAAATAAAAAGGACTTATTTTCGATGGATTTACATATTACAAGCCTTAGATTTCTCCAAAAAAGAAAGATGATATAATGAGAAATATAACTGAATAGGACTTCAGTCCATGATCTCTCTTTATTCGAGTTCATAATCATTCAAAATATAATATTCAAATCTGTATATTTTAAAATGTCAAGCGATATCGAACAAAGTTAAGTCCTTGATTACATCAGAGAGTATCTCAAATACTGGGAGTTAAATAACTCCCTCGATAGCTTTTAGTAATAGATAAAGAAAAAAGTACATACAAATTCATTTAGTCATCGATCCCTCTTAAAAAATCAAGCAGAGCAACGTAAAGTAAGCTTGAAACTGTTCTTAAATGCCCAAACAATAAAACAAGAAACGAGCAACAGCTAGAAAAAGAAAATAAAGCGCAGTTAAAGAAATATCAAGAAGTTTTACAAGCTGGAAGGCAGATATTTTCTGTCTCTATTAATCTTCTTCAAATAATTCACAACATCAAATAAGGAAACAATAAATACTAGTCTTTAAATTAGGCAATCTAAAATTATAAAATACAGCTAGGAAAACATCATAAAATTATTATTAATTAGGGAAGAGTAGAAGGAACTGAGTTAATCAGTGAAACTGTTATCAAGGAGCATAAGGCAAAGCTTTAACAGCATTTTTCAGATAAATACATTGAGGGTATAATCGAAGTATTACTTTCACTCAGAGTAAATGCATTACAAATTGCTCCTGAGTTAAGAAAAACTCTTGTTTAATAGCTAATACGCAGAGATATTTTCAAAATCACCCAAATGGATGGCTTTTAATTCATAATGGAGATTCTAAATATCAAAAATAAATCACTTCGGCATGCAGTCACATCTTTGATAAGTGTTATAGTATCTACTCTCAGAGGAATTGAGTATATGACTAATGGAGGAAATGATGTGGGTGTTGTTGATAAAATCATAAAGGTTAATGTTCTCCTATTTAGATTTTAAAGGAACAAGATAACGGAAATGTTACACAAAGATTTTGTTTGGCGATTTTACAAAAATGTAGTGTCAAAGATAGCGTTATTAAGGTATACTGGGATAATTAAATGATTACATGGGTTCTTACCCTTGTCAAAAAAAGTTTAAATACAAAAATTCATATGTTTTGTTTAGATTTTGCGACTGCGATGCTAGCTAATATGATTCACTCGAAAACATGTCAACTAAACCTTTAAAAAAGACCATAAATTGTTTTATTTATAATCGATACCATCTTAAAGATAATCAAGGAGCCTCCATAAAAGATAGAAGTTTCAGTTCTCATGCATCTCCTCATCACTGTTTCTTATCTTTGTAGGGATAGGTTTAAAAAACAACTTGAATAAACACATCTACAAAGAAGAATTGGGGAGTTTGTAGATTTCTATTAAAACACCTACAAAGAAGGTATCTTTATTTCTATTCAGAAGGTGAGGCCGCTGAAATGGATAAGAGAACTGTCCTTGATTTATGTGCCCATATGTTTCATGGCAAATAATAAGAGTTTGATACCGAAGATAGAATCAGATAATATGAAAACTAGCAAGGATAACTAATTTTTGAATGTTTTCAAGATTAGGTCAATTGATAAAAATGATTTCTTGATTCCAATAATTTTAACTCATATATTAAATAATACTTTAATTATAACATCATAATGAAACTTTTATTCCTCTTCTCGCCAAATTTTATAGTCGATCTCTTACGTTTCTTAGGACTATCTTATTGTTACTAAGTGTTATATTAGCAAGTTGTCCAAGATGTTCTGCCTAGTTCTAAAGCCAATTCAAACTTTTTTCTGTCAAAAAATTGTAACTGAGATTAAGAGAGATGAGAGTACGGCTTCTGTATATAAGCTCTGGGAATATTTCATCTGATATTTTATTATTCATTAATTTTGCTGATTTTAATCTTTGTCTTGATGTAAAAAGCTCAGCTATTGATAAGATATTACTATCACCTAAGAAAGCTGCACCAAGATCAATTACTTACAATTTATCCTTTTGTAAATCTTCATAAATTCTCATATATTTATCGGGAAGATCGAGTCTTCTCTTTTTCTTATTTTAACTTCTTTCTCCTAAAATATTAGGCCTATCTGTAAAGCTTTGCTGTTGATCTCTTTTTGGCCTTGATTTTGATAAATTTGCACGACTTGAAGACAATCCTTATCTACTTCTACTTGCTTATAAAATTCTATTAGAGGAAGCACCTGTATGAGAGTTGTTATTCGGGTAGTTAAGTAATTTTTTTGGAGGAATGTGACTCATATGATGATCTACTTCAAGCGTTTTATTCGATTAAACTTCACATATATTAAAATTGAAGTGTGATGAAAGTTGAATAGGGCTTACTTGCTTTGGGCTCACTTGTTTTACTCTTTTCGTTGAGTCTTCTTTCGATCCTGATTTACTATTAGTTCCAAGGAGCAAATTATCTTCCTATTTCTTTTATTTTGTTTGAGGACTCATTTTATTTTATTTATTTGATAGACCTACATGAGTGTTATTTTCAGGTCTACTTGGTGTATTAGATTTGTAAAGATAATTATTCTTTTGGGTAACTTTTTTCTTTTATTCTAGAGCTTGATTTATAGATGGCATATCTTTACTGTGCATTGATGCAAGGATGTGAAGATTATCTGTTATTGGAGTAAAGCTAAGACTAATATCTTCTATTTATTGTTATAAATTTCCCATTTTTTGCTTATAAAAGTTATCTATTTACACAAGAAGGTACTAACCTTCATGGATGAGAAAACCATTTGAACTTTCCTTATCAATGTAGTCGATAAGTTGACTGATTTTTTCAAGATTAAAGACATCATCAACTCCTTTACTCATTGTTTAAAGCGATAGAATATATTGATCTTTTCTTGTGATGAGGTCCTCGAGAGATGCATCACTCATAAATTTGTTTTTTTTGAAGGACAAAGCTGTTTATAAATCAGATATCAACTGTTTTTAGTATTTATGGAGAGCTTGAATGCAATTTGAAATATGGGTTCTTATTCGTTTGGTTTATCTTTGGCGTTTTTCAATGATTGATTGTTAGATATGCTCTTATATGGCATTTTTATCTAGTTTTTCTTTACGCTCATTAATATTTTCATAAATCTTGAAAGATTATTAAGCAACTTTACTATACTATACTAGAAATTCTTAGTAAGGTATTATTTTATGATTTTTGTGCTAACCAAAAAGACCACAACTTGCACAAATAAGGCATCGATCTTTAAGGCAGATCAAGTCTGCTTTTTTTAGATGTAACAGACAGGTATCAAAGTTTAGTTTAACTTTTTTTGGGGAAATTATCAATGTTTTTTCTTTTTAGTGCTTTTAAGGAGAAGAGACATAAGGTACTTACATAAATATCTCTGCTTAATCGAAATGAGAAATAGAAGGAGAGTGTTTTGGAGGGTATTTTGAGGGTAGTGGAGTTGAATACTATTTTTTAGGAATTTGATTCATATTGATGTGAAGATTTTCATTTTTTTATTTATTCGAATTTTCTCCATTTCTCTTGGAGTGCTGCAATTTTTATAAGATAGATTGGTTTGTTATAAATGATTAAAGGCCGAGTTTTCTTTTTTCTATACGAACCCTATCAATCGGACATACTTTATGATTACAAAAGTACTTATCTACTCATTTAGGCATTTAAGGCAAACAGTATGAGTACATCGAACAAGCTTTTTAGGCGGATTTAATTGTGTATATGTCTCTTTACATTTAGGACAGTGAAGTTAGTTGTCCATTTATAACTGTTAATATCAAATTTAAACTTAAAATCCCTTTTGTCGATGATTAATTTATGTTATAATAGTGAATGTCTGAAAGAATTTCATCGAAATTATTATCAATAAATATCCTTTTTGATTATTTCACTTTTCTTTGGATTTGAACTACTATATTTACATATAACCATAATTTAGTTCAATGATTGAAGAAAAAACAGATCCAAATGGCTTAATAAAGCCAAATAAATCATAATCATCAAGCGATCACTCAAGTATTCATCAGTAAAGCTCATAATTGTAGTAAAAAGATAGCAGTCTTTCTTCCTCAAACCGCGAAGTCAATCATTCATATTCTTAGCCATCAGTTGAGAGCTCATCATCTTCATAAAGCTCAGAAGAAGATTCGCTGTCAAGCTCTGAGTAAGATAACTATCACTATAGATATTAAAGTTCAAGTTCAAGTCGAGAATAATCAGATTCATCATAATATGGTTAAAAAAAATCATTCTCTTCCAGTTTGAGTGATTCATAATCGAAAATACAGATGAAATTTAGAGAAGATATTCGATACCCTACTTGTTTTCGTTGTGGTAAAAAAGGGCATACTATTAAAACATGCAAATCTCTTCACGAGCTTAAAATGTGCATCAACTGTCTCAAAAAGCATTCAACGAATTCTTGTGGTTAACGAGTATGCTTTATCTGTAACCAATAAGGCCATATTGCTCGTAATTGTAATGCTCCAAGAGGCAGATGCAGGAAGTGTTCTATGAAAGGTCACTTCCAAAATGATTGTGGAATGATAGTCTTCCTAAATCATTCTCTAAATAAGCCTGAAAGATTATTTCGAGAGAAATATTCAATGGATGATCTAGTTCGACTATACTGCTTATCAAACTGCAAGTATCCGATCGGACATTTCAACTGCCATAAGTATCGAAACTAAAGTTAGAAAGTATATCAATTAGCAAAAAAATAGTAGCAGAAAATAAGTAAAGAGAGATTTCTATTAACGTAATTAGGAAAATTGAGAGAACTATATTTCAAACATCAAGTTGTGAAAGATATCGGCTAAAAGGAGAAAAAAAGTCAAGAATAAGTAAGGTAATATATCTTGGATTTAGTCGGGAAGGATTTCTACGCAAAATTTGATGGTTTAATTGTGATATTTGAAGTAAATTAGATAAAAATAAATAAATATAAAAAACTAAATTAAAGCAAAGAAAATAAGTTGATTCTTTCAATAAAACAAACATTGCTGCAAAATGCAGTATTTTGATTTAATCAAATCTTTTCAAATATATTCCTTATTGTCAAAGATCAATATTGAAAGTTTTGATTTTGCTAAAAAGGTTTAGATAAAAGTTGGCAAAGATGATTATTATATCTGTGAAGGTTCAATGATGTTGTTATATTTTTAGACTTTTCCTCAGCGTTGATATTGAAGTCTTTCACTGGATTATAACTATTTTAATATG
>Ga0247834_1008264_pt1 | contig 10552 bp, 3 predicted proteins | sample LaCruzMarch2015__8_FD_187118 | JGI IMG/M metagenome (GOLD analysis project Ga0247834, IMG submission 187118) | Freshwater microbial communities from meromictic Lake La Cruz, Castile-La Mancha, Spain - LaCruzMarch2015_12m | ecosystem: Environmental > Aquatic > Freshwater > Lake | place: Spain... | reverse complement strand
TATCTACCACGACCATCCTTCTTCTATCAATACTATCAGCTGTATCATTCACACGTGGTATGGCTTGGATACAAGTGGTATGGAATTGGCACGTGCTTGACAATGACGATTTACTCCTTGTTAGTTCATTCTTTGCCTGGTTGGGAATGCTCGCAACCGTACATGCACTCTTTGTATGGCACACGCTCAAGACTGATGTGGCACAGGGCGCAGTAGTTTCTTACTCCTCCTCCTCAGGGGAAGAAGAGGGAAAGGCTACAATCGATAGCAATAACAATGTTGACACATCAAATGAGATAAGAAAGAGTAAAATGAGCCGTTCCTCGTCGAAAGTGAGCCTAAGAAGGAACGATGAGAGCTATTCGTCATTTGTCTTTGATCCAATTACGCACTTACGATCAACTAAGGATTCGGATCAATGCACTAAAGTTGATACCGGCAGCAATGAGGAGGAGGAAGATGATTTAGGGTTTTACATTAAAACGCCGGTTGTCATGGTTGATAACTTGGAATTAGATATGTGCAATGACGAAAGTAGTGGTAACAAAGCCCATAATGGATTGTGGGTAAAGAAGACAAATGACTGTGGTAACGAACAAGGCGTCGGCAGTTTGTCAAGACAAAACAATTTAGTGATAAAGACGACAAATCATCATTGCCCCACGTGCTGTCGGCATGCATTCTGTGACGTCTTCGTATGGAACACTCCTGAATATCAACGTAGCTCATATGTATGGAAATTCCTATGCTGGTTGAAGCTCATTGTTATTACACTATCCTACCTATTAAGTCTATTTTTTGTTACTGTTTGCATTGGTGCCACGAAACAAGTGACTAATACAAAGACACTCCTACCATCCGTTCATGAGGCACTCTACACTTACCAGAATATTGGTCCTGTGTGTGCATTTGACAATAAGGGGTCAGAATCAAATATCACAACCTTTGTGAATAAAGATGCAGCACACGACGCAGGATTTCTAATTGTGCACTGCGGGGCCTGTGGCGCATGCTCATCATGGCAGAATATGGCTATCCAATATAGCACAAGGATGACATTAGCATCTCTCTCTCAGGCTTGTGCTCAAGAATCTTTGTTCCAGAAAGGTGATGAGAAAGAGGATGGCATAACAAATTGTCTTATGGAACCAACTATCGGCTTTGATGAGGAGTGTGCAGTTTGTTGGATGGAGGACATTGTGTGTACAGTGAATAACTGTGCTTACATTTACCTACAAAGTCTGATGATAAATAACATTGGTAACTTTCGTGTGGGGCCAGATGATGTAACGTCAGCGACATGCGAGGAAGCGCACTGTGAAGTGGGAAAGTTTGTTCCGTGTGTTGGCGCCACACGACGGAGGATGAATATAACAAGTTCAATAGCCAGACCAGGTGATCAGCAATGCGCTATAATTGACGTTGATGATTGGGATGATCTATTTTTCGGATCAGGCGTAGCATAGGTGAACAAGTTCCGATGTGTATATCCTATTTTATAGGAGTAGCAGTAAACATAATATTGTACATTGTTAGAATTATCAATCATCCCTTTTTTAAGTCTTCTGCAGAAGATGATTTATTCCAACTAGTAAAAGCCCGGAATAACAAGACTTCGCTCAGCAATTACTTTCTCGCGAATCAAATGTCCTGTCCATAAGCCTTTCATCAGGCGGTAATGATTCATATCTAGATTGAGTGGCATCCCTCTGTATTGTGAAGCTTCGCCGTAATGATCTACATAAGGAGAGTGAATGTAAGCCGACTTTTGCCCATGTATGATAATTCCTACACATTCTTGAAGTAGGAAGTATATCCCAGCCCCAGCTCCACACTCAAATGCATGTTTTGTACATTGCCCTTTGCCTCCAGCATCCAATACCTGCCCGCATACCAAACAAACTGCTATATGCTCACAATCCGGACGCAGCACACACAGCTCGGCATATAAATTGGTATAAGACTTTGGCAAATGCAATATTTGGGGATGATTTTTCTCTCTCTTGGCAGGGTATATGGTATTGCCCAATAAGGGCAAACTTGAAGAAGGTATTTTGATAGATGTGCCATGAAGTTCACTACAGTATGTTCCTGGCCAAGTAGATCCGCGATAGGCACGTGGAAATACAAGTTGATTCCCGCCCATGTTTGTCGACTGAGAATACCAATGCTTCAATAAGTCTTGAAGGAGATGGGACTTTAGTTTCTTGGTTTGACAATCCAACTGAAGCAACGACATAAATTGTTTGAGAATGGATGTAGAGTCAGTATCGATGATATTCTCTTGGACTGTCGGATGCACGCCGAAGACAATATTTGGTATGAGTATCTGACAGATAAAAGATAAGTCTCGTAGAAATGCAATTGCTTCAATCTTTGCTGACTCAATCACATGCATTATGTGAGAAATTGATGTGCCGTCTGTATCATGCGACCTAGAGTGTGGTCGACTGTTGGTTGGGACTTTTCTCCGCACAGACTTAGCTGGAGAGAGCAGTATGAGCAGAATCATGGCACAAAATTCTGTCCATTCTTGCCTGTCTGATCTCCCGCCCTCAACTTCTTGCAACATACTTTGCTCGATAGTGGAACACACGCGCTGTTCCCAAGACAGATCGCCAATGAACTTCTGCTTCAATCTTGCAAGAAGAACTTGACATACTCGCGCAACAAGACCAATAAACATAAAGTTACGACAGTCAGAATCAATTCTGTGTTTCCCCTCTTCGACTCTTGCGCGACCTGATACTGCCATCAGCACTGCTGTAGTGTGTGTTAGGATGTGTCCACAAAGAATAGGATAGGCTACAGGGGCACGTTTTGTTGAAGTATTCTCATCTACATCAAAATCAAAGGGATCAGACTTGAGTGTGGGAAAAGACATGCAAAGCTGTGTTACCTCCTTCGCTATTGGACTCGTTGCAACCATTAGACTAAGTGATAAGTATCTTAGCTTTCCCAAACGACCAGCAAAAGGCTGATGACCATTATCTGCTGAGTTTGCTTCTGGAAATAGCAAAAGTTGGCCATTGAGCTGAGCTCGTTCGATGCCAAACTTGGATGGTTGGTCGCTGGGTGACGAATTGTGGAGGAGCATTCGTGCGTGTGCTGCCTCGGCACAACAAGTGTACGTGAATGCCTGAATTGAGAATAACATCTTTGACACAAGTTTCTCTCTTGATAACTCTTGCTTACGGGACTCTGACATTGACGAGAGAGATAGGCACAAGGGCCACTGGAAATAATAAACAAAGCAAAAGATGAGAGGATACCGGGCATTGCATGTGGTGCCAGATCAACAGACAGGAAGACTTACATCAACAATATCTTTTCCAGCTTGTCGATTGTCCTTATTGAACATTTCTTTCTCGCTAAGATAATGCCGGAATTCTCCGAAATCATTGCGTAGCGCTTCCTCGCCAAGCCGTCTAGTATTAGCTCTGTATGCGACATCCGATACCTGATCCATGAAACGTCGAAGCACATCACTATTGGTTGAATTTTTGGAATCTGGTACCTTGTAAACAGTTGGGTTGATGTCAGCGGAAGAGGAACGAAGTCGTCGCAAACGAGGAGACCTGAGAATTGAATCCCATGCCCCGATGAGACTTTTTTTGCACTTTGTCGACTGCCGTGGCGATAGCATAGGCAAGTCGAGTGACTTTGTGCCTTCATCCTTTGCAGTAAATGTGCAATGCCCGTCCCATACTACCGATGTGTCATTTTTTGTGACCCATTTTGACGTGGCCAGGAATGTCTCCAGAGAATTGGTTTCAGCAGCGGTCGATGTTGAAACTTCGTCAATTGACGCAAGTGCGACGCTATCTAACCAATCCGTCGCTACATCCACAAACGGCACTAGGCAATTGCTTGACCGTTGACACAAAGGACATTTAAACTCTCTTCGGTTACCTCCATCTTCGTGTTCTGACGTGACAGTCTTTAGGTAAGCATCCAGGCAACCCTTATGAATAGAATGCCCACACAATGATATATGAACTCCAACATGCTTTTGCTCCTCATCCATTCCCAAAACGACTGTAGAAGCTTGAATATAGCAACAAAATGCAAGACTGTGCTGTAATCGCACATCTTTTTCGATCAAAGTATTAGCATGCAGTTTCAGTTCCGTATCTCCTACTAGAGTGTCAATTTGCTTTGGCTCGTTTGCCCCACAAACAATGCATTGAGGTCTTTCTTCTAGAAGCCTCATGCAAGCAGGCTGTAAGCTCTTTGGTGTGGAGCAGTGACTCCCATCTTTTGGCGTATGAGGTATGCGTGGAGTTAACGTTGTGCTTGGCGATGGAATGAATGAAGTTAACATGGGATCCCCTGGGGACAAGAAGTCTTCTGAATTTGATGTACCTTGAACAAGTGTCAAGTATATATCGTTAACTTCCGTTGACATAGACCGACTATTAGCATCATCACTCATCCAGTAGTCGTCTTCAAATTCTTGACCCATGTTAGCCGCAAATTTAGCCATTTGTGCTTTCATGGTCGCAAGGGCTTTCTCTTTAGCTGCATTTCTCTTCCTTTCTTGGTCTCCAGCTTTCATTTGTCGCTCAGCTTTAGACTCTGTGCACGACATTTCTGTCGCTGCATTAGGATAACATTTCGTCACCAATTCAACCAGCCAAGCAGCTCCTGTTTGCACTGCTGAATCTACCGTAGTTTCGTACCTTATCATTCTAAGCAAAGACAGCGTATTCCCTTCCCCCTGGTACCATTCACAGTTCATTACTTCAACGGGATCTCTGAAAAACGCCATAAAGAGCCAGTCGGAACATTTCGGAGCAGATTCCTTATCGTGAAAAACACTGCCGACATCGCCCCCACCCATGTCTTTCCAATTATTGGCAGTCAATGATCCTGATCCTGTATCATCCCAAGCGAACGCTCCAAGGGTCAGTAAGTGCACCGCGCGAGCCAGTAGAATCTCACTCTTCTCTCTGCTCTTATACATATGGGTTTCACGGAAGTTGTTTGAGGATGACGAATCGACACATCCATGGTAAAAATATGCATGCAAGACTCTGTACACAATCGCTAGAATGCACGAGTCAGCGGTTAAGTCGCGTCGAATCCGTTGGAATGATGCATGAGCTAAAGCTGGGCGAGGAGCAAACGTTGCTGGATCAGACCGTTTTTTTGGACGATTCTCTGAGCAAAATTGAGCATCTCTGTTGTTTAAATGATAAAAAGCAGGATCGTACTCATTCCAAGCTTCTTCGTGCAACACCCATTCATCTGGAGCTCCACTTTTCTGCTTCCTCACGGCGATTTCACTGAGAATTTCTTCTAATGCAGCCCCGCTTGCACGTTCCTGCATGTGATTCTCTTGTCCAAGCAATGCATTCTCTCGAAAGGATAAGACATGCGCCACTTCAGTCAATTCGCTGTGACATTTGTTGCCAGAAGCAAGTCGGTGTACGACCTCTCTCCTTAGTCGCGTTTTAGCTTCTAATACTTCATCACTTCTATTGTGCGGAGTTGGTGACGGCAATTGCGTGATCAATATCAAAATGAGGCGCATGAACTCGTCTACTAGATGAAAAAATGCTGCTGGATCATCCGGAGCTGGACAATATGTCCATGGCAAAACTATTTCGGTCGAAGTTTCATTACCTGCTTTCTCGGTTGCGTTTAATTCACATGGATACAAGCCCGAATTAACCCCGTCTCGATATTTTTCAACATTCTCATTCGGAGCTTTGCCAAATCCAAGGAAGTCAAATAGCCCAAAACGATGTAACATCAAGTTTACTAGCTTGGACGATCCCTGTCCTGCAATGAGCGTTTGAAATATAAGAGCAAATTGTATGAGAAGCAAGTCGACATCTGCTAGTGCTCGACAGAACGGTGGCTCCGAATAATTTAAGACTTGGTCATTCATCGCGTGTCCATTTCTTTTCCAAAGACCTGCTCGTATTTGTGCGGCCCGTGATAGCACTATAGTGGGGTACTCCATCAACCCACGAACCAACAATGCACTTGAGTTCTCTCCAGCAACAGTAGCGCCCGCTTCCATTGGCTCTTTAAGCATACCTAGCAACTTTGAAATGCCGTCGCAATCAGAAGTACGATGACAGCAATCACGAATACAAGTTGCCACAAATCGATGTAAAGGTAAATGGAAGCTCCATGGTGCAGTCTGAGGCAGAGGAATAGCAACCATAGCCAGTGGCGATCCGTGTGCCGCTGCAACTGTTGAAAATGGAAGTGATGCGGGAGCTAGATGATAATCTAGGTAGAGCGAAGAGAGCGGAGAGGAGGTAGGCCGCTGGGAGAGCATATTGGTACGTTGCCACTTGCGAAGACCAACTGTAATGGTGTAGTGCGTCAATTCAATGCCATTCAAATATCGCATTTCACAGTCAGGAGAAGAATCCCAATTCAACAATCGCTCAAATAGGCTGCTCAAACTTATGCTAGCATTGAATGCTCCCACCCAATTTTTAGATTCTGTTTCGACATGACTTGACCGCCATATATTTCCATCCATCTGTTGTGCTAGGCTCAGAGTCTCTATCCAATCATCAAGTGTAGAGATTCCATCAAGGGCTCCTTTTTGGTTGAAAGGGTACGCTGCAAAGTACCGCGATATGCCTGGAACGTTCAGAATACACTTTAGATCACTAATGCACACACTATAGCGCCTATGCAAAAGGACTGTATGCGATGGATCAAGAGTTGCATTGCCCAGTGCTCTGACAGGGCTTGAATTGTGAATTGCGTCCATCAAGGAGTCGTCCAATGACGCAATGGACGATGACGCTGAACCTTCAGAGGGTATCGCCGCACTTTGCATTGTGTCGAGTAAACATCGAAAAAGAATGGACAGCAAATTCCTCTCTCGGACAAGATCTGTGACATAGCTCACACGATTGAGGAACTGCACAGACAGAGTGTAGAAGCTTTGTTCGATCAGGCCAACCCCTCGAGAATACTCAGCAGTGACGGTTCGATATGAATCAACGTATGTACGACTCATAGCCGCTTTGAACCTCGGGACCGAAAGCAACGTTAACAGTAAAGAATGCCACTGCTTTGCCAACTTGTAAGGCAGTCGAAGATCATTGAGTAACAGTGGCGTAAGTGCTCCTGAAATCCCCACAGAAACTTGATCGCAAAATTGATCAGCTGACAATGCTACCAAACCGATGATTTGTATGAGTTCCGTGGCAAGCTGTTCGTCTCTTAGTTCTTTGAGTGTCTTAATGCTACATGCCAGGCCAATGTCAGTAAGGATTCTTGCCCGATTCAGCATAGCGGCTCCGACTATCGATGAGGAGTGTGGATCACCGTCTCGCCAGCAACATGCGGTGATGTCTCCACATTCAGCAATCACTTCTTGGGTTCCCCACACAATAAGCTCACCCTGCTTCTTCACAATGCCTAGTATTCGTTCAAATATCGCCTCAATGTGGGGTGCCCGGAAAAGGAAGTTACGCGTCAGAGGTCGTAGTACCAAGCGAGAAGGAAAGTGTTGTTGACGTGTTATTTGATGATGATTCAGTGCCATTATTGTATCTGCTGCTCCTTCTATCCCTCTTCCTCCATTGAAAGAAGCATCTGTGGACTCTAATCCGCGATCAGCATTCATCGTCACTCCATCAATGCCTCTTCTGCCCCCGCCCGGTGATGAGTACAATTCTTTCAAGGCAGTAACCACCTTCGAATGATGAATGTTACTTGTTGACGGACTGAAGTGTATATCATCGCTATGAAGCACCAGAAACAGACCATGCTCCTTTCGACCCAAATCGCCCAGAGCACGCGCAGGACACTGCTCCTGAGATACTTCATCTCCACGACATGCCTTCTTGGCAGCCTGATGATGATTTAGGGGCGACGTCGAGGAGGAGGATGTTCCTGCAGCGTTTGGGTCGAATGTATTACAATTGCCATCAAAAGCAACATTTGCATTATTTGTGCACAAATCTCTCTTCGATGAACTCTTTTTGGACGGTGATGATGTAGATGCCATTGACGGATTAAATTGAACCTCATGAAAAATTGGGATGGAAGAATGTCGACTTGCCATCATCATCGACGACATGGACCTATCGACATCACTTGCGTCTTCGTAATGTACATCGTCAAGGGATTGAGGAAGTTTGTAGCCACTTATGATGCTGTCAGCGGCACCTTTTGATATTGATGTAGAAGATGTTGTTGAAGCGGTCGTTGAGTCAACCACGGCAGCAGAAGCAAATAGCAATGGATTGGCACGTCGGTACCCATCTTGTACACCAGACTGTACTGTCCGCACAAGAAAGTCAGCAATTGCTCGTACGCACCCCAGCACTGCTGGCTCAACACTACCTATCATTGTCATTGGCGGTGGCTGTGCCATTGTAGAGGCCGTAGTACTATTATTACTTTCGTCGCATCTTTCACTGCCACACTCCATCCGCCATCCACCACTATCCGCTTTGCCGACAGGTGCAACCACTGACACACCATCTGCACCATATGCTGGTCCGCCATGTTTACTACAAAACCCTAATCGATCCCAAGCATCGACATCACCACAATCACAACACCCACCAGCATTGGCATGATAAAATGCTACATCATGTCCTTCATGATTAGAATGGCTAAAACAATCATGACACAAAACACATGTTTCATCCACTTGACATGTCCGACATATCCATACAATATCACTCTTCTTAAATGCATATTGACATACACGTCGACAATAATTATTGCCTCCATTTATGTTTACAATAATGGTCTTTCCTAATTCATCAATGGCACCTTTTGCTACCTCTATGGTTGGATATCGACATTTGGATTGATTATCATTAGCAAACATGTACAAATTGGCAATTGTTGTTGTTGTTGCAATGTTAGCCGTGGTGTTGTCGGCAACTTGGACAGTTACTACATTGTCGTCATTACTATTATTATCACGATTTTTTTTTTCATTCTCATTTTCCCAACAATACCTCCCAATTATCTGACGCGGATTACTACTACTACTACTACTATAACGACAGCTATTGTTGTCATCATTCTCTAACAACTCTTCATTAATATTTAGTATTGTGGGAGAGTGTAACATAATTTCCACAAGTTGACAAAGTGTCTTGGATTCCAATTCCTCAATTGTGGGTATCTTTTTTATCTGTACTCGCTGCTGCTGCTGCTGCCCGGGGAGACGACGAGATAATGTCTCCTCGTCGTCGTCGTTGATGTCGGCTGCTGCTTCTTCGTCTTCTAACCTTTGAATTGCATCAATTAATGCACTTACTGAATCAACGTAATGACGCTGTCGTCGTTGTCGGGACGATGATAAAGGTGATAATGATGGTGATGATGATAATTTCTGTTCCTCCTCATCCTGATGATGATTACGATGATTACGATGGTTATGTCCAAATGATGATGTGAGTTGCTGTGATGATGATGCTAGTCCACTAACAGCTGATTCATTGTTGCTGTTGTTGCTGCTGCTGCTACTGCTGTTGTTGTTGTTGTTGTTGTTGTTGTTGTTGTTGTGTAGTAATAACGACGATGGTGACAACAACAAATGCAAAGGTATTGGCGCTCCCTGTGGTCCAATAGGCCAACTGCCTCTGCTGCTGCTGCTGCTGCTGCTGCTGTTGATGATGTTGTGGTGACTATCATCGCTACTCGCTTCCAAGGCGACCGCATTGAATGTTACTGTCGTTGTCGTCGTTGACGAAGAAGTATACTTCTGTCCTGCGCTGCCTCGTTTTCGCATCTGATTAGTAACATTGCCGTCGCACTCGTCGTCATTACGAATATTCTCTTGAATGAAAAAGCTAGCAGACAGAGAAACGAGGCTCGGTGGCAGTACGCCAATTTCAATTTCATCACCATCATACGCGAGCGAGTTGTTGCGGCGGCTGCTGCTTTCAGCTCGCTGCATTAAACCTGCGTCGCTGCCATCCTCCTCCTCTTTCTCCATCTTGATATTGACATTGTGATTATTGGTGAGTTGGTTATTACTAGTAGTGAGATGGCTGCTGCCACGATTGAGGTTGTAATTGTTGTTGTTAGGAAGAAGAAGTGATAATGCTCGTAAATATGCAATTTCTTCAATCTCTTTGTTTGTTAGCTGCTTCATCATGTGCGGCTGATGGCGTTGTTTATTACCGAATTCCTTCTCATCGCCTGTTGCAGCGGCGAAGCCCCGAGCGTCTGGAAGAAACGAAAAGAATCTTCGCCCTACTCCCCCTTTCTGTCTCTGCGTCTTCGCACTTTTACAACACTTCGAATCGGTTTAGTACCTACCTACTATTGATGCTGGGTTCTCCATGAAGATTCAGCGTCATCATGACACGTCGTCATCTGGTGGGAGGGAATGCCTGCGAAAAAAAAATCTTTTTTCATTCTACGATCAAAAAGAACATCTCTTCACCATGAAGCTCGCGTCCATCTTTACTACGGCAGTCTCTTGCTTGCAATGGCAGTGACGACTCCTATTGTTGTTGATGGTGGTAAGAAAAGTATTGTCGGTTGTCAAGAAGTGATTATTCTTATGTGACGATTATGTCTATCGCCTCCTTTTATTTGA
>Ga0247834_1008260_pt1 | contig 10557 bp, 8 predicted proteins | sample LaCruzMarch2015__8_FD_187118 | JGI IMG/M metagenome (GOLD analysis project Ga0247834, IMG submission 187118) | Freshwater microbial communities from meromictic Lake La Cruz, Castile-La Mancha, Spain - LaCruzMarch2015_12m | ecosystem: Environmental > Aquatic > Freshwater > Lake | place: Spain... | reverse complement strand
CCCGGCGCTCGACGTCGGTGGCCTGCCCCTCCTCGTCGAACGCCATGACGACGACGGCGGCGCCGTAGCGACGGATTATCCGCGCCTGACGCAGAAAGGATTCCTCCCCCTCCTTGAGGCTGATCGAGTTGACGATCCCCTTCCCTTGCAGGCACTTGAGTCCGGCCTCGAGCACCTCGAACCGCGAACTATCGACCATGATGGGCACACGGGCGACGTCGGGCTCGCTGGAGAGCAGCGTGAGGAACTTGGTCATCACGGAAGGGCCGTCGAGCATGCCCTCGTCGACGTTGACGTCGATGATGTTGGCACCGTTCTCGACCTGCTGCCGTGCGACGCTGACCGCCTCTTCGTAGCGTTCCTCCTTGATGAGCCTGGAAAAAGCCCGGGAGCCGGTGATGTTGGTCCGCTCACCCACCACCGTGAAGCTGCTTTCCGGCCTGAGCTCCAGCATTTCAAGGCCCGAGTAGCGGCTACGTCGCGTGGGCACGGCAGGCTTCCGCGGTGGATACTGCGAGACGGCTTCGGCGATCGCTTTGATGTGAGCCGGCGTTGTGCCGCAGCAGCCGCCGATAATGTTGAGCCAGCCTTCCCGAGCGAATTCCCCGAGAACCTTGGCCATCGCCTCGGGGGTCTCGTCAAAGCCTCCCAGGGCGTTGGGCAGGCCGGCATTCGGGTAGCAGCTCACCAGCCGGGGCGTGATCCGGGAAAGATCGGCGACGTGTGTTCGCAGTTTCTCAGGTCCAAGGGCACAGTTGATGCCCACGCTCAGCAGGTCGACGTGGCTCAGGCTCGTCCAGCAGGCCTCGACTGTCTGTGCTGAGAGGGTGCGTCCCCCTTCGAACACCGTAAACGAAGCCATCACCGGCAGACGCACGCCCGTGTCGCTGAAAACCTGCTCGATGGCGTAGAGACAGCTCTTGAGCACGAGCGTGTCGAAGGCGGTTTCTGCCAGCAGAAGATCAACGCCCCCCTCGATCAGTGCCTCGATCTGCTCCCGGTAGGTGGCCACCATCTGGTCGAAAGTGACGTCCCGGTGGCCGGGATCGGCGACGTTGCCGGCGATCGAAAGTTGCTTGTTCGTCGGCCCGATTGAACCGGCCACAAACCGCGGCCGATCCGGGGTCTTGGCGGTTGCAGCGTCGGCCGCCTCGCGGGCCAGCCGTGCGGCCACGAGATTGAGTTCGCGGGCCCGGTCCTCCAGGCCAAAGTCTGCCAAGGCCAGGCTTGTGGCACCAAAGGTATTGGTCTCGACGATGTCGGAGCCCGCCTCCAGGTAGGCCGCATGGATGCCCCGGATCGCATCCCCCTGCGACAGCGTGAGCACGTCGATGCAGTTCTTGAGATCTTTGGGGTGGTCGCGGAAAGGGGCACCGCGAAAGCCTTGCTCGTCGAGTTCTAGGGCATGCACCATGGTGCCCATCGCCCCATCGAGCACGGCAATGCGGTTGGCCAGCAGGGTGTGGAGCAAATCAGTTCGGGAGGGTTGGTGAGAGGGAGGCATCAGGTCTCTGGTCAGAAGGTGGTGAGAGCGGGCGGGAATCGCACGCAGGGCATTTTTGGGAGCGGCTTTGTGGCAATGGGAAGCAGCAATCACCTTTTTCGGCAAATCCTGCCCAACCGGATAATACTTTGCCCTTGGATGATAGACGAATGGGTGTTTGGGGCGCGTGACGAAACGGGGAAACCGCCTGCGGACGGGGACAAAATGCCTTGGAGGGGGCGGTGCCGGCGTTCGGTGGGCCGCTCAAGGGGCATGCACCGCTGAGACGATGCTCTGGCGGGGGTCCGGAAGAGGTCTTGGCGAGTTGCATGCTATGGAGGTTTTGGCGAGTATTCCTGAACTTGCGGCGGTCGGCGAACGCACAGGCGGGCAGGAATGTACAGCCGTGCAGGAACGAAACGGCGGGCAGTCTGTCGAGACGGGCCGCGGAACCGTTCGTCGGTCGCCGTCCTCGCGGTTTCCCTCCCCCTCTGTCTTGGCGTTGGTGGTCGTGGCGGCCGTAGTCTGGGGCGCCGCCTGGCGAAATGATCAGCTCCGCTGGGAGGCCTCCCACCCGCCGCGGCCTGCCCGGCTGGCCCTGGAATTGCCCGCCACAGCCGGTGCTACGCGGACTCTTACGCCATGACAGGCATGACAGGCATGACAGGCATGACACACACGACGCTCCCCACCAGCACACTCGATGCTCTCGATCGCGCCTTTCTCTGGCGGGCGGACCAGGCCCGTCCGTGGCCGAAGGAATCGCCGGAGATCACTGCCAGCCCTGCCGAAACCAACGGTGTGGAGATCAGAGTCGTAGCGGCTGCCCGAGACGCTGAACCCGTACCAGCTGTGGTGGACGTGGCCACTGCGGCCACTGCGGCGGCGGCGGCCACTACGGCGGCGGCGGCCACTACGGCGGTTACGGCGACCACTGGCATGGCTGTCCCGCAGCCGGGCGACGACTCGCTTGTTGACCGGCTCCTGCGAACGGTGCCGGACGCCTGGTCGCACCTGGCCCAGCGGGTGGAGGATGCCCACCGTGACGGCGGTCTTGTGATAGCCGTCACCGGTGCCCGTCACGGCGAGGGCCGCACCACGCTCGTCGAATGCCTGCGGCGAACACTCCTCGCCCGCGGCCGCCGCGTGGCATGCTGCGCGTGCGCCCCGGTTGACGTGGAGACAGTTCTCCGGGCAGATGATCCCGGTGGCTGCATCGTGCTTGTCGATGCGGGCATCTGGTTTCCGGGAGGACCGCTCCGCAGGGGCTGGCTTGAGCGGCAGAGTCTGGGCTGCAACGCCGTGATTCTGGTCCGTCGTGCTGATCAGCCCGAGTGCCCCGCTCGCGGGGTGGCGCTCGAGGCTGTCGGACTGAAAGTCATCGGTGAAGTGCTCACCATGTCGCCGCCGGCCACCACTGCGATCCGAGTCACCTGAAGAGGATTTGGCCATGTCATCTGCTGCTGGGTTTCCAGAGCCTGCCGCCGCTCTTCCAACGCTCACCGGCCCGCAGCATGCCGCCGTGGCAAAATTGGCCTATGCCGCCGACCAATCGGCCTCGATCGCGGTGCTGTGTGGTCCCGCCGGAGTCGGTAAGACGACGGTTCTCAGACACGTTGCCGCCATTGGCATGCCCACGGGCCGCACGATCCTGCTAGGCACCCAGGCCGAACTCGCCGACCCGGATCAGGCGATCGGGAGCGGGGATACGTGGTCTGCCGCGGCAGACCCTCCCGATCTGCTTCTCGTTGATGACGCGGATCGGGCAGCTGCTACCGACCTGTGTGACCTCATTGAACGGTGGCGGAGGCGTCGGGCGGACATCGTCTTTGTCCTGGCCGGCCAGGGCCGACTGCTGTCGCTCATGGCGGCCGACACGAGACTCGAGCGTTCGGTGCGGCTGCGGGTCACGCTCCCCACGTTCACGCTTTCAGAATCAAGTCGGCTCGTCGCGGCCGTATGGCCGTTGCAACGCCCTGCGGCGGAGGACGAGGCCGACGGGGTGATCCGTACGATTCATGAGATCGCCGGCGGAGTCCCGGCGGTTGCGTTGCGGTTGGCCGAGATGGCCGCCATGCTCGAGGCCGCCGATCCGGGCCGCGGCCTCGTGCCGGAAGACATCGAGACGATCCACAGGCGTCTCTGGCTGACTGCCGCCTGAGCACCTTGGCGCGGCCGCCCGCGGGCAGGAGGCATTCACGCCGATGCCGCGGCCGCCCGCGCGAGATAGTCCTGCACCGAATCGGGTGAGCCGGGGGCTGTCCGGCGTCCTGGCGCAAATGCCGAGGCATCGATCGCCGGCGTGCGGCCGGTCATCAGATCGGCCAGCAGCACGGCCGTGCCGGTCGATTGATGGAGCCCGGCACGGAAGTGCCCAGTGGCAAGAAACGCATTGCTGCAGGCCGGTACGGCACCCACAAAGGGAAGCCCGTCAACGGAGCCCGGCCGCAGTCCAGCCCACGACTGCTCGAGCGTCGCCGCGGGCAGCGGCCCGAGGAGGCCGTGTGCGAAGGCAAGCAGCCGCTGAACCGTCTGCGGAGTCGTGATCGGCTCGAAACCAGCATCCTCGATGGTCGAGCCGACGAGGAGCCGGCCATCGGCACGCGGTACGAGATACTCAAGTCCAACGTTCACGACCCGCGTGAGCACCTGCTCCGGCAGGCGCAGCAGTGCGATCTGGCCGCGGATCGGCCGCGTCTCGATGCTGAGCCCGAGCGATTCCGCGAGGTGGCCGGACCAGGCGCCAGCGGCAAGGCAGTAAGAATCGGCCCGCACGGTTTCGGTCGCCGGTTCGCCCTCGCTGCCGACGACGTGGATGCCTTCGATCCGGCCGCGGCCACACTCGATCGCCCGAACCTCAGTAGCCGGCATGATTTCCACGCCCCGCAGGCGACACGACCGGGCGAGTGCCTCGAGGTGCCGAGGGGGCCGAATCCGCATCTCGTCTGGTAGCAGCAGGCCGTTCTCGATGCGGCCCCGTTCGACCGCGGCACGCAGGGTGGGTTCACAATTGGCGACGTCGGGGGCGGTGAGCCATTCGCAGCGAGCCCCCTTCGCCCGCCAGCCGGCCGCCGCCTCGTGGAGCCGTGCCGTCCCCTGTCCGTCACACGCGACATAAAGGCCACCGCACTGCGTCAATTCGTTATCGATGCCGGTCTCGTCACGGAGCTCCCTGGCCCATGTGTGATGCAGCCGATCGGAATAGGCCGTGAAACGCTCCTGTGCCGTGGCGTCGGGGAAGTCGGGGGCGGGCGGGAAAATACCTGCCGCCGCCCACGAGGCAGTGTCCCGGCTGGCATCGCGAACGACCACGCGAACCCTCATGCCCCGTCCAGCCATTTCACGGGCGATTGACAGGCCGATGACCCCTCCTCCGATGATGCAGCAGTCAATCATGGAGGAGTTCGTTCCTGGTTCCAGTTGCGGTGGTCCCAGCTGGTGTCGTCATCCCAGCTGTCGTGGTGGTTCCAGCTGTTTTTTAGGAAACGTCAGGCGTTGGTGGCGATCTCGGGGGTGTCGGCGATATTGACCCAGACATGCACGTGCGGCGATCCACGGAAGTGCCAGACGAACGAGGGGCCCTCCAGCCGCCAGCAATCCCAGACGCCATCCTTGCCGAGGTCTCCCGGACGGTAGAACGCAAGCCGACAGGCATCCAATCCGCCCTGCGTGTCGAGGCACTTTCTGGCTTCGCTGCGATCGGCGGCCCGGAACGGCTCGAGGAGCAGGCCGAGGACCCGCTCCATTTCAGCCCGCTGGTCAGTGGAGAGATCCGAAAGCAGGAGGCCGGATGCCGCAGAGCCGTGTCCCCTGAAGGCGACGGTGTTCTCCCGGGGCAGGATGTCGACGAGTGCCTGCGACCGCTGGCGGCCATCGAGCATCGCAAACACTCCGTTTGCCGCCACCGCCTGCGACCAGAAGACGTTGCCGGGATGAGTCGGCTCCTCGGTGTCGCCTCCGGCATCATGCCCGTAGAAGATCGGCCCGCCGAAGGCGACATGGTCGGCGGAGTCGCCATCGCAACGCAGTGTCATGTGCCGGCCGGTGAGGAGAAACTGAAACCGGCCGGAACCGGGCTCACCGATGAGCGCGATCGACTGGTCGTGGCCGAATCCACCCGTGTCGTCCTCCAACTGCTTGTCGAACCGGGCATGCCATTCCGGTGCGATGAGCTGCTCGAAGATGTCCCGGATCAGCCGCTGCTGATCACCGCTGAAAAAGTCCCCCGCTACGTCAGGTTCTGTGGCCTTCCAGTTGTTGGCCACCCGCGTCCGCAGCAGGCCGTATTTCGGATGCACGTGATCCCAGGGAACGCAGACCTTTTCCCGCTGCTGCGGCGAAAGGGAGGCATGCAGCATGCCGGCCAGCGTTTCGGATGTTGGTGCAGCGCCGGCAGGCCCGATGGCGGGCTCATCGCCGAGCAGGCGGCCGGAGCCCGCGGGAAGCGCCAGGGCTCCCGCCGCGGAGGCGGCGGTGCCGGCGAGAAAACGGCGGCGTGAAAGGGACGTCATTGGGATGCGCATGGCTCAACTCTCAAAGTGTGGAGGCCCCGGCAAAGCCTACGGCATCACCGGCGCGGGTGCCACTGGCAGGGCGGGCAGAAAAACGTCGATCGCTGGGCCTGCACGATCCGCCGAATGGCGCCGCCGCACTCGTGACAGGGCTTCCCTTCCCGGCCGTAAACGCGGTGTCGCAGCTGAAACTGACCAGATCGATTGTCTGCTGTCTTGTAGGTTTCATCGGTGATCGTCGATCCCTCCAGACGGACGGCCTCGGCGAGAATGCCCCGCGTTGCCGCAGCGATCTGCTCCCAGTGGCCCAGGGAGAGCCGCCGGCAGGGCACGCGAGGATCGATGCCCGCCTCGCGGAGAATTTCCGCGGCGTAAATGTTGCCGATGCCAGCCACCGCATGTTGGTCGAGCAGGGCGACCTTCACAGCGCGGCGGGAGTTGCCGAGGCGATCGCGAAGTTCGTCCCCCGTGATCGAGAGCCCGTCTGGTCCGAGCCTGTCAGGACCGCAAGCAGCGGCGAGGCCCCGTTCGTCGAGCAGGCGGATTGTCCCCAGGCCCCGCCGATCCCAGAAGGTGAGGCGGTGTCGGGCGGCGGGATCAGGCAGGCCATGGAAACCGATCTCCATGCGGACATGCGTCTGCGTCGGTGGATCGGCCACCAGCATGAGCCCCGTCATCCGCGGTTCGATCACCAGCCATTCGCGGCCAGCCCGATCCTGCGAGTCCAGTTCGATGGCCACGCGTTTCCCGTAGCGGTGCATGGCAGCGACCGTCCGCCCAGTGAGCCGCCTTTGCATGGCCAGGGCCCCAGGCTGCAGGGAGATCGGCCGCACCGTCCGCCGCGGAAACGTGACGCCCTGAATCCGTAGGCCGGCGAGGTGCGCGATCCCGCGGCGCATCGTCTCCACTTCGGGCAATTCAGGCATGCTTCACCATGATTCGATGGTAGCACCGGCGGGGCAGGCTACAATTCATTGCGTGCGATTCCAGACCGCCACACACACCGCCGTACCAGAGCCGGGGCAACGATCATGACGCCAGCGACAACGACTGCTTCGCCGCCACTTTCGCAGGTGCCAGACGCACTGGGACGTTTCGGCCGGTTTGGTGGCCGATACGTTCCCGAAACGCTCTCCGCGGCGCTTGAGCAGTTGGAACAGGCCTACGGCGATGCCCTTGCGGATCCCACCTTCGCCGCCGAACTCGATGGCCTGCTGGCAGCGTTCGTCGGCCGGCCCACTCCCCTGCTCTTCGCGAAACGACTCACCGAACTCGCGGGGGGAGCACAGATCTATTTCAAGCGGGAGGATCTCAGCCATACCGGTGCCCACAAGATCAACAACACGCTCGGTCAGGGCCTGCTGGCGATCCGGATGGGCAAGCGGCGGATCATCGCCGAGACGGGGGCCGGACAACATGGCGTGGCCACGGCCACGGCGTGCGCCCGCTTCGGCCTGGAATGCATCGTCTACATGGGATCCGAGGACGTGCGGCGACAGGCTCCGAATGTCCGCAACATGCGGTTCATGGGCGCCGAGGTGCGGCCGGTGGAGAGCGGATCGCGGACGCTTCGCGATGCGATCAACGAGGCGATGCGGGACTGGATGGGCTCGGTGGAAAACACGCATTACATCATCGGCTCAGTCGTCGGCCCGCATCCCTTTCCGCGGATCGTTCGAGATTTTCAGTCAGTGATCGGCCGGGAGACGGTGGATCAGTGCCGCCGGCAGCTTGGACGCCTTCCCGACATTGTGGTGGCCTGCGTGGGCGGCGGGAGCAATGCGGCCGGGATGTTTTATCCGTTCGTCGATCACCGGGACGTTCGTCTGGTGGGCGTCGAGGCGGGGGGCCGTTCCGGCAAGCCTGGCGACCATGCGGCGAGCCTGAGCTACGGCAGCCCCGGCATTCTGCACGGGAGTCTGAGCTATGTGCTGCAGGATGCGGATGGCCAGACATCCGACGTGCACTCCGTTTCGGCGGGTCTTGATTATCCGGGAGTCGGCCCGGAGCACAGCTACTGGCGGGATGCAGGCCGCGTGGAATACACGAGCGTGAGCGACGTGGAAGCGCTCGATGCCTTCGATCTCGTGGCCAAGAGGGAGGGCATTCTGCCGGCCCTTGAGACGTCGCATGCCCTGGCCTGGGCCGTGGAGGAGGCTGGCCGGCGGCCCCCGGAGGAGATTCTCGTCGTCTGCCTGTCGGGTCGCGGCGACAAAGACGCCGCCGAGATCGCCCGGCTGAGAGGCCTGAGCGACGCCGGTTCTTCGGCCTGATCGCCACGGTGCCGCGTCCTCTCCATTCACGACCCCGGCACGCGTCTGGGTCTCTCGATATCTGCTCCCAACTCCGGCTCCCAACTCCTGCTTCCAACTCCTGCACCCGAGCGGTTCTTCCAAATCGCCCTGACGATCATCCTCGAAGGAATCCTTCATGCCTGCCACGTCCGCGGATGCTGTGCCATCAAAATTGTCTGTGCTTGCGGACCTGTTTGCCACGCTTGGGCGACAGGGCCGTGGCGCCCTGGCGCCGTTTGTCACAGCTGGGGATCCCGACATGGAGACCACGCTTGCTGTGCTCGAGGCGATCGATCGGGCCGGTGCGTCACTGTGTGAACTCGGCGTGCCATACAGCGATCCGATCGCCGACGGTCCCGTGATCCAGTCCTCCTACACGCGGTCCCTCGCGGCGGGCTTCACGCTCGAGCGGCTCTTCGAACTTTCCAGGGCGGCGACGAAGCGGGTCCGGATGCCGATCCTGGCGATGGCCAGCTACTCGTTGATCTTTCGCCGGGGGATCGACCGTTTCGTGGCCGACGCCGTGGCCGCCGGATTGTCCGGATTCGTCGTGCCAGACCTGCCGATCGAGGAATCGGACCAGCTTGATGCCGCCTGCCGGAAGGCGGGCCTGGCGCTCGTGCGTCTGGTGACACCCACCACGCCGCCGGAGCGTGCCGAGGCGATTGCCCGCAGATCCACAGGTTTTCTGTACTGCGTGTCGGTGGCGGGCGTGACCGGGGCCCGCACTGAACTGCCTTCAGGCCTGATTGAACGGGTCAAGTGGCTGCGGACGAAGACCGATGTGCCGATCCTCGTCGGTTTCGGGATTTCGAGCCCGGAGCAGGCGCGGGCTGTGGCCGAGGTGGCCGATGGCGTGATCGTGGGCTCGGCGGTGGTTCGACATCTTGCCGAGGCGGCAAACCAGCCACGCGACGTGTTCCTCGGCGGCATCGAACGCTACGTCGGCGATCTGGCCAGGGCCGTGTCGGGCGGGGTCACGCCCGCAGAAAACCCCGGTCGATGAGCCGCTGCTCGTGTGACGTGCCACGGAGCATCCGTGCGGCGAGTGGTGTGGCCATGAGCGTTGTGCCGATCGCCATCAGCACGAGCATGCAGGAGACCGCCGGCGGAATCACGCCCAGATCCGTGCCCACGTTGCAGACGATCAGTTCCATCAGCGCCCGCGTGTTCATGAGCACGCCCACGCAGGCCGCCTCCCTGGGGGGCATGCCACACACCCGAGCAGCCAGGCCGCAGCCGCCCCACTTGCCGAGCACGGCCACCGCCATCACGGCTGCGCACCAGCCCCATGCCTCCGGCGAATCGAGCGTGCCGATGTTTGTGCGAAGGCCGGTGTAGGTGAAGAAGATGGGGAGAAAGAAGACGGTGACGAAATCGGTGAGGTGGGCCGCGACCGCCTCTCGAAGACGTGGCGAACCGGAGAGCGACGCGCCGAGCAGAAAGGCCCCGAAGATCGCAAAAATCCCGATCAGGCTCGTCACGACCGCGGCTGCAAAGAGTGCCGCCAGCAGGAGCGACAGGGCGGCCGGAGAAAGGCGGGCTGTTGTGGGTGAAGCTTGGTGCGGGGCTTCGGGCGATTTTTCGCGGGCGTCGGGGCCGTGGGTGTCATGTTCGCGGTGCGTCGCGGGGCCGGTGTCGTGGTCGCAGGCACGCTCCAGCCATGGCAGAACCCAAGGGCGGACGACAAACAACGTGAACGCTGCGAAGAGCAGCGTTGAGCCGATCATCTGCACAACGCTCCAGGGGTCGAACCTGCCGACGGCGATGGCGGAGACGGCGGCGAGCAGCGTCCAGCCCACGGCATCGTCGCAGGCCGCCGCGGCGATGACGGTGGCCCCGATGAGGGTGTGCTGCATGCCCATCTCGATGAGGATGCGACCGAGGATGGGGATCGCCGTGATGGACATCGCGGTGCCCAGGAAGAGGGCGAACGAGAGGGGATCGATCCGGTCCGCCCCACCAAGCACGGCCAGCCGTGGCATCATCAGCATGGCGAGACCCACGCCCAGAGCAAACGGGGCGACAATCCCGGCGAGTGAGATGGCGGCGGCGAGACGGCCCTGACGCCGGATGTGTGAAAAATCGAACTCGAGTCCGATGAGAAACAGAAGCAGCACCAGCCCGATCTGGCTCAAGCCGGTGAGCGTGGCGTCGAGGCCGGCGGTGCCCCCTTCAGCCGGATCGACACCTCCGCCAAAGATGGCTGCCGAGAGCCGCGGGGCCACGGCTCCCAGTGCCGAGGGCCCCAGGAGCAGTCCGGCGACGA
>Ga0247834_1008255_pt1 | contig 10563 bp, 10 predicted proteins | sample LaCruzMarch2015__8_FD_187118 | JGI IMG/M metagenome (GOLD analysis project Ga0247834, IMG submission 187118) | Freshwater microbial communities from meromictic Lake La Cruz, Castile-La Mancha, Spain - LaCruzMarch2015_12m | ecosystem: Environmental > Aquatic > Freshwater > Lake | place: Spain... | reverse complement strand
CGTCGATCGTTTCGAGGGCGGCGTCAGCGATCCCTTCGGCCGCGTCGACGATGCCGGGCGTGTCACCGAAGTCGAGCACGAACTGCTTCGGGTCGGCCAGGTAGCGTTCGATCTTCTTGCGGAAGGCGAGCTGCAGGGCAGCATCCCGTTCGGCCTCAGCCTTGACGACCCTCGCCTTCTGATCCTCGATCTGTTTGGCCTGATCGCGAATGATCGCGTGGCACGCAGCGAGATCGCTCGGAAGCACGATTTCAGTCGTCATGCCCGCAACATAATGACACCTCAGGTAAAGCGCAAGAGCTTTTTTTAGAATCTGGAAAGATTTTTTTCAGACGAGCCTGCGGTGGTATCGCTTGCGTCGTTCAGCCGTCTCCAGCCGCACGCCGCCAAGGATCATCGCGAGCTGCGTTGAGTCGATCCGCACCCGCTCCTCGCCTGCTCGGGCCGGCACAGTCTCGAAGGTCCCCTGTTCAAGTCGCTTGTACCAGAGCACGAATCCATCGCCGTCCCACCACAGTGCCTTGATCCGGTCTCGTCGCTTGTTCACGAACAGGAAGAGGCTGCCGTCGGCGGGATCACCGCCGAAGTTGCCGCGGATGATTCCCGACAGGCCGTCGAAGCTCTTCCGCATGTCGGTGGCGCCCGAATGAAGATAGATCGTGGGCGGAGGGGCGATGCTCAGCATGGCTGTGGCTCTGCAGCCATGGCGAGAATCGCGACCTGAACCAGGTCGGCCCGGTCGCCGGGGATCTCCATGACGCCGCCTGCCGCGAACCGAATCACGACGGCCCGCTGGCTCAATAGATCCACTGGCTGGAAGACCGATGTCGTGCGCCGTGAGACCCGTTCAGACTGCTGCAGACCGAGCCTCCGCCGCCAGTAGTGGAAGGCGGTGACCGATACACCCGCTCGATCGCAAAACTTCGACACCGTTGTGCCTGATGCCGTGAACCGCTGCAGCCGCCGCTGCCATGCCGCGGCCTTCCGCGGATCTGCCGGTCGAGTCATGAGTCGCCTCATTGAAAACGGGTTGAAAAGTGTCAACCCGCGAGGCTATCAGGGCAGTCAAGGCTGGCTGTGGTGGGCGCTCACCGCTGATTTACTGGCACCACAATCCGAACTCTGTGTGGTTTTCAGGGGGCCAGCAGTCCATCTTGCTGCCTTTCTTCAGACTGCGGCGAGAGTTCCGAGCCCGGACTTCCGTTGACATACTGTGCGGCTGCGTCTTGCTTGTGCCGATGACGGCATGGCTGCGACTCGGCGGTTTTCACGAGGGGTTCGTGACGTACTACGAAGACTTTGACTTTACGCTCCGCGCAAAGCGGGACGGAATTTCAGCTTATGTCGACGTGGACCGGGACCTTTCGGTACTTCACAAGGTATCGCGCACCACGAGCCGTCGCGGGGTCTGGAGGAAGGAGTACCGGATGATCACGTCGCGTCTCTTTTTCATACGCCGACATTATCGTGGTATCGCACGATGCGCGTGCTTGGTGCTCTGCGTTGCACACCTCGCCACGACGCTCGTGACGTCACTGCCGGCGGTACCCGACCCACGCCTGCTGTGGGAGGCCGTGCAAGTGGGCCTATGGTCGCCTGCTGGTCAGCCCGACGAGTCCCCCGGCTTCCGCCGGTAGCTTTTATGGGGACTCGGCGTCCTATCGGCCGCCGTCGCGGAGGGTCTCCGCCTTGCGGACGAGGTCGAGAAACTCTGCGCGGTAGCCCCCCCGATCCTGCCCGAGCGCACCCGCGGCAATCTTCGCCACCAGCGGCAGCGTGGCCTCCCCCTTGTATTCGCTGTTGCGAAGCACCATTGCGAAGGCTGCCACGGCACCGGCGAACCGTAGATCGGCGGAAGCCTGTTCGAAAGCTCCACCGCGATCGACGAGCGGTACTTCATCCAGCGTGCTCGCATCGCCTTCTGGCTTCTTCCATCGCAGCTTCACCGTGAGCAGCTCCCGGCTCGCTTCACCATCGACGAGCGTGGCCTCAGGGGCAGGCTTGGGCTGCGGCGGCTGATACTTGAGCGGCTCCGCCCCGGCCGACCCTTCGCCGCCGTCGCCCACCAGCTCGATCTCGTAGAGGGCCGTGACGCTGTGCCCGGCGCCAATCTCGCCGGCGTCTTTTCTGTCGTTGCGGAAATCCTCGGCCGCCATGATCCGGTTCTCGTAGCCGAGCAGGCGATAGGAGGCCACCTGCGCCGGGTTGAACTCCACCTGGATTTTCACATCCTTCGCGATCGTGATCGTGCTGCCCGTGAGCTGCTCCACGAGCACCTTCCGCGCCTCGCGGGCGCCGTCGATATAGGCGTAGATGCCATTGCCGTTATCGGCGATCTTTTCCATCTTCGCGTCCTGCAGGTTGCCTTCGCCGAAGCCGAGCACCGTGAGAAAGGTGCCGCCGGCCGCCCTCTGCTTGATCAGGTCCACGAGCGCCTCGTCGCTGGTCACACCCACGTTCAGGTCGCCGTCGGTGGCGAGGATCACCCGGTTCACGCCGCCAGGGATGAACCGCTCCGCCGCCTGCTCGTAGGCCAGGTTGATGCCGGCGCTGCCATGCGTGGAGCCACCCGGTGAGAGCGCCTCGATCACCGCGAGAATCTTTCCCTTTTGATCACCGCTGATGGCGGGGAGCTTCACACCTGCGTCGCCGGCATAGGTGACGATCGCCACCGAGTCGTTTTCCGTGAGCTCCTCGACCAGCATCGCGAGGGCCTGCTTCACCAGCGGCAGCTTGTTCGCCGCTGCCATCGAGCCCGACACGTCGATGAGAAACACGAGGTTCCCGGCGGGCCGCTCGCGGCGGTCGATGTCGCGGCCCGCAAGACCGATGCGAACCAAACGCCGGCCGGAGTGCCAGGGGCACTCGGCCGCCTCGAGCGTCACCGAGAACGGCCTGTCGCCGACGGGCTGCGGGTAGTCGTAGCGAAAATAGTTCACCATCTCCTCGATCCGTACCGCACCCGGGGGAGGCAGCCGGCCAGAGGTGAGAAACCTACGCACGTTGGCGTACGACGCCGTATCGACGTCGATCGAAAACGTGGAGAGCGGCTGCTCCGAAGATGTCCGCGGCCGGTTCTCGTCAAACCGGGCATACCGCTCGCCGGCCTGTGCATCCTGCTGCTGTCGCTGCCCCCCGACAGACTGCATTTCGAGTTCCCGAGCATCGCGGTCGCCGGCCAACCTGCGGGCTCCGGGAGCCGGTGCGGCAGCCATGGCGATATCCGCCGGCGCGGCAGGCATTGCAGTCCCTCTTGCAGCCCCCAATCGATCTCTCGACTTGTCGACCTGCTCCGTGGCTGATCTTTTTTCCGACGCCAACTGATCGCTCGCCAACGTCGACATAGATGGTTGTCCCTTCGCCCGCTCCTGGAGAGCGGTCGCAACTCCTTCCGTTCGGACTTCCGACCGACGTTGGGCGATCTCACGAGCCATTCGCGGCTGCATCTCCAAGGACGGCACGAGCACCGCCGTCACCATCACGAGCACGGTCGCCAGCAACGAAGCGGCGAGTGCCAGTCCCCTGCCGAACCGGCTCTGGGCAGGCTGCGGAGCGACAACGACATCCGACTCGAGCGGCCCCCCCTCTGCTTTGCCGCCGTTCGCCGCGATTGCCGCGACCACCGCCCGACGCAATTCCGGAGACCGCGGCACGTCGTCGGTCGTTTGACCGGCCCGTAGCGCCGCCGCCACCCGACCAATCTCGTCGACCGTCCGCCGCTCCTCGTGCCGCACGGGGTCGGCAAGCAGCCGCTCGACGACAGCCTGCTCGTCGCCCTCGAGTTGCCCGAGAGCGTGCGCCGTGAGCAGCGCATCCGCGGCCTCGCGGCCGCGCGGCGCCGGCTGGTCGCTGCTGGACTGGGCACTGTTGGACTGGGCACTGTTGGACTGGGCACTGTCGAACTGGGACTCGTTGAAGTTTTCGGTGGTCATGGTCTGCCTCGGTGGGTGTGTCAGGAGTTTGATGCGTTCTGCGCGGGCCGATGGCCGTCTGGTACCAGCAGGTCACGCACCAGCGGGTGCCCGCGGAGGGCGGTGAGGCCGCGATGTGCCAGCACGCGGACATGCCCCTCCTGCCGGCCGGTGACCTCGGCGATCTGGCGGTAGGTGAGCCCCTCGCACCAGAGGTCGATCGCCTCGCGTTGCGGCGCCGGCAGATCCTCGAGCAGGTCGCGGAGCCGCGCGGCCAGATCGGCTCGCTCGGCCGACATGGCCGGATCAGCCTCGCGACTGCCGGGGTGGCCAACGGCAGACGGCGAGTCGCGTGGTTCATCGAGCAACGAGTGCTCGCGGCCCGAGCGGCGGAGATGATCGATCGCCCGGTTGCGGCAGACGCGAAACAGCCACGGTGCCACCCGCCCATCGAGCCGCTCTCGCGACTCGTCGCAGAGTTTCACGAATGCGTGCTGCACCACGTCGGCGGCTAGGTCGACGTCGTCGAGCAGCCGCCTCGCATAACGCAGCAGCGGCCGTTCGTAGAGATCGACGGCCTCCAACACCCAGCCATGGGATTCGCCACTGGAGGACATACGTTGCTTCCCGGAGGTTCTGACGCCGGTCGACCTTACAGGATGGCCTGTCGATCCGTCTGGAAGAAAGAACGCTGCCGCCCGGAATTCGTTACAGCCCGCCCAAAAAAAGAAAAACCCCCGCCCACCACGACTTTTTTCTGGACGGATCCTGATTGCGTGGCGACAGTTACACGGATCGATCCCCCGTCCACCCCGAGACCCGTCTCATGGCATCCGCTCCCGAAGTGCTCGTCGAATTCGTGAAGGCCTGCCTGGAACGCGGGATGCCCCGGGCCGACATCGCCAGCGCGGTCGAATCCGGCGGGTGGTCACCGCGCGAGGCAAAGGCCGCCCTCGACGCCTTCGCCGACACGACACTGCCCATACCCGTGCCCAGGAAACGGGTGTCGAGCTCACCACGCGACGCCTTTCTCCATCTGCTTGGCATGGCCATGCTCTACACGGCCGCATTCGCCACCGGCACGATCCTGTTTCAATTCGTCGATCGCTGGCTGCCCGCGGCAACGGACGATGCGCTCGGTATCTCCAGTGGCTCGCTGCGGGCGGCGGCGGCCGCGTTGCTCGTTTCGCTTCCGATCCTGGGGCTGGCGCACCGCACAATCGGCCGCGATGCGAGCCGCGACCCGGCCCTGCGGCTGACTCCGATCTATCGCACCCTCGCCTACCTCACGCTGCTGATTACATCGCTCGTCATGGCCGGCGACCTGATCGCCGCAATCATCTGCTTCCTTTCGGGAGACTTGACGGTTCGCTTCATCCTCAAGGCCTTGATCATTCTCCTGCTCTCCGGCGGCATCTACCTCTGGTTTTCAAGCGACGTCGGGCGCGAGGAGAGCATCACCACCACAACCGGAACAGCCACGATCCCGCCCTCACCGCTCTGGCGGGATTGGCTTCACCGGATCGGCGCGGCTGTGGCCATCGTCTCGATGCTGGCCGCGCTCTATGCCGCCGGCAGTCCGTTCCGACAACGGCAGCTCCGGCTCGACGCCCGACGCATTGGTGACCTCCGTGCCATCCAGCAGAACGTCGAAACCTACTTCGAACGCGAGGGCGTCATGCCCGTCACGCTCGAGGCGCTCGCGGACAACCCGGCAACATTCCTGCAGAACACGACCGACCCCGTGACGGGACAACCGTATCGATACGAGCGGATCGACGCCGACATGTACACGCTCACCGCAATGTTCGACCTGCCCTCGCCTTCCGAACAGGAGCAGCCCACATGGAATCGCGATGGGTTTTTCAAACACGACGCCGGCGAACACTCGTTCCGGCTCTCGGCGCCAAAACAGCCCAAACCCTAGGGAGTGCATGAAACGAAAAACCCGGCCGGGAGAAGGCTCCCGGCCGGGTGGTCAACTTTTTCAGGGAACAGGTCCCGTTCGGCCGCACGCTCGACTAGAAGCCGGCGTAGGTGACGAGGATGTCGCCGTGCTTCTGGAAGCGGATGATCACCGAGCAGCCACAGGCGTAGTCATACTTCACCTGGCCGCAGCCCAGCAGCGTGCACCGCGAGCTCTCGCACGGGCAACCCTGGCAGCAGGCAGGCAGGCAGACCGGCACGGCAACCGTCTGGCAGGTTTCCGGGCTCGTTGGGTTCAAGACCGTCTCGTAGGTCGGCTCCTCGCAGCAGCCCTTTGCACACTTGTGCTTGTGGGCATGCTTGTGCCGGTATTTGATGCAGGGATTCGTCGGGCAGCAGGTCTCGGCACCGCAGCCGGGCTCAAACCCGCACGACGGCTCGAGGCCGCAGGCCGGCTCGAATGCCGAGCAGCCGACTTCTGCCGGAGCAGCACAGCCCGGTTCGGCATGACGACGATGGTGGCCGAAGCCGGCGTCGGCCAGCGAGCTGACGGCAAACGACAAAGCAGCGGCAAGACCGCAGAGAAACAGCGAACGACTCATGACGTGAGCCTCCAAAAAGAAAAGTCTGGCAGTGACTGGGGGGACCGCAGAAATGGGGTCTGCGGGCGAAGCCGGGATGCCGCCCGAAAGCTTCATCTAACTCTGGCACACAAATGGCGGATGTCAAAAAAAAGGCATCAGCAACTCAGTAGCAGCCTCACGCCATCATCTGGCGGAAGCGGCCGAAGAGGTAGGCGGAATCGTGCGGGCCGGCCGCCGCCTCAGGGTGATACTGCACGCTCGCGGCATTGGCCGTGGTGTGTCGCACGCCCTCGATCGTGCCGTCGTTGAGATTCCGGTGCGTCACGACCAGTTCCGGTGGCAGCGTCGCCTCGTCCACGGCGAAGCCATGGTTTTGCGACGTGATCTCCACCTTGCCCGTCTCGAGATCCATCACCGGCTGATTCGCACCACGATGGCCAAACTTCAACTTGAACGTCTTCGCACCGCAGGCCAGCGACAGCAGTTGGTGGCCGAGGCAAATCCCGAACATCGGCACCTTGCCGACCAGGTCGCGAACCGTGTCGACGCAGTAGCCGAGCACCTCCGGATCGCCGGGGCCGTTGGAAAGGAATACGCCGTCGGGCTTGTGGGCGAGCACCTCGGCCGCCGTGGCCTTCCCGGGCAGCACGGTCACGCGGCAGCCGGCGGTCGTCAGGTGCCGCGCGATATTCCATTTCATGCCGTAATCGAGTGCGACCACGTGCTTCGTGCCGCTCGCGACGGCCGGAGGCGTCGGATAGACGCCTCCTTCCAGCGGCTGCACGAGCGGGCGGGCCCAGTCATCGAGCGGCTCGATCCACGCTTGATCTGACTGAGGCATCACCTCGCTGACAAGATCACGGCCCACGAGCGTCGGTGCCGCCTTCGCCATCTCGACGAGCTTTGCCGGATCGAGCACCTCGCTCGACACCACGCCCGTCATCGCGCCGCGAATCCGCAGCCGGCGGACAAGCGCCCGCGTGTCGATGCCCGCGAGCCCCACGACGCCCGCCCGCGCGAGATAGTCACCCAGCGTGCCTGTGGCGGTGAAGTTACTCGCGATACGGCTGGCCTCGCGGACGATGAAGCCTGCCATCTGGAGCCCGCCGCTCTCGACGTCGGCCTCGTTCACGCCGTAGTTGCCGATCTGCGGCGCGGTCATCGTCAGGATCTGGCCGCGGTAGCTGGGATCGGTGAGGATCTCCTGATACCCCGTCATCGAGGTATTGAAGCAGACCTCACCAGACACGGTGCCCATGGCTCCAAACGACTCACCCCAGTAGACCGTGCCGTCTTCGAGTGCCAGTGCCGCGCGTGCCACGCCAAAACCCCTACACAGTGTGGAATCCTGCCTTCTAGGACCGCATCATAGCACAGAACCGTGGCGACAAGATTGCATCTTGTTGGGCTCTGGTTCTCCGCCGTGGCGACAAGATTTTATCTTGTTGGGCTCTGGTTCTCCCCCGTGGCGACAAGATTGCATCTTGTTGGGCTTTGGTTCTCCCCCGTGGCGACAAGATTGCATCTTGTTGGGCTCTGGTTCTCCCATTCGGCAAGTTAAAAACTCGCCACCACGCCACCACGGCTCCGCTCGTTCTCTCCCGCTCACGGCGTCGGGCTGGCCGTCACCAGCACGTCGGTCGGATCCTCGACGAGCACGAGCCCGCGAAACCGCACCTCCTGCGGCACCTTGTTGGAGTGCAGCTGCAGGCCGATTGGACCGGCCTCGCAGAGCTCCGGCTTCGGGTCGGTCCAGTCGAGCACCTCTTTCCCATTCACGGCAAACCGGATCCGGCTGCCGATGGCGAGGATCTCCATCTGGTTCCAGTCGTGCTGCTTGCCGGCGGCCTTCGCCCGGCCATCCTGATCGCCGCTGATGCCATTGCGGCGGTAGAGGTCGTAGAGCCCGTAGCCCGACGGAAACATCACGAGATGGCCCTGGTAGCTCGACGCCTCGCCGTCCTTGTCAAACTTCTTGCCCCAAATCGCAACGCCCGAGTGCATCTCGCTCGTCGCAAGCTTGCCTTCGAGGAGCAGGCGGAAATTACGATAGGGCTTCTTCGTGAGCAGGTAGGTGCTCACCTTCGGTGCGTTGGCCTCGGTGTTGCGTCCGACGATCTCGCCGTTCTCGACCGACCAGTAGGGATCGACGTGCCCCTCCCAGCCCTCGGTGTCACGACCATTGAACAGCTTCACTGCTTTGGACTGTTCTGCCTCCGGCAGCTTCACCGAGGCCGCCCAGCCCGAGGCCGCGGCGGCTTCACCCGGCGCGACGGCCAGTTCGGCGACCGGCTTGCCGTCGTCCTGCAGTTTGCCGGCGGCCCAGAGTGTGCCGCGGGTCACGAGGTCGAGGAACTCCGGTGTCTCGACGGTGTGGGTGTAGTGGCCGATCGTCGTGCCGAAGACGCGGGCCTTGCCGTATTGATTCGTCCAGATGACCGTCTGGTTGGTCTTCCGTTCCCGGCTCATCGCCTCGGCCAGAGGCTTGGCGGTGTCCCACACCTTGTCGCAGTAATACAACTCCTCCATCGGCACCTCCCATGCCTTGGGCAGCCCGGTGAGGATCGGATGCTCAGCGATGAGGTTGGCGGTGTACTCATACTTCGCGCCGTGGCCGGGCGACGTGATGCCGACAAACTTGAACCAGTCGTCGTTGCCCGCTCGATAGCAGTGCATGGCGCAGTGCATCAGCACGGCGGGGGTGCCCTTTTCATGCTCAGCGACAATCTGCTTGAGAAACTCCGGATCCTTGACGCCGGCGAAGCACTCGTTGTGGAAGACCACGTCGTAGCCCTTCGACCAGTCGGGCTTCGAATAGATGGAGACCTTATGGTCGGTGGTCGTGCCCCCCTCGTGGATCACCGTGCAGTTGATCCGCGCCCGCGACGCCATGCCCTGCGTGATCACCTTCTTCTGGCCGTCGTAGTCGTGGCAGCAACCGCCTGTGATGTAGAGCACCTCGAGCGGCTTGCCCGTCTCGGCGGCCTGCCCAATGACTGCCGAAAAGCCGGCCCACAGGCACGAAAGACCGATCACCCAGCGACATACGAGGGCAGCACGGATCATGAGACGAAGTCCTTCCAAGCGGAGACGGGAGTGAAAGCGATAGACCTGAGGTATGCTCAACCGTTACGGGAACGGTGTCAAGCAGGCGATGCCCAGACCGACCGCCCAGACCGACCGCTCTGGCCGTGAAATAGACCGGGGAACAGACTGGCGACCAGGCCTTCCTCGAGTCGTTAGGCCAGCGGGTTATGCCAGCGCAGCCCGGCAAACCGCCCAAAGTCGCGATCGTCGCTGTGCACCGTGGCAGCCTGCTCAACGGCATGGGCGGCAATCAGGGCATCGGTGGCCAGGTTGCCACCCGTGCCTGCCGACTCCATGAGCGAGAAGAAGATTCGCAGCGTATCGGTGGTGGGCGAAAGAAGGCGAACGTGAGACTGGGCGAACCAAGTCTCGACAATGGCACGGGCTTCGGCGGCTGTCACTGGCCTTTCACAGATCGTGGGATGCGTGAGGAGCCGCGTAAAAGCCAACACGACCACCCACGGTATCCCGACCGGTTCGTCGCCCGACAGCGTTGACTCCCACCACTGCCTCGCCGCCACATGCCGCGGAGCCAGGGCGTCGTAGGCGAACACGAGAAGGTTTGTGTCGACAACGATCACGAGGCGTCTCGGTCCGACTCGACCTCGAGTTGGTCGTAGACTTGGTTGAGGCTCATGCCGAGCACCGCGGCTCTCATTCCGAGCCTTAATGGCTTGATGCGCACGCCGCGGCGTTGGCCTCGAACTGCCGCCAGCCCGCGTTGGAGCGTCTCCTCCAGCACGGCGCGAAACGGCCGCCCCGTTCGAGACGCCCGCGCCCGCAATTCCCTCAGTAAGGCATCATTGATGTCAACTGTTGTCCTCATCGTAGCATCATGATGTAGTGCCGTTGCACCGTCAAGGAAAGCACCTTCAAGGACTCATCTGGCTGAGCATTGCACTAACCCATTGCCGCAGAGGCCGCAGGACAGGCCGCGGCCGCAAGTCCTCCGCAGCCCCGAGGCAGCATTGGCCACCTGGCCAATGGTGGGGCGAGGGGGCGGGGTGTAACCTATGGCTATCGGGGCGGTGTGCCGGCTTCTTCCAAAACCGGCG
>Ga0247834_1008250_pt1 | contig 10570 bp, 15 predicted proteins | sample LaCruzMarch2015__8_FD_187118 | JGI IMG/M metagenome (GOLD analysis project Ga0247834, IMG submission 187118) | Freshwater microbial communities from meromictic Lake La Cruz, Castile-La Mancha, Spain - LaCruzMarch2015_12m | ecosystem: Environmental > Aquatic > Freshwater > Lake | place: Spain... | reverse complement strand
TTGTTTATCTTCTGTTAATTTGGAGTATTATGATGAATGGAAATCGGATCCTAATTTTTTGCGTGATATTGCTGAAATGTTGGATAATGTTTTGGAGTATTTCATTCTTCATGCTCCTTCCGCCGTTGAGCGTGCAAGGTATTCTGCCATTCGTGAGCGGAGTATTGGCATCGGTGCTTTGGGTTTTCATGCTTATCTACAACGAAACAACTTCCCATGGGAATCAGCACAAGCAGTTGGACGAAACAAACAAATCTTCCAACACATCAGAGGTAAACTAGATGAAGCCAATTTGCAATTAGGTACTGAACGAGGTGAAGCACCTGATGCCGTAGGTACAGGGAAGCGTTTTAGTCATATGCTCGCCATTGCTCCTAATGCTTCAAGTTCTATCATTATGGGTAACACTTCACCTTCAATTGAACCGTATCGTGCCAATGCTTACAGACAAGACACCTTGAGTGGTGCATCATTGAATAAGAACAAGTGGTTAGATAGAATTATTAAAGGTCTTACACAAACTGAAACAGAATATAATGATGTTTGGTCATCAATCATTGCGAATGATGGTTCATGTCAACATCTAGATATCCTTGATGACTGGCAAAAAGATGTATTCAAAACAGGCATGGAGATTGACCAACGATGGGTTATTCAACACGCAGCTGACAGACAAGAATATATTGACCAAGCACAATCATTGAATGTGTTTTTCAGACCAGATGTGAATGTGAAGTATCTTCATGCAGTACACTTTCAGGCGTGGAAACAAGGATTGAAAACAATGTACTATTGTCGTAGTGAAAAGTTGGCAAAGGCTGACAAAGTATCAAAACGAATTGAACGCCATGTGATTGAAGAAATTGATATGAAACAACTTGCAAGTGAGGATGTTTGTTTAGCCTGTGAGGGATAAATGAAAACTATTGCTTTATTTGTATGTGACCCAAAGTGTTCGGTACAATCATCCAATGGGGTGATGAAAGCACTATCAGAAAATTATAAATTCAAACTATTTTCAAAGAATGAAGTTGAAGAAGGTTTTTTTGATGGTGTTGACATGGTTGTATTTCCAGGTGGTTTCGGTGATTCCGATTCATATGATACCATATTGAAAAACAATAAAGATGTTGTTGTTGATTATGTAAAAAATGGTGGTAAGTATCTTGGTATTTGCATGGGTGCTTATTGGGCAGATAAAGATTATTTTGATATACTTGATGACCTAAGAGTTGTTCAGTATATTAAACAACCTAACACCTGCACAAGAAGGCCACATGCAAAGAATATGCCTACAAACTGGTTCAATGGACACTATGAAAAAATGTTCTTCTATGATGGTCCTACTTTTATAGGTCATGGTAGTCACAAAACGATTGCGGCATATGATACAACTGGTTATCCAATGGCAATCAAACAGAATAATATAATGTTAATTGGTTGCCATCCTGAGAGTGAACAGTTTTGGTATGATAGTTACTCTTGGTTAAAAGGTAAATATCACAATGGGACACACCATGAAATGTTATTAGATTTAATTAATGAATTTTTGGAGAGATAAATGAAATACATTAATAAGGAGTATAAATGAGCTTTCTAGTAGCAAACACACCAAGAATTAGGTGTTACATAAGAAAAGAATTTCTGTATAATTTTGAATCTGGCTTTGGTGAATATATACCTTGTATTTGGGTATCAATCAAATCAATGAGTCGCAGAGCGTTTTTTATTGAATCGTATTTGCCTGAATATGGCGCATTATATGATAAACTACCATTACATGCATATGTGTCACGCACAGATAACCTTGAACCTTCAAAATTTTTACCTTTAGACCACCTACAGATATGGGACTGCTTGTCATATGACCTTACGGTGATACAAAAATCATTTCTATTAAATTTGAGTGGAAAAGTTTATGCTAAAGATAAACAATGGTATCAAGGTAATTACATGTTTACTGTTGACAACTGTGCATCAGATGAACATTTAGATATGGGTGATTCTGAAAATCCAGAAGACCATAAGTCATATAACTTTTTAGAACTTGACAATGGTCAATATGCAGCTCAACCAAATAATCGTTGTATATGGTTTGATGCTGCAAGTAATCCAAAAGAAATGAAGTTTCCAAACTTCAAAGTTTGCACCAAAAAATATATTGTGGAACAAAATCCTAAATGGGCTATTGGTGATAGTGACACTGTAATGTATGAATAAGGATTAAAAAATGAAAAGAATTTTAAGATTTACCGCATCATGGTGTGGTCCATGCAAATCATTGGCAATGAATTTAGAAAATGCCAACTTGGCATTACCGATTGAAGTGGTTGATATTGATATACATGGTGATGTTGCACAAGAATACGGTATTCGTAGTGTGCCAACATTAGTAATGCTTGATGAAAACATAGAAATTAAACGAATAATCGGTTCAAAAACCGTCAACCAATTACAAGAGTGGGCACAATGAGTAAAAGAAAAAGTAATTTGTCAGAAGACAGAACAAGTTTCAAACCTTTCAATTATCCTTGGTGTTACGATGCATGGTTGAAACATGAACAGTCCCATTGGCTTCATAGTGAAGTTCCTATGGCAGAAGATGTGAAAGATTGGAAAAACAAACTAACAAACCAAGAAAAAGAATTTCTTACCAACATCTTTCGGTTCTTCACACAAGGTGATGTTGATGTTGCGGGTGGTTATGTTAACAACTATCTGCCATATTTTCCACAACCTGAAGTGCGGATGATGCTGCTAGGTTTTGCAGCTCGTGAAGCCCTACATGTTGCGGCCTATAGTCATTTGATTGAAACTCTTGGATTGCCTGATACAACATATAATCAGTTTATGGAATATCAGGCAATGAAAGACAAACATGATTATGTTATGAATTTGTCTGCACAGAATACAACCAAAGAGAATACAGCCACACATATTGCTGTGTTCAGTGCCTTCACAGAAGGTATGCAGTTGTTCTCCTCATTCATTATGTTGTTGAATTTCCCACGCACAGGTAAGATGAAAGGCATGGGACAAATTGTTACTTGGTCTATTGTCGATGAAACTATGCACGCTGAGAACATGATTAAATTGTTCCGTACATACATAGAGGAGAACAAAGAAATATGGAATGATGACCTCAAATCTCGTATATACACCATTGCAGAAAAAATGGTTGAACTTGAAGATAAGTTTATAGACCTTGCATTTAATATGGGACCAATGGAAGGTCTAACACCAGAAGATGTTAAAAAGTATATCCGTTATATTGCTGATAGGCGCCTTATATCTCTTGGTCTTAAAGGCATTTTCAAAGTAAAAAGAAATCCACTACCATGGGTTGAAGAAATGATTAACGCACCTATTCACGGTAACTTCTTTGAGAATCGTGTAACTGATTATGCCAAGGGTGCATTGTCTGGTGATTGGGGTGATGATGTTTGGGCTAAGGCCGCTTAATGTTAGAAATTATATACACATTAGTGGTAACACACATTACCATAATTTGTGTTACTTTATTTCTTCATAGAGGTCAAGCACACCGTGCCATACTCTTTCACCCTATTCTATCTCATTTTATGAGATTTTGGTTGTGGTTGACAACTGGTATGATAACGAAACAATGGGTTGCTATACATCGCAAGCATCATAGATATAGTGATCAAGAAGGTGACCCACATAGTCCGCATGTATATGGATTAAAAAGAGTTTTATTCAAGGGAGCATTTTTATACAATGACGCAAGCAAAGATAAAATCATGGTTGATACATACGGCCGTGGTACTCCTGCTGATTGGTTGGAGCTTCACCTATATCAGCCTCACTCTAGACTTGGCATTGGCCTTCTCCTTCTGCTCAGTGTAGTTCTATTTGGTTGGTGGGGTTTATTGATATGGGGTATTCAAATGATATGGATTCCGTTCTGGGCTGCAGGTGTTATCAATGGATTAGGTCATTGGTGGGGATATAAAAACGGTGAAACAAAAGATTACAGTCGCAACATTAGTCCTTGGGGTATTGTTATTGGTGGCGAAGAGCTGCACAACAACCATCACTTGGACCCAGCAAGTGCCAAGCTCAGTAAAAATTGGTGGGAGTTTGATATAGGTTGGATGTGGCTAACAGTATTTCGTTTTCTTAAACTGGCGAAACTAACTAGATGACAAAAACATATCGCAGTATTTTTATTAGTGATGTGCATTTGGGAACCAGAGATTGTAAAGCAGAAAAGTTAAATAACTTTCTTAAACATAACACCTGTGATACATTGTATCTCGTTGGTGATATAATTGATGCATGGAAGATTCAACAGAACAGGTGGCGATGGAAACAAAGTCACACCAATGTTGTACGCCGTGTACTCGGCCACGCAAAGCGAGGGACAAAAGTAATATTCATTGCGGGCAACCATGATGAGTTTTTAAGACCTATGATACCATATGGTTTCAGTTTTGGTTCAATAGAGATACAGAATCAAGCAGAACATATTGGTGCAGATGGTAAACATTATCTTGTTACACACGGTGATTTGTTTGATGGTATTACCAGACTTGCACCGTGGTTATCATTTTTAGGAGACAGGGCCTATGATTTCATTCTTACGCTTAATAGCAAACTCAATTGGTTTCTGCATCGCTTTGGTTTTCGGTACTTTAGTCTTAGTCAATATCTCAAAACAAGAGTAAAGAGAGCAGTTGATTTCATATTTCATTTTGAAAAGAATCTAGCTGCATACTGTAAGAAACGTGGATATGATGGAGTAATTTGTGGGCACATACATCATGCAGAGATAAAAGAAATTGATGGTGTTACATACATGAATGACGGTGATTGGGTTGAGTCATGTACTGCCTTGGTAGAACATCATGACGGCCGCTGGGAAATTATAACATGGACTAAACAGAATGATACAGACGATATTGATAATAACTGATAACCTACCAGATCAAATCAATGGCGTTGTCACAACTTACAAAAACATTGAGGCGTGTGCGGTTCTGGATGGTTATAACATTGTTTACATTACTCCCAGGAACTTCCGCCACTTTGATTGTCCTGGCTACAACGAAGTCAAGATTGCCTGTACCTGGAAAATGGGCGAGAAGATTGAGGAGGTCGGTGCGGATTATATCCACATCGCCACAGAGGGTCCTGTTGGTCTGTCTGCTAGAAAATATTTGTCAAAACATAATCTTAGGTACAATACTGCTTATCATACTAAGTTCCCTGAGGGACTTAGAGCCTTATTTGGCATACCTGAGGCAGTTACTTGGCCTCTAGTGCGCTGGTTTCATAAACATAGTGGTAAGGTGTTGACCACTACGGAGACAATGAAACGAGATTTACTCAGTCGTGGATTCAAAGACAACATCATATCATGGACAAGAGGTGTTGATAGAGATATATTTAATCCTACTCATAGAGTTAAGACAACAAGCAAGTACATATTATGTGTAAGTAGGGTTAGTAAAGAAAAGAATTTAGAAGCATTCTTTGAACTTGATTATCCAGGTTATTTGAAGGTGATGGTTGGTGATGGACCAATGTTAGAAACTTATAAGAAGAAATATCCCGATGTTCATTTCACAGGATTCAAAACAGGTGTAGATTTGGCTCGTTACTATGCCAATGCAGAAGTGTTCGTATTTCCTAGTAAATGGGAAACATTTGGTATTGTAATGATTGAGTCGATGGCCTGTGGCACACCAGTTGCAGCTTTTCCTTGTGATGGACCAAAAGATGTCATTGAACAAGGTGTCACAGGATTTATGAATGATAGTTTAAGTGATGCTATTGATTCTTGTTTACAATTGAATAGGAAAAGCATACATAAAGGTAGTGCGAAGTGGTCATGGGATAACGCATGGCAAACATTCAGAGATAATTTAATCAAATGATAACATTAGACAACTCAGCAAAAGAAAAGATAACTGACTTATACATAGATGAGAATGATTCAACTATTAAAGGGTTGAGGGTCTTTGTACAGGGTGGTGGTTGTTCTGGTTTTTCATATGGTTTCACATGGGAATCAGAGAAGAATGAAGATGACTTTGAATTCGCCATTGATGATAAGATAAAAGTATTGGTTGATGCAATGAGTATGCAATACTTACAAGGTGCAACTATCAAATTCAAATCAGAATTAATGGGTTCTAATTTTGTGATTGAGAATCCTAATGCAACCAACAAGTGTGGTTGCGGTTCATCGTTTGCGGTATAATGGTAATTAAAGACTAACTTTTATTTTTTGTAACTTCATAACATCTAAAAATTATAAATATGTTATGGAGGTTTTTTTATTAAACACTATATATACAAAACATATTCCGAAGACGGATACTATTATATTGGAAGACATTCAACAAAATATAATGACAACTATCAAGGTTCTGGAAATTGGGTAAAAAAATGTAAACGAGATGAAATTAAACTCAAGACGGAAATTTTAGAATATTGTTTATCTACCGATGAATTAAAAAAACGAGAACATGAATATTTGAAAGAAAATATCAATAATCCATTAAATAAAAATGAAAAAATAGATAGTGACGGTTGGACATCCGAAACCGCTGGTAGATTCCAAGAAAAAAATGGAATGTATGGTAAAAAACACAGTTTAGAATCCATCAAATTGATGAAAGAGAATAGAAAAGATAAAAATGTAGGCCATACTAGAAATAAAGGTGCTAATAATCCTAACTATGGCAAAACAATGTCAGAAGAAACTAAAAATAAGATAAGTGAATCATTAAAAGGTAGAAAAATGACACCAGAACATATTGCAAAAACTAGGAGAAAACCAAGTGGCGTATAGTGCTAAAGTTTTGGAACACTATGAAAATCCAAAAAATGTAGGAAACTTAGCAAAAGATCCAAATATAGACCAATCTAAAGTGGGTGTTGGTATGGTTGGAGCTCCAGCGTGTGGAGATGTAATGTCTTTGAGCATACTTGTCAACAAAAAAACAGAAATCATTGAAGATGCTCGTTTCAAGACATATGGGTGTTTAACCAGTAATGCCCCAGTTAATACTCCTACCTGCACTAAAAAAATAAAAGATTTAAAAATTGGCGATGAAGTGTTGGCGTGGAACGGCGAAAGAATTGTTAATCAAAAAATACGAGATATAATTACACACTCAGTTAATGTTGATGATTTATTAATCATTGAGTTTAAACGAGAATCTAGTAGACAAAATATTAATCCCGGAACTTTTTCATTAATTTGTACTAAGGAACATATATTTTGGAATGCCAATAATAAACCAATTGAAGCGCAACAGCTACAAGTGGGACAAGAGTTATATGAGATAACTGAGCACGAACTAAGGATTCTTACTAACAACAGACATCGTACTACACTTAAACAAAAAAATAGTGTCAGAATGACAGCATGGAATAAGGAGTTTGACCACTCGGTATTACCACAAAATCAACCTGGGTATGTGTGTAAAGATTTAGCAACTAAAAAGAAGCGTTCAAGTGCAGCTTCAATTAAAAATTGGTCAAATCCAACATACATTGAAAAATGGCAACAGGGAATGGCACAACGAGATTGGACTAAACCTACTAGTATTGAACAAAAATACATCAGTTTATTTGAAGAAAACAATGTAGCTGCAAGATGGAGTGCTGGCAAGATATGGATTCAGACTGAATCTGGTCCAGCAAGTCCAGACTTTATTGTGCCTGGCAAGAAAAAGTGTATAGAAGTATATACAAAGCAGATGCCAAAATTTATGCAGGATCGGTCTGAGGAATCAAATTATGTAGCCGACCGGCGTAAGCAGTTGGCCACAGCCGGATACGACTCGTTATTTTTAGCAGTAGAAGATATTGCACAATCATTACCAGAAGTGCAGAATTTTATTCACAATGGAATGGAAATCGTAGGCATTTCAGCAATAACCCATCAAAATCAATTGCGTGGATGTGAAAGAGATGGCAAATTAGTCGTAGTCTATGATTTAAAATTGGAGGATGGTGCTCATGTGTTTTTCTCTAATAGAGTCGGTTCACACAATTGTGGCTCGGCGATTGCAAGTTCCAGCCTCCTTACAGAATGGGTCAAAGGAAAAACACTTGACCAAGCGGGAAAAATTAGTAATTCAGCAATTGCTGAAGAACTTGCCTTACCACCGGTTAAAATACATTGTAGCATACTTGCAGAAGATGCTATCAAAGCCGCAATAGCAGATTATAGAAAAAAACATGATATCGTTAACTGAAAAAGCTTCTAACAAAGTAAAACAACAGTTGATGCGTAGAGGCAAAGGTGAAGGCCTTCGTATTGCTGTTAAGACAACAGGTTGTTCTGGCTTTGCATATGTTTTAGAATATGTTGATGTGCCTAATGAAGATGACTATTGCATGGAATCATATGGTTGCAAAGTATTTGTAGACCCAAAAACTTCCGTATTTCTTAAAGGTTTAGAAGTGGACTATATAAGAAAAGGCTTGAACGAAGGGTTTGAATTTAATAATCCGAATGAACGAGACCGCTGTGGTTGCGGTGAAAGTTTTAGAGTCTAATAACTATAAAAGGAAATTATGAAAAAGTTTTTATTGATTTTGTTGGCAATGCCAATACTAGTGTTTGCACAGGGCAAAGCTCCTGCTAAGTCAGCAACATATGATGCACAGGTTATTAGAATAAGTGATGGCGACACGATTGTGATCTCTGCCCCCTTCCTACCTGCTCCGCTCAAACCAGAACTGGCTGTCAGAATCTATGGAGTCGATACGCCAGAAAAAGGACATAGAGCACAATGCCCACAAGAAGACCAACGAGCACAATTGGCGAGTAAATTTACAACTCAAGCCTTACAATCCCATTCAAAACACCAAGTCATTATCTATGGATGGGATAAGTTTGGTGGCCGTATATTGGGAGACATTCTGGTAAACGGGCAGAGCATTCGTCAAGGTCTTATTGCCAACGGTCATGCTCGTGAGTATTACGGCGAGGCCAAACAATCATGGTGTAACTGATGACAAAATTAAATCATATATGCAACGATTGTAACTCAGAGTTTACAATCACTTATGATGAAAATATTTGTGAAGACGATCCAATATATTGTCCGTTCTGTAGTTCATATATACTCTTAGAGAATGATGAACTACGGAGTGACGATGATTAATGTGGATATATAATAATAAAGAGTTTACAGAGGAAGATATTGGTGATTCATTTGGTTTCGTATATCTTATCACCAACAACATCAATGGCCGCGAGTATGTGGGGAAAAAATTCTTCACACGAGCCGGCACAAAACAAATCAAAGGTAAAAAGAAAAAGGTTCGCCTGTCTTCAGGATGGGTGAACTATTGGTCTTCGTCAAAAGAATTACAAGACGATGTTAAAAAACTAGGAGAAGAAAACTTTACTCGCACAATACTATTTTTGTGCAAAACTAGGTCAGAATGTTCATATAAAGAAACAAAGGAGATTTTCACAAGAGATGCTTTATTATCTGAAAATTTTTACAATTCCTGGGTCAGTTGCAAAATACACAAGGCACATGTGATGAATAAACTATGAGGCAACACAAAGATCCGCATCAACCAATCAGAAGGAAAACAATGGCTCGCAAACAAACCGCAAACACATTTATTGAAACAACCAAAGTTACTCCTATAAAAACAACAAACTCATTAAGAATAAAAATAGACGATCTTAAAAAATTTGACCCATTAACAGAAAATCAAAAGCTATTTTTTGATGCATATAAACGTGGTGATTATTTTATAGGACTTTTTGGAAGTCCGGGAGTCGGTAAAACATTTTTAGCTCTTTACAAAGCAATAGAAGAAACTTTGGACAGGAACAATTCCTTTGATAAAATAGTTGTTGTTAGGAGTGCAGTTCAGGTACGAGATCAAGGTTATGTGCCAGGTGATTTGGAAGAAAAAATGCAAATCTATGAACAACCATATGTAGAAATTTGCCAAACTTTATTTGATAGGTCGGATGCCTGGACACGATTAAAAGAACAAGGTTATGCAAGATTCATTTCAACAACAGCCATTCGTGGTATAACAATTGACGATGCTATCATAATTGTTGATGAGTGTCAATCTATGACTTGGCATGAATTATCTTCGGTAATAACAAGAACTGGTCATAGGTCTAAAATTATATTTGTTGGTGACTTAAAACAAAACGACCTTGTGAAAACAAGAAATGATGTATCTGGACTACAAGAATTTTTGAATGTGGCTGGAACTATGGACGAATTTACTAGAATTAATTTTACATCAGAAGATATTGTCCGAAGCAGTTTAGTAAAATCATTTATTGTTGCTTGTGAAAAATTAGGAGCTTAAATTTTTATTACCGGTTTTAATACCTTTATTCCAAGGTATTTTACCGGTTCTGTCAAAATTAAGTTTCCTAGATTCTACACTTTTTTCAGTTTTTGAACCAAGTTTCATAATAAGCTAAAATAGACTCGGCATACTAGTGATTTACGCTTGTAATTTAACATTTATTACTATATAATTGTATGAGCGCTCGATTTGAGGCTCACTTTTTAATCGTCTTAGGAGATAAACATGTTCG
>Ga0247834_1008247_pt1 | contig 10575 bp, 10 predicted proteins | sample LaCruzMarch2015__8_FD_187118 | JGI IMG/M metagenome (GOLD analysis project Ga0247834, IMG submission 187118) | Freshwater microbial communities from meromictic Lake La Cruz, Castile-La Mancha, Spain - LaCruzMarch2015_12m | ecosystem: Environmental > Aquatic > Freshwater > Lake | place: Spain... | reverse complement strand
GAAGTCATAGTGATCAAAGGCTGGTGATGTCTGAGAATGGACAAGCTTTTTGAAGGAGTTGATGATGAGAGTGCTAAAGGCATGAGTAATACCTACTCCTAGTTGTTGGATTGTGGTTAAGGAAGGTGTTGGGGCATAATGGCTGAGTCCGTAGAATTTCCTTGCTGGATTCGGAGTGTCATGGCCGTCGTGCGTTTGAAATGATTAAGATTATTTGTCCACACAAATTACAGGGAATTGGATTGTGGAGGCTATCGTTCGTCACCAATCACAACAACACAACATCATAACTACTATCTCGAAGTTGTAGTGCCATGAAGATCAAATTATCATCCAACAGCGGCGGCGGTCGTCCGTCAACAACAACAACGTTGAAGCTACCCTGTCCCACGCCACCTCCTCCACAGCAATGGCAGTCGATAGTCTTACCGTTAATTGCGGGTATCCTCCATCTACGTGTGTTCTACTACGCCGTCTTTGGATGCATACTTCGCAACTACAACCTCAACTACTCTGAGAACGATGAAGAGTCGGCGAGCAGCGTTTTTCGACGCACGTGCTTCCTCCTGGACTCGTCCATCTTCCTCGCGTACACATTCGACTTGGTCTGCTGTTTGTGCTTCAGGGTGTTGCCGTTTTCGAGGTGCAATTGTTCACGTGATATTGTGGGGCATCACGTCCCGACACTGCTACTAGCATTGCCGTTGGCAATACCGCTGTGGAGTGGGTATTCCAGCCTGCAAATTTTCGATCCTGTGTCGTTTGCAATACTGGATAAAGCAACAGCTAATGTTTCGGGTGTAGCTCCTGATCTAAGAACAGACTTTATAAATGCCTACGCCACAGCAAGTGGCTATGCATACGCGTCATCACTCAACGAGGTATTGATGTGTCTACAGCGAGTAGAAATGAGTTTGGCAGGTGTGTCTTACATTCGTGACGTGGCCACCAAAATGAGTAATCAACGACGATTCTTCACATCACGGGCCATGTTGTATGCCGAGTTATCCTACAAGCTCGTATTCTTTTGGGGTATGAGTCTTGTGGCATGTAAGGCATGCTTTGACTTTGATTGGACTGTTTACAAATACTACAGCAGCAGCATCAGCAGTAGCGACAACAGCAACAACAACTCGTCAGAGCACTGGATGACGACGACAATACCACTCTTTCTTGCAGTATATACAAGTCCAGCAGTGCTGAGGGGGGTACTGTTTAGATTATTCACCATCGTCATGTATCCATCAATGGGTTTTAGATGTCTTGCAACAATGAAACGTTTACACCGTGAGGGGAAGGGGTCAAAGATGATGATGTACGGGGAAGAAGATGCAAAAATAACGAAAAAGAATGACGATGATACGGTAACAACAATAATATGTGACGAATGATATGTAGCAACAATGAAACGTTTAATGTCGAATCAATGGTGGTGCAAATGTGGGACGGCACATTATGAGTGTTGATTGTGACTTTCACAAATTCAGCACAAAGTGGAATGTAAAGATATGCATTGAATTACAAATAACGATCAGAAAGTAAAATAAAGGCGTTGATTCTCTGGATTGATCAAAAACATAAAAACCATTTTGACGGACGATCAATAATTATATCATGCACAAAACATTATAGCAAGCACTTTCATTCATCACGTTAAACCCAATAAAATGAAAAGGAAGCATACACTCCACTTGTGAACCTCATAGATACCTCATCGGCCGATCGACTGCGTAGGACCTTATGCCTCTAATACGGCTATAGACTTTTCATCTCATGGGATAACGAGCGAGTGGGGATTTTCCTAGAAGGTGTGGATTCACCCTTGGGGTGAATTTTGATCTGTAAAATCTGCGATTTATTATTTCAAGATTTATTATTTTTCACCCGAGGGTGAATCGGGCTGCGGTGAAATGAAATTCCGCGTTCAAAAATTATTGCGCGTCGAAACGTTTTCGAGTATATCGTAATGAACTATTCTAAAAGTTGTCACCATCTGACGTTTGGATTATACCTTGATTATACTAAAGGAATGTCATCACCATCTGACGTTTATCCCCATAGAGGTCCCAATAGAGTTTCAGGTTCACTTGGTGGGCAAGAGCATCAATTTTGCTTGGAGGAGGAGGAGGATACGCAAGAGACTTCCAATCTTATGTATTCCAATTATGGAGAAACACATTTGCATGTAGCACCAAAGAGGTTTTGGAAGAATTCAACACCAACAAAATTATACCCGCTCTTGCTTAACGCTTGACTTGTGAAACTGTGCAATACCTGAAAGGCCTTCATATCCTCGTCACCAACGTCGAAGGAAATTTCCTTGATCAAAGTCGTAATTGAGTCCTGTGCTGCCACAGTCTTGACCGACCGACGCTGCTGCTTGATCACGTGGGTGATGTCGAATAAGGAATCGAAATACTTGAGTTGAGTTTGTAGCGTCGACTCGGTGTACATGGATTTCATCCTACCATTACACCCCTGCTTAAGGCAACACCCCTCGAAGACTGAAAGCTGTCGAGTTTCAAGGCCGCACATGGGATCGTCACATCGGACCCAACCATCATAGTACTGTCGTTGGTGCTTCTTCTTCATCATTGATATCTTATTACGAATGCCAGCGACGCAGCTCCATCTGTCGTCCTCACCCCAAAACTGTGGATTGCCACAGCGTGGATTAGGACAGCGCAGGCCCGATACACGAATACCATCCTTCATTTGATAAATCCCGGGAAACTCTGCCTCCTCGTTACAATCACTGCAAGTGATGACAAGCTTCTCAACGCCCTTGAAACGTTCCTCGTCGGGCAAGCATGATGCGGGAGTAAAATCAACAATGTCGTCATCATCAACATCATATGCCGAAGAAACGTTGTTGTACTTGGAGGAATCCAATCCCAGCTTCTCGGCAATGATGCCGGGCGACGTACCCTCGATGGGCTCGCATAGACGTGAAATAGGAGGAAGAATCTGGTTAAGGAGGTACCATTCCACGTCCGGCTTGAGTACGCCGTTGCTACGGCCAATCTCGTCGGGATGGCGGGCGCGTTCAGAGACTGTATCCTTCTTCGACGATGTCTGCTGCTGCTGTTGCTGCTGACCCACTTCCTCGATCGATGCAGTGATGACGTACGGGATATGATCTCCAACGCCCACTGCCTTGTGATCGTTGATCATCCTCTTGGCCACGTACACGTGAGCCTGCGACTTGGCATCTGGGTAATCATTGGGGTGCTTATTCAAACCTTTCGTTATGACATACTTGTCCAACGGCAACTCGCCACCACGCATTTGCGCTGCTACCTTCTCAAGGTGGTCGTGAATTTTATTCACTACGATCTCCTTCTCATCGCCTGACAAAATCTGGTCGAGGATGTACAAACCGGATTCCTTCGATTGGATGCACCAGTCACGTCGGACGAGGTCAAGTCCCTTCGTTTCCTTTCCCATCACATATTGTCCATCTGGGCCCGTAGTAATAGTGACAGCAGCATACTTTTTCTTCTTGAGAAGTAACATGGAACGGAAGACGCCATCAACCTCGAGCTCAAGCGTCTTGTACAGCTTGTTCACTTCTCGCTTTACTGTATTGCCCAATTCCAAAACCTTCGAATATTCGTTAACATCTGTGATCCGTGTATTGATCATGATAGAATCGCTGTGATCGTTAATGAAAGACGAAGAATGAGAGGTAATTAAGACGCACGAATCAGATGATGATATAATGATATTATGTCCTACTCCACAAAAAAGTAAGACTTACGTATCGCCATAAATAACCTCGAGACCGATCGTCGTCTGGGCGAGATCGACGGTACGCTGGAGGGTATCACGACCCATGGCAGTCACAAGTGCGGCGATGGGCTGGGCGTAGAAGCGAGAATTAGAAAACCCAAGACAGCCGTACATCGAGTTCGCAGTGAGTTTTAGCGCCATTTGACGGATATTGAGCTGTGTTGTTATATTGAGAGATGAAAGAAATGGTTCAGAATATATCCAGATTGAATGAAGACTTAATATGGAACATACGACATGATGTGTCTCACCTCCTCCTTCTTCTCCTTGTCCTTTTCGTTTGTCATAAACTTCTTGACATTTCGTCGCCTATCTACCAGTGTTTTAATCACCCTCGGCAATACACCTCGATCCAAGCTCTCATCCGGAATAGATGGGAGTGCATCTGCTGTTCTGCCTTCCTCAGTGTTTTTGTTGCTTGAGGAAGCACTCTTGGCCCAATCTACCGTAGTAAAACACAGATTATACTCCTGTATCAACGAGGGGTACAAACTATTAAAGTCCAAAAGTAGAATGAAGGAATCGTACAGTCCCTTCTTCGGCTCCAATACCAACCCACCACTGTACTTGGCCTTGTTATTCTTGCCCGCAGTCCCACCACCACCACCGTCTTCGTCTCCAAAGAGTTCCTCATTGCGCTGCTTCGCATTCCTCTTCTCGGGCACCAGGTACTTGAGCTGGTGGAATTCGTGTAGGAGTAAATACTCATTCCGTTCAGCACGATTCCCCTTCATGGTATGCCCCCACAAATTGCCAGCAATATTCGTCAACTGCTTCGTCAAGGGTAGGACTTGTAACTTGAACATGAGGGCCTGGACCAACTGAGCCTCACGCTGAGTATTCTTGGCCAGAAAGACAAAGTGTTCGCCTGTTCTGCACCACTGAGGCACGTCAACTGAATCGATTTCTTCATGCTCAACCTTCAACTGTGTCTTTGCCAGGTTCACGAGGGAGTATGTGGTCTCCCTACTCAAGAACTCCTTCGCGGAGATGTATGTGTCACAAAGCAGTCTCCCATCGAGGGCACCAGCAATCGCCCAATCCTTGCCATTACCAAACTGCGACGACGATGGCATTCTCATCTGCCGACGACGTCCGATCTTGCTCCACATACTCACCTTAAGCTCGACACATCGACTCAACAGTAGGTCAATGTCATGTCCCCAGCCATTGTGTGATACAAGAATGTCAGGATCCCACGTCCCAATCTGCGCAAACAATCGTGACAGTAAGGCACGTTCGTTGGGACACTTGCCAAGTTCTGGCATCGACGTCGTACACTCTTTTTCCATGTCTCGGGGGAATTGTGCCATCGCACCCCCAGCCACCTCATTATTATGTGGACGGACCAACGTCAATGCTGTCATGTGTTTGCCACCCTCGGACGTGGGTGTTGCACCCTCGAGCATAACGTTAGAGTGACAAATGGCTGACACACAAACTATCTCAAGCTTGTGCGACTTGGGATGTACCACGGTCTTGAATTTGATACTCACGGTACTAACGGGCGGAGGCGGTGGGACGGTATCGGGTGTAATCAAATCAAGTCTTTTAAGTGACTTGGGCCCGTCAATTACACATTCCCACTTGCACCAACTAACAACATTGGCCTGAACTGGTCGTGGATTGTAAACGCGTACCCAACCTGGTCCCATCAGACGACGTTTAATTAGAAAGTTCTCAAGGTTGGTTGCACCTCCCCCTAGTATCTTCTCAAATGTTACACCTCCCCGAACACAAACATCACGATCAGGTACAGGGAACTTCCCATCATATACAACCTTCATATATTGACATGGAGTACGTGGGATGGAGGCATCTTCGAAGGCATACGATCGTGTTACCGGCTTGGCCTTCCATGCATTACCTTGTGCAAGGGGGATACATGCCGGTTGGAGTACAGACTTTAGTTCGGCGTAGACCTCAAGTATGGGATAACGTTCACTACCATCACCACCACCTTGCTCTCGGTCCTCCTCCCCTTCCTCCATTTTAGCCTTCTCGATTAAACGTGGCAAGACGAAGAGATTGCGTTCATTGTTAGGAATTGTAATGCAACAGCTCTGGTAGATAAATTTCTGTGTATCAGAAGGAGACGTAGTAGTCTTCTTACTCCTCTCTTTGTTGTTAGTGTCATCATTGGCAATTGGGACCTTGACTTTGCCATACAGTGAAACAATGCCATTACGCTCAGATGCGTCAAACCAGTACATGTCAATGTACTTGCGGGGTGCTTCATCGCTTGCCTTCTTCTGGGCATCTACCTCCATGCTGGCATCCTCATTATCGACATTCATCCCCTCTTCCTCCTCTACTACTTCGGTCATGATGATCCTCTCCAAATCTCCACAGACACCACCCACACTGCCACCGCCAGTAGCGTTGTCATCATGCCCACCAGCAGTGGGGATAGCGGCAGGTTGAAAGCTCGCCGAGTTCATGTCTAGCATCATTAATCCTCCATCGAAAGAAGATGTTCCTACGGCGGCTGCGGCATCTATGGTCGTAGTATTTGCCATGGCCTTTCGTTTCTTAGCATCATCAAGCTCCCTGGCAACACGGTTCCTTTCGGCCTCGGCTTGTGTCGCTGCGGCAAGACGTCCAGCAAGTCGTCCTGGCCGTACCACCTTAGTAGTAGTAGTGTCAACTTGGTCATTCTTTTCGTTGATAGCAGTCGTCCCATCCTTTCCTCCTTCATCAATAATCATCGTTGTTGTTGTTTCTCCGGGACTGTCATGGACGTAGTCGTCTTTATCATGATCGTCATCACCAAAGTCTACATCACAATGATGACTATTAAAATCTACACCATGTTCAGCCTCGTTATTATTATCATCATCATCATCATCATAGTTCTGCTCTCCTCGATGACCATGGGCCCGGTTCGACAATAATGATGATGATCCAGGATGACGTCGGGATGATGAGAGGGGCGTAGTCAAGGTACGTTTACGCGAAGCAGTGTTTCCTCTGTTGTTGTTGTTGTTGTTGCTGCTGCTGCGTCCGACAGTGGTAACGCGTCCACTAATACGTTCGTTACCACGTCCTCGTTCTCTTCCACTACGTTTTGTTCCAGCAGTAGCAGTAGTAGTGGTGTTGTTATCGAGAGAATCAAGAAGATCATCAATATCATTCGACGCCCCTCCTCCCATTCCTCGTTGCTGTCGTCGTCCACCACCAGCACCACCATTAGTAGCACTTCCAAATTCAGTGGGTCGGCGATAGTAGTCGTCTTTACCTCCACGACCAACAGCAGCAGCAGTAGCAACATCGTCGTCATTGTCATTGATGTCGTGTAGGTCGTCATGAAGATGATCATCATTATTACGCTGCTTCTTCTTCTTCTTGTCCATACTACCAGCAGCAGCAGCAGCATTCATAGTGGCGAGACTGCCGCTCTTGTTCAAAAAGTCCCACATGGTTTTAGTCCTTCCTCCCCCACCGGGCGTAGGCGTGGCCGCACGAGTATTCGTAGTAGCAGCAGTAGCAGCAGCAGCAGCAGCCTTTATTTTACGCGCCTTCTTCAATGCCTCCTTGGTCAATGCATTCCCTCCACCGGCGCTCTTGGACTTGTTAGCGGCGGAGGAGGGACGATTGTGTTGTTCGTCATCCTTGGCGGCCATGCCGAGTATGTCATAATCTCCATCGTCGTGATACCCGAGTCCGTCTGCAATAATATATAATACCGCGAAGGAGTGCGTGCGAGTAAAAATAATGGACGTGTGCGAAGTGATGTTTAGTGTAATTGAAAAAAACAACAAATGACACGCTAATGAATAACATTTCCCCTCATGTGGACAAACGACGGTCAATAGCAACAACAACAACAACAGCCGCAACTGCTGCTACGATTTCTCACCATCGTCGACGACAAAGTCCTCTCGTTCGCGTTTGCGCTGTACGTAATCGCGATACTCCGCCTCGTCCATGACCTCGTACACGTCGGCATTGGCCGCATCGTCCTCGAGTAGGCCCACATCGTCGAGGGCACTGGACGATCGACGACCGCTGCGTGCCGATTTTAATGCCGCCAATGACGCCTTCTTGCGCTGCTTCGATGACATAGTTCGATGGTAGGGGTGTTTTATGTCGGGGGTGGCACAAGAGGTGACTAAATATAGTGTGGATGGCGCGTGTTTCATTTTGCGGGAACTGAGTATCTTTCTTCAAATCCTGAATATCTTTCGACAAAAAATAGAATCTGCTGTGGGATCATTGTTCACACGTCGTCGTCGTCGTCGTCGTCAACATTGCACCACTGGCGCAGCGAGCACATTACCATCATCTCCGGCCCAACCAATCACTAGAAGCCAACAAGCACATCGCATCATGGTAGTTTCTTACCAGCAGGCGCCAACGTCGGGTAAGTCTTTCGTGCTGTATGAGGCGTGTGTGTGTCGCTGGTGGAGGATGCAGCAACGAGTTTCGATTTAGATTCGATCGTGTGCGATTGGATCATTTTTGCTTTAATTGCTATTATTATCCGATGCAAAACGCTGAAGCTTGCTTCGTCCAATATCATCGACTGTACTCACTTCCCTCTCCTCGCGTCTCGCAACACCATCTCTAATCGCGGCTGCTTTCTCTCTCATTCAATTACATCTTCTCTCTTATTCAATTACATCGCCTCGCTTCGGTGGGATCCCACGCCGTCTTGTGGATTGAACACGACCCGCTCCCTCCTTCGTACACGCCAATATTTCATCGACTACACAAAACAACCCCCCCCCCCACGCACAAAGATGTGGATCTAGAGTCCTCGACCAGCAGTCGTCACGACCTCAACAGCGGAAGGAGGACGTCGTCCTCGTCGTGGAAGAAATGGGGAAGAATCGGCATTGCTGTCGCGTCGTCTGTACTAGTGCTTGGGAGTGGTATCAACTACTACTACTACCACTCGTCGCCTTCATCCCCGAAGAAATCATCGATGGAACTATTGAGCCACTCACATCACAAGGAGATGACAGACGAGAAAAAGAAGTACGGTCACGACAGTCATCATAGTAGCAATGCCAAGGAGCGTGATGATGAGAAGGATGAAAAGGAGGTTACTACTGCTGGTAGCAAAAGTACTCACGAGGAGAAGGACGCACCACTATTCGATGAACTGCGTGAGTTTTTTCTTTTTACTCGTGCGATTTTTCATTTTCTATTTTTAATATCTCATCCATCACACACATCCCCAAAACTTGCTCACCACTGACGCACACACACACACACACTAATACAGGTCGGTTCATCTTTCATGACTTTGATGCCACGGCACCCGTATCAAGTTTCTTACCGGGCGTGGCGGGCGTGTTCGGTAAACCGGTATGGGCATTTTACGTCAATCGTGGACAGGGCATTGCTTCCTTCGGCGTGGCGCTGTTCAAGTCCTTCCGGTTTGAGATCGCAGGTCCGGGGATCGGAGGTGTGACACTAATAGTTTTTCGTTGGGACACTTTTCGAGCTTCTTCGAACTGCGAAGGTGAAGTGCGAAGTCTTTGATCGCCAAAAGCCCTGAGAATCTCGGAATCGAATTTCTCAGAGCTTTTAGCGACCAGAGATGTTAAGTAATTTCTAATACCTTTCTTCGTAATTTTCCCTTCAGCGTTGTATTACCCTTCTTGCGACTTCTTGCGACTCCGGATCGATCAGACGATAGGGATCGGGCGATGAATTATCTTGGTGACGACGATGATGACGGTGGAGGTGGCAAAGCGACCCCTTCGCAGCTATCTCCTGCACGTAAGGCGCAAAGGCTTAATTCTGTAGTGACTGGCACTGGCATGGCACCTGGGTATTGGTTTAATAATAACGCAATGACGTATGGTACCAACCCAATGACCTATGGCATTGGTGCTGGGAATAGTAGTACCTTGCGACATGGTACTGGTGGTAATGGGCAATTCCATCTAGGTGGCGTATCCAGGAGTCTCTTCGATGATGGTCGAATGAACCCTATTGGCGGTGGCTGCGGGATGGGACCGTATGGAATGATGATGCAACATCATTCTGTATTCTCACCTTATGCTCAGTCTGCGGTTGCGGCCGCTTCTACCAGCACTCATCAGTCATCCTATACACAGACTCATCAGACTCAGCCGGCTAGTATTGCTGCTATGACCACAGGAGGAGATAATCAAGGAAATGGCTGTTCTTGGATATCTTCCTCGACAGGTTGTCTATGCCGTGGTGCCGTGCAACTATTTGCTTGTCATGAAGTTGGATGCGGGAGAATGGTCAGTCATATGTGTCAGTCCGGATGGGAAAATGAGGGTGGAGATTCTTCTCGCGAGGTAGATTTGGGAAAAAATTACTGCCCGGAACATCACCCTTGTTATGGTCATCCACTTCTGGGCCTGGGCGGTAGTCATTTGACAGGAGGTCATCACGACAGCAATGATGGAAACAATAATGACACTGATGGGCGTCTCGATGATGATGAGTACACTGTAGAAAGAGATTGGATCAAGTCTCTCCCCGACAGTGCCGAAAAGTTCTACAATAATGTGATACGTTCAGAGGGTCCCAATCGGATGTCGACAACAATTAGTAGGGGTGATATCGTTTTCAACCTACCAGTACTTCTAGCCATGGCTGAAGGAGCGTTAGATAACAACGAGACGTATAAGTCTCGAATTGATAGATTTGTTACTAACAAGTGGATTCCCAGCTTTGATGACGCATTTTTGTGAATACATACTTATATATTGATAGATAAATATGCATATTATTTTATCATACATGTGCTAAACTAAACCCAAACACAATCATTTTATCCTAGTTGATTGCGCCCAT
>Ga0247834_1008243_pt1 | contig 10581 bp, 4 predicted proteins | sample LaCruzMarch2015__8_FD_187118 | JGI IMG/M metagenome (GOLD analysis project Ga0247834, IMG submission 187118) | Freshwater microbial communities from meromictic Lake La Cruz, Castile-La Mancha, Spain - LaCruzMarch2015_12m | ecosystem: Environmental > Aquatic > Freshwater > Lake | place: Spain... | reverse complement strand
CTTAAAATATCATACCAACCTTCTAATTTCTTGTGATACCTAAGGTTATATCATTTTAATGTCGGGCTAATAATATAAAATACAAGGAGAGATCATGAAAGCATCAAGGATCAGTATTCTTTTCAGATCAGTTTTATTTGCTACTAAATTACGGTTGACTGTGAGGAGGTTTCGTAAGAGGAGATAACTTACAAAGGAATGGATCGATATAGAAAACTCAAATGAGGTATATGCATGCTCCATCATGGATGCCATGAATAGGCTTACTCTCAATAGCTATCAAAAATAAGTCATTTCGGTTGGACTTAACTCGATTTTATAGCAATCAAAAGCAGTGAGGGAGAAATTGAGGTCAATCATAAAAAGCAAAGGCATCATTTTCGGCTCTGCAATTAAGGAAATCTGTTCTAGTTTCTAAGTTTATGAAGAGTATCTGAGAAATTACCTCTAAAAACAAAGAATAATCTCTGAGTTGGGTTCCAATACATTTCGGTAAAACAGTCATCAATTACTAAGCCGAGCCTTTTTCGATTTGAAGTCTGCTCTTAATGAGAATACCCAGAAATTAGTTTTTCGAACTTATCATATCTCTATACTCTTATCTGGATTTCTCAAATGTTTGGATAAAAAAAGCTAGGAGGGACGATATTTCTAAATTGCAATTGGCATTATGCTGGGGTTGAATAAAAAATATGATCGATTGCTGAAGAAGGAGAAAAAAGAGATGGAGTTTGATAGGATTATTAAGATTAATAGGTCGTTTTAGGGGTGCTGTTTGTTGTCATCGATAAAAGCAGAAATGAATTTCGGGAGTGTTTTACTACATATTTTTTAAATGACCATCGGAATCTAATCGAAAGGAAATATATAAGCAGTAAATATAGACAGATACTCCTCAATTTTCGTGAAAACAGACAACTCCCAAAAATTAGTATGCTTAATAACAAAGCAAAAGATATTACATTTTTTATTCGAGACTACTCAAGACCTAAACAGATTCTTCAAAATTGTATAAAGCTGCATATAAGATATCGCAACAGAAAGATCCATCTCGCATTCTCAATTAATGTCTACGTTTGAACCTTTTATCTTTGCCCAAATATGTGATTATCGCTAATCAATCGATCTTAAGAGTAACAAGGATACTTATATCGAGATCATTTTTGCGTCAATCAAGCGTTTCGAAGGAAATTAATAACAATTGCTGATAAAAAGTTCGATGAGATAGAGCATGCAGTGGGCAGATATAAAAGATCACTAATATAATAATCAGATAAGTGAATTGGTAACTCTTACCTTAGACGACTTATCTCAGATAAAGCAATTATGGTACAATTAGTATCAAGCCACAACTTCTTTTCCTGAGTATCAAAATTTTAGCGGCAAGGTTTCAGCTAGTACTCTGAAATCACTCGAGTGGTAGGCTTTTTTGAATTCGATCCTCAGGTACGAATCGAGATATGAAGAATAGGTCAAGGATTTTTATCAATAATCCTATCCTTCTCTTGAAAAAAATGCGGGTTACTGATATATTCCTGTAGACATCCTAAGCTCAAGGACAATTTTAATCCCAGAAAGGAGAATAAGCTCATTGTCGATTATGCTCAAGGATTTTAGTCAACTAGATCAGCAGATATCTCGCAATTCGCCTTGATTTTCTACGTAAAAAATATCAAGAAAAGAGTAATCAATATTGTTATCTGATCTTCCAGCAGATTAGGAAGGAAATATGTAAAATCTCAATATATTAATTGAAGTAGTATAATTAGCTGATAATTTGGTTGTAGTTTAAGAAAGGATTGATTGACTACTCATTTAGAAGAATTGCCTTAGCCGATAAGGGATACTATGTTGATGTGACAATCCTTTCTATCTTTTAGGTAAACTTCCAAGTTTTAGTGAATAAGCACACTCTTGTTTCAGATGTTCTAGACCAAGTTTATCTTGCTAATGATGTTTCTTGCTTGGTTGGATATCGATTAGTCCTTCACTACTCTGATAAAGAGTTAATACTTCGACCAAATTAGCAAATCCTTCCTTTGTTACAGTACTACAATATAAAAATGGATAAGCTTTACAAACCATCGTTTTTTAGTGCTATTGGAAAGCTCTTACAATTCTCATAAAAAGGAATTCTTGTGCTAAAGCCAGTTTTATTTTATCCTTTGTATTCTGAATAGCTCATCGCTTTTGAATGGAGGTAGCAATATAATCAATATCAATTTAAGTCTGATCGATTAATTGGCCTTGATAGAAAGCATAAAATCCAAATAGCTATTTTACTGTCAATTAGAGAACTGCTCAATTTGAATAAATAATTGCCAGCTAAATTAAGTCTTTCTCGTTTCAATAAATTTGTACCTATTAGTTTGGAAGAAGAAGGCGATGATTTAGACGATTAAATACAGGATATATATTCGAAGTTTGTTAAGAAAAACATGAAAGAAATGGAGCTCTTGTTGGATGAAAGATTCAGTCTAAGCCCATTCTATAGGACATACAGCTTCTAAGTAAAGGTCGCACAAGCGAGCCCGAACATTGGAGAGAAGAAACTAAGTGCTTTGGTATTTGGTATGGGATGGAGAGGAGTGGTTGTTTCTACCCTTTATGAGAAGGTACTCTTCGCATGGCCGTGGCAGCAGGTGGAAGCCCTCCTGGGCGGTCAAGGCATAAGGATACAAAGCGAGAAGAGCTTCCTTGTCTTTAGGTGCCCCCGCGTCCTTTAGGTGCTTCGGTTGCTGAGGGAGTACAGGGACCTCGCCTCCATGAGCAGTGCCCTCGAGCAGAGAGAGGTATGACTCCTAATTGCTCTGAAATGATGCCAGAACTATAGTAAATAAATCTATTCAATAAATTTTTATCACATTCAAAAACTTGGCCTTGCGTTCTGTCTTCCTGAAGCTCCAGAAAGAGGGTTAACCTTTACTTTTGCTGCTGGAAATAAATTATTTGAATCAATACAGTTTGTAAATATTAAATATTCTGGATAATTTAATTTAATAATCATTTATCCTATTGATTTTAACTGTAAGATATTTTCCTCTATGTATATAATTCACAACCTAAGACTAACTGATTACACCTTAACATATCACTTTTTTATTATTTGCTAATAATTCCAGCCTTCTTTAATGGAAGTAACTTATTTTTTTTATCTAATAATTCTTATTTTAGGTCTTGAATTAATTTCATTTTTGTTCTTTTATCTATTCTTCTTTGCTTTTAAATCCTCATTTATAATATTTTTTTATCAATTTCACTTAGTTATTCTTAATATTACTTTAAACTTTTGACCGTGTAATTTTAGTGTAGCTCTTCTGAGGCTTTTAATAAATTCAAAAACATCGTCTAAGACATTTTACATGTCTATTGAATTGAATTTAATTTAGCTATATTTTATTAACCGTCAAAATATCCAGAAATTTAATCGTATGCTTATTAAGTTTCTTCAGCTGTAAAATTTAGCTCCTCGCATAAACCCTCGAATAGTTGTTTTGACTCTTCTTTTTTTAAAGATTTAGAAATTTTTTCGATCAAAGCATGCATATGTTCTTATTTTGCACTTATTTACTTTACCACTTCTTGAGATAATCTTTAATTTTACGAATATGTTTTTTTCCTAGTTTCAAGTTCGGTCATAATCATTATTTCACTCTTTTTTATGGCAGATAACTTTTGTGTTGCACCTTTAAATTTCGCTTCATATTAGCATATATTGAGGATGATTTGATTTAGTTGAATACTAGTCAACTCTATTTTTCGTTTATATTCTACGAACCTATCATTTAGTTAATTGATTAGTCTTTGCCTACTCTCTTCAAAATTATTTCTTTCTCGTAGCATGTTTGAATATTGTTTTTTAAACATCTCTGCTGAGCTGTCTTCTTTTAAGTACTCATCTAATGATACTAACTTATCATCCTACTGATTCATATCAGAATTGATATTTGTCTAAAGCATTATAGTTCTTTCTACTTCCTATATTTTTTTCCTCTTTTCGATTAATTACTGGATCCTTTGATTAGTAAGACCTATTTTCGATTCAAAGCTGATCTGAATCACTAGCTTTGCTTCAAATATGCAAAGTTATCCAAGTTAGACTGCTTCCAAGCACTAAACCCTTTTTATTTAATTAGTTGCTCTTACTTTCGATATAGATAAGTCTTCTAGTAATTTACTGTCTCTGAGTAATTATCGATTATACTATTAAAGCCTTTACGCAAATGTGTTAATCTATTCCTGAAAAATTCTTTCTTTCTAGTTGGACAAAATTTTAAGTTTTTATTCATAATCTTCAAGATATTACTTCAAATTGTTGGCTTCAGCTGCAACATGATCATTGATTTATTCAATATCCTTTGAATTTTGTAATTTATAAGGTTTTACTAACTTTAAGATTCTCTTTCTAATCTTTAGTTCATTTTAATGTATTGAATCTTAGCAATGTTTTTTGGTCTTGATTATTTGTGATTCATAATATGCCTGAAGCCTTGAAAAAGACTATTTTGAGATCTAGTTTTTTCGATTAAACAATTATATTTCGCTCTTCTTTTTGATACATTATTTTAATATAGTATTTTTCCTTTCCTAAAGTTCCTTCATCATTGTCTATTTGTTGGCAAGCTAATCTTTTTTAGAATTCTCTGTATCTAGTGCGCTAAGTTATGTATATAACTGGGCCTGTTTGAAGGCTTGTTTACCGGCCAATAGTCGCTTCTAACAGGATCTACTTATCAATTTCTAAATTTATTTTTAATTTGTCGATTCGGCTCTCCTTAAGTTCTTGACACTATTCACTCTTTCAAATATTGTTTTGCATCCAATATTTTTCAATAGAATTAGCTATTCCAACTAGTGAAATGATTGCTCAATCTTTCTCATCGCGCCTTCCTTTATGTTAAGATTCAGGATTTCGCCTGAATTGTGCTCCATTAATATGGTTATCAAACATTGATAACATTCTAAGAATTTATGTCCTTATTTTTAGAAATAAACAATCTGTTTAATGCAAAAGAATTTCAATTAAGCTGAATCATTAATAAATATTATGGTTAAATAGAATAGACTTACTTATCTAATATTTTTCAAAAGTTAAAGAATAAATTACATGATATTATAGACCAAATCTATAAATTTAAGCCAATATCATCATTCTGTTAGTAAATAGTACGTTATTGCTGACTCATGTTGATGTTGGATAACGTAGATAAATTTTATTCTATAGATATCAATCATTGGCTTCTTTTCCTAAATATTATGTTTTTAATTTAGTCTTCAGGTAGAATTAAATATAAAGAAAAGGTCAATAATACTTTTCAATAAAAAGCATTCTTCTTTTGAAAAATATCCTTCTGGCCTGAGGATACAAAGCGAGAAGAGCTTCCTTGTCTTTAGGTGCCCCCGCGTGCTTTATGTGCTTCGGCTGCTGAGGAAGGACCGGGAACTCACCTCCATGAGCAGTGCCCTCGAGCAGAGAGAGGTTTGACTCCCTAATTGCCTCTGAAATGATAGGAGAAATATAGTAAAATAAATCTATCTAATAAAATTTCATCACATTCAAACAGCAAATCTTGCATTTTGTCTTCCTGAAGCTCCAGAAAGAGGATTAACCTTTACTTTTGCAGAGGCGCTCTTTCCTTGGAAGTTGTAAGCAAAATTAACTTCGAAGCTAGAGTTGGGGATTCCCGAGGGGTAAATCATCAAACAATCGAAGGTATCGAGGTTTGGGGAGTTTCTCTGGTTACAGAAAACAGTTGGCTTAGGTCCAGCAGAGAAAGTTGTTTGGATGAAATTCTGCATTTCAGTTGGGTTGGCGAAGGTGAAAGTGGGATTGGTCTTAAGAGTGATGAAGACATTATTAGAGTTAGTATTTATTTTGCCGACTTGCACAAGAGAAGCAGCGTTTGTTGCTCCTGTGTCTGATGACCCACTTCCAGAGTCTGGGATAGTCGGAATTTAGGGTTGAGTTGGCTGGGTAGGTTGAGTGGGCTGAGTGGGTTGAACAACTGGAGTATTAGCGCGACAGACTGAAGGTTGCCCAGAGCAGCTCCATCCACTTTGAATTTGACATCCAATGCATCCTGAAGAGTAAGAATTTCCAGTATCGCATGTTTCAAGGCCCAAAATATTACCATCACCACAAACAGCTACACAGAGTCCTTGAGAGTTAGCAGAGAACCCACTTGCAGAGCATGAAGTGCAATAGTTGGCTGATTTGCATGTTTTGCAAGTTGGGCTACAAGCCTCACAACCAGTATTGGAGTTAAAGTATTGTCCATCGGGGCAGGTGATAGCCTTAAGAGTAAGCTGTTGGCAAATACCATAGCTATCCATGTAGAATCCAGCTGGGCATGAGCAGCCGTTAATGGCATTGTTATAAATGGTGTTGAGTGGGCAAGTGGCACATCCTCCTTGGAAGGCGAATTGGTTGGATTGGCAAGATAAAACGCAGACTCCACATGAACTCAAGGCATAACCTGCAGCACATGTACATTTTCCATTTGAAATAACTTGATTCAAACCGCAAGTGTAGCAGTTTCCGTTGCTATCAAGAAGCTCATCGGATTGGCATTGGCTGATGCAATTTGAGCCAACTAGAGTCTTTCCAGAAGGGCAAGCACAGTTTTGTCCATTGTAGATCATAGACCCAGGGCAAACGGCACAAATTCCATCAACAAGGAATCCATTGGTAAGATCATTACATGAGACACAGATTCTTGCTGAGTTGAAGGCGAATCCTTGTTGGCAGATGCATTTTCCACTGCTTAGGATTTGATTGGCACCACAGATTGAGCATGATGATCCATCAGAGGTAGGAGTTGATCCTGCAGGGCACACTTGACAAACTCCATTAACTCTTCCAAGTCCTTGGACGCATGAACATCCTTGGGAGTCAGCAGTGTAAACTTCGTTTGTTCCGCATTTCTTTTCACAAACACCCCATTGGTTGGTGAGGAATCCAACAACGCAATCGCATCTTTTGGTGGCAGCGTTGTAGTTAGAGTTAACTGGGCAAGTAACACAATATCCATTGGAGATGAAGTAATTATTTGGGCATGCTTGGCATGATCCAGAGTAAAGTCCAAATCCACTGTTACAAACGCAAGCTCCAGCAGCTTCTGAATAAGCCGCATTTTGACTGCAGACATAGATGCATTTGCTTGAGGCTGAGCTCCAGAGAGATCCAGGAGGGCATTTTGAGCAAACTCCATTATAATCAGTGAAGCCTGTTTGGCAGGCGCAAGCTCCAGAATCAAGTCTTCTGGAATTGGCTGGGCATGGTGATCCAGCGATGCAGCTGCTATCCTTCAAGTAATATCCAGCAGAGCAAATGCAGACTCCTAATCCGTTATCGAATGAGTTGGCTCCACACTGAACTGAAGATGAGGTTTTGGGAGGTGCAACATCTGATGGAGTAGTGATTTTTGGATTTATCTGTACATTAGAAGTGCTTGAAGAGCTAGATGAACTAGTTGAGCTTGATGAGCCAGAAGGAATAACAATTGGTATAATTGCTGGGATACTTGGTGATCTGCATTTTCCATTGATATAAACAAATCCTACTTCACAAACACACTCGATTTGATTGAAATAAGAATGTTCGGGGCAGGCTGGAACAACAATGTTAGCAACTGTTTGAGAGCTAACTGATGAGCTTGAACTTTGAGCAACAGTCTTATCAACCTGGGGAGAAGAAATAACTGGTTGAACAGTTGCAGCAGAAACAGAAGAACCAATTGATTGAGAGGCTTGATTAGATTGAGTTGTTTGTGCTGAAGTAGTAGCAACAGTTTGAGTAGCTTGACTGGAAACAGTCTGAGTGGCTTGAGTGGATACAGTCTGGGTATTCTGATTTGAAGCAGTATAGCTAGTAGCTTGGGAAGTGGTTGATGTTACAGGTGCTACAGCTGGTTTATCTTCTTTTGGGACAACTATTCTTGTGGTTGTGATAGTTGTGGTGGTGGTTGTTCCAGGGATGCATTGATTTCCTGAAAGAATAAGTCCAAGTTTAGCTGAGCAAGTTTTGCATCCAACTGTTCCTGACTTATAATTGAATGGAAGAGTTCCAGCTGGGCATGAATCAACGCAGCTTGCGCCATTAAGTACGGCACTCTTGCCGCAATTTCTGCAAACTTGTTCTGGCAAGACTCCAACTGAGATATAAACCAAAGAGAAGGAGTCGATAACAGTGGAAGAAGCGATGGTGAGGATATAGTTGTTATCGATTGATGATGTAAAAGTGAGGGCATCATTTCCAACCAAGGAGATAAGATTAAGACCATATAAAGAATATGAATTTTGATAAAGTGATCCGCTAATATCAGTGCTAACTGAGTCAGAATACTTATTTTGTGATATTTGTCCTCCATAGGATCCGAAAGATGCAGTGGAGGGTGAGAAAGCGAGCCAAGAAAGCCAAATGCGCTTAAGATTAGTATTAGCTCCAACTGTAATTTTGATGGTCAGCTTGGTTGCTTGAAGGTTGGTAGGGCTGACTGAGAGCTGGACTGAGTTAGATCCGACATCAAATCCGTTAATAAAGACTCTAATGACTGGATTGTCGTTTTGATTGAAAGGGGCAATAATATTAGCATAAGCGGCAGCGCAGTTGCATGAGCCAACAGTTTGGATGTTATCTACATAATGGCGGTTGTACCTACTCGGAAGTAACCGAGTTGAATCTGACTATTGGCACTTGCCCAGAAATTAACTTTGACTCTGGTCCAAACCGAAGCTGTGTAATCGAATTGGAAAGCGATTTGGGAATTTGATAGAGAAGCAGGGGCTACTGCGACGACGCCTGCACCCAAGTATCCGATAGTGAAATCTTGCAAAGCTGGGTAAGTATAGTGGTACCGAGTGCGACGACTGGCGTGTTGGTGAAAGCCTGGGGGAAATTGTAGTTGTAGTTTTGTGAGGTGGAAGAAGCATTGGCGCTGACTGTAAAGACAACAGAATCTGGCATTAAAGGATTTTTACCGGAGGCCAAGTTGTTAATATTGTAGTCGGCGGGGCAGAACGCCAAAGCCACTCCTACAATCAACAAGAATGTGAGTATTTGCCTGTGCATATCAATAATTATTAATAACTTACGATTCACTAAAAAAAATCTGCGTATGTAATAAAATCAAATTTATATTTTTTCCACATCCGCTTCGTTCTCTTAATGAATCTCTTTCCTCTTATTTCTTTGTTCTGAATTTTCTCGTAAATTTCGATTATCGCTGTCTCTCTCAATTTTGGATAAAAATGATGGAAAAACTTAAGGCTGAAGATGTAGAATGCTTTTATATAACCCATCATGAATTTTTTTAAACAAAATGAGGGTAGATGGTGAGGCGTGTCCTATGAGCCCAAAATAAGCAAGAGAAGAAATAAGAAAGCTGGAAAGAATCATTTCGATGAATTAGTCAAGAGTGTATTGCCACTGCATCTGTGGTTTTGGGAATGAAATGTTTGTGAAGGATAGCATCTTCAGAACACTAAGATCCCCCTTCTTCATCTGAGCAAGGAGTGCCAAAATTTGTGTTAATTCTAAGTGTATACTTTTCCTATATTTGTTTGCATTTCTCTTGTTATCTTAATAAACTTAGTATCTTTTTCAACTCATTATTTTATCTGCGATATTTACTCACCTATGTTTGCAGGCCTGTTATACGGGTAATTGAGTTATCGTACTCAAGAGTAAGCTCATAGTTCAAAACTCTATTTGCTGTGAGCTCTTATTACTTTGCTAAAAGTTCCTCCCTTAGTTTGTATATTTCTTCAATAAGACTTTAGCTCTCGTTTTAGGCTTTATTAGAGTTCTGTTGGGGAGTTTTAAGCTTTTATTAAGAAACAACTATAATTGACTTATTTATACGCTTTTAATTTTGTTTGATTTTTTCGTCTAACTCTTTCTTTTGTTCTGCGATGAGTTCGAGTTCATCGATTCTAGAGTTAGACTCTTTGATGCGTTGATAAGCTCTCTCCAGGTCAAAGTTAAGAGCATTCTAACGCTTACGGCATTACGATTGATACTGCTTAAAAGTGTTTTCTATTTATTTATTAGCAGTCTTAATAAAAGAGGAGGTACTTCAATAGTATGGCGTTCTCTGATGAGGGATTGCCTCTAGGAGTCATACTACTTCATTTTTTGCTGTATTTAATGATGTTATTGAAGCAGGTCTTGAAGTTGCCTCTTCAGCATTTTACATTAATTATCCTTTTTTGCCATGAGGTGATTCCTCTCTGCTAGCTACACCTTTAGGGAGGTGTATTTTTGCTGATACTGCTGGTATTTTTAGAGGAGTGACTTGAGCTTCTCCACCTACTCATCCTTCTTTCGCAGGGTTCCTTGGATCCTGGCAACAACCTGTCTCTGCTCTTTGATCTTAGCGATGTCTAGTTGATCGATCTCCATCTCTGATAAGATTTGGAGGTCCTGGCTCAATTTGCGCATTCCGTTGATTTTAAATTCAGCTTTATAAGGAGAGCTATTAAAGCGGGTGAAGTCAGTGATTCATAAAAGTAGTTGAGATGATGAAGTGAAGGTGATTAGAAGTCGAAAAGGGGAGAAGGTGGGAGTAAGGGGTTGCTTTT
>Ga0247834_1008240_pt1 | contig 10585 bp, 10 predicted proteins | sample LaCruzMarch2015__8_FD_187118 | JGI IMG/M metagenome (GOLD analysis project Ga0247834, IMG submission 187118) | Freshwater microbial communities from meromictic Lake La Cruz, Castile-La Mancha, Spain - LaCruzMarch2015_12m | ecosystem: Environmental > Aquatic > Freshwater > Lake | place: Spain... | reverse complement strand
CACCCGCTTCTTTGCTGCCTCGCTCAATCGCTTTTGCACCATGCCAATATTCTCCAGCAGTGTCACTGGAGCTATGACTCACGAGCAGCGATTTAGTTGTCATGTTTTTTGTAACAGTCAATAAGCCTCATTGGACGCGAGTCCGGCTTGGTGACGTTGCAACGGTTCTTAATGGCTATGCGTTCAAGGCCGAGCTATTCAACCGAAGTCAGGGCACTCCTCTCATTCGTATCCGCGATGTTGGTGGCGAAGGTAGTCAAACGCTCTACTCGGGCGAATTTGAGTTGAAGTACCTTGTTCAGCCCGGTCAACTTTTGGTTGGCATGGACGGTGATTTCAACTGCGCGAGATGGCGCGGCAAGCCCAGTCTCTTGAATCAGCGGGTTTGCAAAGTATCAGTCTCGACGGATGGCGTGTTCCACCGTGCCCTTGCGATTGACTGCACTTCCTACTGTGGCGACATTGACGGATCAATATGCCCATAGTGGGTACTAAAATGCCCGAAATGGGTACGAAGAAGATTCCACCATCATCCGCAACCGGCACCAGCTTGGCCGACGCCTTGTTCACCGGTACCCAACAACGTGTGCTGGGCCTTTTGTTTGGGCAGCCTGACCGCAGCTTCTACGCCAACGAGGTGATTGCCCTGGCAAATGCTGGCTCCGGCGCAGTCCAGCGTGAGCTCGCGCGGCTTGCGCAGAGCGGCTTGGTCACCACCCGGCCGGTGGGAAACCAGAAACACTACCAGGCCAACCCGGATTCTCCGATCTACGCAGAGCTGTGCGGCATCGCCCGCAAGACCGTTGGCCTGGCTGAGCCATTGCGGGCTGCACTGTTGCCCCTGGTGCCGCGCATTCGGGCCGCCTTCGTCTTCGGGTCGGTTGCGAAGCGTACCGACACCGGCAGCAGCGATATCGATCTGATGGTTGTGAGCGACGGATTGTCTTATGCTGACCTGTTCCCGACCTTGGAGCCGTTGGCTGCCCAATTGGGTAGGGTCGTGAATCCGACCATCCTCACCAGCAATGAACTCGCCAAGCGCGTTGAACAGCGAGAGTCATTCATCACGCGGGTTCTGGCGCAACCCAAAGTCTGGCTTGTCGGGGGGCAGGATGAGCTCGGCGTTTGATCACCTGGCTGGGCCGGGCAAGTCACTTCGGGCGGAACCGCCCGATGGCAGAGAGTTTGCGGGCCTGCTGCGTTCGGGTCTCGCACGCCTGAAGGACGCCAGCGAAACCAGGCTTTCTCTGGAGGGCCGATTCGACCTGGGATACAACGCCGCACATGCTCTCTGCCTGGCAGCCTTGCGCTGGCATGGGTACAGGTCCACCAACCGCTACATCGTTTTTCAGCTTCTCCCGCACACGCTGGGTTTGGGGCCAGAGGTCTGGCGCGTTCTGGCCAAGGGCCACGAAATTCGCAATCTTGGCGAGTACGAGGGCGACCTCAATGTCGACGAGCGCATCGTCACCGATCTCATCATGGCCTGCCACAAGGTGGCCCACAAACTTGGCCAACTGCCACCACTACCCAACGCATGAACTCCGCCACCATCGTCCAGAAACTCTGGAACTACTGCAACGTGCTGCGCGACGACGGCATGAGTTACGGCGACTATGTCGAACAGCTCACCTACCTGCTGTTCTTGAAGATGGCCGACGAGCGCAGCCAGCCGCCCTGGAGCCAGCCCAGCCCTTTGCCGAAGGGCTTCGACTGGCCATCAATGCTGGCAAAAGATGGTGACGACCTGTTCGACCACTACCGCCACCTGCTCGACGAGTTGGGTCGTGAGAAGGGCACCATCGGCCTGATTTTTGCCAAGGCGCAGAACAAGTTTCAAGACCCGGCCAAGCTGCGCCGCCTGGTGGTGGACCTGATCGACTGCGAAAACTGGTCCGCCATGGGTGCCGACGTGAAAGGCGACGCCTACGAGGGCCTGCTGGAGAAAAACGCGCAGGACACCAAGAGCGGCGCGGGCCAGTACTTCACGCCACGCCCGCTGATCCAGGCCATGGTGGACTGCATCGCGCCCAAGCCCGGCGAGACGGTCTGCGACCCAGCCTGCGGCACAGGCGGGTTCCTGTTCGCCGCGCACAACCATGTGGCCGACCATCACCCCAACCTCACGCGCGAGCAGAAAAGGCACCTGAAAGAAAAGGCCTTGCGCGGCTGGGAACTGGTGCAGAGCACGGCCCGGCTGGCGGCCATGAACATGATGCTGCACGGCATCGGCTCCGACAAGGCGGTGCCGATCGTGGTGGCCGACGCCCTGGCTGCAGACCCCGGCGAGCGCTTCGACGTGGCGCTGTACAACCCTGCCAACCGGCATGACCGCAGGGCCACCTGGGCTGCCGATGCCGACGCGTCGAAACGCACCGGGCCCCACGGCCGCTGGCGCGCCTACGACTACGCCGAGCTGATCGCCCGCGACAAAGCCAGCCTGGACATCTTCTGGCTCAAGGACGACGCGCTGGCCGACAGCGACCACCTGCCGCCACCACACCTGATCGCCCAGGAGATCGTGGACGATCTTGAGGCGGCGCTGGAGCAATTCCGCCTGATCGCGGGGGATCTGGGCGCAGACGCGCCGGATGCCATGGTCACCCCCTGATCAGCAGGCCAACAGCCTACCCGCTATGCTGGCGGTGATGTTTTATGGAAGGCAGGCAGATGGATAGCAGGCAAGACACGACAGCCAAACGCGGCATCTGGGGATGGATGATGTTCGACTGGGCGGCTCAGCCGTTCTTCACGGTCGTCACCACCTTCATCTTCGGTCCCTATTTCATCTCGCGCATGGTGCTGGACGCCAATGGCAAGCCGGACCCGGTCGCCGGCCAGGCCGCCTGGGGCTACGCCATCGCCATCGGCGGGCTTATCATGGCGCTCCTGGCGCCGGTGCTGGGCGCCATCGCCGACCAGACCGGGCCGCGCAAGCCCTGGATCGCCATGTTCGCCGTGGTCAAGATCGGCGCCCTGGCGTACCTGTGGCACGCCGTGCCCGGCTCCAGCGTGTTCTGGATCCTGTTCGCCTTCACCCTGGCCTCGGTCGCGGCCGAGTTCTCGATGTTGTTCAATGACTCGATGTTGCCGCGCCTGGTGCCCCGCTCGGAGATCGGCAAGGTGTCGAACACCGCCTGGGGGCTGGGCTATCTGGGCGGAATGATCGTGCTGATCATCGTGCTGACGCTGCTGGCCGCCTCGCCTTCATCCGGCAAGACACTGCTGGGCATACCGGCCCTGTTCGGCCTCGACCCGGCCACCGGAGACGACGCGCGTGTGACCGGGCCGCTGGCGGCGCTGTGGTACTTGGTCTTCATACTGCCGCTGCTGCTGTTCACGCCCGACGGCGGTACCTCGCGGCCCCTGGGCGAGGCGGTCTCGCGCGGGTTGGCCGAACTGCGCCACACCCTGCGTGAGTTGCGCCAGCGCGCGGGGCTGACCCGCTTCCTGGTGGCCCGCATGATCTACCAGGACGGCGTAACCGCATTGCTGGCACTGGGCGGCGGTTTTGCGGCGGCCATGTTCGGCTGGTCGATCATCGAGCTGGGCATCTACGGCATCATCCTCAACATCGTGGCGATCGGCGGCTCGCTCTACGGTGGGCGGCTGGATACCCGCCACGGTTCCAAATGGGTGGTGATCCTGGCCGTGCTGCTGCTGATCGTCGCCACGCTCGGCATCCTGTCCACCGGGCCGGGCTACACGCTGTTCGGCTTGATGCAGTTCGCTCCGGTCGATGCGGGGGGGCTGTTCGCATCCGGCGCAGAAAAGGCCTATGTGCTGTTCGGCCTGCTCATCGGTCTGGCCTTCGGCCCGGTGCAGGCCTCGTCCAGGGCCTACATGGCGCGCAGCGTCTCCGTGGACGAGACCGGCCGCTACTTCGGCGTGTATGCGTTCTCCGGACGTGCGATCAGTTTTCTGGCGCCGTTCCTGGTGGCCACGGTCACGCAGCTGACCGGCAGCCAGCGCCTGGGCATGGCGGTGATCCTGGTGTTCTTTACAGTCGGCCTGTTCCTGCTGCTGCCGGCGCCTTACCCGGCGCACAACCCGGACGAGCCGCGTTGAGAGGCCGCACGTGGTCCGGTGCCTTCCGGGTGGCTGCACCTGATCCGGGTTGCGGCCACGACACCCTCGGGGTCAACCGCCGGCCAAGGGCAGCGCCCATCGCGCAAGCAGCGCCCATGCGATCACATATCCTGCCACCACCACCGCCAGCCACCGCGCAGCATGGCTGATGCGGCTATGCTGCAGCGCCCATCCCGCCAGCGGCAGCAGTTGCTGCGCGTGCACACCCAGGAAATGGGCCGGACGGGCGTCGGGCCCGCCGATGTGCCAACCGACGACCGGCAGCCCTGTACCTGCTGGGGGTTGCTGGCCACCGAGCAGGAAACCGCTGGCGGTGGCCAACACAAAGGTCAACACCAGACCGGCCACAACGGCGCGGGTCGCCACTGTCGCGCGGGTGGCGCTGTGGCGGGCAATCAGCCAGGCCAGCACGGCCTGTGTTGCGGTCAGCAGCACGGCGGCGGCAGCCATGAGCCCGAACAAGGCGGCATGCAGCGGGTCGCCCATGTTGTGGTGCGAGCCTTCGCCCAGCGCTGCCTTCAGGCTGATGTAACCGACCTCGAAGCTGGCGGTCAGCACCACCGTCCAGGCCAGGCCGCGCACCGTGCGCGAACGGCGCAGGGGTTCGGGCAACAGGCCCACGAACCATGCGGTGGTGGCCGCGAACAGGGCGGTGGAGGCCATGAACTTCAAGGGCTTGGCCCAGATGGCCACGTCACGCCAGGTGCGGTCGTCCAGCACCAGCAGCAGCGCGGTCGGTACCATGAGGGCCAGCATGAGCCAGGCGAAGCCGGTGAGCAGCGGCTGGCGCGCCATCAGTTCGCGGTTCAATGTGCGGGGTAAACGGTGCGGCCATGCGGCGTTTGCAGCGGATTCAGAGGTCATGGTGGGTTTGCGGTGTTGACACTGTCAACCAGTGTGCCGGATACTGACGGGACGCGTCAATCGCTCATGCCTGCCTGATGCGACACATGCTTGTCGCCTTCGATGAGCGGCCGAGACACATCCCGGGGAAGCCGGCAAGGAAGAAGTTGACATGAAGTACCCGCACGCAACACCCAACCGACGCCGGTTGCTCGCCGGCGCTGTTGCCCTGGTCGCAGCAGGTGCCTGGCCACTGCGCTGCTTGTCTGCCGGGTCCGAGGGTACGTTCGAGACCCTCGACCTGGACTGGACCGATTCCGTGCGCAAGCGTGAGGTGCCGGTGCGGCTGTACCTGCCGCAGGCGACTGCGCTTGCACAGGGTTCGCGCGCCCTGGCGCCAGTGGTGGTGTTCTCTCACGGCATTGGCGGCTCGCGCAATGGCTACCGCTACCTGGGTCAGCATTTCGCCGCCAACGGCGTGGCCAGCATGCACCTGCAGCATGTGGGCAGCGACCGCCGCGTGTGGACCGGCGGAAACGTGTTCAGCATGATCAGCCGCCTGCAGGATGCGGCACAGGACCGGGAGGCGATCGCGCGGGCGCTGGACCTGCGTTTTGCGCTCGACATGCTGCTGGCCAGTGAGGTCGCGCCCCGGCTGGATGCCGGGCGCATCGTCGCCGCCGGCCACAGCTACGGCGCCAACACCGCCTTGCTGGCCGCGGGCGCGCGCGTGGAGCGTGAAGGCCGGATCGTCGACTTGCGCGACCCCCGCGTGGTGGCCGCCATCGTCATCTCGGCGCCGCCGTTCTATGGCGATGGCGACCCCCGGCCGATCCTGGCCGGTGTACAGGTGCCCAGCCTGCATGTCACGGCCACCGCAGACGTGATCAACATCCCCGGCTACTACAGCGGCGCCAGCGACCGTGTGGCCCTGTTCGATGCCCTGGGCACCAAGGCCAAGTGGCTGGCTGTGTTCGAGGGCGGTTCGCACAGCATGTTCACCGACCGTGCGGGTTCCGGTGGTGTGGTGCTCAACCCGCAGGTCAAGGCGGCCACCAAGGAGCTGTCGCTGGCGTTCCTGAGGATGGTGTTCGAGGGCCAGGCCAGCGACCTGGAGGCCTGGCCGCGCCGCCACGCAGCCATCCTGGCGCGCTTCTCGGCTGCGGGGTGAACGGGTCGGGCCCTCTACGGTGCGAGGCCGCTGTCAGGCGGCCTTGCCAGACCCTGAATCTGCATTGACGATGCGGGTCCACCCGTAGAGGTCGTGCGCCCGCCCATACTGGATGTCCGTCAGCGCCCGGTAGAGGTGTGTTGCCACCGGCCCTGCCGCACCGTCGCCGACCACCACATCGCGCCCATGGTGCCCGATGCGGCCGATGGGCACGATGACCGCCGCCGTGCCCATGCAGAAGGCCTCGGTGATGCGCCCGGCGGCGATGTCGGCCAACACCGTGTTGACGTCTAGCCGTTCCTCACGCATCGGATAACCCAGGTCTGGCGCCAGCCGCAGCACGGAATCGCGCGTGATGCCCGGCAGGATGCTGCCCGACAGTGCCGGTGTGACGATCTCGCTGCCTCCGTAGACGAAAGCGACGTTCATCGCACCGGCTTCCTCGACGAAACGGCGCTCGATCGCATCGAGCCACAACACCTGCTGGTAGCCCGCGGCGCGCGCTGCTTCCGTGGCCACGAGGCTGCCGGCATAGTTGCCGATGGTCTTCGCCGCGCCGGTGCCACCCGGCGCTGCGCGCACATGCTGTTCCTCGACGCGCACCGCCACCGGCTGGAAGCCGCCTGCAAAGAACGGCCCGACCGGGCTCAGCACGATGTAGTGCAGGTAGGTGCGGCTGGCGCGCACTTCGAACGTGGCCTCGGTGGCCACCATCACCGGCCGGATGTAGAGCGAGGCGCCGTCTCCGTGCGGCGCCCAGGCGTGCTCCAGCGCCAGCAGGGCCTCGATGCCGGCGACGAACTCCGCCGGCTCGATGGGGGGCATCGCAAGCCGCTCGGCCGAGCGGTTGAAGCGCTCGGCATTGTCCTCGGGGCGGAACAGTGCCAGCCGGCCATCAGGCTGCCGGTAGGCCTTGGTGCCTTCGAAGATCGCCTGGCCGCAGTGCAGCAGGTGCGCGCCCGGGTCGAGGTCGATGCTGCTGCGCGGCCCGATGGTGGCGTCGTGCCAGCCACGCCCGGCCTCGAAGTGGCGGGTGAACACGCGGCGCGTAAAAACCTTGCCGAAGCCGAGCGGTTCGGGCAGGGTGACGGGCGAGGTGTCGGCGATGGGGTCTATCCGGATGTGCATGGTGATGTGGGGTGAGGGACCGGGAAGGGCCCGGGATCGTATGATGCCGTGGCCAAGCGGCATCCGTCCAGAATTCTTCTACCGATCAGCGACATGAACAACGTCAAATTCGATTTCAGCGACTTCACCGCCCTGGTGACCGGGGGGGCCAGCGGCATGGGCGCGCAAGTGGCGCGGCTGTTCGCCGAGGCCGGCGCCGATGTCGTGGTGGTGGACGCCAACGCGGCGCTCGCCAGCCAGACCGCCCAGGCCATCGGAGCCACCGCGGTGGTCGGCGATGTCAGCGACCCGGAGTTCTGCAACCGGGTGGTGGCCGACACGGTGGCGCGGACCGGGCGCCTGAATGCGGTCGTCAATGCGGCCGGCATCATCGCCCGCGAGACCGGCATCGACACCAGCGACGCGGAATGGCAGCGTGCCATGGCGGTCAACGCGGGCGGCGTGTTCTACATGAGCCGCGCAGCGGGGCGCCACATGCGGGTGCACGGTGGCGGCGCGGTGGTCAATTTCGGCAGCATCTGGGGTGAGCTCGGTGGCCCTGGGGCGCATGCCTACGCGGCAAGCAAGGGGGCCGTGCACCAGGTCACCCGTACCTTTGCGCTCGAGTTGGCGCGCGACGGGGTGCGCTTCAACTGTGTGTGCCCCGGAGAAGTCGACACGCCGATGTTGCGGGCCGCCGGCCGCACTGTGCCCTTGAGTGATGCACAGGCCACAGAGATGGGGCTGCGCGTGGTACCGATGGGCCGCCTGGCACAGCCGCACGAGATCGCGCGGGTCGCGCTGTTCCTGTGCAGCGATGCCGCCAGCTACATGACCGGAGCCATGGTCTATGTGGATGGCGGCTACAGCACGCAGTAGGCCGCCATGCAGTACCGCCCTTTCGGCCGCACGGGCCTCAAAGTGTCTTCGCTGGTGCTGGGCACCGACAACCTCGCCAATCCCACGCCGCAGTCCGAGAGCCTGGCCATCCTGGATGCCGCCGTTGCCGGGGGCATCAACCTGATCGACACCAGCAACAGTTATGCCGGCGGCGAGGCCGAACGGCTGATCGGCAAGTGGCTGGGCACCCGCGCGCGGCGCGACGACGTGCTGGTGGCCACCAAGGTGTTCTACCCCACCGGCACCGGCGTGAACGATCGGGGCCTGACGCGCCACCACATCCTGCGCGCCTGCGAGGATTCGCTGCGCCGGCTGAACACCGATTACATCGACCTCTACCAGACCCACCGCCCGGACCCCGACACGCCGCTGGAGGAAACCCTGCACGCCCTCGACACGCTCGTGCGCGACGGCAAGGTGCGCTACGTCGGCACCAGCACCACGCCGGCCTGGCAGGTGGTGGAGGGCGTTCGGGCCAGCGAGCGCCACAACCTGGTGCGGTTTGCCAGCGAGCAGTCGCCCTACAACCTGCTGGAGCGGCGCATCGAGAACGAACTGGTTCCTGCCTGCCAGAAGCACGGCGTGGCGCTGCTCACCTGGTCCCCGATGGCCATGGGCATGCTGGCCGGGCGGTATGCGGCGGCCGACCACCCGCCGGTCGACAGCCGTGCCACGCTGCGTGGCGGCATCTACGCCGAACGGGTGACAGCGCGGGGTGTTGAGGTGGGCCTGCAGTTTGCAGCCCTGGCGCGCGCTGCGGGCCACGACCCGGCCCAACTGGCCTACCTGTGGGTGAAGGACCAGCCGGGGGTGACGGCCCCCATCATCGGACCGCGCTCGCTGGCGCAACTGCAGCAGGCCTTGCCGGTGGCGGACATGCAGCTCACCGACGAGATGCGCCAGGCCTGCGACGCGCTGGTGGCGCCAGGCAGCGTGGTGGCGAGTTTCTTCAACTCGGCGGCCTGGATGAAGTGGAAGATTGCCTGAGCGGGTGACTCAGCCGGGCGACGCGCTGTAGAGGTTCCAGTCGCCGGGGACACCCTTGAGCGCATGGCTGCCGCGCGCATCGAACGTGATGCCGGACCCTGCGACCAGGTCCTTGGTGGTGCCAGAGACAAGAACCTCCCCTGCGCCTGCGTGCGACATGACGCGCGCCCCGATGTGCACGGCCATGCCGCTGACCTTGTCGCCCTGGGCTTCGACCTCGCCGGTATGCAACCCGGCCCGGATCCCGATGCCCAGTTCCTGAAGCGCGGCACCCAGGGCTGCCGCACAGCGGATGGCCCGTGCCGGGCCGTCGAAGGTGGCGAACAGGCCGTCACCCGCAGTGTCGACCAGCACCCCGCGGTGCTCGGCCAACTGTGCGCGGCCAATCGCATGGAACTTCTGCAACAGCGCGCTCCACGCCTGGTCACCGAGGCGGACTGCCATGTCCGTCGACCCCACGATGTCGGTGAACAGCACCGTGGCCAGCCACCGACCGGCCTGCGCATCGGACGGCTCGCGGACCCAGCCGTCAACGGCAAAACGGCACAAGGCGTCCACCACGTCATCGGCCGGGCTGGCGTACAGGAAATGGTCGACCCCCGGTGTTTCCAGATACACCGCGTCCGGTATGTGGTCTGCCAGGTAGCGGCCATTGCCCACTGAGACGACGAGATCTCCACGCCGCTGGATGACCAGGGTCGGGCGACGAATCTGGGGCAGCACGAAGCGTGCGTCGATCTGGTCGTTGGCGGTGACCAGCTTGCGCATCGCACTGGGGGACGCTGTAAGGCGCTGCATGCGTGCAACATATTCGGCAGACACGGGGTCATCCGCCCTGCTGGGAGCGAAACCGCGCACCGACGCGGGTGTGCCCCAGCTCTTGCCGAGCATCAGCAGCATCTGGTCCAGCGGCGGCATGAAAGGGTAGTCCGGCGCCTGCGTGAACCGCGCCATCGTGCCGTACAGTACCAGGCGCTCGACCAGCGCCGGGAAGCTCGCGGTGAACAGGGCCGCCACGGTTCCCCCCTCGGACAACGCAAACAGAACGGCTCTGGCCGAACCGACCGCGTGCATCACGGCACGCAGATCATCCATACGCCTCTCCAGTGTGGGTACGCCCTCGAACCTGTCCGACATGCCCTGGCCTAGCTTGTCGAACAGGATCACCCGGAAGTTCTGTCCCAGGCGCCGCATGAAGGACACATAATCCGGCGCGCGCCAGCATTCTTCCAGGTGCGAGATGGTGCCCGGTACCACCACCAGATCCTGAGTGCCACTGCCGAACACCTGGTAGGCGATGCTCAGGCCGCCGGACTCGGTGTAGCGGGTTTGCGGCGGCGTGAAGTCCGTGGTCATGCCACTACTCTAGTGTAGTGCTTCGTTCTGTTTAGAACTTAAGCGGTTGTTGGCGCGAATGACCTTTGCGAGGATGTCCTGCGCCTTGGCGGTCCAGATGAAGGGCTTGGGGTTTTTGTTGTGCATGGCGAT
>Ga0247834_1008238_pt1 | contig 10588 bp, 4 predicted proteins | sample LaCruzMarch2015__8_FD_187118 | JGI IMG/M metagenome (GOLD analysis project Ga0247834, IMG submission 187118) | Freshwater microbial communities from meromictic Lake La Cruz, Castile-La Mancha, Spain - LaCruzMarch2015_12m | ecosystem: Environmental > Aquatic > Freshwater > Lake | place: Spain... | reverse complement strand
ATCTTTTAAATAGACAAACACCATCAGTTGCATCAGTACCAAGTCTTGAGCATCTTTACACAGAATATGAGATAGGGCGATTCTTTCTACCACAGCATCAAGGGCTGTTGATCCACAATACACCGCATAAAAAATATTCCCTTGACGCTACCCAACTACAACCTAATACGGTGTATGCTTTTCCAGACCCTGATATTGTTGGCAACACCTCATATAACAGCACTCAAGATAATTTTCTTGCTCCTATAGCATATACAGTGGATGTTTCGTGGAACAAACGATCGCGAAGCAACCAATTTGCGTTTGGTGATGTGTTGTCGACAAGCTACAATCAATTGTATTACGGTTATGAAAGCCGAGAGCAAGATTTGCAGCTGGATGTTTCAGGTCTCTCGCGAACATATGACAATGTGCAGTTTTGGGAAGGTACCCGTCAAGAGCAATGGGCCAATCCTGATATATGGCCAGGTCTCAGTAAGCAAGAAAACCTGCCCCTATCAGATCGCCAAGCATCTCTGCTAGTTAATGACTACACCCCGGTATACTGGGGAAGTGATATATACAATAACGAATACGGTCTGTTAAAGAAAGTAAGCGCGCTCAAGGCTGCTTCTGCTACAGCAGATAGTAACGGTGTAATGTCTAATAGAAGTACTGTAGTTGCTGCTGGTGATGCTGTTGTAGATCAATCCATTGCAGCAAAGAAAGTGTTAATACCGGGTAAGCTTTACTTTAGAAATAGCATTACAAATACTGTATCACCAGGCAGTGCAGCTCTCAGTGCTGTGTTCTTCAAGTATCCTGCCGCTGTTAAGCAGGAAATTAATGAAAGCTTGCATTACTTCAACATGTATTATGATACCTTTGTATTGGAAACTAAGAATTATGTTGTTGTTGATACTGTCATTTTTGACTATGATACCCAGCAAATTACTATTAACAGCAACCCTGGTACTTTCTTTCAAAAGTCACTACTTAACCCTAAGTTAGAAAAATTTGCTGGGGAATGGTACTCTGAGTACGATAAAAGCTTATATCTATGCTTTCTTACTCTTGGCAATAGGCTATCAAGCTCAAACTATAAGTTACTCTATCCAAAAATATACAAAACACCTCTTACTAACATAAAGCTTTCTATTGTTTATCCTGATCCAAGAAACGATATAACTGACATGTATTCTATTAGTGCAGATTTTATAGAACCCCCACAAATGGATTTATATGAAATTGATGGTGTGTCCTTTAGCCGTCTTGAAAAGAACAATTTGTTCAATTTAACATATCTAGCTAAAAATACTAATAGTATGCCGTTTTTTGTTAATGAACAAATTCAAAGAAATGATCCATACTATTCCTCGTATGAACCAGAAATATTTAAGCCGTTTTATTTCATTTACGATAACAACTATTCAAACCCTACATTGCCGTTTATGGTCAGGTATAATGCATCTTCAACTGGAACGATGGGTGCGCATTTACCTGGAGAAAAGGTTCTAGATGTCGGTCAAGAGAATATCTACAATACAACTTACCTCTACAGCGATGGCATCAAGCCACTCCAAATTAATAACATTGGAAGGTATATTATTCAGTTTGATTGGGAGTCATACAATGAGACATCTATTTTCTTAGGCTGTAATTATTATAAAGTACGTAACGTTGGTAATGATTTAATTTGGAATGCTGATACTAATGATGCACAATTGCTTGATGCATACAACATTGATTATTTTGGTTCATATAGAGAAGAAATTCGATCCACAACACAGATATTCAGCACGTTTGCTTTTGGCACATCCGGGTTAGACACTACCTTGATTGTTAATTCAGGTTACTTAGCAGGACCTTTTATATCGGGTCAAAGAACATTTACTGTAAATTTAAACTGGACCCCTAGCCTGACTGCAGATCATCAACCTGAATCATATGCAGCTGCAGGGCTTCCTCTGGAGCCACGGGTAATACCGCCCTTCTCTAGGTTAGCGCTAGAATTTTCTCTATTATCTGGGGAAACTGTTTACTTTGTAGATAGCTTTACAAACGATACAACTGCAACAATAACTCTATGTTCTCCTGTAGGTCAAGATTATCCTGCAGGTCAAACAGTTTACTTCTATAACTGGCTAGATCGAATTGAAAATATTAATTATCAGGTTCTTATTGGCACTCTTTCTGCTATGGTCAAAAGACCAGTATACCCAGATCCAAGTGTACTCGAGATTAATCTAACAACAAGTATACCCGGTTTCACCGGCTTAATATGTGATGCACCAGAATCAATTTACAGACCAGTAATTATAACAAAGGCAGGAACCGGTAACGGTATAGTTCTTTCTGATCCGTTCTGTGTTAATTGTGGCGATTTGTGCACAGAAAGTTTCGGATATGGTACAACTTTAACTCTTATTGCCAGTGCAGACTATTTTAGCGCATTTAATAGGTGGGAGGGTGGACCGTGTGATATGCTCAATACAGATTGCATATTTACTGTGACAACTGCAGAGAGCATTACAGCTTATTTTGACGCTTTACCGTTTTATTTTGTAACAGTGACAACTCCTGCAGGCAGAGTAATTTCTCAAGATTTAAAATTCATTATCGATGGACCTGGTTCGGTAACTAACCCATATCTCGTGGGGTCTGTGCTCACACTTTCAGCCTTGAAGCCTGTTTCTGGCTGGGCCATGTTTGGATATGATGGTTCAAGTACTTGTGTTGATCAAACAGAGTTTTGTAGTTTTGTTGTAAACTCTGATGTGAATATTGATGTGCTATACATCCGTTATTATGAATATCAAGTGGCTGTAACAACAGTGCCAATCAACCCTGCATATGGTCATCTTGGTGATATCAGTGTCACAACCAATTATCCATGGTTCTATTTTATTTGTTCAAGCAGTTGCACATACACATTTACAGGCACAAACACTGTAGAGTATGGCAATCAAATCATCACCCTTAGTGGCATGCCTGCCCCTGGGTATAAATTAAAATATTGGCGGGGAGCACCTTGTGGGGAAACAGAATTTTATACTAGCACGTATGTTGATCTGCCAACAGATCTTGTTAATGCGGGTGATCAATGTATTTTTGAAGCTACAGAAAATAGAAGTATTACCGGTGTCTTTGATATTGGGTACTACAGTCTTAACATTACTATTTCAGGTCTTGGAATTGGCAGAGTTTTCACAAGTGATGAAGGTATAAATTACTTTAACGAGGACGGTAGCTTCACCAAGTCATATGCCGTCTTGAGCGGTACAACATTCACACTATATGCAAGTGCGTTCGCTGGGAGCAGCATGCTGGGTCTATCAAGTAGGTACTGTTCACCTGTATTCGGAGTATCCACATGTAATATCACAATGGATAGAGACGTGGATGTTATTGTTGAAATGCTTGCAAGCAACTTCTATACTTTAACTATGAATCTATGTACCTGCGGTGTAAGTGTCACCTCATATCCAACAAGTCTTGGCGGTTCACTCAGCTGTCCTTCTGTATGCTCAGCTGTTTACCCGGCCGGTAGAATAGTGAACCTAGATCAATTCAATCAAACAGAATCGTGTAACATACGAGCATTTACTGGTGATGGTGTATACTATCAATATACACCTGGTGTTGGTGTCACTATTGCCGGGGCTGGTGCAACATTTAACGGTGGCGATGTATTTGGATTAATTGATAGCACAGTGATTTTGAGTCCTGAAGGTGCACCGTATACTACAGGTGCTGGCATAATAATAACGCCTCAAGCATTTGTTTCCATGACTGAAAATAGGAGTGTAACCGCGGTACTGGTTTAAATAATTACAGATGAATCAACCCCTTGATGATAAAAATATTGCGATCTGGAATGACCAGCCATTAGATCTCTGGAGTGATATTATTGTTAGCTTTGACTATTCTCGGTACGCACTCAACTTTACTCCTACTGGTGGATTTGCTGTGGTTTTTTTTGATAGTATTGTCAATAGTCCTCGTAGAGGTGGACGCGATTATAGCTTGGGTTACATATCCAATGATACTCGTGATTACTGCTTACAGGGTGGCTACACAGGCCTTGGAGCAGCATTTGTAGGAGTAGGGTTTGATCCTTATGGTTATTTTGCACTTAATACATATGCACCGGGTATACCTCTTTCTGCGTTTACAGAATCACCTTCGATCATGGTTCGCGGTGGGGCCTCAGAACAGTATGCTCTCCTGAGCAGATTAACATTAACAAGTATTCTATCTACAATGCCAGATGTGTCAAACTTTACTATAGATCAAAATGTTTCAGCTTCAAATATGGCTGAGTACAGATCTGTCCGTGTTATTCTAAGCAAAGCAGGTACAGAACTAAAGGTTCAAATCAAACAGAGCTCAACTGATGATGAGTATACAACTGTAATGGTTCAATCTCTACCCAAAAAACGAAGAACATCATTAAAGGTTGCACTCACCAATACAACACAAGAAGGATTGACACAATTTAAAATAAGAAACTTTAATGTGGCTGGCTACCCAGGGTTTGTTGGTACTCAGAGAATTGCTGGTTGCGAGCAGCGTATCACACAAAATGAACCTGGCAATACAGATAGCGTTTTGTGTGTCGGTAATGAATACATATCCAATGTACTGCCTGGTAGAGTTGTCACATATGCAACAGACACAACGCAATTTACTTTGAGGAATAACTTGTATTATGGTACAGGCATAACGTTGTTTGGTCAAGACGCAGATACAATCATTGGTAAATATAACGGTTCATCCACAGTTGCTGTGTTTGATTATCTTGGTGAAAAAATATTTCGTACTGCAAGCATTGTGACACCAGATAATGTAGAAGCTACAGCTGCAGATATTGATGGTGATACTCTAGCAATCTGCACAGCTACGCTCTCTGGCAGTGTTTACATTTACACGTACAATAGAGACACAACCAATCCTTCAACGTTGGGGACTTGGCAGCTATACCAAACAATAACATCAACCCAAGTCTCGAGTGGTGCGGGTATGGGTAATTTTGCCCAGCTTTATGGTGATAACATGCTCATTAGTAATAGTAACGATACAGTGCATGCATTTAGGAAGAACATCAATCAAAGATGGGACTTTATTCAAACAATTGTATCTCCCATAACAAGTGTAACCAATTTTGGAGATACAGTGGCTGTGGACGGTGATGATATGATCATTGGTGCACCTGTTTCACAGAAATTTCAATACCCTGAGCCAGCTCAAGGAGAAGCATATCACTATGTTTTTGATGGTGCTCTCAATCAATGGAGATTGGCAATGGCAATTGGCAGTTTCTACAATTTAAATACTCCCAATGGTAATTTCGGCAATTCTGTGGCTCTGCAAAATAATTATGCACTCATTGGCTGTCCAGGTGAAGAATACAGATACACACCTGAATCTGCACCAATTGTTAATGTTGGGAGAGTTTACGTATTTCAAAAAACAACGGGTGGTGTCTTCTCACAAGCCACTGTGATAGCACCGGCTTCTGGTACGATTGAACCGTACATGAATTTTGGTAATAAAGTAGGCTTATACAATAATATTGCGGCAATATTATCACCATTTACACCGGCATATGTAAAGTCATATATTTCAATATATAATTTGGATTGCTCATTCCCACTACCGCCAGAAAATATTCCAATACCTGCGTGTGCTCTTCAGCTCATGGATTATAGCGGCTTTGTTCTTGATACTATCTCCAACACGTATATGTTATCTTATACATGTCAACTAGTAGGACCATTGCCATGAATACAAGTCAATTTCTAATTCCATCCAATACTGCAGAATTATCCACATACGATTTCTGCTCGTGGCTAGATCACCACATCTTCAAAGATACAAGCTTAAGCCCCACAGGTTATGATTTCTTGTATCCACTAACAGCATACGGTGGGCCATTGAGTGCAAATACACCCATTGTGTATAGTGCATCTGCTGTTGGAGGTCCTCTATATGAAATCTGTTATCAAGATTTTTGCTACAAGCAAACAATTCTTACTGCTTTTGAGATCTACTGTGTAACCACAGTAAGCTTCATTCTATCTGCCTTGGATGAATCTGTAGCTAATATTATGAAGATTGTATATGACTTTGACGACGGTAGCGAGGTAATATACAACGACTACAAGTTTACTAGCAACCCACCAGTGTCTCCTAAAGACATAGTTGTATCGCACGTATACTATCCCCAGAACAAAACACTAACCACATACAACCCTTCTATTAGTGTAGTGTTTAGTGATTGCTGCGTTAATACATATACTGCAACAATTTGCTCTTTTCGTTGCGGTATTCTAGATGTATATGAAGATACTTTCCTGTTAGATGCCGCACAGTCAAAAGATTCATTCAACATTATATTGACCTTGGAGGACCAGAATCGTAGACAAGTATTTGGTAATTTACTTGATCTAAATGAACCATTACCATTTTTATCTGCTCTACCTGGTGAGGTACAGCCTGTGCCTCAAGTCGAAGCTTCCACGGCAGTTAGATCAAACACGGCACGTCGTCTGCGTCGTAATCCTATTGCTGCGTCTGTCTCGCAATATGATTATATCGAAGGTGCAGGTATTGACTTGATACCAGATGCGGCAACTCTTGATACTCTTCAACCCCTTCAAACATCCAACCTCTCTATACAGTTGAGCGGCACTGGTGCCCCGTACGCTGGCGGCACCGGAATAACTATAAGTGCTTAAATAATATATGTTCACCAGCTATATAACATCGAAGAATTATATAGGGCTAAGTGCCTCATATGCTTATGATAATCAATTAAATTTTCTTAATAAGAATATTGCCATTGACGGTGCACTAACAACCAGCTTTTCACCAGCTTTTTCGGGTACTAATGACTTTATTAAGAGTAACTACAGCTTGTTGCATGTAACCAAACCCATAAGCTTGGTTGAGATTACTGATTTTAATAGACCGTTTCAGGTGAGTAAAAATTATTTTTGCAACATTTTTAATCGAGTCAGCGGCACAGAGACTTATCTCACCTTTACTAATGCTCTGGATGAGCAACTTCTTTTCACAGTAAATTATGATCAAACTGTTAATAGCCTAATATCTGGATTAAACGATTTTTATTATTTTAATTTTGACTTTACCAAGCCACACATCTGTACCATTTCACATCTGTATAATAATAACGAATACTTTCTCACATTCAATCCCGCCACATTAAATTTAAATTTCGTTATTCTTTCGGCATTTACACCGCTCACAGTATATAACAAAGATTTCTTCTATACATTTAATAAGCAAGATTTGACCCTCTCACTACAAGCAAGAATTGGTGGTCAAGCCTATCAGGTGATCCGTGATAATGCAACAAAGCGATTGACACTCAGCAGTACTGATGAAATTAGCTTCACTGATACGCGAGCCATATTTTATTTAACTGCTTTCTTTGATCCTAATCTTCCAGAAGTTACTATTGATTGGGGGAGTTATCTGCGCTCTTTTAACCAAAATAATATTACTATTGATAATACCAAGAGTGTATTTGATGTTAAGGCTAATTTCTTGATATACGGGCAGTATTTTAATCTTGAGAGAAGTGGACTAATTACAAATTTACTGCCACTCAAGACGCAACTCAATACACAAAATCAGCAAGGCAGAGGCAATGTTTTTCTTAATGAAGAGCCTGTAAACTATAGAAATTATGTTTCTATTTTTGGTGGCCCTCGGCAAGAAAAAGGATACGAAAAATTACATCTACAGTACGAGTCATACTCCACTCCCTTTACATTTAATCAAGGCAAAACGACTTGGTTCCATATGCCTCAAAATATGTACCCTTATAGCCGTCTCAATATTAAAGATACAAAATTAATTGAAGCTGGTGCTATTGGTGGTGATCACCCGTTACGAAGTGATAAGGTTTTTAAGAAAATAGCCAATTATAAGAATACCAGTAATCAAGGTGATAGCAGCGGGGAGCTTACCGGTCAATGGCTATGTAGTTGGCTATCGGCAGCTCCTGACATATCTGTACGACCAGTTTGGGTTGACCGGTATTATAATCCAAAACTTAACACACCTTTTGAAGCTCTCAGCGCAACATTGGGTAGCGTAACATATATACCTTCGTTTGATTGCTATGATCTTAGTGTTGGTATCACGGACGTGCCGTCTAGCTTAACATTCGAACCAGGTGGATGGTATGCGTACTCTCATATTGGAAAATCAGATGCCGAACAAAATATTAAAGCGTTGACTATAAATCAACAGCAAAAAAATCTCTCTTTTTATGAAAGGGTTAACGGCAGAATGCTTGATCCATATCTTGATGAGGATAATACTGATACATATATTTTTGATGGCACTTCTTTCGGCTTAATTGACGCTCGATATCTTCAATTCCCGTTGAATACTTTCACTATTAGTTTCTGGGCAAGTCGAGAAGACTGGACTGTGCCTACAGGGTATCAGCTTGGTGGTAACTTTACTGATTACGGGTTGGGAATATATAATTATGAATTAGTTACACCTTTACTTTTTTACCCCTATCAAGGCAACATACTTGCATATAACCAAAATCTTGAGCTAGTGGATTATTATGAAGCTCCTTTCAATCGAGGAGAACGAATCGAATTTTTGTCAAGAAGAGACCCTCTGAATTCTTTCCATATATTTACGGACCAACAGACAATAGCCGAACTTAATTTACAAGAAACCATTATTGACGGTGTCACAGGATTGATCACCAGACCCATCAAAGATGTGACAAACGATGCAACAAATAGCTATCTGCTGCTCGATAATAATACATTAAGCGGTATTAATCTGGTTTCAAATCTTGCGTTCCCAGTTGTGGCTGACTACAATGTGTCAACACGAGGAATATATCAAACGATACGAAAAACAAACGATAATAAGATTGTTCTTGTGGATGGTGTTCAAACTATTGTTCGTGGCAACAGTATATATTTCTTGAGTGGTGGTGAAATAAAAGTTTGGGGGACTGAAAGTAATACCATAAGCTCATATATAGCTGGTCCAGTTGAACGCTTTAATATTGACAGGTATAATAATACCTGGACGTCAAGTGCAAATAAGATTAACGTATATGGAAAGTTTACTGCGCCTCTTAATACATTTACCTTGACTGCAGATTCATCACTCTCTCAATCCAGTCTCACTGCTCTTAATATTACATTTATTGAGAATTTTAATAACGGTACACTACAGTCAAGCGTGGTAATTGCTGCAAGTGGATCTCAAGCAAACAAGCTTGTATTAACAAAATTAAATTATAATGGAGAGATAGAGAAGCAGGCATTAATTAATGCAGATCTATCACTCAGCTTAAACATTGATCCATCTAATCATAATTACAACTATAGTAATGTTTATAATACGGTCAGCGGTAACAACAACTATACCTTTAAGATAAGGTTATACAATCAATTTAATACCGAGGATATAGAAATTCCTAGAGCAACTGTTTATGCAGATGATCTGAACCCGGGTTATCATCATTTTTCAGTTGTTGTTAATACAGTTAAAGGATATACAAAATTATATCTGGATGGTGAACTTTATGAGACAATTAATTTTACACCAAACAAATATTCGTTTACACCTCTAGTTGTAGATGACATTGTTGTTGGTGCATGTCCGTTCTATAATGGATCGCTATTTGATACTTTCCTGAGCAATAATAACCCCAAGGGTTCATACTTTGCAAAAGATATTCAATTGCAAAATCTTTATATTCATAATACAGAGTTAAATTATTTTGATATCAATATGCTCTATAAGGAAAAGACGGCACCACAAGACCTTGTTTGGGATGTACCTTCGGGTAGACGCAATTACATAGAAACGGTCTCTAGATACTTTACCCAACAAGTGCCTGGTGCCAAGAGTACGCTTTTCAATGTTTATATAAATGATAGTATTCTCAATCAAGAATGTAGAGATTATCTACAAACTGCAATTACAAAGAAAATAAAAGACATTGTGCCGGGTTATAGCAAATTAAATAAGCTACAGTGGGTTACAAACCTACCTGCGCAGAGTGCAGAGTATGTACAGCCCTATTTCCCAGGCAACACCCTAACTAATGCAGGACTCACACCATGAATGCTATAGATACAGAATTTCAAAAAATAGATCTAAATTATGATCGCACAGTCACAGATGTGTTTCAGCTGCCATATAGTTTGGATACTGTATTACTACAACCAAACGAATTAGCTGTTTCACAGTCCTTTAATCTCAAAATACAGAAGCTATATGATAATTTTTTATACCTGTATGGTCTGTGCAATGTGCTGATTTTAAGATTCCACGCAGATACGAAGGTTGGGTTGGTTATACCAACCTCGAAAAACAAATTCTCTATCTGTACGATGACAGTACAACGAACGCTGTTGCAGTCCTATCCTCAGTTCTTTTTGCAAGTAATCAAGCTCTAGCTTTCTATAGCACAGATAGTCAGTATGAGCAGAATTTACTATTTACAAATGGTCAGTTTATTTCTCTCAATGGAATCAATCAGCGTGATGATGATTATAGCCCTGTAAACCTGATACAACAGAGCAGCATTGAT
>Ga0247834_1008235_pt1 | contig 10589 bp, 4 predicted proteins | sample LaCruzMarch2015__8_FD_187118 | JGI IMG/M metagenome (GOLD analysis project Ga0247834, IMG submission 187118) | Freshwater microbial communities from meromictic Lake La Cruz, Castile-La Mancha, Spain - LaCruzMarch2015_12m | ecosystem: Environmental > Aquatic > Freshwater > Lake | place: Spain... | reverse complement strand
GTGAAGTGGTGTTGCCAGGTGACACCTTGCCTACGGTTTACAGTACTTTTTGGTCGGATACCGCCAATTGTTATATTGGAACCCAGTATATTTATGTGATTGACACACTTGCTCCTACCATAAAAGATACTTTATATAAAGTGGTCACCACGCAGGATACAAGCACCAATGATCCAAACTTTTGGCGTGCTTCCTACTGGACAGATCCGTTCAATGGGCTGAATGATTTGGAAGAAAGCCCTGTAGATTTAAGCATTTTTGCAGAAGATAATTTTGATTGTGCCGGATTGCAAATTTCGTATCAATTGTGGCTGGATTTGGATGGATACGGTTTTCAAAAGACGGTCATTCGGCCAGATCAGGGCAATATTCCGGCTGGCTTTGTGCGCTATCACAATGAACAAGATCCGTACAATGGCGGAGAATTGCGCGCGTTTGATGTTCGAAATGTTGCACTCGACCAGCAATACCGTTTTACCCTGCAAGAAATAAACACCGATACCAGTCATTTTGCGAAAGTAGCTTGGGTAAGTTTATCCGCGCCACAGGATTATGTTGCGCCGCAATTGCCGCCCGGGTACCACAAATTGATCTGGGAAATTACGGATGGATGTGGCCACACACGCCAGGACACGGTTTTACTCATTATAAAGGGTAGCCATCCATTGGCTGAATTTGCCGGGGTTGTCGTTCGGTTTCCGGATGATGTATTTGCAAATTTATGCCTGAACAGCGTTAATACGGGTGCTCCAATCCTTTTGAATCCCTTTGATTTGCCGATCAAAATGAACTATCAGGATGAAATTTTAGTGGGTTCTACGTTCTGCCAGAGCATTAACCGTAATTGGATTATTTACAACGAAAACACACTTGACCTGCAACAATTAGGTGTACAGGTGCCCAATCCTACTCCAAATGCGATTCAGGTACATCCTTCAAATAGGCCTGGACCAACCGTTGCACCCATCGACATGCCTGCGCCCTGGGCACCCAGTATTGTCAAAGTGAAACCCACCGATACGGGTACAACCAATTTCAGTACCTATTGGAGTGCTACACCTAATTTTTACAATTACAAACAGTTTCTTCGTTTATCGGATTTGGTGGATCCTGTCATTTCTGAATGTACCGTGAATAAGCAAATTGTGCTAGATACCACCGCGAATTCACCACTTTTCTGGAATGCAGCCGGTTGGTTGGACCATTCGAGTGGCAGTCAGGATTTGCCGGAAGTCTCTGTAAGTTTGCCCATTACGGCATCGGATAATTGCAGCGGGATCGATTTGATTCCGAACATACAATTGTTATTGGATCTTGATCAGGACGGGACACCAGAAACCAGTTACAACATCGCGAATGCGAATCAAGCCGGTACGGTACTATATAACAACCTGAACGGTGCAGGGGAGTTGCGGTACTTTGATCAGCGGCCGGTGCCAAACAATGCGCGTTATTTATTTGGCATTCAATCGGTTGTGAAAGACAGCAGCCGCATTTTTGATCTTTGTTGGTACTCCACCGCGAATCCAGGAGAAAGAATTCCGGCCCAATTACCCCCGGGCGCACATCAGATTTTTTGGCGGGTAAACGATGGCTGTGGCAATACCGCTACCTGTAATGCCGCTTTTACGATTCCATTTGACTCAACGGTAAGCACTTTACCCGCCCTTGCAACATCCACATTTAATCTGGTTGCACGGCCCAATCCGTTGCAGGATCAAACCCAATTAAGTTTCTATCTTCCTGAACCTGATCAAATTACCGTGCAAGTGTTTGATGCTCAAGGGAAATTGGTGCAAACGCAAAGCGGGTTTTATCCGGCGGGGAAACAACAAATGGATCTTCGGGTGGAGGGAGTTAGTGGGGTGTATTATGTTTTATTGCGTGGTGCTACGGCTTCGGGTGGGTGTAAATTGGTAAAAATGCCTTGAAAGTGAACTTGAACGGAAAAAATAGCGTTTTGTATTTTCGCAGGTTATTGTAATTTTGCGGAATCCAAACAAATGGTCCCGTAGCTCAATGGATAGAGCACTTGCCTTCTAAGCCAGCGGTTACTGGTTCGACCCCAGTCGGGATCACTTCCTATCAAAGGGTTATGTTGAGAAGCATAGCCCTTTGATTTTTTAATATATACGTATTTTGATTCATTTCCATTTGGTATTTTTGGGTACAAAAGCAGTATGACCTATTGAACTGTTTTTAATATTTTCGCGGCTTTAAAAATTCTCCAATCCACAATTTCCATATATTCGCCTTTATGACAGGACAACAAATCAAAGAACTTGAAACTCGGCTTTGGCAAGCCGCCGACCAACTCAGGGCAAATTCAAAATTGACAGCTGCTAAATACTCATTCCCGGTATTAGGGTTAATTTTCCTCCGCCATGCCTACCGCCGCTTCTTTGACGCTAAAATAAAGATTGAAGCCAATGTACCGGTACATCCACAACGCGGGAAAAGAGCCATTGGCAAAGATGATTTCAAGGAAGCTAAAGCCATTTATTTGCCCGAAGCCGCACGTTGGGATCATCTTGCGTCCCTACCCGAAGCAAGCGACATTGGCGAAGCCTTGAATAATGCAATGCGGCTCATAGAAAGCGATTATGAGGTACTTTCCGGGGTATTGCCGAAAGAATACAACCTGTTTGAGAAAGATTTATTACAAAATCTGATACGCATTTTCAATTCCGAAGAACTGGATTTGATGCCGGGCGATGTGTTCGGCAGGATTTATGAATATTTCCTGAACGAGTTCGCTAAAAATGGCGCACAAGAAGGCGGTGAATTTTTTACGCCGCCGTCATTGGTTAACACCATTGTAGCGATTATAGAACCGGATCACGGTATTGTATTTGACCCTGCCTGCGGGTCGGCTGGCATGTTTGTACAGACGGGGCATTTTATTGAAAATGAAGGTGAAAACCCTGCTGCTAAGGTGTCGTTTTATGGCCAAGAGAAAACAGAAGAGAATACACAATTAGCCAAAATGAACGTGACTGTTCACGGCCTTGAGGCAAGTATTTTGGTCGGTAACACCTTTTACGAAGACCACCATAATTTAACTGAGCGCTGTGATTTTGTAATGGCTAACCCTCCATTTAATGTGGATGGGGTGGACAAAAACAAAGACAGTATAAAGAAGGATCAGCGTTTGCCTTTCGGCCTGCCCAAAACAGATAACGCCAATTATCTTTGGATACAATACTTTTACGCCTATCTGAACCCTACCGGGAGGGCGGGGTTTGTAATGGCTTCTTCTGCCTCAGATGCGGGACACACCGAGCGCGATATTCGGGAAAAACTTGTCAATACCGGCTCGGTGGATGTGATGGTAAGCATTGGTACCAAGTTTTTTTACACGCGCTCCCTTCCCTGCACGCTTTGGTTTTTTGATCGACAGAAAGAAAAGGACCCCGAACGAGCGGAACAAACCCTTATGCTTGACTTGCGGGATGTGTACCGCAAGGTTTCCTCTAATCTGCACGATTTCACCCCCGAACACCTCAGAAATATCAAAGCCTTAGTCGGTTTATACCGGGGTAAAACAACGCATTTTGAAAAAGCGCTGGAAGATTACCGTGAGGAAATTGCAGCTAATATGCAGAGTGCCGCCTTTGGGTGGAATCATTTATTGGGTAATAGCATGTTAGATAATGAAGACTTTATGCTAAAAATAGAACCAGTAGACTTTGAAGCCTTACCTATTGCGGACCTGAAACGCCTGAAAAAGCAACTCAGCGCCACACTTAAACAGGTACAAGAGGAAATCAAAGCATTATTGCAAAGCGATGCCCTTAAAAAAGATAAAAGCCGAAAAGAATCCCTCCAAAAATACCTAAGAAACCTTAACGGAGGCTCCCAAGATTTTCATAATGCTGCCGATCAATGTTTATATCTTGAAAAAGAGCGTTACTGGCTCCTCACACGTTTCCCAGATGGGAAATATAAAGATGTACCAGGCCTTTGTAAAGTAGTGACTAAAGCAGAAATTGCAGCCAATGACTTCAGTTTAACAGCCGGGCGCTATGTGGGTGTATCCGCACAAGTAGATGATGGTATTGATTTTGAAGAGCGATTGAAAGAGATTAAAATAGAACTTCAAGTTTTAGATTACGAATCCGTAAATTTAGCAAAAACAATACAGTTAAAATTTGAAGAGATAGGCTTATGAGTTGGAGAATTGTAAAAATTGGCGATTTGGGAAATGTAATCACAGGAAACACGCCACCGAAAAACAGGCTTGAGTTCTATGGGACTGAATACAAATTCATCAAGCCCACAGACATGGAAATTGGAATGAGGTTCACCCTGTCAACGGAAGAATACTATTCAGAAGAGGGATTTAAAACATACTTCAGATCCTTAATCCCCCCTTTATCAACATGCGTGGTTACGATTGGCAGCATTGGAAAAAAAATCACATTAACAGATGATTATTGCTTTGTTAATCAAGCCGTTAATGCCGTAATACCTAATCCTGAAAAATTTGATCCACTTTTTATTTTTTATGCTTTAAAAAACATGCTGCATAAAGTAAAGGCAGCTGATACGGGTGCTTCATCAGGTAGAGAAAATGTTAGTAAAAGCAATTTTGCACGCTTAACGTTATCTGTTCCCACAAACATAAAAACTCAACAAAAGATCGCTGCAATCCTGTCTGCTTATGACGATCTAATTGAAAACAACCTTAAGCGTATCCGATTATTGGAAGAAGCGGCACAGCATTTGTACCGGGAATGGTTTGTAAAATTTCGGTTTCCGGGGTGGGAAGAGGTTGAGTTTAAGAATGACCTGCCAAGTGGATGGAAAAGCAAAACCTTGGGTGAAGTATGCGATTTAGTAATGGGACAAAGCCCAAGTTCTGAATTTTACAATGAAAATGGTGAGGGGCTTCCATTTCACCAAGGTGTTACTAACTACGGATACAGATATGTTTCTCATCAAATGTATTGTACAAATGCTACCAGGATTGCCGAAGAAGGCGATATTTTATGCAGCGTAAGAGCACCCGTCGGAAGACTAAATATCACACTTGATAAAATAATAATTGGCAGGGGCTTGTCTGCTATCAAGAACAAATACGGGTTTCAATCCTTCCAATTCTATCAACTAAAAAATCATTTCATTCAAGAAGACATGATCGGAGGGGGGACAATTTTCGCTTCTGTTACCAAAAAAGAATTGGAAAATCAAATGTTTATTTGTCCACCTGAAATATTGTTGACGAAATTTGAAAGCATTTGCAGACCAATTGACAACCAAATAAAGAACCTACACACCCAAAACCAAAATCTCAAAAACGCGCGTGATTTACTCTTGCCGCGCTTAATGAACCAAACCATTGAAGTATAAACGCTATGTCATATACCTACTCCGAAGACGGCCTAATTGAACAAACTGCTATCTCCATTTTTAAAGATTTGAAATGGGAGACCGCCAATGTGTACAAGGGCGAATCATTCCTAAAAGACAGCACATTAGGCCGATCTTCAGCAGCCGAAGTAATTTTGCAGTCACGTTTTTTACAAGCGGTACGCGATTTAAACCCCAGTTTGCCGGAAACTGCTTATCAGGCTGCCTTTGAGGAAATAAACGCCTTCAATGCTACTCAAACCCAGGCAGACCTTAATCATGATAAATACAAACTCCTGAAAGATGGGGTACCGGTTTCGTTCGTAAATGAAAAAGGAGAACGGGTAGAAGGTAAACGCCTCCGGGTTTTCAATTTTGAATTCCCTGAACAAAACAATTTCCTCGCGGTACAACAAATGTGGATCGAGGGTAAATCCAAGCGCCGGAAAAGGCCGGATATTATCGGCTTTGTAAACGGTATCCCCCTGGTTTTTATTGAACTGAAAGCACACCATCGCAAACTTAGGGTGGCCTATGAAACCAACCTCAGCGATTATAAAAATACCATCCCAAAACTTTTCCATTGCAACGCTTTCATACTGCTAAGCAATGGTTTTGAAAGTAAAATCGGCTCCATTACCTCTAAGTTTGAACATTTTCACGAATGGAAACGCATACAGGAAAATGAAGAGGGCGTGGTAAGCCTTGATACAATCCTCAAAGGTGTTTGTGATAAAAGCCGATTGCTTGACCTGTTTGAAAATTTCATTCTATATGATAATTCCGTGGGGAAACTGGTTAAACTCATTGCCCGAAACCACCAATTTATCGGCGTAAACAAGGCAGTTGAACATTTCCAAAGTCAATTAAAACGCCGTAATAACGGAGAAATCACCAAAGAAGAGGCGCAAAGGTTGGGTGTATTCTGGCACACCCAGGGCAGTGGAAAATCGTATTCGATGGTATTCCTTTGTCAGAAAATCCAACGCAAAGTCGGGGGTGGATATACCTTTGTTTTGGTCACAGACCGTTTAGAGTTAGACAAACAGATTTACGGCACCTTCGCCGGTGTAGGGGCGGCCACAAATAAAAATGCCAAGGCCAAGGACGGGCATAATTTAAAATCGCTATTGGGTAAAGATGAAAAATATATTTTCACGCTTATTCATAAATTCAACTTTGATGAAGAAATAACAAACCGGGAAAACATAATTGTAATAAGCGACGAAGCCCACCGAACGCAAGGCGGCACGATGGCTTTAAATATGCGCAAAGCTTTGCCCAATGCTTCATTTCTTGGCTTCACCGGCACCCCTTTGTTCAAGGATGACGAACTCACCCGCCGGATTTTTGGAGATTATGTGTCTGTGTATGATTTCAAACGAAGCGTTGAAGATGGCGCTACCGTGCCATTGTATTATGAAAATCGGGGCGAAAAATTAAGGCTTGAAAACCCGAAAATTAACGACGAACTCAGAAGCGCCATTGAAGCCGCTGAACTTGATTCAGACCAAGAAGAAAAACTGAAACGTCTTTTTGCAAAAGACTACCCTATTTTGACCGCTGAAAAACGATTGCGTTCCATTGCAAAAGATGTGGTTGAGCACTTTAATAATCGTGGCTACAAAGGCAAAGCAATGTATGTTGCCCTCGACAAGTTGACAGCCGTTAGGATGTTCGATTACATTACCGCAGAGCAAGAAAAATTTCTCGAAAGGCGCAAAAAAGAAATCGAAAAACTCACCGATGAACAAGAGTACTTAATCCAAATGAAGGCTTTACAGTGGTCCCAGGAAACAGAATTTGCTGTTGTGGTGAGCCATGAACAGAATGAAATCGAACGATTCGAGGCCTGGGATCTGGATATTGAGCCCCACCGCCTGAAAATGAATGAACGGGATCTTGAGACGGAATTCAAAGATGATGACCACACGTTCCGGTTTGTGATTGTATGTGCAATGTGGTTAACCGGCTTTGACGTAAAAAGCCTGTCTACCCTGTACTTAGACAAACCGATGAAATCACACACCCTAATGCAGACAATTGCGCGCGCAAACAGGGTGCATGACGAATACAAAAATAATGGCCTTATTGTAGATTATATTGAGACCTATAAGGCCCTTTTAGAAGCCTTAGCGATTTACGCAATTGGGGGCGACAAAACCAAACCATCCGACGGCACTACGATTGAAATGCCTGTTAAACCGTTGGAAGATCTCATTGAGGATCTTAGAGAAACTATTGAAGCAACTGAATCGTTTTTGAAGGAAATCGAATATGACTTAAACGATGCTATTCAAAGCGAGGGCGTTTATAAAATAGCAGCGGTAAAAAGAGGGGTAAATGCCGTTTGTTTAAATGATGAAAGCCGAAACAAATTTGGCGTTTTTGCCCGGGAAACCTTTAAGAAATACAAAGCGTTGTTCCCCCATCCTTCTATTTATTCCTTTCAACCTCAAAGGGATGCTATAAACGCCATTTACTCTGTCATTAACAGAAATGAAGACGAAGCAGATATTTCTGCACTTGTAAAACAGGTTCAATCAGTAGTAGACCAATCTATTGCAAGCCTCGACATTGCATTAGAGCCGGTCGAAGGGTATGGTAACAAAATTGACCTAAGCGGATTAAACTTTGACCTTATTGAGATGGAGTTTTTGAAGTTGGGTAACAACCAAGCGGTTGCTGTCCAATCACTTAAAGAAAAAGTGGAAGAAAAATTAAACCGGATGCTCAAGGATAATCCCTTCAGAACTGATTACTATGAGCGTTATCAAAGTATCATTGAAGCGTATAACAGCGGTAAGGAGTTCAGTGCAATCAAAGAAATATTTGACAAGTTGATCGGTATTTACTCGGACTTAAGCGAAGAGGAAAAACGAGCCGTTCGGGAAGACCTCAGCGAAGAAGAACTGGCGGTTTGGGACTTATTGAGCCATGATAAGAAAATTAGTGATAAGGAAAAAGGTGAACTGAAAGATATTGCCAAACAGTTGATGGAGCGCTTGAAAGAGAAGGAATTCAAGATTATACATTGGGCCGACAAGGAACAAACCGCTTCGGCTGTTCGGGTGGTGATAAAAAACCACTTGTTCGATAAACTTCCTTACCCCGCGTTTGAAGAATCGGACATTGACGCAAGGACCGAAGCCCTGTATGAGTTTTTTAAGGGGAGATATGCGGGAGGGGCGGCGGCGTGAAATAATTATTTTTCAATTTATTCGTTCAAAACATGGCAATCTGCTACAAATGCAAAGGCGAAATAACGACAACAAATAAATCAATTGAACACATTATACCCAATGCTTTAGGGGGGCGGCTTAAAAGTGCAAATCTATTGTGTAGGCCTTGTAACGAAAAACTTGGCTCAAGCGTGGATATTGCTTTGAGCCAAAAAATCCCATTTGCTTTATTGCTAAACGTTAAACGAGACAATGGAGACAATTACAAAATCCTTGGTAGAGATGAACATAATAAGGAGTTTTATATTCAAAGAAACCCAAATACAGGCGCACTTGAGGCAGAACAAAAACCTGAGAAGCCTCAAGAAAGGACGTTAGAAAACGGCAAAAAAGCAAAAAAATTCATCGGTATTAAAACCATTACGCAATATTTAGAAAGTCTTAAAAAAAAGAAGCCGTTTCTCGATATTGAAGAAGAGCTTGCAAAAGTGAACTGGGAGCAAGAACGAGGAGAACGAAATTTCACATTCTACGAAGAGCAATTAAAAGGAGATTTAGCCAATAGGGCATTGTCTAAGATCGGATTAGAATATTTTTTACATAAAGGTGGCGGAGCCCTTTTTGTTGAGGATTTAATCCAAATTGTGTTTGGAAACACGCAGATTGTTAATGGGGAAATTGGTGCATATTATTTTCAACATCGCAAAGATTCAATAATCTCTTTGGGGGCAAACGAGGTTTCCCATACACTTTATCTCAAGGGTAATCATGAAAGTAAAACCCTATTTTGCTATATAGATCTGTTTTCAATATATAAATATGTTATATTGTTATCCAAAAATTATACTGGTATTGAGATCGAATCTTTGTACTGTTTTGATCTTTTGAAACAAAGGGATTTGAGTAACGAAAAAACCATAAGTTTTGCAGGAAATGAACCACCCATCTATGGGTATTCAGAAAATGAAATGATTAACACATTCCAAAGCAGCAAATTACGTGTTAAGAAAATTGCAGGACTAGTGTAAGAATATCATTAACCAATAATGGTTTTCATTTGCAATCTCTATTTCTACATGTTCCAACCCTGTATAGTAGAAACAGGTATCTGCATCAACGCTTCCAATAAATTTTCCCAGGAAAAACGCTTTTTCTCTTCCCGCACGCCATTTTGAAGTTCATCCGCCCTGTTTTGACCAAAAAAGTCTTGCATCGCCGCAGCAATTGCCGCAGGTTCGGGCGCAACTACATATCCAGACACGCCGTCGGTTACAATTTCGGGCAATCCGCCCACGTTGGTAACCACCATGGGTTTTTCAAAATGATAAGCAATTTGAGAAATGCCGCTTTGGGTGGCACTGCGATAAGGCTGCACCACCAAATCGGCTGCGGAGAAATACTGATTTACGGTGTCGTTGGAGATAAAATCGAGGTGCAAATGTACCCGCCCAGCCAATTGGTGTTGATCGATGATTTGTTGGTAAAATTGCCAGTCTTCGTAACATTCCCCGGCAATTAAGGCATGTAAACCTGGGCACTGCGCCAAGGCTTCCAGTAACAAATCCAGGCCTTTGTATTTGCGGATAAATCCGAAAAACAATACCAAAGGCACATTTTCTGGTATTTTCAACATTCTGCGTGCAGCTGATGCGGGCAAAATTGCACCATATTGGTTATATATGGGGTGTGGCGCAAAACGCACCGGTGCGCTTCGTTTTTTCAAAAAAGATTGAATCTCCTCCCCTACCGAGCGCGACATGACCACAAACGCATCGCATGCGCCCACAAAATAAGCCGAAAATGCATGATCTCCAGGGCGTTTTTCATGGGGTATGATATTATCTACCAAGGCAGTAATCGTAAATCTTTTTCGGGAAAATAAACGTGCCATGCGCAAAATAGAGCCCAGTGCAGGTCCCATAAACGGTAGCCAAAAACGAACGATTACGCGATCAGGTTGCGCACGCGCGAGGGCGCGACCCGTTGTAACCCAATTGAAAGGGTTGATGGAATTGATGCGCGTTTCAATTTTTACGCCTTCCGGAGCCGGATCGT
>Ga0247834_1008234_pt1 | contig 10590 bp, 8 predicted proteins | sample LaCruzMarch2015__8_FD_187118 | JGI IMG/M metagenome (GOLD analysis project Ga0247834, IMG submission 187118) | Freshwater microbial communities from meromictic Lake La Cruz, Castile-La Mancha, Spain - LaCruzMarch2015_12m | ecosystem: Environmental > Aquatic > Freshwater > Lake | place: Spain... | reverse complement strand
AAAAAGTGCATTTACATCATCTAGATGGAAATCACGATAACTGGACAACAAAAAATCTTGTAGCAATACATCATTCCTGTCACCAGTATCTGCACATGAGCATGGGGTAATTCCCTCTTATATCTGCGAGCCGTGTGCAGTGAAAGTTGCAAGCACGGATCTGTAGGAGAGGGGCTTGGGGTAATACCCAACCTCGACTCTAACAACGCACCCTACAAGATTGGCGATCGCACTAAACTCAAAGTTACAGCAATTTGTTTTCAAACCCGCCACAAATTAAAATATAAAACCCGTTGCGGGGCTTCGCCCTGCGACCATTCTTGTGGCGGGTTTGATCGAGTTTTGCTGTAGTAAAGCAAAAATGAGGTGCGCTACATTATAACGCACCTTTCAAGACAACTAAATTTGCCAGTCAACCAAAGTTTGATTTCTAAATGACTCTGCCAAAACGTGTCTTAGGGTCAAATACTGTTCCAAATAGAATTAGTCTTCTTCTCCCTTCTTTTTTAGGAACAACATCAATGTAGAAAGTTTCCTTAGCATCAGGAATAGTAGAGTTGACGATGAAATTAGTAGTCGCTCCTGCTGCTGCTGATACTAGTGGGCAGGCAGTGCCAGCAGATGCGGCACAGGCAACACCAACTCCTGCTGTTACCAACGTTTTTATGCTGACAGTAGCTGCTGTTCTCGCGTATTTGCCTCCTTGAACTGAGATAACGGCAATTGCTGGTTTTGGTACGTTGATGCAGGTTTGTCTCCCAAGGGAAATAACTTGCTCAATAATGGGGCGGACGTTTCCATCCTTTAAATCAGCATAGGTATTTTTGCCTTGATCTTGAGTCAGTTTAATGTCATCAGGACTGTACCATCTAACTTTAGCTACATAGCCAGATTGGTTATAAACACACTGTTCCGCAGAAGCGGAATTCCCGAACATAAATGTACTAACGACTGCGAAAGTACAAAAGGTGAATAAATTAATTTTGCTGATTTTCATTTTACTCATCTGAATACTAAATTTTTTCTCTGTCTTGATATGGGAGTATAAAGACATAAGTAAGTGTAAATACTCATGTCGAGTGAATCTTGCACCTTATTGCTGCTTTTGCACAAAATTGCTATGAATTGGAAAATTTTTTGGGTGTCACACCCGTCAATCGCTTGAAATGACGATTTAGATGACTTTGATGAGTGAAGCCACAGGCGATCGCCACCTCTGCAATCCCCATCTTTCCGCCTTTCAACAAGACCTTTGCCATTTCTACTCGCTGGCGGATCACGTATTGGTGGGGCGTAAAGCCAGTTGATTGCTTGAAAGAACGGCAAAAGTGATAGGGGCTGAGTTGAGCGATCGCGGCTAGTTCTTCTAATTTCAACTCTTGGTCTAGATGATCATTGATGTAGCCTGTTACTAGCCTCAGTTGTTTGGGAGACAAGCCACCCAGATAACGAACAAGCTTGTAATTATGGGATAAGTTATGGGACGAATAGTTCCTAAGTAAATGCACTGCTAACGCATTAGTCAGTGTCTCCGCATAAAGTCGACCCCCCAATTTATGAGACTCTAAATCCGCTTTAAGCGCCAGCCCAATTTGCAAAATTAATGAATCATAAACTTGTGTATGAGGCAGTAGCTCAACCTGATCGACTTCTAACAATTCTGCCGCGTTGCGGGTCAGCAAGTCCGAATCTAAATTGAGCATCATTACTTCAATTTGTTGTTCCCAACGCGCTTGGTTGCAATGCTTCATCGGTACGAGTGCCATCGAACCGTCCAAAAATATCTGTCTTTGCCATCGCCCTTTTGCAATCCCGTCAACTTGCAAATCTGCGTAATGTGAGCCTTGTCCAAAGTAGATAGCTATTAAGTAGTGATCTAAGCAGGATTTTGGAGTTTCTCCTGCTGGCAGGTGCAAATATTCCAGACTGGCGCTGTTCCAGCCTGCATCGTAGCTTGTCAACACAGGCAGTGTTTTTAGCTGATGAGCATATTTTAGAGGTAGAGTGCGATCGCTCATATCGTCTAGAAGATTTCTACTTGCAGCTCCAAACTTTAGATCTGGTTATGCTCTGCTTAAAACCTCCTCAAATCCGAAAAACGCATCATTACTCTCGATCGCCTGTTTCAGCAACTTGCTATCTAAAGCGTCCTCCAAAGCTTCAATCAAACTGGCTAGATAGTCGTAACGCACCATAGCCACCATCGGCTTACCGTCCGACTCAATCACAACTCGATCGCCGCGATCGCTCACATCCTGTACGAGTTGAGATAACTCGCCACCAACTTGCCCTATTTGCAGAATATTTACCATCAGCCAAACCTGTTGTCGATTTCTGATTATTATATGAGTAAAACCATGACTTAGTACATTGCAATCTATATTGCTAAGCGATCGCTTACTTCTTGCCACTACCGATTTTATCTAGAGCCGCGATCGCCTTTTTGACGATCGCCTCTGGAAGTGGAACGTAACCCAACTCCAAGCCCATTGCTTGCCCCTGCGTCAAGCCCCATTTCAGCACATCTTTTAGCGCCTGAGCCTGTTTAGGATCGTCGTATTGCTGATAGGCTAATACCCAACTGTAAGTAACGATGGGATAGGCATCTGTAGCGTCAGGATCGGGATTGGAACCACGCAAATCTTCTGATAGTTTGATCGTGGCGATCGCCTTGGCGGTTCCATCTTCAGTCGGTAGCGCGAACTGTCCTGATTTGTTTTCTAGGGCAGCCGTGGCAAGTTTCAACTGCTTGGCAAAGGCATATTCCACATAGCCGATAACGCCTTCCCCTTGCTGGACTTGAGCGCTGATCCCCGCATTGTCCTTGATGCCAGTGCCAGTCTTCCATGACACATTCAGTCCAGTTCCCACTTCGTTCTTCCATTCGGGACTGGTGGCGCTGAGGTGGGCGGTAAATGCGGCGGTTGTGCCACTGCCATCGGAGCGATGGATTACGGTAATTGGCAGATCGGGAAGGGTCACATTGGGATTAAGAGAGGCGATCGCGGGATCGTTCCATTTTTTAATCTTCCCTAAAAAGATATCAGGTAGAACCTTTCGCGATAGTTTTAGCCCCGACTGCACCCCTGCAATGTTGTAAACCACCGCCACGCTACCCGCCGCCGTGGGAATCATCACTGCGCCGCGAGTAACTTGTGCCAATTCTTGATCGGTCAACGCCAGTTCACTAGCGCCAAAATCCACGGTTCCCGCGAGAAATTGCTGTATCCCTGCGGCACTGCCAACGGGTTGATAGCTGACTTGGATATTAGGGTTTTGTTGGTTGTAATCTTTAAACCACCGCAAATAGAGGAAGGATGGGAATGTCGCACCCGCACCATAGAGGGAAACTTGAGCAGAATCGGCAGAATTGACAGGAGTGCTAGGTTTTGTAGGAGTTGCGCCTTCGGTCGCCTGTGGTGCTTTAGGATCGGGGGGATTGCCTTGACAGGCTTTAAGTGCGATCGCAAGGGGAACGGCGGACATCAGCAAAAATTTGCGGCGGGATGCGACAGATTTCAAGAACACAAATAACCTCACTAGGGGCGGTTGGGTTAATTGAAACTCAGTTTAGCCGATCGCGGGTCAAAAATCTGGCGGCGATACTGATGCTTAGAATAAGTGCGACAACCACTAAGGCAGCCGTCCATGCTAGAGCCTGATCGTTAGGATAGGGCGATAGGGCAAAGTTGTAAATTAGCACCGACATCGAAGCAACGGGTTTCCACAATCCATTCAATCCATATTGACTAAACAGAGCCGTAAATAATAAAGGCGCAGTTTCACCAGCCGCACGGGCGATCGCTAGGACAACCCCAGTGACGATCGCAGGTGTGGCGGCAGGAATGACGATCGCCGTAATTGCTTGAATGGGACTCGCACCGATCGCGATCGCGCCTTCGCGTAGTTCGGGAGCAACCGCTTTCAAAGCTTCTTCTGAAGTTCTGGCGATCGTCGGTAGCATCACCACTGCGAGAGCAACACCTCCTGCGATCGCCGAAAAGGTTCCTGAAGTGAGTACGACCAATCCATAGGCAAACAAGCCACAAAGAATAGAGGGAACTCCACTCAATACGCCATTAAAAAAACGTATCCATGATGATAGAGGTTTTCCTGCGCCAAACTCGACCAAATAAATGGCAGCGCCCAGTCCTATGGGAGCGCTGATTCCTGCGCCAATGCCCACCATTAACAATGTGCCAGTAATGGCATTGCGAAAGCCACCGCCTGATGCCAAGGGTGGCGGCGGTAGTTCGGTAAAGGCATCAAGATCGAAGCGTGCCGCTCCTTTGGTGATCAGACTAAATAGAATTGAGCTAAAAGCAAAAATAGCGATCGCTGTTCCCAAGCAAATGCCCAGATTCAAAAGGAAAGAGCCAATTTTGCGCCTTGTCGGATTTGGTTTCCATTTGGGACTAAATTCAGATGTTATCTCAGCAGGAATAACTGATGTTACGCAGACAGAAAATTTGCCCTCATCCCCCAGCCCCTTCTCCCCCCTTGGGAGAAGGGGAGCAAGAGACATTTTTGGACTTTTCTTGTCCCCCTCTCCCTCTTTGGGAGAGGGGCTAGGGGTGAGGGTCTTAAAGTCTTCTGCGTGATATGAGGGAACATCTTCTATGTATAGATTGGGAGAAGTTTCTCTTTTTTGCTGTGAAGAAGAATGGAAAGACGTAATAAAACTATTGGCAAATATATTCACAATTAACGTTAAGGCCATCAACACCAACGCCGCATAGAGCAGAGCCGACAATTGAAGCCCCTTCGCTTCTGAAAACTGATTGGCGATTAAAGCGGCGATCGTGGAACTGGGAGCCAGCCAAGACCAATTAATTTGGTTAGCATTGCCAATCAGCATCACCGCCGCCATCGTTTCGCCGATCGCTCTTCCTAGAGCCAATACTGCCGCGCCGACAATTCCCGACATACTCGCAGGAATAGCGATTCCTAGAATAAATTCCCACCGATTCGCGCCGATCGCCATTGCTCCCATTCGCAACTCCATCGACACTGCGGCGATCGCTTCCCGTGATAGTGCCACCACAATCGGCAAAATCATCAATGTCAACACCAAAATTGTTGGCAATAGCGATCGGTTGGCAGGAAGGGTACTGAAAAAAGGAATCCATCCCAAGTTTTGATGCAGTCCGCGCATTAATGGTCGCAGCGCTGGCAACAATACAAAAATCCCCCACAACCCATAAACGACGCTAGGAATCGCCGCCAGCAACTCAATCGCAAAGGAAATCGGTACACGAATCGCTTTAGGTGCAATATCTTCATTGAGAAAAATCGCAATACCAACGCCCAAGGGCATCGCCAAAGCGATCGCCACTAATGAACTAACGACAGTTCCATAAATCTGTGGCAAAATCCCATAGATATTTTTAACAGGATTCCATTCCATCGTCCAGAGAAAGCCCAAGCCAAATTCCTTCAGAGCAGGAATTGCGGCGATCACTAGTTCAAAGGCGATCGCTGCCACTAACAACAGGATGGCGATCGCTAGCCCTTGTGAGGTTTTCTGAAATATGGCATCCAACCAAAGCGATCGCCTCGGACGACTAAGAACCTGCTCACCAGAAATCTGCTCACCAGAAAAATTAGGCACTACAGAGACTCGCTCCTATTTGTTTTTCACAAGCGGCTCGCTCAGCAGCACTCAGATCTTCCATTTTCAGATCCCGCCGTAACACCATGCCATTATGTCCATTGATCGAACGTGGCAACTCGTCATATTTGATCGGCTGCATCGTTCTCATGTCATAGGTTGTATAGGTGGTCAGTTCGGGAGAGGCAAAGTTAATATCTAAGATCGTCATCGATTTGCGGGGCGGCATCCTACCTTCAAGATAGGGACGTGGACCCGCACCGAGAATGCCCATATGCAGCAATTGCAGCTTGCCCTTATGCGCGGGGTAATATCCGTGATGGTGTCCACTAATGTAAGTGTGAACCTGATTGCGCTCTAGCATGGCGCGTAATTCTTCGGTATTGGACATCACTTCCCCAGCGCTGTCCCGTCCCACTGTAACTGAATAGAGCGGTAAATGCCCTAGCAAAATCTTAATCTTTGCCGCCCTCGCTTCAGGGCTTTGCAATGCCTTCTCCACCCATGCCAATTTGTCTTTGGGAATAAAATCCGATGAGCCATCCCAAGTCAAAAAGAAGACATCCTTATATTTGAAAGTGTAATAAAAGGGAAACTCAAAGCGATCGACAAATTCCACCCCAGGATCGTGGGCGGGATCATTCCAATACTTTGCCGCAACATCCCTCTCTTTCGAGAATAAAAACTTACCCGCAACGCTTCTAGCACTGGATGCGTCATGATTACCCATCGTAAAACCATAGGGCAGTTTTGCTTTCCGCAATGGAGATGCCACATGATCATCAAAGGCAGCCCACATCGCTTTCATCTGCTCTTCCGTCAGCGATGGATATTGACCCGCCACCATATCGCCACTACAGGCCACCATGTCTGGTTGCCAAAATGGAAGTAAGGCGATCGCTTTATCCACTTCTGGTTCGTAATCGGTGGAGCCATAGGCACTATTCAAATCGCTAATTACTGCCAATCTGATATCGCCCCTTGGTGGATTGTATAAACCATTGGGAACGCGATCAATGATCGCCTTGGTTGCTGGTGGCAATTTTACCGCTTTTGGGGGCTGCTCTGAGGGTTTGGTCGTAGCAACAGTCTGGTTCGTTTTAGGGTTGGGCGTATTGTTGCTATCACCATTAGCAACATTGGTTTCACCTTGGCAAGCATGGAGGGCGATCGCCATGATCAATCCCACCATGATGCTCAAAAAAATTCGTAATCGCGATCGCCAAAATTGCATAATAAACTATCTCGATGATTGTTTGCTTTGCCAATGAGTATGTCTTAATCTGCTCCCAATGGCAAACAGCGATCGGTTAGAATGCTCATGCTACAGGGATTTTAAATTTGTAGGTCAGACATCTTGTCTAACAAGGATTACAAACACTTTTGTCATTCAATCAGATATAGCTCTCTCTGCATTTAAAGTTTTGCCCCCTCTCAATCCCCCCCTAAAAAGCTACCTTGTACGCACAGGTTATCAGCTATAGCGTGAGTTCAAATATCTCCCTCAATCCCCCTTGCAAAGGGGGAAGAAGAAAATTCTCCCCCTTTTTGCAAAGCTATAGGACTTACGCAAACAAACCAATAACTCAATTTCTTGGCTGAAAGCTAAAGTCAGAAGCAGACTAAAACACTTCTAAGATCAACCCGTTGAAACGGGTTTAAGCTTTTAGCCCGTAATTTATTACAGGGCTGTTACTTAAAGTCCCAAGCTACTATGTCCACACAAGTCTCAATACCCCCCCCTTAATTCCCCCTTGCAAGGGAAAAAAGCTAGAAATCTTGTTCCCTCCCAGTTGTGTGTACACCGTAGCTTTTTCAAAGGGGCAGATCAAACACCTTTAAACTTAGTCGATACAGACTTTTGTTTACACCGTAGCTTTTAAAAATAAGAAGGAAGAAATTCCTACTTCTTAAAAGATTTTTTGGGGGAGCTTTTAAAGCTATGGACGAGAAGGATAGATGCCCTGCGTGGCGATGCAATATCTCATCCCCACATAGGGAGGTATAATGCTCACTGGCTGACCACTGCCAGTATTTGCCGTAGTGGCATTACCAGCATTGGCAGTAATTGATTTCACAACAGTTACCGTGCCAGATCCAGCTTCTGCTGTAGCATTAGCCGCAGCTACGGTGCTAGTAGCATAGCCGTGATTGTGAGCTGGCAGCGAGTTGACATTCAAGGTGACGGTCGCGCTGCCAGCCTGTTGACCTAAAACAATATTGGAACTGCGATCGGCACTTCTGCCAATCCCCATAGGAAATCTTCCTGATAGGTCAGGGAGATTAAAATTCGTAGTTCCATTGCCACCAAAGGTTGTGCCGAGCAGAGAGAATAAAGCTTGGTTTTGACTGATTTGCAAAGTCTGTCCATTTGCTTCTAAAAAGCCTTCTGGACAGAATGAATAGGGTAGAAGCTCAATTTCACCAATAAATGGGTCATATCCAGCGATCGCAGGTGCAGAATCAGAAACAATGGAAAACCCAAGAACCAACACGATGGAAGCAACTAGGGAGAGGAGGATAGTTGCTGCCTTACGCAAATTTGTAACGAGACTCATGCTATTAATTTTTCAATTTGATTGTGGTTTGTGGTTTCTCGATCAATTAAAGATTGAGTAGAAACCAGAGTCATCGTATCATGACTCTGATTCGCTCTTATTGGGCTTTTGACTGATTCCACATAAGACTTAATGTTTTGGATAAGTAGCTCATCATAATGAAAGTCCAAAGCCTGAGACTGTGCCAATCGCCTTTAGCTTTTAACTTTAATAATGGTGAGCTACTTACAAGATTAATCTTACAAGATTAATATTTTTGGAATACTTGGTGGTATAAGCAAATCTGTGAACTAGACTGATAGCAAGCAAGCCCCAAGGTAAAAGCCATGACTGATTCCACCAGACTCAAGCCCGCCGAAGAGTTCGCCCTCGGTCGAGACTTCATGACCCTCTCGCAGCACGTCCTCTCGCAATTTGGTACATTTTCTGGAGAAGCCTTTGACCTCAGCGCCCTGATGGGCAGGATCGGACTAGCGGGTAAAACGATCGCCCGCCACCTCAGCCTTGCGGGGATCGCCGAAAATGTGCTTGGCGTAACAGGTGAGGTAAACGTGCAGGGGGAAGCCGTCAAAAAGATGGATCACTATGCCAACCGCGTATTTCTCCGTGCCTTTGAACAAAGTGGGCTAGTCTGCCGCCTTGCTTCTGAAGAAATGGAAAAGCCCTATTATATTCCTGAAAACTGCCCCGTCGGTCGCTATACCCTGCTCTATGATCCCATTGATGGCTCCAGCAATATTGACGTGAACCTAGCGATCGGTTCTATTTTTGCAATTCGCCAACAGGAAGGGAATGACGAATCAGGGGATGCCCTAGATTTACTTCAGTCTGGACGTAAACAGGTGGGGGCTGGCTATATTCTCTTTGGCACAAGTACGATGCTTGTATATACCCTTGGCAAAGGTGTCCATGCCTTTACCCTTGATCCTAGCATTGGTGAATTTATTCTCTTTCAGGAAAATATTACTATCCCTCAAGAGGGTTCGATCTACAGCATCAACGAAGGGAACTTTTGGCAATGGGAAGAACCTATGCGGGAATATATTCGCTATATTCACCTACAAAAGGGAATGTCAGCCCGCTATTCAGGCGCATTAGTTGCAGATATTCATCGCATTCTCTTTCAGGGTGGCATTTTTCTCTATCCAGGGGCGATCGGGCATCCCGATGGCAAATTGCGGTTGCTCTATGAGTCAGCACCGCTTGCATTTTTGATCGAGCAGGCGGGTGGGCGTGCGACCACAGGCACTGAGGAAATCTTAGATGTGGTTCCCGATCGCCTACATACCCGCACTCCACTTATCATCGGCAGTGTCGCTAATGTAAAAGTTGCAGAATCCTTTTTAGCCCCCTCAAAAATCTCATAGGGTTGTTGTATAATTAGATACAGCCTAGCCTATTCACTTAAATTTTCTATCAACCTTAAATTTTCTATCAACCTTAAATTTTCTATCAACTAAGAGAACCACAACTATGGGCATGACACTCACCGAAAAGATTTTGGCAAAAGCATCGGGCCGCAACAACGTTAGTCCTGGCGAAAATATTTGGGTGAATGCCGACTTGCTAATGACCCATGATGTTTGTGGTCCTGGAACGATTGGTGTATTTAAACGTGAATTTGGCAATGACGCAAAGGTTTGGGATCGCGAGAAAATTGTTTTGATTCCCGATCATTATATTTTTACTAAAGATGCTCGTGCTAATCGCAATCTCGATATTTTGCGTGATTTTGCCAAAGAACAAGACATCAAATATTTCTACGATATTACCGATCTATCGGACTTTAAGGCAAACCCAGATTATAAAGGGGTATGTCATATCGCCCTTGCTCAAGAGGGGCATACTCGTCCTGGGGAAGTTCTGTTTGGCACTGATTCCCATACTTGCAATGCAGGAGCCTTTGGGCAGTTTGCCACAGGGATCGGTAATACTGATGCTGCCTTTGTGATGGGGACGGGCAAGCTTTTACTTAAAGTGCCTGCTTCGATGCAGTTTATTTTTGATGGCGAGATGCCTCCTTATCTTTTGGCAAAGGATTTGATTTTGCAGGTGATTGGCGATATTGGCGTTAGTGGCGCAAATTACCGTGCATTGCAAATTTCGGGATCGGCGATCGCCAAAATGACGATGGAAGAACGGATGACGATCTGCAATATGGCGATCGAAGCTGGTGGCAAAAATGCGGTCATTGCCCCCGACCAAACCACCTTCGACTATGTGCGATCGCGCAGTGATCAGCCCTTTGAGCCGCTATATGCTGATGCTGATGCTGAATATTATTATGTCAAGCATTACGATGTCTCCAAACTAGAACCTGTGGTGGCAAAACCCCATTCTCCCGACAATCGCGCCTTAGTCAGAGAAGTTAAAGATGTCAGTATTGATCGCGTGTATATCGGCTCCTGTACGGGCGGCAAA
>Ga0247834_1008233_pt1 | contig 10591 bp, 3 predicted proteins | sample LaCruzMarch2015__8_FD_187118 | JGI IMG/M metagenome (GOLD analysis project Ga0247834, IMG submission 187118) | Freshwater microbial communities from meromictic Lake La Cruz, Castile-La Mancha, Spain - LaCruzMarch2015_12m | ecosystem: Environmental > Aquatic > Freshwater > Lake | place: Spain... | reverse complement strand
GTACCACTGGCAACGTCACCGGTTCTTATATATTTGGTAATGGATCTCAGTTGACTGGTATTGCAGCCAGCAGTTATGGCAATGCCAATGTCACTGCACTGTTGTCAAATCTAGGTGCTAATACTGTCAGCACCACTGGCAACGTCACCGGTTCTTATATATTTGGTAATGGATCTCAGTTGACTGGTATTGCAGCCAGCAGTTATGGCAATGCCAATGTCACTGCACTGTTGTCAAATCTAGGTGCTAATACTGTCAGCACCACTGGCAATGTTTCGGGTGGATACATATTTGGTAATGGATCGCAATTGACTGGTATTGCAACCAGCAGCTATGGCGACTCAAACGTTGTTACATTGCTATCAAATCTAGGTGCTAATGCTGTCAGTACCACTGGCAATGTTTCGGGTGGATACATATTTGGTAATGGATCGCAATTGACTGGTATTGCAACCAGCAGTTATGGCGATGCCAATGTGGCTGCCTACTTGCCCACCTATAACGGCAACATTCTTGCCAACGTAATTACGGTTAACATACTCAATGCAGGTACCAACATTGATGGAGCCAACCTTAGAACCACTGGTGTAGTCAGTGCGCTGGGCAACATCACTACCAACGTTGGTAGTTTCTTCATAGGCAATGGCAGTCAGTTGACCGGCATTGTGTCCAGCTATGGCAACTCAAACGTCACTGCACTGTTGTCAAATTTGGGTATCAATGCAGTTAGTACCACTGGCAATGTCACTGGAGGGTACATATTTGGTAATGGATCGCAGTTGACTGGTATTGCAACCAGCAGTTATGGCGACAGTAATGTGGTCACGCTGTTGGCTGGATTTGGCAGCAATGCCATCAGTACCACTGGCAACGTTTCAGGTGGAAACTTACGCACCACCGGGAGTGTCAGTGCCACCGGTAACGTCACTGGTTCTTATATATTTGGTAATGGATCGCAGTTGAGCGGATTACCGGCCACATATGGCGACAGTAATGTGGTCACGCTGTTGGCCGGATTTGGCAGCAACACTGTCAGTACTACTGGCAACGTGAGCAGTGGCAATGTCCTATCAAGCGGCATTTTTTCTGCTGCTGGCAACGTCACTGGTGGCAACTTACTCACAGCCGGGAGTGTCAGTGCTTCGGGCAATGTGATAGCCGCAAACTTTGTAGGCGGCGGTGCAGGAACCCCGCAACTGATTTCCAGTACCAGTCTGACACTGGGAGCAGCCACAGTGGTACAAGTCACTGGTGCACCGTTTAGACTGGCTAGTTTGAGCACTGGTCAACGGGACGCATTGACCGCAGTTAATGGAGATCTTATTTACAACTCAACTTTGAACAAGTTTCAGGGTTACGAAAACGGCGCCTGGGTCAATCTTATCTAACAGCACATGGAACGCGAATACAACGTAATTCTCAACAAAGGTGTGGACTACGCTGCCTTTTGGCATGAAATGGAAACTGCTGGTCAACACAGTGCTGTTGTACCTGAACGAGCAGTGACCATTGTCAATGACCGATCAGTGATGCAACGACAGTGTCATTATGCATTGACGGACGAGGAAGCCAAAAGCCTTATGCTTGACCCTAGAGTGATGGCTGTGGAAATTCCCCCTGAACAACAGCCGGACTTGATTGCCGCACCATGTGCGGTGCAACGCGGCAACTGGAGTTGGTTTGCCAGTTCCTCGGTAGCATTGAACTGGGGAATGTATCGCTGTGTGACCAGCGATAATTCCAATTATAATCAGGCTACCAATGGTGAATTCCCCTACATGTTGGACGGCACTGGCGTAGATGTGGTGATACAGGACACTGGCTGCCAACCCGATCATCCCGAATGGCAAGATGCCAATGGTGTATCAAGATTTCAGGCCATAGACTGGTATTCAGCCAGTGGCGTGTCGGGTACACAAAGTCCAAGTTTTTACCTTGACTACGATGGCCACGGCACGCACTGTGCCGGCACAGTGGCCAGCAAGACCTATGGCTGGGCCAAGAATGCCAGAATATATGCCATGCATATTCCACTTTCTGGAGATCCAGGTGTGGGCAATGCAATACCCATCTCCACCAGTTTTGAATGCATACTGGGCTGGCACTTGAACAAACCCATTGACCCTGTGACTGGATTTCGACGTCCCACAGTGATATCGGCCAGTTGGGGCACAACAAGTACCTATAACAGTTTTGACGGGGTTGAATATCGCGGCAATGACTATGGGGGTTCTGTTGACCCTGCACGGGGCATGACCAGCTATTTTGGTAGCAACGTGTACTCAGCCAGGAATTCCACGTATGATGCTGCTGTGGACGAATTGATGGACAACGGCATAATGTTTGTGCATGCTGCCGGCAATGAAACCATTACAGCCGATGTGCCAGGCGGTGCAGACTACGACAACAACATATTTCAAGAAGCATTGGGTTTCATACAATACAATCGCAGATACTATCAACGCGGCATGAGTCCGTCAGACCCCAATCAACGATCAATCAATGTAGGATCAGCAGCAATACTAGGGTTTCCGTCGCCGCCTAACAACAAAGCCAATTACAGCAACACAGGAAATTTTGTTGATTTATTTGCACCCGGTGATCAAATACTCAGTACCTGGAGTAACCTGGCAGATGGTGGACTGACATATCCTCAAAATCCCAGTTTTGAAATAGCTTATCTCAGTGGAACCAGTATGGCCTGCCCACAAGTGGCCGGCTTTGTGGCATGTTTATATCAGAAGTGGCCCGGTGCCACAGTGGAATTTATTAAAAACCAGTTGATCGGTACTTGCACAGCCACCGGTGTCATGCGGGCCAGCGCCAATTACACTGACTACACTGACAGTATCAGTGTGCGCGGAACCAATCGCTTTTTATTCATGAATCAGTTTGCGTCAGCTACCAATGGATCTGTGAATCTTGATGGAGTTTCTGTGACCAACTTAAATCTAAGGTTTTGATATTTGTCTTGCATAGATGAATTGAATCTCTGCACAAACTTACATCTTTTGATCAGTTTGATAAATATCAGCACAATCTAGCAGCAATCTCCCAAAAAAATATTTCACACTGAATAGTAACCTGTCCAGTGTGCTTTGTCACGACTTTGATAAATACACTGTAATTTAAATCGCTGACGTGGTTGTCAACGATTTTTGAAGTTAAACACCAGGGGAATTACAAAATGGCTGTAACCAGAATTAAGAATAATCAGATCACTGACGCAACCATTGTTGCCAGTTCAAAACTAGTTGATTTTTCGATTAGCTCAGCAAAAATCGCAAACGACCTAATATACGGGTCAAATTTGACAGTTCAAGGCAACTTGACAGTTCAAGGTAATACAACTACAATTGACACCAACATTGTCACCATTGAAGATCCGGTGATCTTGTTGGCATCATTACAGACTGGAAATCCAACGGTTGATATTGGTTTTATTGGTCAACGTGGTACTGCCAACAACATTGCTTTTGTCTGGGACGAAAGCGAAGATACCTTTGTGACAGTGTTCACCGACACTGCCGAAACTTCAACCATAATCAACATCACTGGTTATGCCAATCTTGCAACATTGAATGCCAATGTAACTGCTGGATTAACTGTGGCTGGCCAAAGTAACATTGCCAACTTGACAGTGGCTGCCAACTCCGTGGTGAGTTTTGGTAACAGTGTTATTTCCAACGTGGGCGAGCCACAGACAAACCAAGACGCAGCCACCAAGTACTATGTTGACAATGCAACTGGCAACGCAGGGTTCTTTATCACTGCCGGAAACGTCACTGAAACCATTACTCCCAACGACGATATTATCTTTGAAGGTACTACTGATCAAATATCAGTGGTGCTGGCCAATGTAGATGGCAACACTAGCAGCTTGACATTTGCATTGGATACCAATGTATCAGTGGTTGGCAATGTCACAGTGGGTGCAGACCTGGGTGTAACAGGCACTGTGGTCAGTAACCTAATTCCTGGAACCACAGCAACTTACAATCTGGGTAATGCAACAAATACCTGGAAAGATCTATACCTTGCTGGCAACAGTATCTACATTGATTTACAAACTATCCAGGCCAATGCTACAGGTGTGCAAGTTTCAAACACTCTCAGTGCTGGTGATTTTGCCACTGCAGGCAATGTCAGTGCCACAGGCAACATCACAGGCGGCAATATTTCTACAGGCGGCGTGGTCAGTGCTGTTGGTACAGGCACATTTGGCAACGTAAACTCAAGTGGTACAATCAGTGTTACAGGTACAGCTACCAGTGGCAATGTTGCCACAGGTGGCACAATCAGTTCAACAGGAACTGCTACCAGTGGCAATGTTGCCACAGGTGGCACAGTAAGTGCTGTTGGCCTTGGAACATTTGGCAACGTAAGTGCAGTTGGTCAAATTAGTTCTACAACTGCATCTGCTTCTGGTAACATCACTGGTGGCAACTTGGCCACAGGTGGAACAATCAGTTCCGGCGGCATGGCCACATTGGGCAACGTTGAATCTGGTGGTACAATGAGTGCCACTGGCAACATCACTGGTGGCAATGTCTTAACTGGTGGCATTTTAAGTAGTACAGGAAACATTCAAGGTGGTAACTTAGTTACTCTTGGTCTAATCAGTGCCACTGGCAACTTGACTGCTGGCAATATCAGCACTGCTGGTACATTTGAAGCAGCCAGTTTAAGTGCCACAGGCAACGTAGATGCTGGCAATATCATCACTAGTGGTCTTGCTAACCTATCTACAGTAGAAACAACTGGTATCACATCCACAGGTACTGCCAACGTTGGCAATTTAAACACAGGCGGTACAGTAAGTGCAACAGGAACAGCTACGTTTGGCAACGTTGACACAGGTGGCATTGTAAGCGCCACTGGCAATGTAACAGGTGGCAATGTCTTAACAGGTGGCATTGTAAGCGCCACTGGTAATGGTACATTTGGCAATATCAGCACCGCTGGCACATTTGACACTGTAAGTGTCAGTGCTACTGGCAACATCAAAGGTGGCAACTTGCAAACAGGTGGAACTGTTAGTTCTACAGGTACTGCTACCCTGGGCAACGTTGAAACAAGCGGAACAATCAGTTCTACTGGAACTGCTACCCTGGGCAACGTTGACACAAGCGGTACAGTAAGTGCCACCGGCAATGTAACAGGTGGCAACGTATTAACAGGTGGATTGATCAGTGCAACTGGCGACATCACTGGTTCTGGTCTAGGAACATTTGGTAATGTTAATGTAAATGGGTTTGTTTCTGCTACCGGTAATGTCAATGGTGAGTATGTGATTGCCAACGTTGGCTTCCAAGCACCTTCAGTAACTATCACTTCTACATCTGCCAACAGTGGTATCAGTTTGGTAACAAACGGTACAGGCAACATTAATGTCAACACAAGTTTCATCAACGGTGTTAAAGATCCAGAACAGGCACAAGACGCAGCAACCAAAGGCTATGTTGACTCAGTGGCACAAGGCCTGGATTCAAAGGCATCTGTACATGCAGCAACAGACGCAGCATTGCCTGCCTACACATACAACAACGGCACAGCCGGCGTAGGTGCAACAATTACAGGCTCAGCAGTTGGTGCTTTGGTACTTGACGGCGAAACTATTGCAGTTGGTCAGCGTGTGTTGGTCAAGGACGAAACAGTCGGCGACGCACCCTACAACGGTATCTATCTGTGTACCACAGCAGGCACAGCCGGTGTTGCATACGTGTTGACCCGTGCAACAGACTTTGACGTTGCTGACGAAATGTATTCAGCATTTACCTTTGTTGAAACTGGCGCTGTGTATGCTGACACTGGTTGGGTATGTACCAATAACGTTGCCAATCCGATCACAGTTGGAACAACAGCAATTACATGGACACAGTTCTCAGGTGCAGGTCAGTACACAGCCGGCAATGCATTGTCATTGAATGGCACACAGTTCAACGTCAACACTGACCTAAGTGCTAATGCTACAATTGGTATCAACGGTAGTAACCAGTTGATCGTTCCTGCAAATGCAATCTTCACTACACCAAACATTGGTGCGGCAACTGGCACAAGTTTAACTGCCACAGGCAACGTAGATGCTGGCAATGTCTTAACAGGTGGCATAGTCAGTGCCACAGGAACTGCCACACTGGGCAACATTAACACAGGCGGTACAGTAAGTGCCACTGGGGACTTGACAGCAGGAAATGTTTCTGCTGTTGGTCAAGTTAGTTCTACCAGTGTAAGTGCTTCCGGTAACATCATAGGTGGCACTTTGGCCACAGGTGGTACAATCAGTTCAACAGGAACTGCCACACTAGGCAACGTTGCAACTGGTGGTACAATCAGTTCAACAGGAACTGCCACTGTAGGCAACGTTGACACAGGTGGTACTGTAAGTGCCACTGGCAACATCACAGGTGGCAATGTATTAACAGGTGGATTAATCAGTTCAACTGGCAACATCACCGGCGGCAACTTGATAACAAGTGGCACATCTGAAGCGGCAAGTATTAGCGCAGTGGGCGACATCACAGGTGGTAATATTACCACACTTGGTATTGCTAATCTAGCAACAATAATCAGTACTGGTCTCAGCGTAACTGGTACTGCCACAGTTGGCAACGTATCAACTGCTGGGTTTGTAAGTGCTGTAGGCAACATTGACAGCGGTAATATCAGAACAACCGGCACTGTCAGTGCAACCGGCGATGTTGCTGGCGGCAACATATTAACAGGCGGACTAATGTCTGCAACTGGCAATGTAACTGCTGGCAACTTGATTTCCAATGGTAATTTTGACACAGTAAGCGTCAGTGCTACTGGCAACATCAAAGGCGGCAATTTACAAACAGGCGGAACTATCAGTTCTACAGGAACTGCCACTGTTGGTAATTTGGAAACGGGCGGAACTATCAGTTCTACAGGAACTGCCACTGTTGGTAATTTGGAAACGGGCGGCACTATCAGTTCTACAGGAACAGTCACAGGCGGTAATGTCTTAACAGGCGGCGAAGTAAGTGCCACTGGCACAGGTACATTTGGTAATGTTGCAACTGGTGGCACAGTCAGTGCTGTGGGCAACATCACTGCCAATGTAGGTAGTTACTTCCTTGGTAACGGTTCACAATTGCTCGGTGTTAATGCTGATAGTGCTATAGCATTGATAAATGGTAACACCAATGTTACAACTGCTCCAAGCGGCAATGCCAATATCACAATCAACGGCACAAGTAATGTGGTAGTGTTTACCACAGGTGGTGTAGATGTAACTGGTACTGTGAGTGCAAACGGCACAGTAACTAGTGGTAATGTTGCAACTGGTGGTACTGTAAGTGCTACTGGCAATGTAACCGGCGGCAATGTCTTAACAGGTGGTTTAATCAGCGCAACTGGTACAATCACAAGTGCTAACACAATTTCCGGTGTAGATATTTCTGCAAGCGGCAATGTAAGTGCAGGTGGTAACGTAACTGGTGTAACATTTGTTGGTAATGTTGCGGCTACCACTGTGAGTGCTAGTGGCAATGTAACCGGCGGCAATGTCTTAACAGGTGGATTGATCAGTGCAACTGGAAACGTCAATGCAGGCAATGTGATTGCAACTTCTGGTAATTTTGGTAACATTGTAATATCAGGTGATGACATCACTGACACCAATGGCATTGTCAACATCAACTCTGCACAGGCCGATGTAAACTTTGCTGTGAATGGTAACGCTGTTGCTAACTTGTTGTTTGTAGATGCTGGAACAAACACAATCAGCATTGGCAGCAGTGTACAGACCACTGGTGCTATACTGGCTCTTAACTCTACTAACTCAATATTGCCACCGGTTGGTAACACATCACAACGTCCAGCCACTGGTGTTGTTGGTATGTTGCGTTACAACACATCATTTGATACACTTGAGCAATTTACTCAGAATAACGGATGGGAAGAAGTTGGTACTCCGGCATTCACAGTTATTGCTGATAACCAGTTCAACGGTGACGGCTCAACCATTGCGTTTACTCTGTCACAAGAGTCCACAACAGCTGGTTCTGTTGTTGCAATCAACGGTGTTCAACAGCTTCCAACCACAGCATACGCGATAGTGGGAACAACATTGACATTCACTGAAGCACCTGCCGCAGGTGACGTGATTGACGTGCGTATGTTTACTACCACAACCAGTGTTACTGAGATCCGAAATGCTGCCGGCAATGCAATAATTGACACAAGCGAAAGTTCTGCCAACATTCTGGTCACAGGTAACTTGGTAGTTTCCGGCCCTGGCGTATTTGTTGGTGACGGTAGTGGACTAACCAACTTGAACGTGAGCGGCAACACAATCAGTTCTGGTACTTCTAAAGTTGATGTTGTATCTGTAAATGGTAACGTAGCAACAGTAGTTGCCGGCAGTACTATATTAACAGTAAGCCCTGGCTTGGTAGATATCCAAGGTAACTTGACTGTGAGTGGTAATGCAACACTGACTGGCAACATTCTAGGCGATCGTATACAAAACGGCACAACCAGCTTTGATATACAATCAGCCAGTGGCAATGCCAACATCACAATTGGCGGCACAAGTAATGTGGCAGTGTTTACAACTGCTGGTGTCAACGTAACTGGCACTGTGAGTGCAGACGGCACCGTAACTGGTGGCAATTTGGTTACAAGTGGAGCAATTAGTTCTACAGGTACTGCTACTGTGGGCAATGTTGTAACAGGCGGCACTATCAGTTCAACTGGCAACATCTTAACTGGTAGTCAGTTCAATGGATCAGGTGCTGGATTGACATCAATACCTGGTGCCAATGTCACAGGCACAGTGGCAAGTGCTACCAATGCTACCACAGCAGGCACAGTGACCACAGCCACACAAGGCAATATTACCAGTGTTGGTACATTAACTGCATTGGCTGTAACTGGTAACATTTCCAGTGGTAACGTGTCAGGTACCAATATCACCGGTACATTAACAACAGCAAGTCAAACTAACATTACAAGTGTTGGTACATTAACTGCATTGGCTGTAACTGGTAACATTTCCAGTGGTAACGTGTCAGGTACCAATATCACCGGTACATTAACAACAGCAAGTCAAACTAACATTACAAGTGTTGGTACATTGACTAGTTTGGCAGTAAGTGGTGCAATCACAACTGGTGGCGGCATTGTTAACAGTCAGGGCACTGGTGTGGGTAACATTGGTAGTTCTAGTGTGTTCTTCGACACTGTGTTTGCCAAAGCAACAAGTGCGCAATACGCTGACTTGGCAGAGAAGTATGAAGCAGACGCAGAGTATGCACCAGGTACTGTGTTAGAGTTTGGTGGTGATAAAGAAGTCACATTGTCTACAGAAGCAGGTTCAACTCGTGTAGCAGGCGTTGTAAGTACTAACCCAAGTTACATCATGAATGCTGGACTAACTGCTGAACACGTGGCAATGGTAGCACTACAAGGTCGCGTACCATGCAGAGTCATTGGACCAGTTGCTAAAGGTGACATGATGGTGGCAACCGGCAACGGTGCAGCCCAAGTGGACAACTCAGCTCGTGCAGGCAGTATCATTGGCAAGGCCCTGGAGAACTTTGACGGTGCTGAAGGCACAATTGAAGTTGTAATTGGTCGCAACTAATCAATAAGTAAGCAAACAAGATAGGGTCTTCGGGCCCTATCTTTTTACATGCAGTTAAATGAAAAATCTAAGATGATACATGAAAGATACAGAACAGACTACGAAGGTGAATTTGTAATCACCGAAAGCCGATGGAGTGGTGGTAAAAAAATTCAGAACAGAGAGTGGGTGCCTAATCCAATTATCAATCTGCACACCAGTGGACGTGCTGCCTGTATTGGCAGCAATGTACACCGAGATCTGTTCGATTACACAAGACTACAGCGACACAAAGGTGGCCTGCTCAAATCAAAAAAGTTGCAGACATACGGAACCGGCACCATTGCCAAAGAAATGAAGTTAGATTTTGCAGTTGAGTTTGACAAAACTGTTATCAATGAACTGATTGAATCTGATTATGTAAATGAAAATATTGTGTATGCCAGTACAAGAAATTGTTTGATTCATCCGGGACAATTTTATCTGATCCCTTACAACACAATCATAGCAATCGAAGCAATGGTGTTGTGGATGGCAGCATTTGACGGCCACAAAGAAATTTATGCACTAGGGTACAGCAATGACACAGTTGGCACAGTGAGTGCATGGTCTGCACATGTTAACGGCGTGCTGATGGCATATCCTGCTGTTAAGTTCATATTCATTGGAGAAAAATCAAATGTGCCCAAATCGTGGCGCATGAATGCCAATGTATCTTGCATGGACATTCGTCCATTTATAAGTCACTGCGATATCTGAACACTGTGTTCCACAGTGGCCATTTTGTCGCGAACAGCATCAAAGTTCACAGTTGACCATAGCCCCGGATGCATGGGTCTTGGCCATGTGCCCGATGCAATCCAGGCCCATCCAATGTGTTCATCATTCAGTACCGGAGCAAACTCCTGTGCCACACTGCAAAAGAATGTATGATAGGCAAACCCACCGTCGCTGCTGGTGAATTTTTCAATGGGCACCAATCGTAGATATTCGGGCATA
>Ga0247834_1008210_pt1 | contig 10617 bp, 6 predicted proteins | sample LaCruzMarch2015__8_FD_187118 | JGI IMG/M metagenome (GOLD analysis project Ga0247834, IMG submission 187118) | Freshwater microbial communities from meromictic Lake La Cruz, Castile-La Mancha, Spain - LaCruzMarch2015_12m | ecosystem: Environmental > Aquatic > Freshwater > Lake | place: Spain... | reverse complement strand
AGTGTTTGGTGCTAAGTGCTCGGTTCTTAGTTAGTTGGGGAGATGGCTTGAAAGGAATTTGCCGGAAGTGTGTTATCGCACAAGTGCTCATTGCCGCCGTCGGCTGTTCCTTGTTCCATGCCATCAACGAAGCACCAACCACTAAACACTGATTTCTTCCCATGCGCATCCTCGCACTCTCCTTGCTTTTGATCACCACGGCTCTGCAAGCCGCATCTCCGAACATCGTCGTCTTCTTCATTGATGACATGGGCTATGCGGACATTGGTCCGTTTGGAGCGAAGGGCTACTCGACGCCGAACCTCGACAAGATGGCAGAGCAGGGGACCAAGTTCACGAACTTCCACGTGGCGCAGCCAGTGTGTTCGGCTTCGCGTGCGGCGCTGCTGACGGGTTGTTATCCCAACCGCATTGGCATTCATGGTGCCTTATCCCCGAAGGCTAGTCACGGGATTGCCGATGGCGAGATGACGATGGCTGAGGTGGTGAAGCAGAAGGGCTATGCGACCTGCGCCGTGGGCAAGTGGCACCTGGGCCACCTGCCGCAGTTCCTGCCCACGCGACATGGCTTCGACGAGTATTTCGGCCTGCCTTATTCCAATGACATGTGGCCTTTCCATCCGCAGGCGAAAAAGGGTTCGTATCCGCCGCTGCCACTGATCGAGAACGAAAAGGTGATCGATGCCGAGGTGACTGCCGAGGACCAGAATGAACTGACGACGCGCTACACACAGCACGCCGTGGACTTCATCCAGCGCAGTAAGGACAAGCCTTTCTTCCTTTATCTGGCCCACAGCATGTGCCATGTGCCGCTGTTTGTGAGCGACAAGTTCCGAGGCAAGTCTGGCGCAGGTTTGTTTGGCGATGTCATCATGGAGATCGACTGGTCGGTGGGTGAGGTCATGAACACGCTGAAGCAACAAGGCGTCATCGGTAACACGCTGGTCATCTTCACTTCCGACAACGGTCCGTGGCTGAGCTATGGCGATCATGCAGGCTCCGCGACTCCGCTCAAAGAGGGCAAGGGCACGTGCTGGGAAGGCGGCGTGCGTGTGCCCTGTGTCATGCAGTGGCCGGGCAAGATACCCGCAGCGAAGACAAATGACGCCATGCTGATGACGATTGATCTTCTGCCCACGGTGGCAGGCTTGGTCGGAGCGAAGCTCCCCGATCACGACATTGACGGTCGGGATGTCTGGCCGCTGCTCAGTGGTCAAAATGGGGCGAAGAATCCCCACGATCACTACTTCTTCTGGTATGAGAACAATCAGTTGCAAGCTGTGACCACGGGCGATGGTGCCTGGAAGCTGTTGCTTCCGCACGACTATCGCACCATGGGCGACCAATCCAAGGCGACCGGTGGCACGCCTGGCAACTATCAAAAAGTGGTGGTCAAAAGCCCTGAGTTGTTTCATGTGCAGGGCGACATCGGTGAAGGTGTGAACGTGGCGGCAGCACACCCGGACATGCTAGCCAGTCTGCAAGCAGCAGCGCAGGGGGCCCGCTTCATGTTGGGCGACTCATTGACCAAAGTGAAAGGCAGTGCGCAGCGCGTGCCAGGACGAGCCCCGTGAGGCTATATCCGTGAAACGAAGGGTTGCTTAATATTCCACAGGCTGTCTGGTGTTTGTATGATGCCGCACCAGAAAGGCCTGTTCTGAGTAGTTCTCCTTTACCGCAGCGCATCGCCTTTCTGGGCGATTACTTGCCGCGGCTCTGTGGCATCGCGACCTTCACTCATGACCTATGCGAATCCATCGCTGCAGAAGCAGTAGGCACCGAGTGCTTCGTTGGAGCCGTCAATGATCGACTGGAAGGCTACGACTACCCGCCAAGAGTCCGGTTTGAGTTGTTAGAGAAAGACCCCGACTCGTATCGAAGAGCGGCCGACTTCCTGAACTTCAACAATGCGGACGTTCTATGTGTGCAGCATGAGTTTGGCATTTACGGTGGTCCTGCCGGCAGTCACTTGCTGGCCTTGCTGAAAGAGGTGCGGATGCCCGTGGTGACCACCTTGCATACTGTGCTGCACCAGCCGAATGCGGCGCAACGAAAGGTGATGGACGAACTCTCCCGCCGTAGCGATCGTGTGGTGGTGATGGCCCAAAAGGGGGCTGAGATTCTGCGGGAGGTGTATGCGGTGCCCGATGCCAAGATCGACGTCATCGCGCATGGCATTCCTGATGTACCGTTTGCAGCTTCCAGCGTTTTCAAGGCGCAGTTCGGTGTCGAAGGTCGCAAGGTGCTCATGACCTTTGGCTTGCTCGGGCCAGGCAAGGGCATAGAACACGTGATTGAAGCCTTGCCGGAGATCGTTCGGCAGCACCCGAACGTGGTCTATCTGGTGCTGGGGGCGACGCATCCGCATCTCATCGCGCGGGAAGGCGAACGCTATCGCTTGAGCCTCGAACGACTAGCCGAGGATCGCGGCGTGAGGGAGCACGTCATTTTCTACAATCGCTTCGTGTCGCAGGATGACTTGAAGGAGTTCATTGGGGCGACCGACATCTACATCACGCCCTATTTGAATGAGGCGCAGATTACCTCTGGCACATTGGCGTATGTTTTTGGTGCCGGGAAGGCGGTGGTCTCCACGCCCTACTGGCACGCCCAGGAGTTGCTCGCCGACGATCTAGGTATCCTGGTGCCGTTCCGAGACTCCGCAGCCATCGCGGAAGGCGTGTGCACTTTCCTTAAAAACCCTCAGCGGCTTGAGAAAACGCGCGAGCATGCCTACGAGCTGGGGCGTCAGATGCTTTGGCCAGTGGTGGCCAAGCGTTATCTCGAGTCCTTCCAACATGCGCGCGCGGACAGGAAAGCTACGTCCCGCACGGCCTTTGCAGGTTGGACGCTGGCGGGTCGCCCTTACGATCTGCCACCGCTGCGGCTCGACCACATCGTGCGCATGAGCGATGGTACGGGTATTTTTCAGCACGCGATTTACAACGTGCCGGACTATCACCACGGCTACTGCACGGACGACAACGCGCGGGCCTTCATCTTGTGCAATCTGCTGGATGAACTGCGAGGGGAATCAACTGGGCAGAACCTGGACGGTCTAGCGTCGAGCTATCTCGCGTTTCTCGCCTCAGCGCAGAATCGTGAGACGGGGCGCTTCCGCAACTTCATGAGCCATAGCCGTGTCTGGTTGGAGGAAGCCGGTAGTGAAGACAGCCACGGTCGTGCGCTTTGGGCCTTGGGCACCGGCGCGGCGCGGTCACGGGATGAAGGGCGGCGCAAGCTCTCGGCCTGCCTGTTCGAGCACGGGCTTGCCGTGGTGCCCTCATTCACTTCGCCACGCACCTGGGCCTTCGCCTTGCTGGGCATTCACGAATACCTGCGGCACTACCCCGACAACCCGAGGCTGAACGTCCAGGCGCTGCGCACGGAACTTACCGAGCGATTAGTAAACCTGTGGAATGAATGCGCGACCGAGGATTGGCCGTGGTTCGAAGTGAGCGCGACCTATGACAACGCGCGCCTCTGTCAGGCCTTGATTCTCAGCGGCCAATCAATGCCGCATGGCGAAGCGCAGGAGATTGGTTTGAAGTCGCTGCGCTGGCTGGTTTCAATCCAGAAGACGCAGGCTGGCCATTTTCGCCCGGTCGGCAGCAATGGCTTCTATGTGCGGGATGGTGCGCGCGCTGATTTCGATCAGCAACCAGTGGAGGTGCAGGCTATGGTTTCCGCCTGTCTGGAGGCGCACCGTGCGACGCAGGATGATGCTTGGTCGCGCGAGGCGCGGCGTGCCTTTGAATGGTTCCTGGGGCGCAACGATTTGGGCCTCCCTCTTTACGACTCCAGCACCGGCGGTTGTGGCGATGGACTGCACCCGGACCGGGTCAATGAAAACAACGGTGCCGAGTCCTCGCTCGCCTTCCACCTCTCCCTAGCTGAAATGAATTACGCCCAATATCTGATCGCCCACCCACCACTCTCACTGCCATGACCTGTCGTCGGATTCGCCGCCATGCGATCACGCTGCTGCCTGATAGCTCGCGCGTCATTGTTCGCCCTTTCATTCCCGACAGTGCTCAACGTATCGCGACGATCATTGGCCGGGCCTTGGCCTTGACTGAAGAGGAGGTCGACAGGGAACTCGCTGAGGTTCATTCCGCATTCGACTCCCGACACTTCAACATCGAAGCGTCGCTGATCGAGCACTATGCGAAGGTGAAGAAGCATGTGTTCACACAGCGCCCGCTGTCGCAGGCTCGGCAGTTGCTCATTGGTGCGCTGTTCTCGGGTGAATACGCGCTGGAGTCAGCGGCGCTGTTCAACCCTTCAATGGTGCCCCATCCAGACCAGAGTGATGTGCCAGCCGGGGGGCTGCGGTTCATCATGAGTCTGCGTGCCACGGGAGAGGGCCACATCTCGTCCATTGAGTTTCGTGAAGGCATTCTGTCGTCTCTGGGGGACATCACGCTGACCCCGGTCTCTCGTTTTGTCACGGTGCCCGAAGTGGTGCCGAATCCTCGCTATCGGAAGAAGCGCTTCATCATCAAGCTGCATGAGATGGGCTTCGACAATGATTGCACTCAGGCGGTGATCACGCCGTTGAGTGATGAGTTTGACCGCGCAGAACTGGCCAAGAGCGTGGCCAAGGTGCGGCGTGAGACCCTGCCCCTTAGCCATAACTATCAGCGCACGCTGGAGTGCATCCAGTGGCTGGCGGACTCCAACTACGAGCTGCGTTTCCCCGAGCGGCTGGCGCTCAGCGAGCGCATCATTTTTCCGGTGTCGGACAATGAGAGCAACGGCATTGAGGACGCGCGCTTTGTGCGCTTCACCGATGACGATGGCTCAGTGGTGTATTTCGCCACTTACACAGCTTACAACGGACGAGCCATTCTTCCTCAGTTGATCGAGACCCAGGACTTCCTCAACTTCCGCGTGCTCACCCTGAATGGTAGCTCAGTGCAGAATAAAGGCATGGCCCTCTTCCCCCGGCGCATCGGGGGACGGTATGCCATGCTGTCGCGGCAGGATGATGAGAACTTGTTCATCATGTTCTCCGACAATCCGCACTACTGGAGTGATCCGCAGATGCTGCTGCGTCCAGCCCAGGTGTGGGAGTCGGTGAAGGTGGGCAACTGTGGCTCGCCCATTGAAACGCCAGACGGCTGGCTAGTCATCACTCATGGCGTCGGCCCCATGCGCAAGTATTGCATTGGTGCTGCGCTGCTCGACCTTGAAGATCCGACCAAGGTGATTGGTCGGCTGGCTGAGCCCTTGCTCTGCCCCGAAGGCACAGAGCGCGAGGGCTACGTGCCGAACGTGGTCTACAGCTGTGGTTCCTTGATTCACGGCGCTGAGCTGATCCTGCCCTATGCCATGAGTGACAAAGCCACCGCCGTCGCCAGCATTTCCGTTCAGGAATTGCTCCAGGCATTGAAGGAACCAGCCGTCATCGCCTGACACAGAAAAGCCCGCTAACATCTCGGTCAGCGGGCTTGCGATTGGGTCGGGCCCTAGCGGCTACTTCTTGTCCTCAGTCTTCACCGTGGCAGGGGCACTGTTACTCCACTCGATCATGTCGCGAAGAACATGGATAGTTTCCAGCTTCGCGGGCTCCACGCCATAGGGGAACTTGGAGCCTGTGGCCTCGCTGTCATCTTCACGGCTGGCGGACACTCTCATGCCAGAGCTAGCCTCGCGGGTTTTGTCTGACTCCACTTCCAGTTCAGGCTTGTCCACGTTGTCGAGTGTCAGGTGGTAGATCTTGAAGCCGTCATCCTTCAGCTTATCGGCGACTGCCTTGGCCCGGGCATCGCGCTCGGCTTCATACTTGTCGCGGCGCTCTTCGTTCTCGGTGCGCTCGTCTTCACGGGTTTGCTTGTTGAGGCTGACCGTGTCCCGCTCGATGCGCTTCTTCAGCCGCTCGGCTTCATCCATGATGTAGGTGAAGTCAGGGTTGCCTTTGACGCGGCTGTCGAGCTGTGAATTGAGCTGCTCCACTGGGAAAACATCCTTGCGGAAGAAGCTGTAAGGCAGCGCGGGGATCTCGTCATACGGCAGCGCGTTCTTCTGCGAGCTTTCGCCAAAGTCCATGGCGTCGCGCAGGGAAGGGAACTGCAAATCTGGCACCACGCCCTTGAGCTGTGTCGAACCACCGGCGATGCGGTAGAACTTCTGGATGGTCACCTTCAGGGCACCTGCGCGGCTCTTGTCAGCGAAGAAGGGCATGAAGCGCTCCACCTGCTGAATGGTTTGCACGGTGCCTTTGCCGAAGGTGCTCTTGTCACCGATGATGATCGCACGGCGATAGTCCTGCAAGGCAGCGGCCAAAATCTCGCTGGCAGAAGCGCTCGACTTGTCGGTGAGCACGATCATGGGGCCGTCATACACGGGGCGTTCGTTGGTGCACTCGCGGAAAGTAATGTCGTCCTTCCAGTCCTTGATCTGCACGACGGGACCGGAGGAGATGAATAGGCCGGTCATGCGGATGGCTTCTTCCAGTGAGCCGCCACCATTGCCACGCAGGTCCAGCACCAAGCCGTCCATTCCTTCCTTCATCAGGCGGCGCAGCAGGCGCTCCACATCGGTCGTGGTGCTGACCTTGCCTTCTTCCATGTCTGCATAGAAAGAGGGCAGGGTGATCCAGCCGACTTTCATCTTCTTGCCAAGGGCGGCGGGGCTTTCGAGTAGTTCGGCGGTAGCCAGCTTGTCCTTCAAGGCGACGGCGTCGCGCATGATGCTGATTTCCTTGGTGACGGAAGGATCGTTAGCCGCAATGACCTTCAAGTTCACCGTCGAGCCTTGCTTACCACGGATCATGTCGACGATCTTTTGCAGGCGCAACTTCTTGGTGCTGATCCATTCCGAGTCGCCTTGGGCGACGGCGATGACCTTGTCGTTTAGCTTCAGTTCGCCCTGCTTGTCGGCTGGACCGCCGAGAATGATGCCCTGGATCTCGGCCACGTCATCCTTGATACCCAGCAGCGCGCCAATGCCGAAGAGCGAGTGCTTCATCTGGATGTTGAAGTTGTCCATCTCGGTCTGGCTCATGTATTCCGTGTGCGGGTCGTAGGCGGTGGCCAGGCAGGACAGGAAGTAATTAACAATCTCCTCATTGTCGTTGCCGTCGATGTTCTCGATCAGGCGATCGTAATCCTTGGCCACGCGGATCTCTGGGGCTTCTTCAGCCTCCTCCTTGACTTCGGGCTTGGTCTTCTCGTCCTGCTTTGCTTCCTCTGTCTTCTTGGGCTCGTTTTTGGCCTTGGCAGCCTTTTCCTTTGCCTTCTTAGCCTTGGTCTCGTCGATCATGTGTTCCTGGAGCATCTCGGACTCGATGAGGTCTCTCCAAAGCGCATCCGACGCGGCCACGTCCTTGGGCCAGGGCAGCTCGTCGCGCTTTAGGTCGACCGTGCGCTTCGAGTCGAAGTTGAACTTGGTGGTCTTGATCAGGTTCTTGGCGAAGTCCACGCGCTCATGCACCCGCTTCTTGTAGGTGTCGTAGATCTTGAGGGCGGGCGTGATGTCTCGCAGCATGATCAGGTCATCCAGCGTATCCTTGTATTCCGCGCGGAAGGCGTCGACGTCCTGCTGGGTGAAAAGGTTGTGCCGAGGATCGAGGAAGTTCAGGTAGTTCTCCAGCAGCTTGGACGACATCTCGTTGTCGAACTCTTGCTTTGAGTAGTGAGTGTTCTCCAGCATGTGCGCCACATAGATGGCGACTTGGCCGAAGTCGGTTTCCGCGCGCGCCGGGGTGATGAAACTGGTTAGACTAACCAACGTGGCCGCGAGGAGTGGCAATGAGCGAGTGATCATGAGATGAAATACCGAAACGAAGAAGCTAAACGCCGTCCCTAACGGCGATGAATCAAGGATTTTGGCGGTTGCGCCTTGAATTGTCCAACGCTTTCAGACTCACTCATGACGCCGATGTTGAACCTTTCTTTTTTCACGGGTGGAATCGCCCAGACCAATGGCTGGCTTCTCCAGACCGAAGCTGGAGCCCTCGTCTTCGACGCCCCCGAGGGCATGACCGGGTGGCTGCGGCAGCGCGGTGTCCGCGTGGCGGCCTTGATCTTGACCCATCAGCACTTCGACCACGTGCAAGACGCCGCCGCGCTGAAGGCCGAGCACGCGTGCCCCATCTACGCTTTCGCCGCCTACTCGCGCACGCTCACATTGGAGGATCTCTTCGGCGTGGCCACGGGCATGAGCGTCTCCGTGCCGCCCTACACAGTGGACCATTTGCTGGAAGGCCAGAGCACCCTCACGGGCGCGGGGCTGACGTGGGACTTGAAGCACGTGCCTGGCCACTCGCCGGACAGCCTCGCCTTCCACGCTGCCGACCTGGGCGTCCTCATCAGTGGCGACGCGCTCTTCGCGGGCAGCATCGGCCGCACCGACTTCCCCGGCGGTAGCCAGCGGCTCCTCCTGCATGGCATCGCCGACAAGCTCATGGTCCTGCCCGACGCCACCCGCGTCTTCCCCGGCCATGGTCCCGAGACCACCATCGGTGACGAGCGGGCCGACAACCCGTATCTGTAAGCATAGGGCGAGGAGCAGAGAGCAAAGGGATGAAGCTCGCTCCACCGAGCGGCGTTTTTGGCTCTTAGCCCTTCGCCCCAGGCTCATCGCTTCCAATCTGGACAACGCTTTAAACTCGCTATACTTGCCGCCCCCATGCGCACATCCACGCTCATCGCACTTGCCCTCACCTCCGCTTCGCTCGCTTCAGCTGCCGAAGCAGTGAAAGCTGACTTCAACCAGCACATCAAGCCCATCTTCGAGGCCGCTTGCATCCACTGCCACGGCGAGAAGAACGATAAAGGCGACCTGCGCATGGACACCAAGGAAGCCCTCATCAAGGGCGGCGAGGACGGCACCGCCCTCGTCCCCGGCGATCCCGAGAAGAGCCCTGTCTACACCCTGACCGCGCTCACTGCCGATGACGATGAAGTCATGCCTCCCGTGAAGGAAGGCCTCCTGTCCAAGGAGCAGAGCGCCCTCATCAAAGACTGGGTGCAGCAGGGTGCCCCCTGGCCCGACGGCGTGGTGCTTGAGCAGAAGCCCCGCATCGACTTCGTGAAGCACATCCAGCCCATCCTGGAGCAGAACTGCGTTTCCTGCCACAACCCCGAAAAAGACAAAGGCGGCTGGATCCTCAGCACCAAGAAGGAAGCCTTCGACACCGGCGACAGCGCGCCCAATATCACCCCTTTTGACCTCGCCAACAGCGCCATCCACGGCCGCACCATCCTGCCCGAGGACGACGACGAGCTCATGCCACCCAAGAAAAGCGGCTCCCTCACCAAGGCCGAGATCGACATGCTCAAAGGCTGGGTCGAGCAAGGGGCCGTCTGGCCCGATGACGTGAAGCTCGTGGCCAAGGAAAAGAAAGCCGCCGCCACTAATACGCCCGACACCCTCGACCTCACCAAGAAGATTCACGCCTTCATCGTCGCCACCTCGAAAGAGAAGGCCGAGGCCGACATGCAGAAGTATGCCAGCAAGATCCCCAAGACCGGCGCCTCTTATGCCATGGTGCCCATCAAGGGCGGTGAGTTCCTCCTCGGCAGCTCCGCCTCCGAAGCCAATCGCGGCGACGACGAAGGCCCCCAAATCAAAGCCAAGATCAAGCCCTTCTGGATGGGCGAAAAAGAAGTCTCCTGGGACGAGTATCAGCCCTTCATGATCACCGCCGTGGACCGCAACAAAGACGGCTCCCCCAAGAACTACAAGCCCAACGACAAGATCGACGACCTCGTCTCCCAGCCCACCACCCCCTACACCGAAATGAGCTTCGGCATGGGCACCGACGGCTTCCCCGCCATCAGCATGACCCAGCACGCCGCCAACAAGTATTGCCAATGGCTCAGCGCCCAGACCGGTCACTTCTACCGCCTGCCCACCGAAGCTGAATGGGAATACGCCGCCCGCGCCGGCACCACCACCGCCTACTTCTGGGGCGACGATCCCGCCCAGCTCGGCGAATACGCCTGGTTCTTCGAAAACGCACCCAACTACCAATACGCCAAGGTCGGCCAGAAGAAGCCCAACCCCTGGGGCCTCTACGACATCTATGGCAACGTCGTCGAATGGTGCCTCGACCAATACGATGCCGGTGCGTATGCCAAGATCACCGGTGTGCTAGAGGGCACCAAGTGGGCCCCCAGCAAGACCTCCTACCCGCACAGCGTGCGCGGCGGCAGCTTCGACGACGACGCTGACATGCTCCGCAGCGCCTTCCGTCGCGGCTCCGAGCCCGAGTGGAAAGCCCAGGACCCCCAGCTCCCCAAGAGCATCTGGTATCACACCGACGCCAAATGGCTCGGCTTCCGCATCGTCCGCCCCCTGGAAATCCCCAGCGTCGAGGAAATGCACGCCGCCTGGAACAACGGCGTGGCGAAGGAGTAAGTGCTCACTCAGGCACCGGCCCGGTGCGGCAGATGAAATGGACGGAGCCCATGCGGGCCACCTCGGGCGAGGCGGAAACGGGTGCCGTCGGTCATGTCAAAAGCATTTTGATGAGGCCTGCGAACCTCGCAGGCGTGCTCGAAAGGTCTTCGAGGTGGCGCGCGAGCCTCGCAGGCGTGCTCGAAAGCTCTTCGAGGAGGCTAACGGCACCCGTTTTCCAGCTTCGGGGCACCCTGTGAGCCCCAAATT
>Ga0247834_1008191_pt1 | contig 10630 bp, 8 predicted proteins | sample LaCruzMarch2015__8_FD_187118 | JGI IMG/M metagenome (GOLD analysis project Ga0247834, IMG submission 187118) | Freshwater microbial communities from meromictic Lake La Cruz, Castile-La Mancha, Spain - LaCruzMarch2015_12m | ecosystem: Environmental > Aquatic > Freshwater > Lake | place: Spain... | reverse complement strand
TTTCACAAATGCGCCGCCCTGGTAGATGGCTGAAGGGTCTTGTGTGTCGATGCTTTGTTGGCGTGCTTCCACGGCAGGGCGGAACACGTCGGACGAATCCAGAGGGCGGTAGCCAAGGTGTTTGGCGTGGGTGTTGTCCCACCAGGTGGTCTGGTTGTCTGACATGCCGTAAATGATGCTGTGGCCCACGATGGGCGCGGTCAGGGCAGACACGACCAGGCGCTCCAGGTCGTCAAAGCTCAGCCAAGTCGCCAGCATGCGACGGTCTTTGGGTTCGGCATAAGAAGAGCCAATGCGCAGGCTCACGGTCTCGATGCCCCAGCGGTCCCAATACAGCTGGGCCAGGTCTTCGCCAAAGGCTTTGGACAGGCCATAAAACCCATCGGGCTTGGGCGGCATGCGGGTGTTGACCACCTCGTCTTGGCGGTAAAAGCCCGTCACATGGTTGGAGCTGGCAAACACGATGCGCTTGACCCCTTGCAAACGGGCGGCTTCGTACAGGTTGACCATGCCCACAATGTTGCCCGCCAAAATCGGCGCCCAGGGCTGTTCGGTGGACACGCCGCCCATGTGCACCACCGCGTTCACGCCTTGGAGCAAGGCCATCATCTGGTCTTTGTCTTCAAGCGATGCAAGTTGCACCTCTTCGCCCGCAACCGCTGGGTCCAGTTCACGCCGGTGGCTCACGCGCAGCACGTCGCAATAGGCTTTCAGGCGGGGGCGAAGCTCTTTGCCCAGGTTGCCACCCGCACCCGTGAGGAGCAGGCGCGGAAATCGAATGGGGGAGGCGGGTGTTTTGAGCATGTGGTTTTTGAAATTCAGGATTTGAAACGACCCGCCAAGGCGGTGGCGCTGTCGCGCAACACGTTTTGGTCAGCGCCCACGGCCACAAACAAGCAGCCTTGCTCGACATAGTGTTTGGCCAGGGCTTCGTCGCCCGTGAGGATGCCGGCTGCTTTGCCACAGGCCCGGATGCGCGCAATGGACTCGTCGATGACTTTCAGCACATCGGGGTGCTTGGGGTTGCCCAAGTGGCCTAAAGCGGCCGACAAGTCACCGGGGCCGATGAACACACCGTCCACGCCGTCCACGTTGGCAATGGCTTCGATGTTTTGCAGGCCCAGCACGGTTTCGACTTGCAGCAACAGGCAAATTTCTTCGCTGCTGTGTTGGGCATAGCCCTTCACGCGGCCATAGTGGCTGGCGCGGGGCGCACCTGCATAACCGCGCACGCCGTGCGGCGGGTAGCGGGTGTAAGACACCGCTTGTTGCGCCTCTTCTTCGGTTTGGATGTAGGGCACCAACAGGGATTGCACGCCCACATCCAGCAAGCGCTTGAAGGTCACCATGTCGTTCCACGGTGGGCGCACGATGGCATTGGTTGGGCTGCCCTTCATGGCTTGTAACTGCGCCAATATTTCGGGTAAGTCGTTGGGCGAATGCTCCATGTCCAGCAGCAGCCAGTCAAAGCCGCAGTGCGCCAGGATTTCGGTGCTGATGTTGCTGCACAGGTGCGACCACAGGCCAATTTGCTTTTGACCGGATTGGATGGCGTGTTTGAAATGGTTGACGGGCATTTCCATGGTGTGATTCCTCAAAGGTGGTGGTGTGTGGTGGCTGAGATTTCAGCGCACCATGCAAGGCATCTTGTTGTTGAACTTCCAGCCGGGGATCAGGTACTGCATGGCAATGGCGTCATCGCGTGCGCCCAAGCCGTGCTGCTGGTAAAGCTGGTTGGCCTTCATCACCGCGTCCATGTCCACTTCGATGCCCAGGCCGGGTTGGGCGGGCACATCGACATAACCGTTCTTGATTTGCAGCGGGTCTTTGGTGAGGAACTGGCCGTCTTGCCAGATCCAGTGCGTGTCGATGGCGGTGACCTTGCCGGGCGCGGCAGCGGCACACTGGGTGAACATGGCCAGCGAAATGTCGAAGTGGTTGTTCGAGTGCGAGCCCCAGGTCAAGTCGTACATTTGGCACAGCTGCGCCACACGCACCGAGCCTTGCAGCGTCCAGAAATGTGGGTCGGCCAACGGAATGTCGACCGACTGCAGCTGGATGCTGTGCGCCATCTCGCGCCAGTCGGTGGCGACCATGTTGGTGGCGGTCAGCAAGCCGGTGGCGCGGCGGAACTCGGCCATGACTTCGCGGCCTGAGAACACGCCTTCTGCGCCGCACGGGTCTTCGGCATAGGCCATGGAGCTGCGGTGGTCGCGCAGCAGGCGGATCGCGTCTTTGAGCAGCCAGCCGCCATTGGGGTCGAGCGTGATGCGCGCTTGGGGAAAGCGCTCGTGCAGGGCCACCACGGCTTCGACTTCTTCTTCGCCGCGCAGCACGCCGCCTTTGAGCTTGAAGTCCAGAAAGCCGTAGCGTGCTTGCGCCGCTTCGGCCAGGCGCACCACGGCGTCGGCGGTCATGGCTTTTTCGTGGCGCAAGCGCAGCCAGTTGTCGGCCTGATCTGGTTCGCTGCGGTAGCGCAGGTCGGTTTGCTGTCGGTCGCCCACATAAAACAGATAGCCCAACATTTGCACGCGCTGGCGTTGTTGGCCCTCACCCAGCAGGGCGCACACCGGCACGTTCAGGTGCTGGCCCAGCAAATCGAGCAGGGCGCTTTCAACGGCCGTGACGGCGTGGATGGTGGTGCGCTGATCAAAGGTCTGTTGGCCTCGGCCCCCGCTGTCGCGGTCGGCAAACTGATGGCGCATGGCTTGCAGCACCGCGTTGTACTGGCCAATCGGCTGGCCTTCGACCAGTGGGCGGGCGTCTTCCAGGGTCTGGCGGATTTTTTCGCCGCCGGGCACTTCGCCCACGCCCGTCTGGCCTGCCGAATCGTTCAGTATGACGATGTTGCGGGTGAAAAACGGGCCGTGCGCGCCGCTGAGGTTCATCAGCATGCCGTCGTGGCCTGCCACGGGGATCACCTGCATGCGGGTGACGACAGGGGTGGAGGAAGACTGAGGCATGGGTGAAATGTCTGTTGATTCGAAAGACATCGTACAACTTAAACCCGTATCGGATGATGCGTGTTAACCCTTGGCGCGAGCTTCAGTGGTGGCTGGAAGCGCCTTTTTTGTGCCGGTCGCGGCTGTTGGACAGATGGGTGCGCATGGCGGCGCGGGCCGACTCGGCGTCTTGTGCGGCAATGGCGTTCAGGATGTTTTCGTGCTCCTGGTGCACGCGTCGCAAATAGGCCAGTCGGGTTGCGTCGATGATGGGCGTGGTCTCCAGTCGAGCCCGCGGAATTGACTGCGAACCCAGCGAATTCATCATGTCGGCGAAGTGGTTGTTTTGGGTGGCGCGGGCAATTTCATGGTGAAACTGAAAGTCCGCCGCGATGGCGTCACGGCCTTCTTCGATGGCGCTCGAAAATGCACCCATGGCCTCTTGCATGACGCGCAGATTGGCTTCATTTCGCCGCACAGCGGCCAGGGCGGCGGCTTCGGTCTCGATGCTGATGCGCAATTCGAGCAGGGCGATCACATCGTGCAAGGTGCTCAGTTGGCTGGGGTTGATGCGAAATGATGGGGACTCCGATTGCTCCAGCACAAAGGTGCCAATGCCGTGGCGCGTCTCCACCAGCGCTGCGGCTTGCAGTTTGGATATCGCCTCGCGCACCACGGTGCGGCTCACGCCAAAGCGTTCCATGATGGCCGCTTCGGTGGGCAGTTTTTGGCCACTGCTCAAAGTGCCATTCTGGATTTCGGTGCTCAGCTGATCGACCAGTTCAAAGGTCAGGCTGCGCGATTTGCGTTTTTCTGGGGCGGCTTGCGGGGTGTTCATCGGGTAAGTACGCATTCCAGTTTTTATGGTGACTCTGATAATTTACTTGTACGACAACTGATCACATGAATCTCTAGATCCCAATGTAGCAGAACAGCGCAGACCCGAGCCCCTTTTTTGATGAACCAGGAACTGTAACTTCGTGACGCCTCTTGCCATCCGCCACGTGCGCATCACGCCCATTGCGTTCCGTGATCCGCCGCTGCTCAACGCGGCGGGAATTCACGAGCCATGGGCGCTGCGCTCCATCATTGAGATTGAAACCGCCTGTGGGCGCGTTGGCATCAACGAGACCTATGGCGATTTGCCCATGCTGGAGGCGCTGGCCAAGGCAGCGCCGGCCTTGCAAGGTTTGTCGCCCTGGGACTTGATCACCATGGAAATCCGGGTGGCCGCTTTGGTGTCCCCTGGTCAAACCGGATCTGAGTTTTTGGGTGAGCAAATCTCGCTCGCTCCCGGCACCCATGTGTCCAAAAATGTGGCCAAGGTCATCAGCGCTTTTGAAGTGGCCATGCTCGATTTGCAAGGTCAGCTGGCCGGTGCCCCGATCGTGGATTTGCTGGGTGGTGCGGCACGCGATGCGGTGCCTTTCAGCGCCTACCTGTTCTTCAAGTACGCCGAGCACATCGGCCAGCCTTATGCGGCAGACCCTTGGGGTGAGGGCCTCACGCCCGAGCAGATAGTGGCGCAAGCGCGCCAAATGATCGCGACCTACGGTTTCAAAAGCATCAAGCTCAAGGCCGGAGCCTTGCCGCCTGAGCAAGAGGTGCAAGCCCTGCTGGCGCTGGCCAAAGCGTTTCCGGGTGCGCCACTGCGCATCGACCCCAATGCCAACTGGACCGTGGCCACCAGCCTGAAGGTGGTTGAGCAACTGCGTGGCGTACTGGAGTACTACGAAGACCCTGCCCCGGGCCTGGAGGGCATGGCCGAGGTCGCCCGGCAGTGCGAGGTGCCGCTGGCCACCAACATGGTGGTCACCGACCTGAAGGAATTCCGCCGCAACGTAGAGATGGGCTGCCCGGTCAAGATCGTGCTGTCCGATCACCACTACTGGGGCGGTATGCGCGCCACCCAACGCCTGGCCACGATGTGCCAGACCTTCGGCTTGGGCGTGTCGATGCACTCCAACTCGCACCTGGGCATTAGTCTGATGGCGATGACCCACCTGGCCGCTTCGGTGCCCCAGCTGTCCTATGCCTGCGACACCCACTACCCCTGGCAGGACGACGAGGTGGTGCAGGGCGGCCGCATGAGGTTCGAAGATGGCAGCCTGCGGGTGACCCGCACCCCCGGCCTGGGCGTGACGCTGGACCGTGAAGCCCTGGCGCGCCTGCACGACAACTACCTGAACACATCCATCCGCCACCGCGACGACCTGGCCCAGATGCGCAAGTACGCGCCCGCCTTCACTGGCGAGCAGCCGCGTTTTTAAAAATGCTTTCTCACCCACCACGCCAATTTCCCATCCACCCAGCCCAAGGAGATACTTCATGCAACGCCGCACCCTGATTCGCAAAACATTTGTCACTGGCACCGCCTTGCTCGCAACAGCATTTGCCATCCAGCCCGCCTCGGCCCAGAGCGGCTGGCCAACGGCCAAGCCCATCACTTACGTTGTGCCATTTGCGCCTGGTGGCAACACCGACACGTTGGCCCGCGTGATGGCCCCAGCGCTGGCCACTGCGCTGGGCACCCAGGTGGTGATTGACAACAAAGCCGGTGCCGGTGGTAGCGTTGGCTCGGCCGCTGTCTCCCGTGCGCCTGCAGATGGTTTCACCATACTGGGCGGCACCATCAGCTCACACGCCATCAACATCAGCCTGTACACCAACCCCATTGGGTACGATCCGGTGAAGTCCTTCGCGCCCATTGCCATGCTGGGATCGGGTCCGCTGGTGTTGGCCGTCCCGGCGTCCAGTCCTCACAAAACGCTGAATGAGGTTCTGGCCGCCAGCAAGGCCAAAAACGGTGGCATGACTTCGGCTTCGGCAGGCATCGGCACCTCCCCGCACATGGCCATGGAATTGCTGGCTCATCAGACGGGCGTGAAGTTCACCCACGTTCCCTTCCGGGGCTCTGGTCCTGCCGTTCAGGCATTGCTCGGTAATCAAGTCGACATGATGTTCGACACGTCACTGGTGGTGGGTCCACACATCCAGGCGGGACGGTTGCGCCCCATCGTCGTGACCAGTTCCAAGCGGCTGGAGTCTCTGCCCGAGGTGCCTACCATCGCCGAGGCCGGTCAGCGCGGGTTCGACATGGGTTCTTGGCAAGCCGTGTTCGCACCCGCCGGGACACCGCAGCCCATTGTCGACCGACTGCACGCCGAGATCATGAAGATCGTTGCCACACCCGAGTTGCAAGCGCGACTGAAAGGGTTTGGCATGGTGCCGTCCACCATGACACCTGCCGAACTGGGCGAGTACCAGAAAGCCGAAGTCGCGAAATGGGCCGATGTGATCAAAGCCGCTGGCATCAAGGCTGAATAACTCAGCACCCGACCAACGCAACCCACTCAGCATGAACGACTCTCCACAAGTCCTCAAGCGCGATCCGCAACCCTATGAACACAGACCCTATCCAACACGTTGAAGTCTCGCTGTGTCGAGTACCGTTGCCACAAGCTGTGAGCGATGCAAAGGTATCGACCGGACGTCAAAAACCCCTGACCCATGTTGATCTTCTGCTCGCAGAAGTTGAGACCCGCCACGGGGAGAAGGGTTTCGGCTTCAGCTACTCCCTGCGGGCGGGGGGGCATGCCATGCTGGCACATGCCAAGGACATTGCGGGCGAACTGATTGGTGAGGATCCGGACGACATCGGACGTCTTTGGGAGAAGATGGCATGGCTTGGCGCATCGGTAGCGCGTACCGGTGTCACCGTGCAAGCCATTGCCGCCTTCGATGTGGCCCTGTGGGATTTGAAGGCCAAACGTGCCGGAAAATCCATCGGCAAGTTGCTCGGTGCTCACCGCAACGATGTGCCCTGCTACAACACGTCAGGCGGTTATCTGTCGTCTTCACTGGACGAGGTGTTGCGCAATGTTGACCGGTCGCTTGCTCTTGGCCTCGGTGGCATCAAGCTGAAAGTTGGGCAGCCTGATTTGAAGCTTGACATCGCACGCGTGCGGGCGGTCAGAGAACACGTGGGCGAAGACGTGCCGATGATGGCAGATGCCAACCAACAGTGGGACTTCACCACTGCATTGCGGGCCGGACGCCAACTCGATGAATTGGGTTTGGTTTGGCTGGAAGAGCCCCTGAGTGCTTACGATTACGCCGGCCATGCCATGCTCTCGGAGCGGCTGGACACGCCCATCGCGAGCGGTGAGATGCTCAGCAGTCTTGCCGAGTGCGCGGAACTGGTCCGTCACCGCTCGGTGACCTTCATGCAAGCCGACGCACCCCGCATTGGGGGTATCACTCCGTTCCTTAAAATCGCCACCATCTCCGATTTGGCCAGGCTCAAGCTCGCCCCGCATTTCGTGATGGAAATCCATATCCACTTGGCTTGTGCATATCCACACGAGGCATGGGTGGAGCACATCGAATGGTTGGAGCCAGCCTTCAATGAGCGGCTCCAAATCCGAAACGGTCGGATGATGCTGCCTGATAGGCCAGGCTTGGGCTTCACACTTTCCGACGAGGCGTTGACCTGGCGTGAAGGCCTCCACCGCATCTCAGCCTGAAAGGTGTCTTCTGTGCACCACTGTCTTCAACTTGAACCGAGGTGTCACGACACCGGCAACCATCGACCCCTATTTCACGGGCAAGCATCCTCGTTTTGAGTTGACCATGACCACCCACGCCCGACCCTTGGCCATCCGCATGCACCCAAATGACAACGTGGCCATCATCGCCAATGACGGTGGCTTGCCTGCAGGCACGCTCATGCCTGAAGGCGTGGCTCATGGGCTGGTTTTGCGCGACAAGGTGCCTCAGGGTCACAAGGTGGCCTTGGTGGATTTGGCACAAGGACAAGCCGTGATGCGCTACAACGTGCCGGTGGGTTATGCGCGGCAAGACATCCCAGCAGGCAGCTGGGTGCATGAGCGGTTGCTCGACATTCCACATGCGCGTGAACTGCAAGGCCTGCCCATGGCCACCGTTCAGCCCGCACCGCAAGCCCCGCTGGAAGGCTTCACCTTTGAGGGCTTTGTCAACGCAGATGGCTCGGTCGGCACGCGCAATCTTCTGGCGATCACCACCACCGTGCAATGCGTGGCCGGTGTCGTCAAGATCGCGGTCGAGCGCATCGAGCGCGAATTGTTGCCGCTCTTTCCGAATGTCGATGGCGTGGTGGGTCTGGAGCACAGTTATGGCTGCGGTGTCGCGATTGACGCGCCAGGGGCGGAAATCCCGATCCGAACCCTGCGCCACATCAGCTTGAACCCCAACTTCGGTGGCGAGGTGATGGTGGTGAGTTTGGGTTGCGAAAAACTGCAGCCCGATCGCTTGTTGCCTGCGGGCAGTTTCCCGATCCACGATGTTCGCGAGAAAGACCAAGGCCCGGACTTGGTGTGTCTGCAAGACGATGCGCATGTCGGATTCATGTCCATGATCGAGCACATCGTGCAAAGCGCCCGCCCGCACCTAGAGCGGTTGAACGCACGCCGCCGCGAGACGGTGCCCGCCAGTGCTTTGGTGGTGGGCGTGCAGTGCGGCGGCAGTGACGCGTTTTCGGGGGTGACGGCCAACCCTGCTGTCGGCTACATGGCCGATTTGATTGTGCGCGCTGGTGGCACGGTGATGTTTTCGGAAAACACCGAAGTGCGCGACGCCGTGGAGCAACTGACCAGCCGCGCTGCGACGCCGCAGGTGGCCGAGGACATCGTGCGTGAACTCGGCTGGTACGATCAGTATCTGGATCGGGGCCGTGTGGACCGCACCGCCAACACCACGCCGGGCAACAAGGCGGGCGGCTTGTCCAACATCGCTGAAAAAGCCATGGGCTCCATCATCAAAAGCGGCAGCTCGGCCATTGCCTGCGTGTTGGCACCTGGCGACAAGCTCAAGCCTGATCAAAAAGGTTTGGTTTTTGCTGCCACTCCCGCGAGCGATTTCATTTGCGGCACCTTGCAGCTGGCCGCAGGCATGAATGTGCATGTCTTCACCACCGGGCGTGGCACGCCTTACGGACTGGCCGAGTGCCCCGTCATCAAGGTGGCCACTCGCAGCGATTTGGCCCGGCGCTGGCATGACCTGATGGACATCAATGCGGGGCGCATCGCCGATGAAGGCGTCAGCATCGAAGACATGGGCTGGGCGCTGTTTCGCATGCTACTGGCTGTGGCCAGTGGCCGCAAAACTTGGGCCGAACACTGGAAGCTGCACAATGCATTGGTGTTGTTCAATCCTGCGCCGATCACCTGATTCGATTCACTCAAGGAGACTTCCATGAACATCAAACGACAACTGATTCAAATGCTGTGCATCACCGCCCTGGGCCTGGCTATGGTCCCGGCGTCTGCACAAAGCGACTACCCCACCCGCCCGATCAAATTGGTGGTGCCCTTTCCACCGGGTGGCACCAGCGATGTGATGGGCCGTTTGATGGCCGATGAGCTGGGCAAGATCCTCAAGCAGCCTGTGGTGGTGGAAAACATTGGGGGCGCTGGCGGTATTGTCGGGACTGACCGCGCCATCCGATTGCCTGCCGACGGCTACACCTTGATCCAAAGCGGCGTGGGACAAAACGCGGTGGCGCATGGTCTGGATGCCAAGCTCAAATACAACTCGATGACCGATCTGGTTCACCTGACCCAGGTGCACTCGGGCCCCAATGTGTTGGTGGTTCACCCATCTTTGCCCTTTAAAACGGTCAAGGATTTGGTGGACTATGCCAAGAAAAATCCCGGCAAGCTGGACTACGGATACACCCATGCGGCTTCTGGCCACATGGCCATGGAGTTGTTCAAACAGACCACGGGTATCTTCCTAACCGGCATCCCCTACCGTGGCGGTGGCCCCTTGCTCAATGATCTGCTGGCCGGCACGGTGCCCATGATTTTCATCAACCAAGATGCGGCTTTGCCCCACATCAAGGCTGGGAAAATTCGCCCGATTGCCGTGAGCAGTCTGCAGCGCAACCCGCTGTACCCCGATGTGCCCACGGTGGCCGAATCTGGCTACAAAGACTTTCAAGCGCTGTCTTGGTCAGGGCTGTCTGTGGCCAAAGGCACCCCCCCTGCGATCGTCGAAAAACTCGAAGCAGCCATGGTGCAGGCTTTGCAGTCCGAGGCCGTGCGTCAACGTCTGACTTCGGTTGGATTCGTGGTGCCCACCTTGGGTAGCAAGCCCTACGCCAGTTTTGTCCAAGCCGAGATCGATACCTGGACACGCGTGATCAAAATGGCCGGCATCAAACCTCAGTGACCAGACCGCTCTGACCGTTATTTCAGCTGCTGCAGCTGACGCTGCCGCAGCCCGACATGGTCACGTTTTGGATGGCCGAAGGGTCGGCCAGGGTTTCGCTCTCGCTGTCAAAACCCACTGATTTCAGGTGCGCCGCCAGACCCGCGTCCATGCTGCCCGCGTGACCGGGAAACCATTCGGCCAGCGCCTCGGCCATGCGGGTGATGATGGTTTTGTCGCTGTCCAGATAATGGGCTTCCACCACGCGCATGGTTTCCAAAATGGTCGCGTGGTGTTCGGCGTGGCAGTTGTCGGCCGAAAAGCCTGTGGCCAGCATCCAGCGCTCTTCTTGTTCAAAGTGCTCGACCGTATGGGCCAGAAACGCTTTGTAAACCGGCAGCTGCGCGTCTTCAGGCGTTGCCAAAATCTGGTTGATCATGTCCGTAAATTCCCGGTGCGTCTCGTCCATGCGGGCGTCGCCCGTGTGTAATGAATCG
>Ga0247834_1008187_pt1 | contig 10635 bp, 11 predicted proteins | sample LaCruzMarch2015__8_FD_187118 | JGI IMG/M metagenome (GOLD analysis project Ga0247834, IMG submission 187118) | Freshwater microbial communities from meromictic Lake La Cruz, Castile-La Mancha, Spain - LaCruzMarch2015_12m | ecosystem: Environmental > Aquatic > Freshwater > Lake | place: Spain... | reverse complement strand
TGCTCAATCGTCACAGATAAAAGTGGATGCACTTCAAGCGGTTACTGAGCTTGATAATGATGAGGTGATGTCAAATTAGAAAAGTATGTTATATTAGAATAATTTTACCTGAATGTAATCTAGTACCAATAATACTAAGTGTGGAGATAAAAAACAATGCAATGTCAAAACAATACAATGTCAAAACAAATCTCATGTTGATGGAGCAGTTGCATACCCAGCGCTAAGTAAAAGCTGAAAAAGAGAGAAGAGTGCTTTAATCAATCTCCTGCTTTGATCAATCTCCTCATATCTATGTTTCTCAACTTGTCACATTGTGTGCGAGCATTGGAGTACAAATGAACGAGGTTGGGATTACATTTGAGATGCTCTGCGTATACTGCGTAATCGTCAAATCCTCTTGGAAGGTTGAAATGATTTGACGACACAATATTGAAAACTCCATGTTCTTCAGTGTAGCCATCTTCCCCTCCTGTCTCTATTAATGCTACACTTGCACCTTTGAAATGCATAGCTGTTGTTTACCGATCTCTTTCCGCGATGTGCTTGCACGGTAGTCAGTACTTTATTTCCGTCACCATCCTCTACTGCCACACGAACCATAAAGTAAGCTGCGGATGTTTTGCCTAACAAAGGACTTGGTCTTCCCAACAAAGGACTTGGTCGACCTAACAAAGCTTTGTTAGGTCGACCCAACAAAGGACTTGGTCTTCCCAGCGTTGTGCCCAACAAAGGACTTGGTCGGCCAACGCCAGCACCTGCAACCTTCATCTCTTGTAGGAACGATTGCATGTCAATGATTTCCCGACCGAGATATAGGCGTATGAAACGCTTGAAATAATCCCATCCCAACAATACGACAATTGCGATGGTTACTTCATCTTTCATTCCAACTCCGGGTGTGAGCATATTCCCAAGTCCACGCACTCCTTCGGAGACAAAAGTCTTTAATTACCTTGTCAAACACTCGTTTGACCTTTTGTTTGTCACCAAGTTGAATGACGGGAATGAGTTTGTCGTTGAATGACGCATCATCACCTCAAAGGTCGCAGATGTATCAACTGCATCAAGTGACTTGTATGTCACATCATTACTTGCCATCGTATCCTGGCTGATAGCACGGTCATCTAGGTTCTTCGTCAAAAAACCGCCTTCTTTCCGCCTCACCATTTCATCTACCGCAGATTGAGTCTGCTGATCAGAAATATATCTCAGTACAGCAGATATGAATGTTTCCCACGTTCTGAGTCTAATCAAGCATGAGATTTTTCCAAGGAAACGGACAAGTGCAGGATCCGGTTTTAGTGATTCCAACGAGAATTTTTCCCTGACCCATTTCGGGCCGCGGTTAAAAGACTTCTCTAAAACAAGGCGTGGGTCTGCTTCTGTTAGGCAACCAAGCGCAAATTCCACAAGTCGTGTTGCTGATCCCGTGTAAGCACTTTCTTCTTTACTTTTGTGGTAGCTGAAAGCTGGAGACAACTGAATGTTTGCCTTAATGCACGCGATGAGATCTCCTTTCCCCTCCAACCATTTCTTTAATTCAGGAGTTGTTAATCCTAGAATGTATGCCTTGAACTGACTCGGACTCAAACCCAATGCTTGAACCTGATCTGAAACACGTTTCTTCACTGTAACTAGTGAGCATCTAAAAAGTGCAACTAAAATTGAGGAAAAGGTTGTATCTAAACCATGGAAGAAACAAATGAACAACTTACCCAACTTTTGCTTGCATACCGCCAACAACAAAAGGATCCATATAATGAAACAGATAAGTGCCAGGATTATTCGACTCGGGGCATGTGCCAATTTCTCGCCGTCGGATCAATCCATGTTCGTCACAAAAGCCACAACAGCCTGTTTCATTAGTAATGTGAAAATGGATACGTTTCAGAAACATTAATGCCCCTTGCACTATTTTGTTGTACGCGTTCTCTTCCTCTTGCGTAATCGGACCGTGTCCACAACGTCTTGTTTTATCCATCGTCTTATTCAAGTAAAACGTAGCTTTTGTCCTCAACAGCCAAGCTCCTCCTTTCATTCATTGCAGGTTCTTCCTCAAAGCTCACAGCCTTACGTTGCAGCTGTGCACCATCCAATGGTATATGTTCTGACAACGAATGATCAAATGGAGCAACAAACTCATCCTCCACCTCTAATTCGAACATGCGACAATCCTCCCAAATCTCTTCCTCGACATCTATCACTGATTCGACCATGTGACTCTCTTCACACACCTCCACCTCTGCTTCGATCATTCGACACTCCTCCCACACATCCACCTCAGATTCGATAACGCGCTGTCTCTTGGCGATGTTTTCAAATCGGCAGGAGACAGTAGTATTGTCAAACAGCTGCACACTGACAGTCATGTCAAGATCTCTAGACACAAGATCTCCCTCAAGAGCCACATGACGGCCACGAATGATAATGATATTATCACGTAAATCTGGAATCGCAAGAGAAATATCATGAAATGAGGTAGTGTAACTGACTGAGCTGTCTTGCTCCAACTCGACTGTTGCCATACCGAATGATGCTGCTTTGATGACTCCTCTTTCACCAGACTCCAATCGAACATGGACACCTTCAATCAACCAATCAGGAATGTTTTCATCAACTGGGTTGGTAATTATGGATCCTGACACATCGTTGTCATTGTGAGCTTCATTCAGACCCACGAAAGATCTCTTTCGAAAGCGACCAACGTCTGGACAAACATCCATGTTGCTGATCAATTGCGCGTGGCGACGTTGGACCTTTAAATTTCAAATGGCGGACCATTCTGCAATAATTTTTTGACGATCCCAGGCGGACAGTATCAATCGATTCTGTCGATGCGGACCACTCCAATTCGGCGTTTGCACGATGATGCAAGAGGGAACAATTTTGGTGAAAGACGGCAGCTTGATTTAGGTTTATGAATTGACTAGTAGTGCATTCGCACCGTAGAAGAAGCGCAAGTCAGGGTTAGGCCCAAATGCGATTAGTCAATCTCCTCAACCGTGGTACCAGCTGGGGGCTCTTCCTCGGTAGGCATACCGCCGCTCATACCTCCAGGCACTCCACTACTGCCAGCCATCTTCTGCAAGATGGGCAAGGCAACAGCCTCGAGAGCCTTCTGCTTCTCATCAAATTCTTCCTTCTCGGCAGAAGGATTAGCTTCAATCCAGGCTGTTGTTTTGTCGATGAATTTGGTAAGTTCTGCTTTGTCGCTAGCGGGGATTTTCGTGCCTTCAATACTTGACTTCAAACTGTGACAGTAGTTCTCAAGGGCGTTCTTGCTTTCAATACGATTCTTAGTGGCACCATCATCGGCCTTATATTTCTCAGCCTCCTGCACCATACGATCAATTTCATCTTGAGAGAGACGGCCCTTGTCGTTCGTGATGGTGATTTTGTTCTCTTTCCCAGTAGACTTCTCCATCGCAGAAACGGCAAGGATGCCATTGGCGTCTATGTCGAAGCAAACATCGATCTTAGGCTGACCACGGGGCATGGGAGGGATGCCATCGAGGCTAAACTTGCCGAGGAGGTTGTTGTCTTTCGTCATGGCCCGTTCTCCTTCGAAGACCTGGATGAGCACGCCTGGCTGGTTGTCAGCATAGGTCGAGAATGTCTGGGATTTCTTAGCCGGAATCGTCGAATTGCGTTTGATGAGGGTGGTAAAGACGCCGCCAGCAGTCTCAAGGCCAAGTGACAAAGGGGTGACATCCAAAAGAAGGAGCTGATTGACTTTCTCGGACTTGGTGGCTCCCGAGAGAATGGCAGCCTGAACAGCCGCACCATATGCGACAGCCTCGTCGGGGTTGATACTCTTGTTTAACTCCTTGCCATTGAAAAGGTCGCTCAGCATGGACTGGACTTTGGGAATACGAGTACTCCCCCCGACAAGCACGACCTCATCGACCTGGCCCTTGGAGATGTTTGCATCCTTCAAAACTTTCTCAACCGGCTCCATGGACTTCTTGAAGTAGTCCATGCACAAATCCTCAAACCTTGCTCGAGTGATGGTCGAGTTGTAATCAATACCATCAAAGAGACTGTCAACTTCAATGTGTGCATTTGTCGAGGAGCTGAGCGTGCGCTTGGCCCTCTCACATGCTGTGCGGAGACGACGAAGCGATCGCTGGTTCTGACTCATGTCCTTCTTGTGCCGACGTTTGAAGTCCTCGACGAAGAAATCGACGAGGCGGTTGTCAAAGTCCTCTCCACCGAGGTGAGTGTCTCCGGCAGTGGCCTTCACCTCGAAGATTCCTTCTTCAATCGTTAGGAGTGATACGTCAAAGGTGCCACCACCGAGGTCGAAGATAAGGATTGTCTTCTCCGTGCCCGTCTTGTCAAGTCCGTACGCAATAGCAGCCGCGGTGGGCTCGTTGATGATCCGCTGCACATTAAGCCCAGCGATGCAACCGGCATCCTTTGTCGCTTGGCGTTGCGAGTCGTTAAAGTAGGCAGGGACAGTAACAACGGCGTTCTTAACTTCCTTGCCCAAATACGCTTCGGCTATCTCTTTCATCTTCATCAACACCATTGATGAAATCTCCTCGGCCTTGAACTGCTTCTTCTCGCCCTTATACTCCACCTCAATGACGGGAGCTCCACCAGGACCCGCAGTAACAGCAAATGGCCAGTGCTTCTTATCCGACTGGACGGTGGCATCGCTAAACTTACGCCCGATGAGACGCTTGGCATCAAAGACTGTGTTAAAAGGGTTCACGGCCGCCTGGGATTTGGCCGAGTCGCCAACAAGGCGCTCAGTTTCCGTGAATGCAACATAGGATGGGGTGGTGCGGTTGCCCTGATCGTTCGCAATGATTTCGACGCGATCATTTTGCCAAACGCCGACACAGGAGTAGGTCGTACCGAGGTCGATCCCTATCCCGATGGAGGACTCTCCTTTCGTGGGTGCCATGAGTTAGACGATTGATCACGAATGCTTTGGGGGGTAGAAAATGAGCTGCGCTGCGCAGAAAATTTTTAAGTTTTGAAACAATTTCATTTTTTGGAAACTCCATTTACGATGCCTTGCTGTGAAACGCTCACTTCGTGACAACGGCGCTTTACTTTCTGCAGCTAATAAAGCTTGTGATCAAGAACACCCGATGATGAAGTTACTTGTCAACTCAGGCAAAAAATGTTCTCCAAAGCTCAACAAACATGTCTCCATCGGCACTGTGAAGAAAGTGCTTAAGATATACTTTGTCCCTGAACAAGCAATGAAGCTATCAAATAAATTCCTCAAATCTGTTGATGGCTGCGAGCAACTGAGTACCAATGTCTTGAGTGGCTGTTTCCCATTTATGTCAGATCTTATGGATATGGAGCATGAGATATCGGCTACGCAGCCTCTGAGTAGGGGCAATAGCATTCACGCGCAACTGATCATTCTTCAGCTATTCCCGGAGTGAAACACATTGATCATAGCCAGAAATTTCAATATAATTTTTCACATTTTCTTCCTTCGCGTATTTCCTTCACTGACGACAAAGCAAAATTGACGGAAGACTTGGCGTCATCAAAAATGGCTCAACGAAAGGACAGCATTGACGGCCGCGGACCGAACAAATCGGCAATGCCCTAGCCTTGTCGTCTTTCTTTCTCCTCTATTGATGGATAATTCTCCTCTCTGACGTTGCCAAGTTACTTCTTCTCTTTCATAACTTAATTCAACTTCATTCTCTTAATCCCACCACTACTTGACGATGCCTTCTTCCTTACCAACGCACCACACGTCAAGCAGCTTTCTCTCGGACGCTCCTTAAATATACTGAGACACTGATTACAAACCTGCGCCACATCAACACTCTCACCCGTCTCGAAGCATCGTGCTCGAAAGTCGACATCATGTAGCTTCGGTAAGTTCATTCCCTGTCGCACCGATGGAGGTGGGAGGAAGACAGATATGAGAACTTCTGATAGTGCACCACCGACTTGAGCAGCCCCACTAGGGACACTGAGATAAATCCCCCCAGTCCGATCAACGAGTTGTTGCAAATATGGCGACGAGGTTGCTTCATTGTTTGAGTTGTTCGATCTTGTGCTGCTGCTACCAGCGGAACCAGGGACGAAGCACCCATCAATGATAATGTCTGACTTGTGTGCAGCGAATGCACAATTCATTAATGCATTATAGTCGGTAGTCCGATCTGATGAGGCTTGGATTATTAATACTCGAGGCGATAATAGCGTAGAGTTGTTGTTTGTTGACGATGATGCTGTTTTCGAAGTACCGCCCTCGCCGCCACCATCACTGCCAGCCATGAGTGCCAATATCCCCTCATCATCTTTTTGTCGTCGACTCGACATATTTGCCAATGCTGATACTCCCCCACCGGCGTGACCACTCGCTACTAGGAATCGGTTGATCGTGCACAGTGCTACCGAAAGTGCCGCGGCAATATTCGCATTCGCTAATCCTTGCTGCGGTATGTTTTTGTTGATTGAAGAAGAATCATCGCTGCTGCTCGCGGTTGTCCCTGTTGCACTAATGATGACAGAGTTAGCACCGGTATCGATGGTGGTAGCAGCCTTTCGCTCGGCCCGCTCGGCCGCACGATTGACCATTTCTGCCACGCCCAGTCGGACGCAATCATGGAGAAGTCCAAGATCAATGCGTTCCCCTCCTCCTCCACCACCAGCGCCGCCACCCCCCAAAACAACGTCCTCCATCCCTCCCCTGCCACCCTTGCGTGGATATATAATCCCCACCTCCACCTCCGTGGCCACGAGTACAACGAGTGCATTCTCTCGATTCGTGGCCACGAAGCTCGAACATAAAACAAGGACCGAGGAAATCACATCCTCAAGCGTTGCGGGTCCAGCGCTTGGCTTGTTCTGGGCGGCCAATGCCTTATCCTTGGCCGTGCGTGCGAGTGACCGATGCGTCCATGTATATGTCGTCGCGTCGAGGATAATTGTTAGTAGGTTCGGTGCGCCGGACGAGTTCATGATGAAAGTGTACGACGACTCGGTCCCGCCAAATCACAACACAGCAACAACACAGAATCTCGATGATGGACGACGATGAGGAGGAAGACCTTGAGAAGCTCCAGGCGGAAATAGCCCGCATGGAGGCCGAGGCGGCACGTATAGCCGCCGAGACGGAAGATTTGGATGGCAAGTCAGCCGCCGGCAAGACGAAAGGAGGGGAAGGCGGGGGTGCGGCGAAGGCGTTGACTGCCGATGAAAAAATCAAAAGAGACGGACACTCCATATACGTTGGCCAGGTGGACTATGCCACCACTCCCGAAGAATTGGTCGTGCACTTTGAATCCTGTGGCACGATCGAACGCGTAACCATCGTCTGCGATAAATTCACGGGCAAGCCCAAGGGATTCGCCTACCTCGAATTTGCTGATGATGCCGCCGTTAACAATGCAGTCAAGTTGGATGGGAGCACTTTCAAAGACCGACAGTTGAAGGTTACGCCCAAACGGATTAATGATCCCAACTTTTATGCCAGTCAACAACAGTCTAGCAGTGGATATCAGGGCCGTGGAGGAGGAGGTCGGGGAGGACGTGGTGGTGGACGTGGTGATTATCATGCGAGTGGTGGTAGAGGAGGCTTTCGCGGTGGACGAGGAGGTCGAGGACGTGGTGGACGTAGTGATTATCATGGTGGTGGGGGGAGGGGAGGTTACAGGGGGGGAAGAGGAGGACGGGGGGGATTCCAGCCTTATTAAGATGATGATCAATCAGATTGGTCTTTATATCATAGCAAGGAATGACGCAATGGCAGTTGTGGTTCTGTTCTCGTACTCTACATAAGTATTGATGCAGAATTTTTAATGAAAGTGAGCATTTTATTTCAAGGTGAGTTGATTTCTTGTCATTATACTTAATATTACATGTCTTGGAATACCCCTGCATGGGCCCACAAATTCACGAAGAGAAAAAGAGCTAACTAAACAAAATACAAAAATATTAATAACATAAAAACAGCTCATACAAAATATTATATACTAATCTAAATACATAGTTTTCTTTGTCGTCTCTTGGGTTGTGTTGCTATGAAAAAAACGAAATCGATCAATCACTTTTATTTGTGACAGCAGTTCACCGTTGTTGATTAAAAATTGTTACGATACCTCATTATACTTGTCTGCTATGGATTTATACAGAAGTTGTTCAGCGCAGAAATTGGTGTCGGATATCATTAGTTTCCGATGACCCACCAACCTGTGCCAGCATCACATCCGTCCATCGTAGCAAGTACTTTGAGACATCCCACTATCTGTCAATGATTAATTAAAAGCCATGCATAATAACTTCAATCAATTTCCAAAGCTCATTCCTTCGTTCCCCAACCCCAATCCACCATCCCCCCTATCTTCCCATTCCCATCCTTACTTTCAGCAGTCATCATCCGCCAAACTGCCCCCCCCCTGCTCATCTCATAATTAAAGGTCGTCGTCACTTTCATTACCCTCACCGTCGTCATAGAAGAAGTAATTACCATTACGCTTCTGTTCCGCATCCTTCTGACTACCCCTCTTGTTAATCCTAGGGCGAAAGTTCACAGGATCACGACGGAACGTCACCTGTAATGACTTCAGGAATGTATTCATCCCCGACAACAGACTTTGTGGCTTACTCGCTGTGGCCTCCACGCCTGGATTGCCATGATACACAACGACACGATCAGCGAGGTAGGTTGCCATAATAAAATCATGTTCTACCACGAACGCGGTCTTCTTTGAATGCATAATGAATCGCTTTATCACCTTGGCACAATTGATACGCTGCTCGCTGTCAAGATAAGCAGATGGTTCATCGATGAGGTAGACATCTGCTGGCGTACCGAGCGCGAGGCAGATGGCAAGACGTTGCAGTTCCCCACCTGACAGGTTCTGAACACCGTTATCCATAATGTTGTCCATATTGAGTGGACGCATGACGTCACTGACAAACTGGGGATGGACGTAGGATTCACGTATACGCTTGTGTAGCAGCTGACGGACCGTGCCCTCGAACTTGGGTGAGATTTTCTGTGGCTTGTACGAGACATTTAGATCTGGTGGACCAGCCATGAAAGCCTCATCAAGCTGACCTGCCTTCTCGAACGCCGTCTGTTCGTCAGATTTGAGTAACCCAGCAAGCATACGCACAAACGTTGTCTTGCCTGTACCATTCTCACCCAACAGCACGATGATTTCCGAATCAGTAAATCGTCCCTCCTCGACATGAAGAATAAACTTTGCCGTACCCTTGGTCTGTGTCTTGGTCATACTCGGGTAACAATAATCCCTCATAATGTCATTCTTCCCAAGCTCACCACCCGCCTCGGCACGTTCACTAATCTTAAAGCTAAGCGAGTCCTCCCTGAAACGTAGATTCTCCGTGGGGATGAACCCAGATAAGAAGGCATTGATCCCCACTCTTACGGAAAAGGGCATCGTAACGACTCCGTACGCACCGGGACTACCGTACAGGACACACACGTAGTCACTCAGATAATCTAGCACGGCTAGATCATGCTCCACGACGAGGACGTATCGTCGATCGCCCAATTCGGCATGCTCGAGAACCTGACGAATAACATGCGCCGCTGTCAACCTCTGTCGAACGTCAAGGTACGAACTCGGTTCGTCGAACATGTACACATCACTGGCCTGAACTGCCACGGCCGCGATGGCAAATCGTTGCAGCTCGCCCCCACTCAGCACCCCCACATCTCGATCAAGTACATGAGTTAACTCGCAGCTTTCGGTCGCCCACTTAAAGCATTCCCAATTTTCCTTAGCACTGCGTTCGTCCTTCTGTTTCAATATGTCACCCACTAGTCCACGTACAGCGCGGGGGATGTGATCAACATACTGTGGCTTAATCGTGGCCTTGATGTCATCCTCGAGTATCTTCGTGAAGAAGTTCTGTAGGTCCGACCCCCGAAAGTGGACCAATATTTCCTCCCAATCCGGCGGTGAGTCATACCTGCCAAGGTTGGGTTTCATCTTCCCGGCCAAGACTTTCAGTGCCGTGGATTTGCCAATCCCATTCGTCCCCACGAGGCCAAGGACCTGTCCAGGACGTGGCATTGGCAGTCGGTGAAGCTTGAAGCTGTTCGGGCCATACCGATGAGTCGTATTCCTCTCGAGGTCCTTGGGGAGGTTGATAATATTAATCGCCTCGAATGGACATTTCTTCACGCATATACCGCACCCGATGCACAGTGGTTCACTGAGGTAGGCAATCTTACTCTTCGGCCCGACCTCGATACACAGCTTACCAAGTTTAACGACCGGACACGACTTCTTACACTCCTGTCCGCACTTCTTCGGCTTGCACCGTTCAGCGCTGATGATGGCAATGCGCGTGAGGGCGTCGCCCGGAGTATCGGCCTCCTTCGTTGCCTTCTTCTTAGGCGGCATGTTTTATACCTATGTTTATCGTTTGTCTTTGATGTTGTTTGCGGTGTGGTGTAGGTGAGGAGGACAGACTTCTACATATTCAGCCCAGTCCGTGCACGCTCTAAAAATCCCCCCGTGTGACGGAATCAACTTTCTTATTTTGGCGGGTTCAATTCCCAGGCCTAGAAATGAGAGACGTTCCGAGTGCCACTGCCAACGATAGATCCATACGCAACAATCAACATCATAGAGATGTATTATTACTTGGAGTGCCGACGATATGATC
>Ga0247834_1008184_pt1 | contig 10640 bp, 5 predicted proteins | sample LaCruzMarch2015__8_FD_187118 | JGI IMG/M metagenome (GOLD analysis project Ga0247834, IMG submission 187118) | Freshwater microbial communities from meromictic Lake La Cruz, Castile-La Mancha, Spain - LaCruzMarch2015_12m | ecosystem: Environmental > Aquatic > Freshwater > Lake | place: Spain... | reverse complement strand
ATATTTTATTAGTATATTGCTTAATTTAGCTACTTCATAATTATACCATATTTTTACGACAAAAGATTTCCATATATTATCCCCCCATTTTATTTTTGGATTTTGATGATATGATGACTATTTATATTATTATTTTTGAATAAGTTACCTTCTAATGTCAGGGTAATAACTTGAAGAACTATTGTTCCCGGCCTAAGACATCTAAAAAATAATCTTCGACACAGTAGACGCATACCTGATCAATAAAACATATGAATAAAGAGACACTGCCATGTGGATCAATGAAATAAATGAGATGATAATGGAGAAATTAGTATCAACACAGAAGCCATTTAAGTATTTAGTCAACTGTATGATCATGCAAAGAAAGGGAGCGAGTGTTGTAGTTTCTCAAAGCAATTCTTGGGACACTGGATTGGATTCAGGTTTTACACTCATATGGCCCAAGTAAACCCCGAATAAAGCAGAGAAAAGTAAAGCAACTATTCAATGTATGGTCAGCGTCTATGCCATGAGTATACTCAATAGTAATTCGCTGATTAAAACTGAGTTGTGATATTCGAAATTTCACCTTTGATACACATCTTATTCATATGAGACTAATATCGTATATTCATTTGGGTCTTTAAAGAAAGATCTGATTATCAAAATATAACGCTTTTGCTTTAATGAGGTTATCTTTTTGAGAGCAAATATTTATGAAAAGATCAGCCGATATCTTCGGAGAGATTTCTTATTTTTTCTTCAATTATGAGGCAGTTTTGATGTGCTTTTAGTTTATCGTCGATCATCTGATGAATCTGCTATTGAAGGAAAGCTGTTTGTTGTTCATAAAGAGAAGATTCTTTTTAGAACTGGCTTCGTAACGTTTCTCTAGCAACTTAAAAGTAGTCTTTGACAACAACAAAAGGGTCCTGTAGAATATTTTACAAAATTTTCATCTCTTTTTCGATTATTATTAATTATTTCTTTGATTCCGCATTCATTGCCCTCGAAGCCTCAATAACTTCTTTGATATTGGCCTACGTTATATGACTTTTACGATTCTCTTTTTAATTGGAACCTCTCCAATCATTTCTTATTAATATTAGTTAGATTATAGGAAAAAATATAAATTGAAAATAAAATCAACGCTTGCGAGCCTTCGAACACTATGATATGATATAAGACAAATGAGTTGTCCACTTTTTGAGAGTTTCACTTAGATATTCTATATAACCTTAGGAAAATAGAAAATCTAATTCTTCAGAATCATAATTTCTATTTGTTTCCTTTTTGTAAAAATTTGAAAAAAAAGAAGAAAAAAGCCCTAAAATTAGAATGTGCTTGTCTATTGACATAAGGATGAAAGGACTAGCACATTTGCAAGTTGATATAAATTGTATATTGCTATTACTATTCAGACAGATGTCAACTTTGGAAAAATCCGAGAAAAATGATTAAGCAAACATTTCCTGATTTCTTATTTTTATTGATTATAGTTTTATCTTAAGCCATACCTATTCAATTTTAACATATTCCTCTTTATTTAGAATCCAACATGAGAGAGATGTTGATATCTCAACCTACTTCTAACTTTCAAGCCAAACAGAAATTTCAATATGTAATTTTTCACAGAATTATTCAATGGAGTTGAAATCTAGTGAAAATATAACCTTTTAGGTCTATTAATCTTGACCTATATCAAATAAATTTTTGGTGAATTTGAATCTGGAGAAAAATTAATTGCCGATTACTTCTTGGGTAAATTTATTTTGTATTTATATGATTTCCTTCTTTTCTTCTAGATTATTTATAAGCCTCATCTTGTTTAGACTGGCAAAGCAGGAGTAAATTAATTAATTTCTTGATAGGAGATCTTTATTTTTTTAGTTTACTGCTAGATAGCTTTCTACGAAATATCTATCCTTGATAATTTTCAGCAGATATAATGATCTGTAAATTCGAAAAACATTGGAAAATTTGGAGAGAATAGGCTGAGTCCCAAGCTTATTGATGAATTATACTACTGACATAAGATAATCTTTTTTAGCCTATAGTAGTTCCTTCAACAACTGCCAAGAAGGGCTAAGTTATTTTTTTAGCCATTATGTAAGTGAGCCAAAAAATAATAATTTGTCTTCTTTGGATAAGTCAATGATGTTCACCTGTTCCATTTAATCCATAAATTTATTAATTTAACTTGAGAAGCATCCTTCTAATCGTCTAAATCCTTTTTCTTTGTTAGGCTCAAGTCGATAAAAATGAATCTTCTTATTAAATAATCGACCTGGACGTATCGTAAGTTCCAAAGATTGGCGATTGATAAAGGACTTAAGGAACAAGAGTATAAATTAGACGATAATTTCAGTAGTGAAAGTGATAGAGAAAGATATTTGTGAATAGCTAGTTGCCTTGTAGTGGATTGAATTAGTTATTTTCTTATAGGGAATGAAATATTTAAGAGGATAGCAAAGTAATATGTCAAGGTACTGAGTTGGCTACCCAATCTTCTCGATGGGAAACTCTGATTTCACTTACAAGTGATTATACATATTATAAGCTCGATAGACGCAAGAGACTCATGCATTTTGGATGTTTAGACGTCGATTTCATTCTAGATTTAATTAGGCTAACTTAGGTTAGAAGTCTATTGAAAAGAATATACTCATCAAATAAGTTAAATTAATGTACCGACTAGAAAATACTCAAGAATAAAATAAATCATCTTATCAATAATGCATTTTATTGTTATTTAAATTCATCATTAATGCTGCAAGTCTTTTTAGACCTGTTTTTAATAAATTTGATTTCGCGGGAAAACTATTGAACAACATTATGCATTAACAATAGCTGAAAGGGAACACTCTTGATTCCTTTGAGTACTTGGAAAACATTCGCAGTTTTTAATACAAGCGAGAAATTTACTTTGATCGAATAGTTAACTTTCAGGTCATGTAGATTTATTTATCTAATAAAATTAATGAGCTTATAATAAAAAGGACTAGTTAAGCATTATAATGGTTGTGCTTGATTATTTATTTGGATCGACTTGTTGCATAAACGCTTTATGTAATATTTGATCGGCATTAAAAAATTCAAAAAGTTAAAAGAAAAATAACGATCATAATTAGAAGAAAAAAATCTTTAAAGACTTATTATTTTTTCAAATCGTATATTCCTTACAAAAAATAGTGCTTTAAAAATTAATAAGCCATTTGGATCTTGATTCTGATATAATATTGTGTATTGAATGTGTCTGTTTGATACATCTACGCTGGAATTGGAGTAAAATATAACAAGAGTTAGTTTTAAGGTTAATTAGCAGTGTTGATATGAAAAAATGATAAATATATATTTAATAATTATTATTTTAAGTCACAAAATATGGTAAATGTGTTTTGATTCAGGCAAAGAAAACCGGAGCTAAGAAAGGAGCAAAAAAGGTTGAGAAGGCTGTTAATCCTCTCTTCGAGAAGAGAAGCAGAAATTTCAGAGTTGGAAACAGTATCCAGCCTGATCGTAACCTTACCAGATTTGTCAAGTGGCCAAAGTACATCACCTTCCAGAGGCAAAAAAGAATTCTTCTTACCAGAATCAAAGTTCCTCCAAGCATTGCCCAGTTCTCCAAGGCCCTTGACAGAAACCAGTGTATACCTATTATCACTCAGCTGGAGTTCTTTTTAAACTCCTGAAGAAATACTCTCCTGAAGACGCTAAACAGCGCAAAGCTCGATTGGTTGCTGAGGCCAAGTTGAGAGCTGAGAGTACTTGTTACATAATAAAGAGAAATAAGTTAAAAACCCCAAGCCTTATCACATTAAGTTCGGTCTCAACCATGTTACCAAACTTATTGAGGAAAAGAAGGCTAAATTGGTTGTGATTGCTAACAACGTCGATCCCATCGAACTTGTTGTTTGGCTCCCCAACCTCTGCAGAAAGATGGATATCCCATACTGCTTCGTTAAGGGAAAAGCTGCCCTCGGAAGACTTGTCCACCAAAAGAATGCCGCCGTCCTCGCCATTACTGACGTTAGAAAGGAAGACGAAGGAGAGGTCAACAACCTTGCTGCTGCCTTCAGAGCCCACTTCAATGATAACAAAGAGCTCGGCAAAGCCATCGGTGGATTCAAGAGAGGTGCCAAGAGTGAGATTAAATATCAAAAAATGGTTGCCGAAAAGGAAAAAGAAGCCATCAAGAAGCTCAAGGCTTGATAAAAAACTTATTTAAACTCTAACAATATTTTCAATTATGCGAGTATTAACTTTGTTGATTCGCATAATGGATGTGTAAGAATAAACAAGAATGTTTGTTTAAATCATAATTATTGAGGTATTATAAGACAAAAATATTTTGTTTAAGAAGATCTAGGTTAAATTGAGAAATCATTAAGGAAAATAAATTAAATCATAAAATCAAAATTGTTTCTTTCCTTCATAAAGTAAAAGATGTTGTTTATATACAACTGATCCATCTTCATACTTTATTACATTTCTATTCATTCCTAATGGAAAACTGTCAATGAGATCTGAGCAGTATGAACGGATTATTTCCTCCTTTTTAGAGTCTTCTTAAATATTGGTTAAAAGATGTCTCACTTCTTGGATCCAGTTGCCGAAGAAAAGTACACACTCATCGTGGCTCATATGGTAAGGAGTAACCTGTAACTCTGAAGTCATAGCACAGAAGTATTTCGCAAACTCACGCTCATAAATCTTTTCATCGAAATAGAAATGGTTAACTTTGCGACAGTTTTCTTCAAATAGATTGGTCCACTTTGAATTGTTCAAGAAATCATTTCGAAGAATATGGAAATCTTTGGTTTCTATTCCTATCAAGGCCAGAAGTAATCCTTATGGTTTAAGAGCTCTTGAAATTGACTTTGAGACTGATTTTATATCGTTTACCCAATGTAATGCACAAAAGCTTATAATTGCATCAAATTTTTGGTCATCATTTAGCTCCTAGTCAAGATTCTTTCTGAAAAATTTCATGTTTTCTGAAGAGTATTTCTGATTAGCAATATCAATCAATTCAGGTGAAATATCATATCCATAGAAAATCTCTATTTGAACTCCATTTTATTCAAGCTTCTTTTTGATATTGTATGCCTGCTTGCCATAACCACAACCAATGTCAACTATGGATAAAGGCTTTTTTGTTTCCAAATATCGATCAGTAAGTATTTTAACGAACTTTTCCATGGGCTTTTGATGCATTTGATTTTGAGTTCCATCCCATTCTTCATAAAATTTATTAAAAGGCTCCAAATCGGTACAAAAACGTTTTTAGCTAGTTACCTAGTCTTTTTAAGTGATGATTGCATTGCAAGGCTATGATTAAGTGGAAGGTCTTGATACTAATATAGAATTCATATGAAATGATTATATATAATCAGGGAGATTATCTGAATATTTATATTGTTTTACCATATCAACTATTTTTGATTGGTATTCATCTGTCGAATAAGAATATGTTGTTTTCAAGAGATAAAAAGAGATAATTTTTAGTGTTTTATCATAAAGTAAATGGTACCATTTTATATTCTTGATTATAATAAGTTATTCGATGGTTCCATTAAGCATAAACTTAAAAAATCTATTGTTTAAGGTTTGCTAGTTATTGAGATTCTTAATAGAAATATTTATAAAGACATGATTTCTTTTTTTTTAGACAATAGTTTGAGAAATTATTAAATTTTACTTTAAAGACTCTCGCATTCAAATGAACTCAATTAGTGTTAGCTATAGGAGTAAATTATCCTAAAACCCATAACTATATCGAACTTTTAATAACAATCAAAGAAGAGTAAAAAAAGACATAAAATAGTAATTCAATCTATCAATAAAACAATTGTGAAAGCATTATTATAAATATATAAATGAATGGTTCAAGAATAAACCTGCTCAAGCGTTTGATTGTAATTTCAAAGATTTTTCATAATAATTATGGTAATTTTTTTCTAAAATAACCAAAAAGATCAAAAAATAAAAAATACTAAAAAGTTTGATAGGATTTAGTATTATAAAAAATCAATGATATTTCTTTTTTTTGATTATGATGATGGATTTATAACTAGTGTAAAATGATTAGAATTCTTACATACATACTGTTGACAGCAGCAGTACTATCACTACCAGCTGATGACCTTGTCCCCGCACCTCCCGTACTATAAACCATAACAAAGGGTCTGATCGGAGTTACGCTCTATTCCGGATACTTAAATACTAATACACCCAATAGGCAAATACATTATGTGTATGTTCAAGCTAACGTAACTGATCCTACAACTGCACCACTTACTGTTTGGCTTAATGGAGGGCCAGGCTGTTCTAGTTTGATCGGGCTTTTCCAAGAAATAGGTCCATACCTTGTTGGCAATTCCTATAAACAAGGAGATCTCTTAAATAAAAATGAGTACTCATGGCACAAGATATCAAATTTACTCTTCCTTTAGTCCCCTGCTACAGTTGGATTTTCAACAGATAAAGATAGGAAGTATCCTTGGACTGATATGGAAACAGCAGATGATGCTTTTACTGCCTTGAAAGATTTCATCTTCAACAAAGGCCCTGAGTTTTCAAACAGATCTCTCTATGTAAATAATACAATAAAAATAGCTATCTGGTGAGAGCTATGCAGGAAAATATATTCCTGATTTAGCAGATCGAATCTTAAACAACAATATGGATGAAAAATTAAAGTATATCAACCTCAAGGGAGTACTGATTGGTAATGGAGTAATGAGTTTCCTCGACAATAGTCTTGAGAAATCTGAGATTTAATATATGATTGATCATCAGCTTATTTCCAATAGAATGTCTTTGATCTACGAGAGAGCCTGTAAAAAAGATTTCGATTCACCAAGATGCCAATTTTTCAGATATGAATTCAGTATTTACACATCATACTTGAATCCATACAGTAAAAATGAATTAATTTAGATGTTTATGAGACCTGCATTGATACAAGTTCTCAGGCAAAAATGTTAAAACAATATTTATCAAAAAGAAATTCTGAGGTAAGAGATGATGTTATCGTTACTAAAAAAGGAGTAAAAGGCTTAAGTTAACTACCTGAGTGCCCTTCTGACAATGGGCTTATTCAGTATCTTAACTCAAATGTTTATGCTTATAAAGTAGATAAAATAAAGAAAACATGGCAAGTATGCACTGGCCTCAACTACTAAATTTCTGAGAGAGGATCAATGGCTGAATTGACAAGAATGGTCAGAAATAAAGCTATTAAAGTATGGCTAATGAGTGGAGACTGGGATGATATCGTACCCTATTCGGATACTGAAAAAAACGTTCCTAATCTAGGAACCTACACCGTCGGATAATGGAGCTCATGGAACGTAGGAGATCAACACGCTGGATTTTATCAACTCTACGAAAACAATTTCACCGTCATTACAGTGAAGGGAGCAGGCCACATGGTTCCACAATACCAGCCAAAATCTTCTTTCCAGCTGTTCTACAACTTCATCAATAACAAGGGTGTTAATAACCAGGTCTTCTGATTATTCAATTTGTTCTAAACCTATAAGTTAAATGTATTTACTAGTTTATTTTGAATACAGCGATGGAGGGGATAGGAAATCATCACCCTTTTATGAATGGCCTTCTAACAGCCCGAAAGATTTTAGTCTCACTAAGATAAAAGAAGATTGGGGAGCTGAAAGAAAATCGTAATGTATCAGCTCCACCTCTATCATCTATTATCTAACCCCCAGTCGAGATACAAAAAATATAGGCTCCATAACAATCTATTTAAGAAAAATCAAGGTTAAAGTTAACCTAAAAATAGTAACTATTCGAAAAAATCAACCGAGTAGGTGAGCAACTATATGAGCTCAATCAGTAAAATTAGGTCTATGAAACTATTTTCAATCGTTTAGTTGATTACTATCAAGCAAACCATAAAATTGTAGAAGATAACGAGCATCTTAAGAGGAAGAGTTATCAACTTGAAGAAAAAATCGTGTAGTATAAGAATAAAATCAAGTAAAATTACGAAAAGATAGAACTTAGTCATTTGTAGAATTTATAAATGCAAGTAATTGCTCAAAAAAGTCTAGAATAATTTCTTACTAAGTAAAAAGAGCGGAGTTTAGTTGAACCACATTCTAAACTTAACCATTCTTTTCGAAGCTAAGCACTAAAAATATCAGTATAGGAGCCTGATGCGAGTAGCAAAGGTATTTCTCTCAATTGGAGATCTCTAGCCCAAAAATCTATAAAGAAAGCTCCAGTTCGTAAAGTAAAATACAACTAATAAAATGAGCTTAGAGATAATATGTACAATTCTTAGCTTTACAATCTTTGATATTTATAAGTTCTCTCAATTAACTTTGGAATTAGATCATCAAATTTAATTAGATATTGAATAATTTGAATAATGGTCTATACTGTGCCAACGAGCACCAAAACGATAAGCTCAGTCAAATCTTCAGTACTAGCTGCAGGAGTATCTCTACTCTTCCTCTACATAGTAATAAATATTTCACTTTAGCTGAATTTCGTATTCCAATTTATCGTCACTTACATCTTGGACCGAGAAGAAAAGGAGAGAAACAAGATAAAGCATAAGTTGCTTCAAACTTCACGTGTGCTTTATCTTTTTATTATTGCCAGTAAAGATATCTTAACAAAGCCATGTTTTCCATATATCCACCCTTTTACTATGGACCGCATTGCGCACTTCTCAGCTGGTTTACATTAGTCATCGCAATTCTAATGCATATTTTCTGCATCGTCGAAAAAAGCTGTAAAGAAAGAAGTTTATGGGCATATATGTACTTCTTGTATCATTTGTTTGTTTCCATCTGGATCATCTTAGCTCTCATCGTTGGATTCGCATGGGCTAATCAACAGTCAGCTGATTCATCAGAATTATGATTTGGTTATTAGTCTATTTTCATTTATTATTTGACTTTTAAAGGGAAAGAAAAAATATCTAGGGAAAAAAGGTTCTTGAGTAAGGTGAAATATGCTCAAAGAAAAAGAGTGTTGAAATTTTTTCTTTTGATATAATTGATTAATATTTATGCGAACAGTTGCTAAGCAGGCTCAAGGTTTGCTGTTTAAAAACGCAAATAATTTTAGTGGTTTCGGTAATTACTGCATTAATCATAGCTGGACCTTACAATCCTTATCTCTATAAGGACTATCTCGTTCCTAGAACCTATCCCACCAACAAATAAATATACAATTTTGTTAAAAATCATGACAAATTCGTAACTCCACCCATCAGAAACATGCGCCACGTTAATCCTATCCGTCAATCTGGCCCTCTTCCCTCTTATTATGGCACTTATACTATGGAGGATATCAAGAAACTCTTCGATCAAACCACGATGGGAAAAGACATTAACTACTGTCAAATGGATGTCGATGAAGTTATGCGTAGAGTACCCGGAGTAACATCTTTGTAATCAAGATTACTCGCAAAGAAGTCGAGCATATAGTTAAAATAGGCTTGACTCCTTATGAGCAAGTCAGATACGCTTACCTAGCATATCACTTCGGACTCGATGTCTTCTATGAGCCCAACGGTGTTTACGTCGCCAGACAAGTAGTAACCAACTCAAAAGGACAAAAAGTTGAGATTTTCTTCAATTCCATGTGCTTCGAAGATATGTCACAACTCAACGTAAACTTCGCACCAGTCCTCGAAGCTGTTGACTACCATTGGGAAATTTTCCTTTGGGCCGATCCACCAATCAAAGTAACTGGAGATCTTGATTTGGGAGTAGCAAACACTTGGTTCGAATATGAGGTCGAATGGTCAACAGAATTGGTCGTCGCTCTCGATCAAATGAATCTTCCTGAAGATATTAGACCCTTTGATACTGGACGTAATCCTCATGCAACTGCCGGTCTTTGGAAGAGTCAATAAAAACTTCAAGAAGAAAAGGCTATGAGAGATCCAGAATGGAGATTGCCTGCTTGATTTCCATGGCAAAATTATTGACTGTTGGCAGCTTCAATTCCAATAAATCTATCAAAATTAATTAGTTTTTTCGAGTATACGTATATTTATATCTTAACATGTCTAACTCCACTTAAAAAAGAATTTTCAATCGATATGATCCTTATGAAGTAGGATCAATGTTCACTTAAAGTGCTGAATAATACATGAGCAAACGCTTCAAAAAATCATGGAAAAGATATTCGATTAAAGCATTGATCGGAGTAATCCTATTAATCAATGGATATCTATCTCATTGGGGACCTTGGAGATGGCCCAACAACTATTACATTATTGCTGTTTCAGTTGTGATTTATCATGTTGGCAGCTATTTGTATGATTATCTTAGTGGAGTCAGTAATACTGAAGGAAACCTTGTATACTTTAGATTATTTAGGTTGGAGATTTTATGTTTGGAAATGATGCAGTTGGAGTAGGTATTTCAATGAAAGATGATAAAACAACATTCCAAATTAAATCCTTAGACAAAAATGGTAATAATACTTCTCTTGACTTCGCTTACACATAATTCTTTACTGTTGGAGGATACTTCCTTGAGCAAAAATTCCATAAATTCCTTTAATCTTACTCAGAAAAATTGACGAAAAACATAAATAAATGATTATTTAATCCATAATCTATTACTAGATAAGATTGAAATTTGGGGTTGGGGTTGGGGTTGGGGTTG
>Ga0247834_1008182_pt1 | contig 10643 bp, 14 predicted proteins | sample LaCruzMarch2015__8_FD_187118 | JGI IMG/M metagenome (GOLD analysis project Ga0247834, IMG submission 187118) | Freshwater microbial communities from meromictic Lake La Cruz, Castile-La Mancha, Spain - LaCruzMarch2015_12m | ecosystem: Environmental > Aquatic > Freshwater > Lake | place: Spain... | reverse complement strand
GTCATAGCCCTATCATCACGCTCACGACCAGCACCAGTTCCCATACCCTCATACGCAAGACGAGCGGTCTTACGAGACATACCTTTCTTCGTGCCCTTCCCGTTATAAGCACCAGTGTCGGAGTTAGTAGCACCGCCGTGCGTAATCTTCAATACACCCGCACCAGTTCCGCAACCACGACGACGACCAAGACCAATCGCATTCATCACACCAGAAGCAGCCATTCCTTCGGGACCCAGAAGAGGAGCAATAGACTTCGCAATCCCCGCCGCTGGACGGATTACACTCATAAAGCCATCGCCGAAATCAGACCAAAAACCCGCTCCGTGTAGTCCGTGTAGGTGCTTACCGAGATGAAGACCCATAGCCGTTGCCTCACTCATACCCTTCTTCTTACGACCGCCAGTTCCAGCACCGACCATTCGGGACATATCGCCGTGTCCGAGACCAGCCATAGACGCAACAGAACCAAGCATAGGATTAAACTGACCCAGCATTGAACCGAGAAACCCACCACCTTCCATCTCCTCATCACTCTCACTATCACCAGCACCAGTCCCGCCACCACGAAACTGGGAAAGACCCATTGAAGGTGTTGCTCCCATACCACGCACGGGGTTATGGCGTTCCATCTGCTCCTCCATTGCTCGCATATCTCCTCTGTGTTTTCCAGCAAGACGAGCCATTCGTTATATCAGTATCCGAGATTTTATTTGGAGCGAATGTTCCAAATAAGCGGATTTCGTGGAACTCGGGACGCAGAATAACTTTGTCTATCCGTAGTATCTGTTGTTGAAAGGGAATACTAATCTCAAATGTTCTATCAGCCATAAACGACCAGTTCGCATTACATTGCCACCCTCCGATTACTCTACGCCAACTCATTCTATAAGATAGGTAAGATAGGTAAAACGCAAACTATCCGCAGTTCATTTTTTTACCCAATACACGGGACTTTGCGAAACGCCTATCTTGTCTATCTTATTGGTGAAAAATATCTGATATGTATATAGAAGATGTCCGTTGATGCGAAATGCTATGATTGTATCTCGGGTGCTGGATTAGAACCAATACTACAAGCGGATTATACTGGTGGTCGGGGACAAGCGTCGGGGTTCATTATGAGAATGATGGCGGAGAACAAGAAGAAGCATCAAGGTCAATACAAGAACCCGAGCGACAACGATTACGGCTCTACAATGAATAAGTTTAGGGCGTTTGACTACAAGCGACTTGCGAATGCCGAACAGAATGGAGATGGCGAAGGTGAGATTGGTGCGTCTCCGTTTATCCAGCGACATTTCGGTAGTCCCGAAGCGGTCCCGTTCATACCAAAGGCACAACGAGGTTCAGAGGAGCATCGTGTTATTGCGGGTGAGACCGAAGAGCAGAAGGCGGCACGACTACAAGCAAAGGCAGAAGAACTCGCCCAACTTGCGAAGGACTTACTTGCGAAGGCATCTGCGAAAGGCAAAATCAAAGGGTTCATCAAGGGTCGTGTTGCGATTACAAAGGCAAAGGAACTCCTACAACAGAAGAAGACATACAAGAAGGCGGAAGATGAACGGAAGGCGAAAGAGATGGATACAAAGGAGTTTGAGAAGCAAGCATTAGCGTATGCGAAAGAAGTGCGGGTAGAATGGGATAAGGTTGCGAAGGCAATAAGCGATTACCTAACTTATAGACACACGGGTAGTCAGCGTTCGTATCTCCGTAGCGAGATGAAGCAGTTTTTTGAACGCAAGATGGAAGAGAAGTTTCCAGATTTCCAAAAGCGGTTTTCTAAACTCGGGTATGATGCTCGGAGCCGTATCATTCCATCAACCTCGTATGACGGACCAGCATTCCCATACGGATACAAGAAACTACCTTATGGAGAAGCCAAGCGGATATATGACGAGATATTTCCAAAGGAGGAAGAGGATTTGGACGAAGAGGGTCGTGCGATGGTGGAAGCAGAAGAGGCAGAACGGAAGCGTGGTCTCAAAGGTGTCGTGCGTCGTCTTATCCGCACCAAGAGGTCAGAGAAGGACTTGGTCTCAAAGGCAACTCTACCGAAGTTTTGGAATGCGTATATGTGTGTGGAAGACTTCGCAAAGCACCATAAGTATTCAAATATGGGAACTCTCATACAGAATAAGAAGTGGTTTGGTGAATGGACTTATTCAATGGGGAATAACCCAGTATCCAAATGGACTATTCCAGAAGACGAGATTATTGAAATACCACCAGAAAAGAAGGAAACGAAGAAGGAGAGAGATGCGTATCGGGCGGCATACAAGAAGATAGAAGATGAGTTTGCTCCTCAAATGGCGGAAGCAAAGAAGACGAAGGGTGCGTGGTTGGCGGTTCAGCAAGCACAGAACAAGGTGGTTGATGAACTACAAAAGAAAATGCGGGACGCAGACCCTCGCAATAAAGCAATAGAGAGAAGCAACGCACAATACAAAGAAGCCCAAGATGCTATTGTTAAGATTACCACAACTTACTACGAATGGGTATTCAAGAAGGCTCTTCCTATGTTTGGTTGGAAACTCATTGATTATCACCCACGAGTAGAAGATTTCCCTCTTGCCTCAACATTCAATACGATTAATAAAGGGACTGCGGGAGGACCCAAGTTTTATTATGAAAAGACTGGCGAAGTTCCCTCCACATTACTTCGGTCTATAACTGATACAAAGGACAAAGAAGCACTGAAACCTATTCCCGCTGATGCGAAACTCACATTACTCGTAGAACCCAGTGGAGATGTTGCTTGGCTCATTACGGCAAAGAATAGTAGCGGACACGAAGAAGGAGAGGTAGATTGGACTGAACTCGCACAAAGGTCTATTGGAGTAGGACCAATGTCTCACATTCATAGAGGGCAAGGCGACATATCGTTCCGTCAGTTGTTTATCAAGAATGGGGCACATTGGAGACACGCACTCTTGGATAAGACCGAAGGGTATGAATACCGCAACTATGGACCAGTATCAACATACGCTCCCGTCAAACTACCAGATGGACGGGAACACAAGTGGGAAAGCAGTCTCAATCAGAATGCCCTACAAAAGATTATAGAACCACTACTGCGAGAACTAACAAGCAGAACAGAATGGAATGGTGTTCCTCTAACGAAAACACCTCTAACTGGTGCTGGTCGCAAGAGGCGTTAGATGCTCGTGCGGAATGTAGTAGAAAAGTTGCTTGGGCTGAATACCACCCTCACGCCAACCACGCTCAAAGTCGGCACACTCAAAAGTGTTGAATAGATTATCATCATACTTCACATAGAACATTCCGTCCAGATACACATATACAAAATAGCAAGTTGCGTTTGATGTCTTACAGAAATCCACCTTGTTCTTGCCGATGAGTGCCGTAGGGTATTGATTGTGATTGATGCGTCGGGTCTTCATCTCAATAAAAATAGTCTTGGCTTCATCAACATAATCCATCGGGTCGTATGTTCCAGTCTTCTTCAAACCCACACGAAAAAAATCCTCCAATGTCGCCTTGTTCTTCTCTTCACTTTTTAGTCCAAAGTTCAAGTCTTCGGTTTTTGTGGCGACGGGCATCTCTTATATTCTTTGTCGGGAGATTTTGTTTTTGGAATAAACGCACTTTTCTTTTTTCTTACTGGGGGTCGCCAACCATCTCATCACCGCAATCACCAGCCGTAGCACCACCACACATACCCATCGCCACAATCGGACGCAAGGCATACGGGACATTCGCCAACATCGCCCGTTGCTCGGCAGTCTTGGTTCCCTCCATTTCCTTATCCATCTTGTCGCACCACTCGTCATAGGGCAACTCGGGAAGCACGGCATCTTGCGTCGGAGGCTTATCCTTGAACTCCTCCTCCTTAATCTTGGCGAACGGCATACGGGCGACATTAATCATCTTGTCCGCCACGAATACAATCTCCTTGTTCTCGTTGAGAGAGCACTCGGTCGTCAGCCAACCCTTATCTGCGAACCGCCACCGCAGAGTGTTCTCAAAGTGCCTCCAATCCTTACTGGCGAGGTGCGGGTGTCCGTATTCCTCGCACTCGGCGGGACGCACTCCGTTCCAAGCGGGAGGCATTGGGATTGCGATGTGGGTCATCACCACAATCGGCATCTCACCGCCACACTGCTCCGTGAATGCTTCCGCACGGCGAATGTAAGCATCTGCCGTCAGCACCGCACACTCCTTCACCCAGCACCGATGGGCTCCACCGAACCCATAGTCGCTTCCCGATGGTCCGAGATGCTTCACGAGGCACTCACGATGGTCGTTAATCTTACGAAGTCTGTCTGCGAAGGAAGTCATCTTGTCTTTGGTAGTTGGGGTATAGGGACTTTGCCCGTTCAGTTTTTTACCCAATATAGGCACAGCGAACCGCTGTATGATTTTTACCAAAAAAACTGATTTCCAAAACCGCCTATACCCTAACTCACAAGAACAAGATGAGTGCTCCCCAGATGAACCGCACGACACGAATGACCTCTCCCGCTCCGACTGGTGCCGCCAAGTGGCTACAAGATATGTGGGATAAGGCTCGCAACAAGCAAGTCAAGACCTATATGGAGTATGATACGAAGATGTCCGTGCTGAACTTTGCTTCCACACTGCGTCGTGCCGTTGATACACTCGCCGCCATTCCGCACGATGATAAGCCAGTCGTGTTGGAGTGTTATGGTTCGTATGACCGCACGGATAGGTGGCTGGAAGATGGCGAGACGGACAATGCTGACGCAACCACATTCCAAGAGAACTTCATTCGCCGATTGGGTGATGAGACAAGCACTTGTGCGATTACCAAGTATGCGAAGTCAAAGAACATAGATATTGCCGCTCGTGGTGTGCGTGAGACTGGGTGTATGGTATTCGGCGACCGCCGTGAGCCTATTGACCCTACAAAGGGATTTCAGTTGGATTTGAGTTCTGGCGTTCCAACGGCAATCAAGAACATTGAGACCTATTATGTAATCCTCACTCGTGCCCCGAAGTAAGATAGGCAAGATAGGCAAAAAGCAAACTATTCAAACCAAATAAAAAGAGGCTCACGCCCATTTTTTACTATTTGCCTATCTTACCTATCTTAATCAAAAAAGGTATTGTATTTTGTTTTTGTTTTTTTAATACTTTTGTCTTTTTATATATTTACTCCTCTGCCTCCGCATCGCTCTCCTCTGCTTCCTCCTCAACGACCTCTGCCTTGATTACGAGTTTCTCCAACTTCTCCACACGCTCCTCCAACTTTGCCTTGACCTCTTTGGTCTCCTTTGACTTCTTTGCCTTTGACCGCTTGGAAGCCTCATTTGCCTTTGCCTTCTTCTCAATGTCCTTCTTGACGAATACCTCATACTTGGGCTTCATCTCGTTATACATCTTCTCAATCTCCAATAGGCGTTTGTATTCAGCCATAGGGAGCACCTTGACGGACGGCGACTTGGCGACGGGTGCGGGTGCGGGTGCCTCATCAGCACTGCTCTCCGCCTCGCTCTCCTCCTTCTCCGCATCGCTCTCCTCCGCATCACTGGCGGGCGGTGTGGCTTCCTTCTCAACGATGGGTGCGGCTGCCTTCAACGGGCGATTACGCCAGTTGTTAGGACCCTTACGCATATCAACCTTCTTCTCAACGACGGGTGCGACGATTTCAGTGGTGGTATTCATTCGTGCTTGTTTGTATGACTGGTTTTACGGGGGTTCCGACATTCAGTTTTTACCGCCAGACCGCCACAGCGTTTCGCTGTTGCTATATAAGAACCCTTAACAAAAAAGTATAAGAAATCCTTATCAAAAAAATGGTTTTTCGCCTTATACTTTTTTCTTATATTTTTTACTCCGCTCCGTATCCGTGCGACCGATTACACATTCCGCACTTCCACTTCGCATCGCCTCTATCTTTACAAGTCTTCTTCCACGCCACCAAGCACGGCTTACAATAGTAATGACCGCAGTTTGTAATCTCCAAGTCTCCGTCGTCAATCATATCAATACACACGGGACACTCCCACTTCTTTTTCAATGCGACCGCCATCGCTTTCATTTCAACCTTAATGTGTTCTGGAATAGCCATATCGTCGGCAACTCGGTTGAATGTGTTGTAGTTCTGATGGTCGCCGTGTAATGCGTCATTCACTTCCTCGTAATACTTCGCCCACGCAAACTTCACACGCTTATTCGCATAATCAAGTTTCACTTGGAGTTGTTGGGCGTTCATCTTGCTCTTATGACTTACCTTTACTGGGTTTCGGCATTCAGTTTTTAGTGTTATATAGGCACAGCGAAACGCTGTGGGGTTCGTCCGTAAAAAACTGAATGCCGAAACCCAGAGAGAGAAGGTCATAAGAACAAGATGAGTGCCTCCAAGACTGATTACAAGAAGATGACGATTGTGTTTCGCCGTGAGGCTGAATACGAGTTGGAGTTTGATGAGTGGTATGCGAACAAGAAGGACGACTTCAAGACGGAGGCTGACGCATTGTGCCAGTGGGAGGCAATGTGTAGCAATGCGGACAAGCAAGAGCCAGTTGAGGACGACACTGACTTTGGCTGGGACCAAGTGGAGGAGCGTTGCGACGAACTCCAAGAGGAGTATCGCACGGACGCATACGACGCTGATATGGAGGCGGTGATTGAGTGGGCGGAGGAGGCATTCAAGGAGATTGGTGTGGCGTTCTACCGAGACCACTCGTGTTGTAATACTTGCGGACACGCAGAGGCAGAGGGTAAGAACTATGTGTTCTATCACGGGCAAGACACGGAGCGTCTCCGCAAGGGCGACCGCTCGGTTCATCTGGCGTTCAAGTTTGACGATGAGACAAAGGCAAAGGTCTTGGAGTTGATTGAGACGCAGACTTGCGACGCAATCCGCCTCCACTGGGCTGGTGAGGACCACACCAAGATATTCCTAACTTGCGACGATGATGAGATGGCGAAGCAAATCAAGGAAGATGTGGAGCGTCAAGAGCGTATGGCGAAGATTGAGGCAGAGCGGAAGGTTGCGGAGATTAAGAAGGCAGAAGAGAAGGCAGCACGGCGAGAGGCTTTGATTAAGGAACTCGCCGAACTGGATAAGATATGATGAGTAGCAGAGTTGAACTGCTCTTTCAAGGTTCAAAGCCTTGCGTCCTAACCGATAGACGAACCCATCAATATACACAAAGAAAATATCTATAAGCCCCAAAAACAAAATAAGATAGGTAAGATAGGCAAAACGCAAAGTCCTACACGAGAGCCTATTTTTTTTGGAGCCGAAAGTTTGCGTTTTGCCTATCTTGCCTATCTTATTCGTTCCTATATTTCGCAACCATTCTTGTTAGGATTGTGCGAACCAACTTTGGTGGAATAGCATACCTCTTATTCAAAGGCAGTTCTACAACACCGATTAACTTATCTCTACTACACGCATCATCGTTGCGATGTTGCTCTGCGTCTTTGAGTTTCAAATCAACATTATTGAAGAAATCAGTTGGCTTGCGTCGGACATCATTGTATAGGCAATAAAGCGTTGTATCACGATGCGGGAGTTCCTTAATCTTTTCATCAAGACGCATCATACCACGAGGATTTTCAAGAACATATAAGAGTTTTGGATTGAGTTTCTGGAAGTATTCAACAATCTCTAATGTGCGATAGAGAATAGCCGTGCCTTGCCTTGCCCGTGCGGAATGAGGTTTGGCGTTTTTTGTATTGCGTTCCTTGAATACATAGGCAAGTGTGCTAAATGTATTACACGGCGGAGAAGCCCATAGTAAATCTGGAACAAATCCCGTTTCCTTATGGAACGCCTTATAGTCCCACTCTAATATATCAGCCGTAATGTCGGGTTCATACTTCGCCAGTAAATCAACACTCATTACTTCCATACCCATTCGTTTAGCAACTTTACCCACTGAACCAGTGCCTTTAAAGAGTTCCAGTAGTTTCAGCACCATCTATATACTTATGAGAGAAAAAGAGCAAAAAACTGAATGCCCCGAAAACGGATATAATGAGTTTAAAGAATACTAACCTATTATATATAGAGATGAATACGCAAGACATTCAAGCAATCCACGCAACCCAGCCGTTCTTCGCCGTCAATGACGAGGCATACGCAAGAATGTTAAAGACGCTCCAAGATGGTTCGCCATTCGTAAAGACCTATCTGGGTCATTGTCCGCATTACGGAAAGAAGTGCGTTTGTATCTTCTACAAGAACCTATTGAAGGACGGAAAGATTGTGCGTGAGGTCAGTCCCAACGATTTCAAAGATGTATTGAGCGTGAGTATGATTAGAGCGATGATGTGAAAAACGGATAATGGTTTAAAGAATATCTACCCTATTATATATAGAGAATGCCGAGCGACGCTTACAAACGCTACTACGAGAAGAACCGAGAGGCACTGACGGCAAAGATGCGTGAGCGTGATGCTGAACGCCGTGCCGAGAAAGCAAAGCACTTGGAGGAACACCCCGAAGAGGTTGGATTGGAACGGGAGAAGATGCGTGGTAAGTATCACAACTGGACGGCGAACAAGTGTAAGCGTCAGATGGATATTTGGATTGCGGACCCCGAAGTCAAGGAAGAGGCAAAGGCTTTCTTCCGACTACTGATTGCCGACGATAGGTATAAGACAATGAAGCCAAAGGCACTGATGCTGATGGTTGAACCTCTTAATCTTACTGCGTCTGTTCTCGCATAAGAAAACTCCCGAGTAAAATAGTATGGATACGAAAACTCCACCCCCGACTGAAAACTCCATTGAAAACTCCACGAAAACTCCCAAAGAGAAAAAGCCACGCAAGAAGCGTGAGAGCAAGAAGAAGCCTCCGACATTCACCATTAGCCACGAACCCGTTGTGGTGAGTTTTAACTGATGCGGATTTTTCCACGAAATAATAATCTTGAAACGAAGTATAAGAATGCCTCGTTTCAGTATTAACGAACTCCGCCAACTCTACGATGAAGTTATGGAATGGGCGACAAAGGTGGAAGAGATGGAGCGACTTGCGAATGAGGCGACTGGCGAAACTCGTTCGGCATACGCCATCGTCCATAAAGATTATCTCTGGAAGATACAGAGGAAGATAGGGCAGTTATGGTATTATGTGTGTGGCTCTGACGATATGAACCCTTTTGAGGAACCTAACCGTCCAGCATCGGTAGAGTAATATGTGTTATTACATCGCCCTTCTCCTCTCCCGAGCCACGCAGATACTTCTTCTGCTCTTCTACGGAATGCCCCATAGCGGTCGCATCGGTTTCCATTTCCTTAATGTCGTATTTAGATGAGAGAAAGATGTGGCGTAGCATTGATGAGCCAATCTTCTTTCCGAATACCCGATTGAGGATACGAGTAATCGCATTGACCGCCGTGAGCGGACTTCCATCTGGAAACACTAAAAACTTGAACTCGGTCGTCTTGGTCTTATTGCCCTTGACGAGTGGGTGGTGTTTGAGATACAACTGAACCACACGCATTAGTTCCTCTGGAATAGCAATCTTCTGTTGTCCGTATGTCTTCTGCGTCTTGAACTTATTGAATACGAAGTGGTGGGTCGCAAGGTCAAGGTAGTTCTTGTCCTTCGGCATATCCTCCTTCCACTTCTTAACGACATACATATCCAGATAGTCTTGATTACGGCGTGGTTGTATTTCTGTGTATAGAGATAGTATAACCCAATGGAGAAGAGTGCTGAACTGCTCGGGAGTGATGTTCTTGGCGGAAACAAACTTTCCAACGGCTTCTCCGAGTTCCTTATGTTTCTCTTGGACTACTTTCCAATCAATCCAGTTGTCCTTCTCCTTCTCGGTCTTCTCGCTTGTTTCACCACCAGTCTCTTTCATATCCTTTGCTTTACCCATCATCTTCTCGTAATAGTAGGCATACACCTTCTTATAAGTTGGCTTGTCCTTGAAAAGTGATAGAACGCTTGTGATAGTTGTATAGAGTGCCTTCTGGGTATTATCGGCATACTCGGCAATCTTCTTATCAATCCCTTCCGTATCCTTAACGAATGTAAGGGTCTTGAATGGTGCCTTGCCGTTCAGCATATACAAGGACTTCACATACGCATTTGCCGTGCTCTCTGCGACTTGCTTCTTCTCCACCAGTTCCTTTGCGAGGTTCAACATAAACTCGGAGACCTTCATTGCCGACATTGCTTATATACTCTACCAACATTTTTATTTCGGAGGATTATTCCGCATTAGTTTATTAAGCATCGGGGAGTTCCGCCAGACCGACTAATCGCACACGCTTTCAAATAGTCCTTATCCACATCGTCCCAATAACCCACATTATAAACACGCTCCACCTTGTATTCCTTTTTGATTTGCTTAATGGACTTGCCGTATCCTTGCTCTGCTTCTTTCATCGTAAAGAACTCCTTGTATTGTGTCGGGGTCTCAAATACACGGACCCGCATCTTGCTATATATAATAGGTGAGACTTCTTTAAACCTATTCGGCGATTATTACCACTATATCAAGCAATATTACCGATAAGTAATCAAAATCAATACAAAACTGATTACTATATCATATTTTCAAGTAAAAAAATATATTTTTTTACCCGTATTTATATCGTGTAATCAATATATCAGTGCTATTTCTTTACTTTTGCTTATTTACTTGTAATAATCTCTCAAATAAGATAGGTAAGATAGGTAAATCTCT
>Ga0247834_1008181_pt1 | contig 10643 bp, 7 predicted proteins | sample LaCruzMarch2015__8_FD_187118 | JGI IMG/M metagenome (GOLD analysis project Ga0247834, IMG submission 187118) | Freshwater microbial communities from meromictic Lake La Cruz, Castile-La Mancha, Spain - LaCruzMarch2015_12m | ecosystem: Environmental > Aquatic > Freshwater > Lake | place: Spain... | reverse complement strand
TTGTTAATAAACCAAAATTATCAGAACAAATAGTTCTCTACAAAAGTGAACTTGCAAGAAAGTCAACTACTGGGAGCGATACGCCCAAGCTTTACTCTGACAGAGCAATTTATCAAGTAAATTTATCAAATGGCTTTTTCTCGGGCTTGGCAACATACATTATTCCATTCATTGTTGTAATTGCGATAAATTGCTTATCCCTAGCCTTACCAACTATTTGCTGGGAAGTTAAACTTGTGATGCCACCTACGACACTGTTAACATTAGTTTTCATGCAAAGCTCTTATAAGGATAAATTAATACAAGGATCTTACCCATCAGTTATAGACATAATATACATCTGTGGCTATATTTTTTGCTTGGTAACTTTATGTATTTCAATAAATTCAACCAAGGAGTATGCGTATGGTAAGCAGAAAATAACAGATAAGGAAGATGGATTAAATATTCGCAAAAATGTTCGCTCGTCTTTGAAATTTTCCCTTTTATTTTTTGCGACCATTGTGATAATTGCGTCATCACAGATAGTTTTAAATACTGAAGCTCCAACCGTTAGTTTTGATCTCAATGATTTGCCATCTTTTTCGCAGAAACAACATTCAAATGAATTAATCGTTAAGTCAAAGGAAAACCAATTACAACTTAAAACCATTAACCAGGCCTACAGTTCTTATAATGAAAACAATGCTTACGAAAAGAAGGCATTTGACTTGTTGGATAATTTTTATAAATTATCTTCATCAGGTGATATTAATTTAGCAACAAAATCCTGCGACGCCAAGATGCCTGAATGTGGTGATACTGAATTTTTTGCTAAAATTAGGAGTGCCGGTATATATAAACTTTTAACTATAAAGAATCAAAAAGACGGCTTGTTACATGTTGAGGCAATTGTTTTATTCCAATTAGCTGATGGAAGCAATAGCCTAGAAGTTAAGTCATTTATCATTAATCTAAAGAGCAATAAGATCATGAATAGTAAATTTATTAGAACCGCTTCAACAGATATAATTAAATCAAATGAAGAACTCGCCTTCATCCCTGATCCACCATCAAACATACGTATTAGTGAATCTGGTGCAGTAATATGCACTATAAAAAAAAGAGGAGAATTTATAAAAATAATTAAATCTATAGGCCAAAACGGATGGCTAGTAACAAACTATTGCGGAAGAGAAGGCTTTATTCATACATCACAAGTTTATTAAACAGTCGACAACTTTGCTAGCAGAGGGGGTGGCTTAAAACGACTTGAAGTTATTACACTCTGCCAGGAAAGTTGTCACCCCTGTTAATTCAATTATTGGTATAGGCAAACCAGATCAAACATCTACCTGGTAGTGCTAGAGGCTTTGGCTTCTCAGCCCATTCCAAGTAGCTGAAGTTGCAGCTTGGCCACCTGCCCAGGTGTATCAAAGGTGCAGCCACCCAGTTTCTTGCTTAGATCAGAGCGCGGGCGAATCCTAAGTTGCTCAAGTTCATTTAGACAAATGACAGGCATAAGGTTGTCTACTTCGCATTTTGAAAGATCGAGGGCGCGCAGATGTGTGATCTTGCTGAGTATTTGAAGATTCCGGATCTTTGGAAACTTTGTGCTGCTATCGCTGATGCGTAGGCGGCAATGGGGCAATGTCGCTAATGATTCAACCAATGCCTCAGGCAAGATTCGGCTTGCTCCACAAAGGTCGATGTGGAGCAAGGTATCGGGGAGCTCCCTTGCCGCGTCTAAGTTTGAAAACGATGTGTGAATGATGATTTCCTTAAGGCCGCTGCAATTCTCGATTCCCTGTAGCGTTCTGAGGCTTTTGCACCCATTCAGATTGAGATGGCCTGTGAAGCCTGGTGGAAGTTTACCAAGGCTTGTAATTGCACAGCTTTCCAGGATCAATTTATTCAATGAGGTAGGCCAGCTGGATGGCAAGCGGGAGAGCTCCATGCAATCCTTAATTTGAACCTCCTTTAAGGATGGCAGCTCGGAAAGTGACTCTACGCTTATAAGCCTGGGACAATTCAGAAGCGTCAATGATTCCAAAAGGGGAATATCGCTCAGTGCTCTGGTGTCTGTGAGCTCATGCATCCAGAGAAGCTCAAGCGATGTAGTTTCACTGGCTACTTCCTTCAGGCCAGACAGGGAAGATAAACTTGGCAGCTTCCAAATATGACTCTTGTCACTTTGATGCTTTGACGGAATTGGGAGGGTTTCGAGAGCATCTAACTCCTGAAGAGACTGGTGTCTTCCTACAATTACAAGATGTTTTGTATCAAAACGCCTGCCGACTCCCGTGAAACCACTTGTATTTAGCTTTTCAAGTCCCGTAGCTTTGGCGATTAGGGAAAAGTCTCTAATTGCCATTTCTGACACTTCAACCTTTCTCAGGGATACGGCAGATTCCAGCAAGGCAGAAATATCTGACAGCTGATCGTTTCCACTTAGCACCACATTACGCAAGCACTTATTGGAACTGAGTGCTTGAATATTTAGCAGACCAATCCTTGGCACTTCCAGGGAGGTTAGTAGGGGTGCTTGAAGGCCATCAAGCGAAGAGAGGATTAGCTGGCTATTGCAGCTAATCCTCAGGATCTCTAGGGATGGGAAAGCACCAAAGCAATTGGCAATTGTTGATTCCACTTGCTTACTGGAATCGACCTCATGATAATGAAGGTTTAGATGTAGTTCCTGCAGTGAGTCAAATCCTTTGATTTCTGGAAGCACAGGGCAGGTCGCCTTGAGCCGCCGAACATCAAGACGCAGCTTGGCACCTCGACTACCTGTCGGCGAGCGCGACAGTAGCCCCAGTAATCCATACAGCAAATAGGCACTAGATTCTGACTTAGCAGGCTTGAATAGGCTGCCAAGCATGACTGTTCCATTCGCTGCGTCGACTGCGACTTGCTCTAGTAGTAAATCTGCTATTGATGCATTAATGGCCGCCAAGTCTCTGAATTGATCCAGCGCAATGTGGATCGTTGCTAGGCAGTCAGATCTCAGTTGCTTCCAGATTAATGCCAGAGGCACGGGAAATCGGTCTTCACCATGGGGCGATGGAGAAGGATTAAGCGGGTCTGCATCGAAAAGTTCTTTGGTTCTTGTCAAGGGTCGCGCTCCATGAATTTCAGATGAGGCGGCAGATCTCCTCACCCCATTCCAAGTAGCTGAAGTTGCAGCTTGGCGACCTGCCCACGTGTTTCAAAGGTGCAGCCACCTAGTTTTTTGCTCAGCTCAGAGCGTGGCAGGATTTTGAGCAGCTCCAGCTCACTCAGCCCCATCACCGGCAGAAGGTCATCCAGGTCGCACTCTGAAAGATCCAGGGCTCGCAGGTGGGTGATCCGGCCGAGTACTTCCGGGTTGCTGATTCGAGCATTTGACCAGTTACTGCTGTCGCTGATGCGCAGGCTGCATTGGGGCAAGGCCGCCAGGGCGTTGATCAAGGAGACCGGCAGGGTGTAGTCGCCCGGCAGGGTGTGGTCGCCGCTGCGGAAGTCAGTGTGGATGACGGCATCAGGGAGACCGGCCAGGGCCTGCAGGCCTGTGATGGTGGGTCTGATCGTGATCTCATCCAGGCCCGTGCAGGCTTCGATTCCCTCGAGGCTCTTGAGCTTGGGGCAACTGACCAGATTGAGGGAGCCGGTCAATGCGACGGGGAGAGCACCGAGCTGCGTAATCGGACAGGAACTAACGGTGAGGCTCGTCAAGGTGCTGGGCCACACGGCCGGCAGCCGGGTGAGCTTGCTGCAGTCGTCGAAATTAACTTTTTGCAAAGCAGTCAGTTCTGCAATCACCTCCAGGCCGGAGAGCTGGTTACAGTTACTTATGGCAAGTGATTCCAGTCGATTCAGAAGACGTAAAGCTTCAACGTCTTTGAGCTTTGGCATGTGTTGGATATGCAGTGATGTGATGTGATCAGCTGCGCTCTCAATTCCCTCTAGGGACGTTAATCCTGTTAATTCAGAGAGCCTGATATGGCCGCTGCTTATTTTTGGCAGGTACTGAAGATCCGTGAGGTTCTTAAGCTCATTGATCGTTAAATTGTGTTGCTGTGTGATCGTCAACGTCTCCAGTCCCTTAAGGCTGGTGATGTTGGGACAACAGCCAAAATCAAGCTCCTCCAGCTCACCGGCCTGAGCGAGCACCGAGAGATCCTTAACGGCTGTGCTGGAGAAATCCAGCTGCTTCAGCGATGCCGCTGAGGCCTGCAGGGGAGAGATATCGCCCAGCTTCTCATTGCCCCTGATGTTCACCACCTCCAGGCCGGTGTTACCAGCGAGCGCCTGGACGTTTGTGAGACCGATCCCAGCTCCATCAAGCTCCCGCAAGCGAGGGGCGATGAGGCCATCAAGGCTTGTGATCTGGAGGTTGTAGAACCCATCCATCCTGATGATCTCGAGGGCAGGCAGGGCATCAAAACGATCGGCAATCGCAGCATCAACGGTTCCATCGGGATCGTTGTATGAGTAGTTGAGATCGATATCCAGCTTCTGCAGGGCGGTGAATCCCTTGATCTCAGGCAGTGATGGACAGACGGCTTTCAGTTTCCGCACGGCCTGGCGCAGCAGGGCTCCACGACTGTTTTCTGGGGAACGGGAAAGCAGCCCCAATAGCCCATAAAGCAAAGGGGGATTGGCTTCCTCTTTGGCACGCTGGAAGCGATTGCCCAAGATCAGGGTTCCGGTGGCCGCATCCACGCCGACCTCCTCTAGTAGCAGATCGGCCGTGGTTGAATCTCCTGCGGCTACGGCGCTGAATGCGTCGAGCCCTTCAAGAATTTGCATGACGCTTCCGGATCTGAGCTGGTTCCAGATCCCGCGCAGGGCCTTGGGAAGTGCGCCCGGAGCGCCGGTACCTACACGAATAGGACTGATCCTATCGACAGTCAGTTGGCCCTTAAATTCAGCCAGAGAAATAACTAGTTTTCTTGGCCAAAGCTTTTCTACGGTTGCCAACCTCTGGGGATCAGCAACCAGCAGATGGGCAGCTTCCGCAGAGGAGGCGATCTTTCCCCCCTGTAAGCAAAACTCTTTGATCAGGTCAGCAGGGACAACGCTGCCCTCCAGCCAAACAAGAATTGATTGAAAGCGTCGCTCGGGCCTGAGTTCGTGAATGGATCCAGGCAATTCAAGCTCGCTAAAGGTGATAACTCCTTCCTCACAGACCTGCACTTGCATCACGTCGTTGTTACCAGGCCCGTAGATATCGAGCGCGCAAGCCAGTAGGCGCAGGGCGCGCTCCGGCGTGGTAACAAGGCTCAGCAAAAGGTGCTTCATGACTCTTAGATAAGGCGTGATATTTCGCCGTAAGGAATTTCTTCACTGGGAAGACCGCCAGGCACGATCACCCAGAGCACCGGCAATTGTGGTGCCTCTGATGGGAAGCTGCCATAGCCATCGGTGAGGTAAACGCAAACAGCTTCCTGATCGCCACTCCAGGCTTCCAGAGCTGCATCGAAGAAAGGGCAGAAATCGGTACCGCCGCCGCCTTCCGGCCGAGGGATTTCGTGCATACTCCCGATTTCATAAGGCCCGTAGCATTCGGCATCGGCATACCAAAGCCTGCAATCGAGCATCGGGTATGAGGAGAGTATGCCGCTCACCTCGCCAATAAACAATGACATCTGCTCATCGTCGATCGAGCCGCTGGTGTCAATGCAGACAAACACCTGCACACTTTCACCCTCAAGGTGATCGAGATAAAGGCCGCAATGTAGAAAGCGCCGATCAAATCCACTGAAATCTGTGGGGGTACGCACTAAATAGCGCCAAAGCTGTGATCGCCAGTCGATTTGAGGATCAGCTACCTCACCAAGATGGCGCAGCATCCCTGCCGGCAGGCTGCCCTGGCCCTGACTGCTGGCCAGCACCAGTGCTTGCTGGATCGCCTGTTTCCAGTGGGCTTCTAGGGCGCTGCGATCGTTGAGGTCGTGCAACTCACTGGTGAGACCGTTGCCATCACCACCTTTCTTCCCTTCAGCCTCTCCTTCCTGCTGCTCGGTTCCTGATCCCATTGATCCAGGCTTCAGTAGATCGGCCAGGGGCAATTTGGGCTGCTTTTTCTTGGTGTTCTTCTGCAGCAGCTCGTAGATCTCCTCGACGCTGAGATGTTCAAGCTTGGTGTCACGGATCGCACCTTTAGGCAGCTCAACGCTTTGCTCCGCTGCCACCATCCCGTTCACCACAATGTCGGCGGCGATGTTAAACAGCTCCTGCTCACGTACGCCCCGGCGGCTGGGGTGCAGCAGGGCAGCGTGCAGAAGTTCATGCAGAAACACCGCATCGCGCTCGGCTGGCGGCAGATCCCCGTAGCCACTGGGATGGAAGAACAGCAGCCGGCCATCGGTGGCAGCAATCGGCACCTCCTCGGTGAAGCGCACCTCCACAAACAGCGCAAGTGCGGCAAAGAACGGTGAATGACGACGCAGCCGGATACGGGTTGCGCTGATTAGATCACTGAGCTGGTCTGCCGTGCGGGTCATGAGATCAAGCTCACTGAGTTAGCAGATGGCTGTAGTGGGTTAGGTATTTCTGAATGGCCGGGTCCTTCATAACGACCTTGGCAAGATTTGCTAACTGCTTACGGCGCTGGAACTGGTTCACTACATCAGCGGCATACAACTGCACCCATTCTTCGCTGGCCTTGGCAATCAGCCATTGAAATACCGCGAGCACTTCTGGTGGTTTCTGGGAACGTACCGTAAGACCAGTGGTAGTTGCCCACCTACTGGAAGCTTCCTTCGGAAATTCAATTGCATTGCCCTTGCCTGCAACGATTGCCGCTAGATCAGGTAAGTCGTTGTAAACGGCGAGATAAGCCTTAAATTCCGATGCTGCTCCCTCTCCTACTGCTGCATCAACCGGAAGATTGGCAAGATGTAAACGGCTTGCTAATTCCCATGTACGGGGTGAGGGCCAAGCAGGGGTTTTATGATCAAGTTTATGTAAAAGTGTGGGACGAAAACCGAGAAAAGCAATCACCTGTTCGGATACATTGCGTTCTAGGGCGTAATTTTTAAAGCTTTCATAATCAGCTTCTAGATTGAGATGTAGGAAACGATTTGCAAGTGGTGCTGGCATTTCGAAAACAGAAGCCCTATCTTCTTTGCGATTACCAGCTGCCCACAGAAACCAACCATCTGGCACCGTATAACTGCCAACACGGCGATCAAGTATCAGCTGTTGCGCAACACCTTGCATTGCTGGTGGTGCCATATTGAGCTCATCGAGAAACAAAATCCCTTTACCTTGCCTTGGCAAAAATTCCGGTGGGTACCAAGTAGATGTTCCATTCGTATCCCCTGCTTTGGGAGGAACCGGAACGGGTAGGCCGCGTAGATCCGTTGGTGCTAGCTGGCTAAGCCGTAGATCTGTGAAGTGCAATTCTGCTTCTTTGGCAATCTGGGCAACAATGCTTGATTTCCCAATTCCAGGTGGCCCCCAGATCATTGTGCTGATCAACAGCTCCGATTTCACCAACTTATTTAGGTAGCTTGCCAGCTGGGTTGGTTTTAAGCTAGACATAGAAGGGGATTAGCTGGTAGAATTAAACTCTAGCCTATGTTTTGATCTTTTTACCTAATCATTTTAGCACATGGTTATTAAACGTAAACGCAAACAACTAATCATTAAAGCCACAGGGCTTGCCAGTAAAGATGCTTCATAATTGCAACAAGCTGGGAATGCGTTGAAAGCACAAATAATGTTTTACTTATAATCACATACTGACTTATTTGATTTTCCATTTTACTACCACAGGATTTTGCTAAGAAACCAACGGCCTTTAAACTAAGATGAATGAGCCTTTCAAGAATTCAATGAGTCAAGCCTTGATCGCTTTTAATGAGCAGCTTATAAAATTAATAAAAATTGCCTTGCCCTCAACAGTTACGATATACGGAACAAGCAAGGATTTAACTTCTGAATCACAAGGATCTGGCTGGATCTATGCCCCAGATTTAGTAGTTACAAATTACCATGTAATTGAAGAGATGGCAGAACCATTAATCATTAAACCGGTAGGGCGAACGGAATTAAATGGTAAAATAATTGGTGTTGATCCCTCAAATGATATTGCCTTAATAAGGGTTGAAAATTTATTGGGAACTTGCCTGGAAATAGAAACAACCCCGGCTCAAATAGGAGAAATATCTATTGCAATTGGCACTCCACACGCATACAGGGAATCAGTAAGTTTAGGTATAATAAGTGGAACATCTCGCCAAATTAGAAAGTCTAATAATTGCACAATCGAGGAAATGATACAAACCGACGCAGCAATAAATCCTGGAAATTCAGGCGGACCATTAATCAATGTTTATGGCAGGTTAATAGGAATGAACACGATGGGCCCTGCAGAAACGGTAAACATGGCAGTTCCTGCAGAAACAATTACCCATGTAATCCCAGAATTACTAGATCATGGTTCGATATTAAGGGGAAGTATTGGGATATCAATATCAATTGAACAAATAATAAAAGATGACAGGGTTTCCTCAATAGTGTGCGTAAAGAAAAGTAAAGGCACAGAAGAAAATGAGATTCAAAAAGGCGATCATTTAATCAGCATTAATGGCTCAGAAATAAAAAGAAGAATCGATGTGATGAGAGCATTAAATCGAGAAACTATTGGCAAAGAAGTTATAGTTGAGTTATTGAGGGAAGGAATAGAAAAAAAGATTAAAATAATTCCAGGTGAGCTTAAAAAATAACTACCTATACCTCAATCTCATCTTCTTTAGCTTCGATCCATTTCTCGCCTCCAAGGAACTTTTGAAGCCTATCGTCGTAGTCTTCGCAATCTGATTGGATGGTAGTTAAAATGTATTCCAGAAAATCTGGTGTTGGTTCAGTAACTGGTAAACTATAAAATAACCTTATATTTTCGTTTTCAGGTGAATAAAATATAGTGCCGAAAGTGCAGTCTATATTTACTTTGTTTACCAGTTCGTATACTAGTTTAGTATCTTTTACATCAGTTAGTATGAAACAGTTGAACAAGTAGAGAGAGGGAGTTTCGTCTGTAATTACGCTAACAAATACAAGTGAGCTTCCACTACTGCCATACCCAATCTCGCCATCATCATCAACTCTAACTTCGTCTGGCTTGATATCACAAAGATTGGATATAGTTTGTTTTAATATATCCATTAGCTTTATATATTCGGGATTAGCCTTGGTCTCATCGGATACGGTCATCGGATCAAAAAAGAACTAATCAATATTAGCACAAAAAATTTTGGAAAAGCTTTTAATTCCTTTTAAATTCACTGATAGAAAATCTGCCTATTTCATCTGCAACACTAAGAAGTTTTGTTATTTGCGGTTGAAGCGCTTTTTCCAGCAAAAGCTCAGCAGTAACAGCTGGTTGTTTAATTGATAATTTAACGGAAGAATCAAGTAAGTCTGTCTGCCTCATTGAAATTAATAACGTATTATCTAAACTAAATTCAAGATTTAAACCTTTAAAATCTTCCGCAAGCTTCTCTAGTAATAAAACCACTGCTGGCTTAAGCAATTTTGCAATAGTGATTTCTGTTTCGCCATATACTTTATAAATATTATTAAATCGTGTAGATGTTGATTTCCATTGCACGCCTCTATAGGTTCCTTCATAGTTGTATATGTAAACTTCGATACCAAATTCAATTTGTACTAAAATAGACGTGCGATAAAAATTGTCGTAGACAGTTTCTTTTCTTTGCTTCCAATTACCCTTTTCATCCTGATAGTGTTTTGTTACTATACGCTTATCTACCCAGTGAAACTGAATCAGTTGATAATCTAGCTCGGATGTTTTTCCTTTTGATACTCCGCAATGAAGGGATGTAACTTCTCGAGAATAATTGCCACGCTGAAATTCATAATATAAACTTGCAAGTTCCTCCGCTTTAGCAGAAGAATCAAAGATTTCAGCTTGCAAGCCCATCAAATTTATTTGATAGAGCTGTTGTAATTTTTGATTTAGGCTAGTAATCCTAAAATGCCTTATAACAATTAAAGAAATTGAGAAAATAGCAGACAAGGGGGAAAGGAAAATAAATAAAACAGCAATATAGCCGAGATAAGTAAAATTAAATAGAGAAAAAATAAGTACAGAAATAGATCCCGTAAATAAATATATATATCTCAAGTTGGTAAATTCAATTATTGGTGTGTTGATTGCTATGGAGGAAAATAGTTTTGCTAAATCTTGATTTGAAAGCTTATTATTGACAGCAGCTTCCAATTTAATCAAGCCAACTGATATAGCCTCATCATTTGCTGTAGTGATGGTTTGCTTACTGGGCATTAAATTTATATTCAAAATTATATTCTGCAGAACTATCGTTAAATATTGGAACTGGGCTTAAGCGCGTAGTTAATGAATTTATAATTGAACTAGGAAATACTTCAATACCAGTGTTAAAATCTGCGACGTTACGATTAAAAATAGTTACAGCTGCAGTAATATTTTCCTCTAGCTTAATCATTTCAGCCATTAGATCGCGTAATACATCTGCAGATTGTAGGTTTGGATAAGCTTCAGCAACTGCCTTAAATCCGCTAAGTACAGACTGAGTTTTTTGTTCAATATCTGAAAGAGCTTTAGTATCAATTGAGCCAGGAGAAACAGCGGCGATGGCAGAACGCAAACTAGTAACACTAATTAATAGACT
>Ga0247834_1008180_pt1 | contig 10649 bp, 6 predicted proteins | sample LaCruzMarch2015__8_FD_187118 | JGI IMG/M metagenome (GOLD analysis project Ga0247834, IMG submission 187118) | Freshwater microbial communities from meromictic Lake La Cruz, Castile-La Mancha, Spain - LaCruzMarch2015_12m | ecosystem: Environmental > Aquatic > Freshwater > Lake | place: Spain... | reverse complement strand
CAAAACCCTTAACGATCATTCTGCCAACTTTGAGCAACTGATGCTCAATCTTGACAACGCCATTCGCTCCACATTTCAATCTTTGCAGCGCGATGTTGATACTTATCAACGCGATCTCGATGATCAAATGCAGCGTATGTATGGTCAGCGACAACAGGGTGAGCTGATGCTAACGGCATTGGTGGAGCGCATTGATGAATATTTGCGGCGATCGGGTGGGGGCTATGCTAGCACGGGGCTAAATACACCCCCAATTCCACCACCGCCTACCTCTAGTTTTGGGGCGGGGGCAAGTATTGGTATCACTAGCCCCACCTATAGACCCAATGGCAGCAGTGATTATAGCCAGTTGCAGGTTCCTAATTTTAACGGTAACGGTGGACGCTATCGCCCATATGATCGCTATGGCAGCGATAGTGACAGTACTACCGCCTTTGTGGATGACCCCACAGAAGCGATGGAACCTGTGGATGAGCCTATGCCAGCCGCCGAAAAAGCTGGACTGAGTGATTGGTGGTCTGGTTTCCTCCTTGTCTTAGGCGCATCAGTGGTACTTTCCTTTCAAAATATTTTGGTGAGGGTGATTTTCTCTAAATCTAATATCTTAGGTCTGTTTACCTTCGGTGGTCTGATTAAGCCTAGTGTATCCAATTCCTTTATTTTGCTACTGCTGAGAATGTTGTTTGCTGCACCCATTATGTGGTTTGTGGCAAAGGCGATTTTTAAAGTTGATGTGGTGCGCGATTTTCAGCAGCTTTTACTGCCTAGCCGCCGCTTACTGTTTTGGCGGGTTGCCTTTAGCGCTCTCCTGCAATTTGCCTCTTTTGCCTTTATTTATGTGGCTTTAGGTATCTTGAATCCAGGATTAGCAGTCACCTTATTCTTTATTTTCCCAACGGTGACGGTGTTGATGGCTTGGTTGCTCTTTGGCGATCGCCCTAGTAATGATCGCTGGATTGTGATCGGCGTGATCTATTTGGGGATCATGCTCACTTACAACATTTTTGGGGTGAATAAGCCCGATACATGGGGTGTAATTGCGGCAATGCTCTCAGGAACTGCCTTTGCAGGCTATATCATTACTTCCCAAGCCTGCTTCAAGCAGCTAAACCCCGTTTCCTTTACATCGATAAATTTTGCGATTATTCTGCTGCTGTGTTTGGGGACTTTGCCCTTTACACTATCGGCGATCGCCTTGAGTGGCAACTTAGTATTTATGTGTTTCTTGGTGGCACTCACCACCCTTGGCGGCTATCTGCTCACCAGTTTTGGTACAAAACTAATGGGTGCAGCACAGGCATCCATCGTCAGTGCCAGTGGACCAGTGTTTACGACCTTTTTGGCATTTATACTGCTAGGCAATCAGTTAAGCCCTATCCAAATGCTTGGAGTGTTTTTAGTGACTGGAGGCGTGGGAATGCTGAGCTTGCAAAATTTACAGAGAAAGCCTGCGAAATAAGTAAGACCTAATCACTGTAGGATTTAAACAAGTGATGGCGCATTGCGCCATCATTTATTTAATTCGAGTATAAAAAACTAATACCTATGACTATTTCGGCTGACGATATTAAGAAATTAAAAAAAGAAGTGGGAATTGCGGCGGCTCAGAGAGTCCAGTCTGGCATGGTGGTGGGCTTGGGGACTGGCTCCACGACTGCCTTTGCCATCGAAGAACTAGGACGCAGAATTGCATCGGGCGAACTAACGGATATTGTGGGGATTCCCACCTCTTTCCAAGCTTCGGTGTTAGGTAAGAAATATGGCATTCCCATCCGTAGCTTGGATGATGTCGATCGCGTGGATGTGGCGATCGATGGCGCGGATGAAGTTGATCCTGCCAAGACCTTGATCAAGGGTGGCGGCGCGGCACATACCCGCGAGAAAGTGGTTGACTCCCTTGCTTCATTATTTATTGTGGTGGTGGATGAGTCAAAATTAGTCGATCGCCTTGGTTCCACCTTTGCCGTGCCGTTGGAAGTATTACCAATGGCGATCGCCCCAGTGACCAGAGCCGTGGAGAAGCTGGGCGGCAAGCCCGATTTGCGGATGGGTGTCAAAAAGGATGGTCCCGTCATTACCGATCAGGGCAATATGGTCTTGGATGTCACCTTTGAGGCGATCGCGGATGCGGCAAGTCTAGAGCAAACCCTAAACAATATTCCTGGAGTCGTGGAAAATGGCTTGTTTGTTGGTGTTGCCGATGTGATTTTAGTTGGCGAATTTGTCGATGGTCAGCCTCAAATAAGGGAAATTGTCTAATGTCTTTAAGCGTGAAGCGTCCTTAAAGCCCCAAAAGATCGAAGTTTTTGCTCAGCAATACTTTTGATCTTTTGGGGAAGAATAACAGCAAATTTAGATTTGACTAACACCGATGACTACACTGCAACCCCAAGCAATTATTCAACAGCGTTATCAGCTAGAACAACGCTTGGGGCAGAATGCAGGTCGCGAAACTTGGCTGACAAAGGATTTAGAGCGATCGCAGGAATTAGTTGTCGTTAAGTTTTTAGCCTTTGGCGGCAATGTGCAATGGGATGATCTCAAGCTGTTTGAACGGGAAGCGCAAATTTTACAGCAACTAGACCATCCAAGGATTCCTAAGTATCGTGATTATTTTGCGATCGATGGGCAGCATCTCTGGTTTGGCTTGGTGCAAGAATATATTGCGGGTGTTTCCCTCAAAGATTGCGTTAGTAATGGTCAGAAATTTAGTGAAACTCAAGTCCAAAAAATTGCGATCGCCATTTTAGGCATTCTCAGTTATCTCCATGAACTTAACCCGCCAGTGCTACACCGCGATGTCAAACCCAGCAATTTGATTTTGTCAGGCGACATCAACAGTGATGGGCAGATTTATCTCGTCGACTTTGGCGCAGCACAGGATCGCGCTAGTATTGAGGGTAAATCTTTTACGGTGGTGGGAACCTATGGCTATGCCCCAATGGAGCAGTATGGTGGTCGGGCGGTTGCTGCTTCCGATCTTTATGCCTTGGGTGCGACCATGATCTATTTGCTCACAGGGGTAAATCCTGCGGACTTACCACAAGATGAAGATTGTCGGATTATGTTTCGCGATCGCACCAGCGCTAGTTTGCATTTAGTGAAATGGATTCAGAACCTAATTGAGCCTAACGTCAAAAAACGCTATCCCACTGCCAAAATCGCCCTCGAAAAACTCCACCAAAAAGAATTAATTGCCGCCCCTGCACCCCGCCCGACCCCTTTAAGAACCCATCTGCCGCAGCGATCGCGGCGCATCTATCCTCCCGAATACACCAAAATTCAACTTGAGGAAGAAGCAGGAAAATTAAAAATCACAATACCATCGCACCCCTTACCACTGTTCATTTTGCTATTAGTGATGGGCTTAATCACTTTAGTATTTGGTAATGTGACTGGCTATTTATGGGCGATTATGCTATTTGGTTCGGTAGGCTTACTATGGCAAGTAATTTTTACGATAGTTTCGTTGTTTCTGCTCCAAAAGTTACTTAATACCCTAACCAAAACCAGTTTAGAAATTAATGATTTAGGAATTACTTTAAGTAGATATATTTTTGGTAGATGCTATTGGAGTAAGAAATCTCAGAGTCCTGGGGAGTCATTTTATGCTGAGCCTGAATGGATCATGATGCAAAAGCATCTAAATAATAATTTTTTGGGTTGGTTAATTTGGTTAAGCAGTTATAAAAATGATGATAATTCCATTAAATCTAATGTCAAAATATTTATTGGCGAAGATCACTATCTGCTATCTACTAGAAATATGCGCCCCACAGAGGTTAACTGGCTCATCGAAGTGATTAATAATTTCCAGCGCAATATTTAAGTTATTTATGCCCAGTTAATTATCATAGGCGATCGCACGATTGCGCCCTTGGTTTTTAGCAATATACAGGGCTTGATCTGCATAGGAAATCAGAGATGCAATACTTTGTTCTTTTGTTGGTATTAAACTCGCCACGCCAATACTCAAGGTCACAAAAGCGCTTACATCTGAGCCTTGATGAGGTATCGCCAGAGCCGCAATCTCCGCTTGCATTCTCTCCGCAACCTTAAGCGCCCCTTTAGTATCAGTACCACCCAAAATCACCGCAAACTCCTCTCCGCCATATCGAGCAACCAAATCTGTGGCCCGTTGCGGAACTTGAGCGATCGCTTGGGCAACACGAATTAAACAATCATCACCACCTTGATGTCCATAGGTGTCGTTATATCGTTTAAAATAATCAATATCAGCCAGAATTAGCGTAATGTAAGTTTGATTGCGTTTATGATGTTGCAATTCCAAAGACAAATAGTCGTCAAAACGGCGGCGGTTAGCGATTTGTGTTAGTCCATCTAAGTTAGCCATTAACTCTAACTTGCGGTTTGCCTCCTGCAAAATTAGCTCAGTTTGCAAACGCTTAGCGATTTCATCTTGCAAACGCTGCTTCTGTCTCTGAATAGTTAAGTGGGTCTCCATCCGAGCAACCACTTCTTCGAGTTGAAACGGTTTGGTAATATAATCAACGCCACCAACTTGAAAGGCCTTTAGTTTATCAAAGGTGGCATCTAAAGCGCTGACAAACAAAATCGGAATATCGCAAAGGGTGGGATCAGCCTTAAATGCTTGACAAACTTCATAGCCATCCATATCGGGCATTTGGATGTCAAGGAGAATGAGTTCTGGTGGCTTAAGCTTAGCGCTTTTAAGTCCTCTACTGCCACTGATAGCACTGCGAACTGCATAACCAAGGCTAGAGAGTAAATTAGTTAACAGTTGTAAGTTTTCTGGCAAGTCGTCTATCAATAGAATGTTGCCTTTAGTTTCTAATAGAGAGTTAGTATTCACAAAAGATTTGGTTCAATATTAATTACATATGGACATTTTTTAAACAAAGAAATGGCTTAGCTATTTCTTTGTTTAAAAGAAGTTAAAGAAAACCTGCCTACTGGGTATAGAAATTATGCTCATTTACCTATCAGTTCTAGCATTTCGTCAAATTGAAACCGATGAGCAAAGCTTTCTAAGGCTTTGACAATAGCAGACTCTTGATCTGGGATTTCTTTGATCAAGGCAGTTACGCGATTACTATCACCTTCTAGGGCGACCTTATAGATCTGCGATCGCCATTCATCTGACATCCCCGACAAATCTAAGGACGCTCCTGTCTTAAACGAAGTATTTGAATGGTCACTAGTAGAACCAGAGTAGATATATTTCACTCCCAAATGTTTAGCTAGAGCCGCAAAAACTGCATCTTCTTTAAATGGTTTACGCATAAAATCATCACAACCAGCTGATAGAATAATTGCTCGCTCTTGCTCTAACACACTAGCCGTGAGTGCAATAATTGCAGTCGCACTCCCTTGGGTGGTCGATTTGATATATTTAGTTGCCTCATAGCCATCCATCACAGGCATTCGCATATCCATCCAAATTAAATGGGGTTGCCATGCTTCCCACATGACGATCGCTTCTTGTCCGTTGCTTGCTTCTCTCACCTCAAAACCTAATGGAGCAAGAAGTCTTACCAACAACTTACGGTTAGTTGCTTTATCATCGACAACCAAAATCCTGTAGTTTGGTTGATTGGCGGCTAGGGCAGTAACTTGGTATTTGTTGAAGGGCTCCTCAATTATTTCTTTGCCTAGCTGGGTCTGAATAGAGAATTTAAAAGTAGTTCCTTTGCCGACTTCACTATTAACGGTAATATCACCTCCCATTAATCTAACAAACTGACGACTAATTACTAATCCTAAGCCAGTACCTTCTTGAGCTTCTCGACCAGATTCAGTCTGGCTAAAGGCTTCAAATAACCTATCTAGCTCATTAGGAGGAATGCCCACGCCTGTATCACTCACTTGAAAACTTAAAGTGTGGCTTTGAGAGTCTCCATTTTGCGCTTGATTTTCAAGGACGTTGATACTCAAAACGATTTCCCCCTGATGTGTAAATTTAATGGCATTGCCTAGTAAATTTAATAAAACTTGGCGGAGTTTTACTCCATCAATGTGAATATAACGGGGTAGGTTATCTCCTCGGTCTAAAATCAATTCCAAGCCAGCACTGATGGCTCTGAGATGGAGCATATCTTCCAAATCATCCAACAGTTGATATAAATCAATATCTTTGGAATTAAGAGTGGCTTTTCCTGCCTCGATTTTAGAAAAGTCAAGCACGTTATTAATTAAAGTCAATAAATAATCGCCACTACGCTGAATGATATTCATATTTTCGTATTGTTCGGGCGAGAGATTTTTTGTGCGTAGCATTACCTGAGAAAAACCAATAATGGCATTGAGGGGAGAGCGCAATTCATGACTCATATTGGCTATAAAGGCACTTTTAGCCCTGTTGGCATCCTCTGCCCTGTCCTTGGCAATTGCTAGTTCATTGGTACGTTCCTGCACCCGATTTTCTAAGGTTTCAAAGGAAGTTTTTAACTGACTTGCCATCTGATTAAATGAACTTGCTAGTGCCTCTAGCTGCACACATCCATCTACTTCTACAAACTGATTCATCTCGCCATTGGCGATCGCCTTAGCAGATTTATTGAGATCGTTAACAAACCGCAAGAGGAGTTGAACAATAAAAAGACTATTGCCAAGGGCTAGAGTCAATGTAACAATCAACACCCAAGTGGTATCACGATTAAAGTTATCCCTAACCTGCCCCATAAAGTCAGATTCAGGAATAACCACAATAGTTAGCCAGTTCTGACTGTTTGGGGCTTTGATCGGTGAAACTGCCAGAAAATATTTCCCTCCATTTAACTGAAAATCCAAGTTTGTCGGTTCGTTAATCTTAGCTAAATTGCCTAGTTGGGATTGCAGCGTATGGATACTGTGCGCTAAGACAGGATTATCAAGTTGACTTCCACTAACATTTTTATTAATATTAGCATTAGATAATGGAGACTCCAGAGAAGTGGCGACCATATCTCCTGAAGTTGTCACCACAAACACCTGAGTTGATTTGCTTACCTTTAAGGTTTGGAGAAATTGCCGAATTAGCTCAACCCTCTGCTTCTCTGCACCAGACATTTCTACATAACTTTGAACACGCTCTTGAACCCTAGAATTGATTTCTTGTTGCAATTGAATTGAAATATCTGTTACTGCCTTCTGCGTATTCCGAAAAGACAGGTGACTTATTCCAACCACTGCACTAATAATAATCACCGCAAAGGGAGCGGTCAAATACAACTTCATCGATGCAAAGGGAGGTTTAGGCTTTTTGGACAGGTGTTTTTGATCCATGTTTTTGACTTATCAGGAAAAAACCTCAAAATTTGTCAGAATTTATAACTACGGGTGACACAACATCTAAAATTTTAAATATAAGCAGCGACAGTGACAGTTATAATGAATAAATTCTAACAAATATTATGACTTACGCAAGAGACCTTGAAACCTTGATTCTAGGGTAGGGGCAATTCATGAATTGCCTTTGCTTTTGGTTGTTTTGCGTAATTCCTAAGAGTAAAAAAATACCTATCACTATGTGGGCGACATTGACAAAGGAAACAGTGCATTTACCTAACTTGGGTTCTTCAAGTCTTGGTTAGAGTTTTTTCTGTTTATAGTCTTCCTGTTCTCTGCTTGGTTTTATAGCAAATATTCGTATTCTCAAGCCATGCAGAGTAAATGCAAATATTGCCAGCAATAAAAGTATTGTGTGATACAACTGATGCAAGCCAACTATATCAGGATTGATAAGCCCTAGCGCCAACTAATTAACACGAAAAAGTCGAGTAAAGGCTTAAGAATTTCGCCTTAGTTGAATGATCTAACATTATCAATTAACTATGCGTTAGTCCTCGTCAAAGCTTTACATACTCACCATTAATAGCTGCACCATCCTAGGGCTGATTTTTATATAATTTTCTGCAAAAGAACTCAAGAAATTGGAGGCATCAAAGTTTAATGAGCAGTCAAATGAATCGCCGCAAATTTATCGTTTATGGCTCTGCTGCCCTAGGCGTTAGCAGTCTGATCAAAGCCTGCGCCCCTGCTACGACTACCCCTACCGCCACCACCGCAGCGACAACTGCTGCTGCCACTACCGCCGCTTCGCCTACTGCCGCCGCTACTACTGCTGCCGCCACTGGTGGCACGATCAAGGTTGGAGTCTTGCACTCCCTCAGTGGCACGATGGCAATCAGCGAAAAGAGCCTAGTGGATGCAACCCTGTTGGCGATCGAAGAGATTAACGCTGCTGGTGGCGTTTTGGGCAAGAAGATTGAGCCAATCGTGGAAGATGGCAACTCTGACTGGCCCACCTTTGCCGAAAAAGCGAAGAAATTGATCGAGCAGGATAAGGTCGTTGTTGTATTTGGCTGTTGGACATCGGCAAGCCGTAAAGCTGTTTTACCAGTATTTGAATCTAAAGATCACTTGCTGTTTTACCCCGTACAGTACGAAGGACAAGAATGCTCCAAAAACATTTTCTACACGGGTGCGGCTCCTAATCAACAGATCGAACCTTCCGTTGATTGGCTGCTCAAGAACAAAGGCAAGGAATTCTTCCTTGTTGGTTCTGACTATGTGTTCCCCCGTACTGCCAACACCATCATCAAGGCGCAATTGGAAGCTTCTGGTGGCAAGGTTGTCGGTGAAGACTATCTACCCTTGGGCAATTCCGAAGTTACCCCAATCATTTCCAAGATCAAGCAAGCTCTTCCCAATGGCGGCGTAATTTATAACTCCCTCAATGGTGATAGCAACGTAGCTTTCTTCAAACAGATGCAAGGCGCAGGATTGACTGCTGACAAGTATCCTTCCATGTCAGTTAGTATCGCGGAAGAAGAAGTCAAGGCGATCGGTCCTGAATTCTTGAAGGGACATTATGCCGCATGGAACTACTTCATGACCGTTGACAATCCTGCTAATAAGAAGTTTGTCGAAGCTTTCAAGAAGAAGTATGGAGCCGATCGCGTCACCAATGATCCCATGGAAGCAGGTTACATCGCTGTCAATATCTGGGCGCAAGCTGTCAAAAAGGCAGGCAAAGCCGATGATCTTGAAGCCGTGAGAATGGCGGCTCTTGGACAAGAGTTTGATGCGCCTGAAGGTAAGGTGAAGATGGAAAATAGCCATCACTTGTCTAAGTATGTGCGGATTGGTGAAGTGACTGCGGATGGTCAATTTAAGATCGTCTTTGAAACCCCTTCAACCGTTGAGCCATTGCCTTGGAACCAGTTTGTTGCGGAAACCAAAGGCTATTACTGTGACTATTCCGATAAGTCTAAGGGCGGTAAGTTTAAGAAAGCTTAATTTTGCATAATGAAAGGGGTTAAAGGGGCATTGCTCTTTTAACCCCTTTCATTGCATTAAATCAATGTTTTGGATTGAAGTTCTGCATAGTAAAACTTCTATCCGAAATCTTAAGTTTTGATGTCTCTTCCCTTTTACCAAAACAGATTCATGATAGATAATCTCATACAGGGCGTGTTTAACGGTGTCAGTACAGGTGCTGTATTGCTATTGGCTGCCCTAGGGCTGGCGATCGTGTTTGGTCTGATGGGCGTGATTAATATGGCTCATGGCGAATTGATGATGTTTGGGGCTTACACAACTTTTGTGGTGCAGAACGCCTTTAAGTCGTTGGGTGAACCTTGGTCAGATTTTTATATATTTGCTGCACTCATTGCGGCATTTGTATTCACGGCGGCGATCGGTTTTCTCTTAGAGAAGGGTGTGATTCGGTTTCTCTATGGTAGACCCCTCGAAACCCTATTGGCGACTTGGGGCGTAAGTCTGATCATGCAGCAATTTGTTCGCAGCGTGAACTGGGTGATTTTGGCAGGACTATTAGTTTTTAGCATTCTTTATTTTGGCGGTGTTTGGGTTTTGCAAAGGCGACCCAATTGGGATGCAATTAAAAATTGGGCGATCGCTGTTTTATTGCCCCTCACCCTTGCGATCGCAGGCAGTATCGGCGTATTCATGGCACAAACCTACAAAATTGCGGTGACTAAACCTTGGTTTGGGGCGCAAAATGTGGATGTGACTGCTCCTAAATGGTTGCGCGGTGGTCTGGCGATCGGGACTTTGCAATTTCCCTATGTGCGTTTGTTTATTATTGTCTTAACGATCGCCTGTGTGATTGGCATTTACCTGTTTTTAGAAAAATCTCCTTGGGGTTTGCGAATCCGCGCTGTTATGCAAAACCGTCAAATGAGTGCTTGCTTGGGCATACCCACTAAAACCGTAGATGCGCTGACTTTTTCCATTGGTTCGGGACTAGCGGGCATTGCAGGTTGTGCGGTGAGCTTTTTGGGTTCCGTTGGCCCTAATACTGGACAAAATTACATTGTCGATACCTTTATGGTGGTGGTGGTGGGCGGCGTTGGCAAATTGATTGGCAGTATTGCGGCGGCATTGGCGATCGGGACAACTAGTTATTTAGTTGGCTCAGGCACTTTTACCAATATATTTGCTGGGATCAAGCCCCTTACTGACTTTTTCACATTTTTTGCAACTACGAGCATGGCAAAAGTACTGCTATTTGTCTTAATCGTGGCATTCTTGCAATACAAGCCTGCGGGGATGTTCCCGCAAAAAGGGCGCTCTGTTGAGCTATAGCTTTTGCCAGTGTCAGTCTAGAAATACCTTTAGAAATACCTTTAGAGATACAGAGATATAGAAAAGCATGATCGAAG
>Ga0247834_1008178_pt1 | contig 10650 bp, 10 predicted proteins | sample LaCruzMarch2015__8_FD_187118 | JGI IMG/M metagenome (GOLD analysis project Ga0247834, IMG submission 187118) | Freshwater microbial communities from meromictic Lake La Cruz, Castile-La Mancha, Spain - LaCruzMarch2015_12m | ecosystem: Environmental > Aquatic > Freshwater > Lake | place: Spain... | reverse complement strand
GAGGGAGAATACATTGCGCCACATACGCAAATAAACCGGCACCCGGAGTTATTCAACTGGCTGGAATGGGAAAGGAAAACATACGGGCTGCCATTTGCCGTTGGCGGCCCGGTGGCGGGGCAAAGCATCAAAAAATCGGCACCGCCGGTGTCCAAACTCTTTGCCCCTGGATCGGTATTTGAACCAGCGGTGGAAAGTGAACGAAGCATGGCCATAACGGTAGACGCCAACGCATCCTTTACAGACCGGCAGGTAAGCAACTTGAGCGATACGATTGCAGTGCAGGTATCAAACTTGACAGCCGTTGAGGTTCGGCGGGCATTGGCAGAAGGGTTACAGGATGCAGACAGGAGATTGGAAAGGTTAGAGGCCGCAAACAACAAACGATCCATCTAAAGAAAAAGACACATGGCTATATCCATTATAAGCAGCCCGCCGACACAGTACCCGGTGGCCGTATCGGAGGCCCTTGAGTGGGGACTACAACCCGACGGCGGCGACGGCATTGTGGTGAACGGACAAAACGCGGTTGTTACCGTCACGTTTCCGACCACATGCACCGTACCCGCAAACGGTACGGCCTTCAAGATATGGGGGTATAACTTTACGATTCAGGACGCACAGCCCTACACGGCCAACGCTTTCCGGGTGGTTACATCCGGCTTTCTGACACGTACCAACTTTGCGCTGATGATGCAAAGCAATGTGTTTTTTAAACGCGCATGTATCGTTACCCTTGCGCCGTCGGGCAACACAGTGTACATCACATGGAAGACGTGCGAGGCACAGGTAAATTTTGGCGGTGGGCAAATGGTGTTCACGGGGCTAACGGCAACGGGCGCAACTGCAACGGCGGTAAATGGAAACGCACCTGAATACAAAGACGGGTACAAAATTGTAACGGCGCTGGAAATATACGACCCCGGTTATGGGGACTGGCTACCCGTCACACAGCAGGACGCACTAAACCCGCAAATGGGGTGTGCATCCATCCGGTCTTTGCTGATTGATTATATGGAAATGGCAAAGCGGCTTGTGTATACGCCGGTGCCGGATTTGGTAGATGCCTTTTTCTTTCCGCCGTCGGACGCCGACATGATACGCCGCTTTCGGCTGTCTTACGGGTGGATATACCGCGAAGAAGATTGCCAGGTTCAATCCGGTACTTTTTTGACCTCACCGGAGGTTCAAGTATCAAACACCGCTTTCGAGGTGACGGACGTGTACAGGATGCGCAACTATTGGGCCGGACATCCGGATGGACTTGTGACGGCGGACGAAGTGCGCTTTTTAACAAATCAGCCGCAAAAGTTTAAGGTTGACCGTACGTCTAATTGTTGGCTTTGGTTCTTTGGGGGCGAATCCGATACGCTCTATCCATCGGGTGCAAAGTTTATCATGAGCTTTTTTGTGTTGAAATATAACGGCGACTTTGATACGTTTGAGCTTATCCAAGACATTGACGATAGCCGCAACCAAGTGTTTATGTTCAACGTGTCACCATTGCAAATTGAACTGAATACCGCTTTTGACCTTGAGGACGTAAAACTATACACCGTTCAAATATTCATTGCCAACGCGGGCGGCACACCCATTGCGGGCTTTTCAGAGCAAAGGACATACGCACTGTATGAGGACTGCGATAGTGACCGCACGGACTTGTACTTTGTCACCCCGCCGGGCGGCATTGGCACCATACCCGTTTCCATTACGTCCATAAATGCAAACCAGACGGCAAATGAAATTGAACTGACGTTATCGCGCAACGTCAATTTGCAAGACCAAGCCAAATACGGCGGGCGGCTGTACACCAACCCGCGAGGGTTTGATGAGGTAAGCGTCCGGGCCATAATGACCGGGGCGGGGGAAGATGAGTACGGGTTTTTCCGATCAATGAAGTACAGCCCCGAAAGGTGGCTAAAAAGAAAAAACGACGATGGGACGTACAGCGCCGTACGCTTCAATGTCAATCAAGGATCCATTCAAATATTCCAGCAGGCGGAGTTCATAGAGCTTAACTGTACGGGCTTTCTGCTTGATGTACCGGTTCAGGTCGGCAAAAACTTGTTAATTGAATGAGTTGCACGAGGATAGAAATAAAACTTTGTGAGGAGGCCGCCAACGCGTTAGGCGCTGAATGGGGAGTGCTTGACCTTGCCCCTGAATTTTCTTTGCGCCTGACAAAGGAAGTGGAGACGGTAGACGACTTGGGGAAACTCAATTTGGAATCTTCGCTTGCATTTTCCGCGCCAAGAGGCACCACAAACGATTATTGTTTGATGCCCTTCTTGTCACCTTCGCGCCTTGACTTAAATTATGATGGGCTGGAATGCCGCGTATGGACGGGAAACTATCAACACCCCTACGACCGGATTTACTACGTGTCTAAACAGGGGGCATGGGAATTGTCTTTCCAAAGAAATTCTCAACACTGGGCCGACCTTGCGGCGCTCAAAAGGTTAAACGATATTGATAGCGGTTCTTTCAATTTCACGAAGGCGAACGTCGAGGCGCTTTGGCCTACGCCGGAATACACCGTAGGGGGTGACATGTGCCGCTTTCCGTTTGTAGACTACGGAGGGTGGATTGACAAATCGGAACCCATACAGTTTACCGACCCGCCGGTCAAACAAATTACCCTTGAAGATTTACGGCCATTGTATTCGGAGGTCGGCCTACTCATTCAGGGCTTTTGTGAAATTGGGTGGACTTTGCAGGGTACGATTTTGGAAAATGATTTTGTCCGTCGGTGGTACGCCTACATACTCAAACCACAGTACTACAACGAAAGCCGGGGCGGTGATCTGAAAATGACCATTGGCTTTCAAAACGGAAACCCTATAAACCCTGGGTTCCCGTTTAATTATTATTTGAAGTTCAATGAAATCATATACGACCCTGGCGGCATTGTGCTAATCGGCGCACCGCCGGGCATCTATTGCGGCGGCGTAAAAAACACGACGCACGTTAAGTGTACGTACCGCTTTACACTCACAGGGCAGATGTACGTTACGGCTGCCGTTCCAAACTTTGAGTATAAATATGAGTGGAAAATAGCGGAGGCCCTGGACGACGCAAACCAGACGCCAACAGGGCAGTTTTTGACCGATAATGAAATTTTGGTGCAAAAGAAATTTACCACAAGTGGCCCAAAAAGCCACGCCTTTAACGCATACATTGACGTCGATCTGGAGCCGGGCCAAATTGGCCGTGTATTTGTTGACGGCAGCGCAACGGGGTTAGTAAATTACAGGCTTACCGTAGAGTTCAAAAACAACAGCCTCGTTCGTGGCGATGTGGTGGAACTCAAAAAGTTGATTGCCCCACAGTATTTTCTACTTGACCTGCTAAAGGGATTGCTGCACAAAGTGAACGGGGTGATGCGCACCGATTGGGAAAATAAAATCGTAACCATTTACCCACTTGAAACATCGGACGTACAGGGCGTAACAGTTGACGGCTTTGTAATTGATAGTGAGTTTATTGACATATCACAGCGCATCGTGGTAGACTCTGAAAAGGTTTACCCGATCAAAAACAGCGTGCCGATTTACACCGTGTACGAATTTGCGGACACGACAGACGCGTACATTGAAAGCCTTGAATATGTGGAGCCGCCTTTTTTAAAGAAAATAACCAACGGAGGCAGCGAGCTAAAAGACGATGAACAGCGGCTGCAAAATCCTTTCTTTGAGCCGACGCTAAACGGGCGAAGTGAAACCCTAAGCCGGGTTTTCAACGCGGGCAACACGGCATTTTTGCCGCGCATGTACGATAATTTAGACGGCGAACGATCTTTTGAAATTGGCCCTCGAACGATTTACCTGTCAGAGCCAAATTTCCAAAACGAGGGGGACGAGTTTTTCAATGTGGACGAGCTTCCAAACCTGCCTTGGTACAATTTGGCGCTGTTCATCTTCCCACAGGCGTACCAAACAAAGCCTGTAAAAATGGGGAACACGGAGGACTACCCGACCGGGAATATCGTATACGGATCACAAAGAAACGACCTGTTTACCACTTTCTACCTGGGTAAATCGCTCCAAAACAAGTTAGGTACTGGGGTTGATCTTTTGGTAATGATGAACGCGGCGGATTGGGACACCTGGGATTTTCGCCGGGGCTTTCTCTTTCGGCTTGACGGTATTCCAGTTGTGGGCTACGGGCAAAAGATACGCGACTTTGCCACATGCGCCGATATACCGACGCCTATGACATTGACCATACCGCCGTCCTTGTCGGCGTGTTGTGATGGGCCGTGCGGTTGCGTGTTCAAGCAGTGCGACTACTACCAGGACTTTTCGCCTAACATGTACAGGGATACGCTTGACGCGCTCTATATCAATTCGTTTGTGGTGAACGGCGTGGAGCAGTTGGGCGCAAATGTGGGCTTTGGCGTACTAAACTTAATCATCTTTGAGGGGGTGCCGTACGTCACAAACCTTGTGGACGCGCTTAATGGCATTGGTGTGGCTTACTTTTTGTTCTCGTATTCGTCATATGAGTTTTCAAGCAGAAAGATTGGGCGAGCCTTTAAAATTAAACACCCGGCCTGTTATTCGTTCCGAATTGAAATTTCAAATAGTGACGGCCTGCAATATTGGTACACGGAAAGCGAGATGAAAAACAATGTTTTCGGATCAGGCGTAGGCTTTGGGTATGGTGAGGCGTTTGCCGAACCCGTGAACTGCGAACAATACACGGAATACTAAATGCGAAATATGACACAAAAACTATTGCGCAAATGGATGTACGGCCGCTATAAAGCGGTTTACCCGCATTCCTTATGTGGTTTTGTAGATACAGAGGCATTTTTTCGATTTACAAACGAGGCCGTAGATCAATACGAAAAAAGAAAATTTGAAAGGCCACTTAAGCGCCTTGACGAACAAATCGCGCCATACAAAGCCCTTTCGCTATCCGACCTGCCGGACGTTGCGGTGCACGCGTGTGTTCGTGCCGTAACCCTCAACCCATCGGCAAAAATTTGGCTTTGTGGTTCGTTTGTAAAAGGGTATGCACTTTGGGATGGTATGCCCCAAAACAGGCGATTTGCCGCAATGGCGTACCGAAAGCATTTAGGAATGCCGCTCAACGTTTCGGACTTTGACTTTGCAAGCTCGTCCGGATTGACCCTTACGCCGTTTGTGATTGACGGCTACCAATACAAAACCGAACAACTGCGATGCCCTATTGGCACGACGGAACAAATATTGATTGACATGTACGACTGGGACTTCTCCAAACTACCAAAGAGCGAACATGCCGAAGTGTTGCGCCTTTACAACGAACGTGCATTTGCAAAGCTGGTGCTGATGCACGACAAATACAAACTAAGCATGAACGCGTACTGCTGCAAAACTGAAGGTTTTATGGCGTGGTGGGCATACGCGATAAACAACGGGATCATATCATGAGCAAAGCAAAAAGCTGGTTAAGCGCCGCCTTTGACACGTTTTGTCAAAGCAAAAACATAACCCCGCAGTCGGTGCCACAGCCAAGCATCAAAATACCCAAAGACGTATATGATATGGTACTTGAGGAAGGTGGGTTTGAGAAGATAGGAAAGTCTACCTATTTCCAAACCGACGAATCCGGCGTATACGTCAAGCTCCAAAAAGGCGAATGGCAAAAGCCGAAAATTGAAATAAATATCTAAGATGAATACAACAGAAAAAACCCTCACATGGGAGGCGGCATTCCGAAACGGCGTGCATGCTACTTGCTATGACTCACTAAGCACCGAACAAAAGGCGATGTTTATGCGCCCGACAAAGCGCACACAGGACATGTGTATGCGCCTTCTCCATTCCTTTGGCATGTGCCAAGGGATTGATTTTATGGCCGTAGAAGCGCCCCTACGTGTAAAAGTGTGCGAAATTGGATTGAAGCAGATTATAAAAGTGCTTGTTTACAAAGATTGCGTTAAGGGGTTGAGCCTTAGCCAATTGGGTATAAAGTATGGAATAAGCAAATCAAAGGCCAGGTATATTGTTGATACAATGACGGCAAACAAGTGTGCTGAAACGGAGGCACTATTGAAAAAAAGGTAGTTTTTGAGTATCATTTTTGCACCGCAATGAGCGGAATGCAAGAAAATAGATACATAGCAGGACTACTTAGCAAGGAGCTGGGCATTGATGAGAACATCGGCATGGGGTACTACATGGAGTTCCTTTCGTCAATGGAAATGCTAAAGGCCGGGGTTCCATACAAAGAACTTGGTTACGCCCGGCGGCGGGCCAGCGGCGCACCATCCCTGTACGAAATTTCGGCAGAGGGTGAGGTAACTAACCGGCGCACGGGAAACGTGTTTTCCGAAACTCCAGACGGCATTCTGCACATGCGGCTTGACGGGGTAATGTTGAGCAGCAGCGGCCCTTATACATACGGGGCCGACTACCAAGCCGAAAAGCTCCGCATGGCCTACCAAAACGACCGGATTAAAGCCATTGTACTGGAAGTAAATAGCGGCGGCGGTGAAGCATTGGCCGGGGCTATGCTTAGTGAGGCGGTTGCCGGGAAAAACAAGCCTGTTGTTGCTTGGGTGCAAATTGCAGCAAGCGCGGCATACCTGGCCATTAGCGCAGCCGATGAAATTGTACTTGCTACACCTTACGCGCAGGTAGGCAGTATTGGGGCGTATGTCTCAATTGACCGTGCAGCGCTTGCCTATTACGCAGAAAACGTACTAAGCATTTACGCCACACAGTCAAGCGATAAAAACAAAGATTTTCGAGCGGCATTGCAGGGCGACTTTTCCGGCATTCAATCTCGCGTGGATGAGCTTGCCGCAACATTCCAAAAAGACGTGGCAAAAAAACGCCGATTGAATATGTCCGACGAACTCACCGAGTCCACCCTTGCGGGTGGCATGTTCGGCGGTACGGATGCGCTTAAACGCGGCCTTGCTGATTCGCGGGGTGATCTTAATTACACACTAAAACGGGCGTGGCAGTTGTCGCGCCGAAACAAAAAAGCCTAAGGTACCATGAACGAATTTGTAAAAAACATCCTGCTCAATTTGTCCACCATTTTTGGTAAGGCAGACGCAACAGACGCCGAACTGGACGCGGCGTTGCAGGCGCGCAAAGATGAGTTGAGCGCAAAGACGGACGCTGAAAAGTTGGCAGAAATCGAAACGCTTAAAGCTGACCTCAAAACGGCACAGGACGAAAAAGCAAACGCCGAAAGCGCTTTGGCTCTTGCACTTTCTGAAAAGGAAACGGCGGAAAACAAAACCAACTTTCTGGAATCGGAAGTTGAAAGGCTGGAAACGGAGATTACCGAAAGCGCGCAGGCAAATAAAACGGTTGAAGGTTTGCTTGCTGATGCCAAAACGCAAATTGAAACACTAAGCGCCGACCTGGCCGCAACGCGTGTGGAGTTGGTGAGTGGCAAAACGCCACAGGAAAAAACAAAGGCGTCTGGCTTTGAAGGCGGAAAGGAAAAAAAGAAGGGCGGGCCGGTAGTGATCAAGTCGCCCGAACTCAAAAGCATGCTGCACTAATCAGCAGCAAATACCATTTAATCCGGCTTTCAATCTCAAAAGGCAAAACGTAAAATTCAAAACAAAACGAAAAAACCATGCCACAGGAATTAACCGGCAGCCTCTTTCCCGTAGACACGGGTGACATTGGGGTAATTATCAATGAAAGCGACAGCGGGCGCAGTCGGTATGTGGACATTACCACAGAATCGACCTTGCGCATGTTTGAGCGCTTTGCGATTCGTGAACGATCCATTGCAGCCAACATGCTGGGCATTTACGCCAGCATCCCCGTAGGCCGCAACCGCAAGGCCCGCTTTGCAAGTATCTCCACGCCAACGCACCTTTTTTCGAGCCGCAAATCGGGTTGTACCTGGTCACCAAAGGGCGGCATGCGTCTCAACGTGCAGGAAATCAACCTTGAAGCTATTGAGGCCGACATGGAAGAATGCCCCGACGCATTCTACGGAACTTGCCTGGAACAGATTTTTGGCACCGGCAATGACGTGCGCGACTTTTTGGCCACAGAGCAGGGCCGGGGACTGTTTGCCCAAATGATGCGCCGCATCTTTATTGGTTTGGGAAACAGCTATTCCGAACTCGTGCATTTTGCACAACACCCGCTCATTTCAACCATCAACACCGCAGGCACCTACGCTGTACCGGCAGAGCAGTGGGATGATTATTTCGACCAGCAAACCAGCGGCGAACTGGGCGGCATCGTAACCCTTTTGGACGCCTTGGGCGATGAAGGTTACGCGGGCCACACCGATACCATTCCGCTTTCCGACATTGACGGCGACGATTACGTGGGCGACATTTTCCAGTTGCTCAACAAACTGCGTGAACTGGCCAAAGGTGAGTTTCGCTCATGGGTAACGAACGGCTACTACCAAACGTACCCGGTTATCCTGTTGAGCGCCCCGCTGTACCGCGCATACGAGGACTACCTAATCCTGACGCACCCGAACACCGAAAGCGCTTGGCGTTTCACGTTCACGCGTGAGGACGGCGCCATGCTTGTCATGCCAAACGTCCTGAAATTCAAAAGCCTTCCTGTTTACCAGTGGGATGAGGTCAACACGTTCGACGCCATTACAGGTTGCAAGTCTTTCCGCGCCTGCATGACTGCGCCAGGTAACTTTGGCATTGCGCACGACGTGGAAAACGTTGGTCAGATGGACGGCATGGGCCTGCAAATGGTTCAAAAGCTCGATCCGGAGTACAAAGGCAAGGTATTTATGTCCACAACCCAACGTTGGGGCGCGGGCATTGGCGACGCTGCATTTTCGACGCAAATCAAGCGCATCATTCAACCGAGCTAATACACAACCAAACATTCACCAATAAAAAGAAAAAATCATGGCATGTGAAATAGTTGACCTAACCGGTAACAGCATCACGGGGTGCGATACGACCGGCGGTCTTTTGGCCTCTTACGTGTGCGAACTTGCGGACATTACGGCCATCACCGTAACGGCAGACGTTATCACCGGCTTCACAATGGCGACTACCGGCAAATGGAAACGTTGGGATTACGACGGCGACAACACGGCGCGGTACGACCAAACGACGAACCGGGCGGGCAAAAAGCGCACATACGCACAGACATTCTTTGGAAAGTTCGGTGGCTTTGACGCGCCCAAAATCCTGGCATTCCAAAACGCTACCTGTACGTGTGACCTGGTGGCCGTGCATATCCTAAACAACGGGGTACGTCTGGTGCAGGGCATTGAGGTAAGCGCGTCGGCAACCGGAGGCTTTACCCGTAGCTCCATCCTTCAAACGCTTTTGCAGGCAGATGTTCTTTCGGACACTTCGCAAAACGAAAGCCGGGTGGAATCGCAGCTTGTGGGCGAAGCAAACAAATTGTCACACACAACCGACCTGGACGACGCGGAACTGGAAGCACTGTAAACCATAGCCGAAAGGCGCAACGATAAAGAAATGGAAGACAATAAAAAAGCACCAGTACCCACCCCTGCTGAAAGCGTAACCGTTGCGGTTAAGCGTGAGGCCCAAAACGCAGGCACTTACCGGATCAAACCGCTAATTGCCCGCAAACACCAAACGGCGTACCACATTGTGGACGGCGTGAAATACGACCTCATGGCCCAAAAGCCGTATGAGGTGGAGACGAAGCGCGAGGGGATGCCGCCATACAAGGAGCCGATTGCAGCCGTCAACCAAGACGTGCTTGCAAAACTCTTTGAGATGAACCACCCGTTTGTTGAGCTTGTAAAATAGCCGCTGAAAGTTGTCAACGCTTAATCCGAAAGAAGTACTACGTAGAGAAGCCCCCGGTAGACGCCGGGGGCCATTTACTGTTATAGACACATTAAGCGACCCCATACCCCGTGAGGTGAAAGACCGCGACAGCCTGAAAATGCTGTTTCGGACATTTCCGTTTATTCCATATGCGGGTACGTCGGCAAACAGCAGTCATTCGCTACTGGCTTTTTACGAGATGCTGTACCGCCTTAGCCCGACACACGCCGGGGCGGTGGACAAAAAAGCGATTTACGCCTTTGGATCAAAGCCGGATGTAGTTGTAGCCGAAGACGATTTTTTTGCAGCCGAAAGGGCGAAAATAACAGGCAGTGAGGTTCAGGCGTACCGGGATGGTTTTACACAAAACGTAGTTACTGATGTACCCGTGCGCGATCTGGGCAAATCCTGGGCGATTGACTACGGGGTGAACGGCAACGCCTATGCCCTGTTGACCATATCGGTGGTAAATGGGCAAACGGTGGGGCATATAAAGCGGCTTGACCGCACGTCATGCCTTTACTATTTGCCGGACGGCGACGAAAACCAAGCCGGAAAATACATAGGCGTTTCACCTGTTTGGACGACGGACTACGTGCGCAAATACCCACCCAAAATATACGGCGTGTACCCGCTTTTTACCGATGGTGAGGAGGGGACGGTTCAAACCATTTTCCATTTGAAAACACCGGGCGGCGGGCTTTACGGACGCCCGGAGAGTGAGAGCAGCGACATGATGAAATACAGCGAGGTGCAAGCCGCGCTATACCGTATCAGGGCCGCACACGGCAACTTTGCCGGGCGGCTTATAATTGAAACGGAGGAGGACAACCCGGCGCAGCGTTACGCGCTTGAGAACGAAAGCGCACAAGCCGACGGGTACAGCTCCTTTG
>Ga0247834_1008177_pt1 | contig 10650 bp, 13 predicted proteins | sample LaCruzMarch2015__8_FD_187118 | JGI IMG/M metagenome (GOLD analysis project Ga0247834, IMG submission 187118) | Freshwater microbial communities from meromictic Lake La Cruz, Castile-La Mancha, Spain - LaCruzMarch2015_12m | ecosystem: Environmental > Aquatic > Freshwater > Lake | place: Spain... | reverse complement strand
TAACAGTAAAAACTTCATGGATCGTATAAATGGATGAACAAAAACTAAAGGTCATTCTCGAAGCAGAGATAGACGATGCTATCGGCTATGTAGAGACCGAAACAGTAGAGCAACGCACAAAGGCGATTAACTACTACAATCGTTACGAGTATGGGAACGAGATAGATGGTCGTTCTAAGATCGTAACAGGCGAAGTAGCTGAGGTCGTAGATGGCGCATTACCTCAACTCATGCGTATCTTTACTGGATCAGACGAGTTAGGTCGATTCGAGCCAAGGATGCCAGGAGACGAGGAGTTTGCCAAGCAAGCTACTGAACTGACAAACTATGTGTTCTTTAACGATAACGATGGCGTTATCCTCATGCATAACTGGATGAAGGATGCACTTCTACAAAAGAATGGAATCGTTAAGTATTGGTGGGAAGATAGCGAAGATCCTACTAAGGAAGAATACAAAGGACTAAACGCAGAAGAACTTACTCTCATGTTCGCAGATGATGAGATGGAGTTAATCAGCCAAGAGACCGAGGAAGTCGGCATAGACCCAATGGGTATGCCTATCCTTTCTTACAATGTAGTCATCAAGAAGAAAAAAGAAGTCGGCAAGGTCTGTATCGAGAATGTGCCACCAGAGGAGTTCTTAATTGCCAAGCGCGATAAGAGCCTCAAGACTGCTAGATTCGTAGCACATCGCACAGTCAAGACTCGTTCAGACTTAATCGCTATGGGCTACCCACAGAAACAAGTGGACAAGATGCCAGCGTACAACGACCTTACATATACTCCTGAAAGAGTAGCAAGGTACAGCGCAGGCGAGATGCCAGACGAGACACAGAGCTTAGACTTTACGATGCAAGAAGTAGAGTTGTTCGAGTGCTATATTCGTACCGACTTTGATGGTGATGGGATTGCAGAACTCCGCAAGGTAGTCTATGCAGGCGATCAGATTATTGACAACGAGGAAACAGATCATATTCCCTTTGCAAGCATCTGCCCTATTCCTATGCCACACAAATTCTTTGGTCAGAGTCTAGCCGACAGAGCAATGGACATACAGCTTATCAAGTCTACGATTACTCGTCAAATCCTAGATAACCTGTATCTTACGAATATGCCAAGGGTTACAGCCTTAGACGGACAAGTAAACCTAGATGACCTACTAACCACCTCGCCTGGTGGTGTAGTGCGGATTAAGTCTCAAGGTGCAGTTCAAGCATTATCTGTACCGGCAACAGCATCACAGTCTTTCCCAATGCTTGACTACATGGATCAAGTATTGCAAAAGCGTTCAGGTGTTACACAGACAAGTCAGGGTATCGATCCTAACATTCTACAAAACACCACAGCTACAGCGATTGCAGCAATGCAACAAGCAGGCTCTGGTCGCATAGAGATGATTGCTAGAATCTTTGCCGATACAGGTGTAAAAGACTTATTTAGTGGCATTTTCCACTTGATCCTAAAGTATCAGGACAAACCAAGAGTCATTCGTTTACGAGGCAAGTATGTCTCTATTGACCCAAGAGAGTGGAAGAACAACTACGATGTAACAGTCAATGTCGGTCTAGGCACAGGTAGCCAAGATCAGAAGATGGCTATGGCAGCGATGGTTATGCAAAAGCAAGAGCAGATTCTACAAACCCAAGGCTTTGCTAATCCGTTAGTAAGCGTTGGTCAGTATCGCAACACTCTTGGTAAGTTTATCGAGGCAGCAGGGTACAAAGACTCAATGGAGTTCTTCAAGGAGATTCCACCAGAGTTAGACCAACAGTTGTCTCAGCCACAGCCACCTCAAGCACAACCTAACCCTGCGTTAGACATGATGATGCAACAGGCACAGGCACAGATCGAAACAGACAGAGCCAAAGCAATCAACGAGATTGAGATTGCCAAGGCGAAAGCACAAGCCTCTATCCAATTGGAAAGAGAGAAAGCAGCAGCTAACCTAGAACTCAAGACAGCAGAGTTCCAAGCAGAGGCTCAGTTAAAAGCAGCACAAGTAGGAGCTAAACTCACAGGGGATGTCAGGATACCTGGATGAACGCTACTGATAGAGCTAAAACATTATTAGGTGATGAGTTTTTCCAAGGGCTATTACAGGCTCAGAAAGACTCATTCAAGTCATATATCTTTAGTTCTGCCGAGCATGATGTAGAAGGCAGAGAAAGAGCCTTAGTCAAACTAAAGGCACTAGAAGAATTTGAAGCATCGATTCAATCAATCGCACACAATGGCGAAATTGAAAAGAAGCGAGTAAAGGTTTTTTAACAACCATAGAGGTCGAAAATGAGTGAAAACACCAACCCCCAAGGGAGTGTAGACAATTCTGTATCAGGTGCAGCTAATGCATTTATGTCTTTTCTTGAGCCACAAGCGGAGGAGGCGAAAGCCCAACCAGAACCTAGTGAGGCAGAGTATTCTGCCGAGTCCGAGGAGCAAGATGTAAGTGCAGAAGAAGCTGAGAGCCAAGAAGAAGTTGTAGAGGAACTCCCTAAATACCGAGTTAAAGTCTCTGGTGAAGAAGTGGAAGTTAGCCTTGATGAACTTTTGAATGGTTACAGTAGGACTGCCGATTATCAGAAGAAAACCCAATCTTTAGCGGAACAACGAAAGGCTGTAGAGGCTGATCGAGTAAAGATTGCGGAAGCAGCACAGACTAGAGAAACATATGCCCAACGACTCCAAGTCATCGAGCAACTGTTACATCAGCAAAACCAAGGAGAAGATCTGTCGCAGTTAAAGGCAGAAGATCCTATTGCTTATGCAGTCGCTATGGCAGAGAAGATGGAACGAGATAAGCAATTGCAAGCGGTGCAGATTGAAAGACAGCGAGTTCAACAAGAACAGCAGTCCTACACTCAGGCACAGTTGCAAAAGCATATCCAAGCAGAGCAGGCAAAACTTGTAGAGGCTATTCCAGAGTTTAAGGATGATGTGAAAGCCGAAGTAGTCCGTAGAGATATTCGCAATTACGCTAAGTCTCAAGGATTTACCGACCAAGAGTTGTCTCAGGTTTACGATAGTCGCGCTGTACTAGCCCTCTATAAAGCAGCACAGTACGATAAGTTGATGGCAGGCAAAGGTGTTACTTCTAAGAAGGTAGCCAATGCGCCTAAGACGATTCGACCAGGAACATCTAATCCGCAGAGTTCCGACAATGAAACATTTAAAAAAGAGAGAGCCGTATTACGCCAATCTGGCAATAAAAAAGATGCGGTTCGTTTATTTGAACGATTTTTATAAAGGAATTAAATCATGGCAGCATATGATCGCTACACCGCAATTGGTGCGCGTGAGGACTTAACCGATGTTATTTATGACATCAGCCCTACCGACACCCCAATCATGTCATCCATTGGCAAAACCAAAGCAACATCGGTAAGCCATGAGTGGCAAACGGATGCTCTTGCAGCAGCTACCACTTCTAACGCATTAGTAGAAGGTGCATCTGCTTCTGAAGCAACCATCACTCCAACAACTCGCCTTAACAACCTTACACAGATCGTTGGTAAGACTGTTATGGTTTCTGGCACTCTCTTGGCTTCTGACCTTGCTGGTCGTAAGTCTGAGATGGCTTATCAGTTGGCTAAAGCCTCTGCTGAAATCAAGCGCGACATTGAGACCATCATTAGTGCTAACCAAGCTCAAGCAGCAGGAACTTCAGGTTCAACTGCTCGTAAGATGAGTTCGTTATTGTCTTTCATTAAGACAAATACAAACAAATCGGCTGGCACGACTGCTGGTGTTGATCCAACAACTATTGGTGTTTCAGTTCGTACCGATGGTACAACTCGCACCTTTACTGAGACCATCCTCAAAGATGTTATCAGCAAGGTATTCGTAAGCGGTGGCACACCTTCCGTATTGATGGTATCGCCTGCTCTCAAGCAGACAGTATCAGGCTTTACTGGCTTGGCTGCACAACGCTATCAAGTACCTACGAATGGTCAAGCAACCATCCTAGCTGGTGCTGATTTATATCAGTCCGACTTTGGTGTATTGCAGATCGTTCCTAACCGCTTTATGCGTACTCGTGATGCCCTCGTACTCGATCCTGAGTATGCAGCATTGGCTTACTTGCGCCCATTCCAGACCAACGACATTGCAAAAGTTGGCGATGCAGACAAGAAACAAATCTTGGCTGAATTGACCCTCGAAGTTCGCAATGAAGCTGCTCATGGCGGTGCATTTGACTTATCTGCTTGATATTAGGTAGATAATAAGTAGAATAGAGGGTAGACAAAATCTACCCTCTTTTCTATGATCGTTTACATTATGGGAGGTCTGGGCAACCAGATGTTCCAATACGCAGCAGGATACGCAGTAGCTAAGACACTAGGAGAAACCCTAGAGTTGAATACTACTTTTTATCAAGACAACAAGAACAGACAGTACGAACTAGGGGTTTTCCCTATATCGTTTCATGTAACGAATAATGTTGCAGAGCCGATAAAGGAAAAACAGCATAGCTACCAAGAGATCACCCAATCAGGAATGATGGTGGGCTACTGGCAGACAGAGAAATACTTTAATAATATAGAAGATGAGATTCGTAAAGAGTTCAGACTTCCTAAGTCCGATATTCCTAGCGATTGGGTCGCAGTAACAGTCCGTAGAGGCGATTATTTAGCCTTGCCCGATGTGTTTGCCCAACTCGGAGATGAGTATTACAGGGAGGCTATTAAAGCCTTTCCTGACCATAAATTTGTAGTGTTTTCAGATGATCCAAACTGGTGTGCAGAGAACCTAACATGGGCTAACCATGTGATGCCTTGCTCTGCACCAGGACAAGACTTAGCATTGCTTTCGAGCTTCAAAAACCATATCATAGCGAATAGTTCATTCGGCTGGTGGGGTGCTTGGCTTGGCAATGGGAAGGTAGTAGCACCTAGCCGGTGGTTTACCAATGGGCTAGACTCTACAGATATTGTTCCTGAAAGGTGGATAAAGATTTGAAAAAACTACTAGATGTGGTCGATGGTGAAGTAAGAACAATTCATTCGGATGGCGATGGTGGAATTATCATTCACTCTCAAACCGATTTAACTGAGTTTGCAGAGCATACTAAACAACAGTACAACCAAAACCCTGGCAAGACAGGATGGTCAGGCGAAGTATTTGACCCTAAGAACAAGATAGCAGAATTACCCCTAGCGATTATTAATGACCTCAATGCCAAAGGCATTATGCGAGGCTTTCATATCCAAGATCCTAAAGCCCTAAAAAAGTGGCTAAACGACCCTGATAACAGGGTATTTAGGACAAGAGGGGGTGAGGTATGAGGATTGCTATTTGTATCCCTGCTAGAGGGCAAATGGAGGTCGCTACAGCGTTTGATTTAGTAGCAATGTGTGCGTATACCATTAAGACCACAAAACACGATATAGACCTGTTTACGAGTGCTGGAACGCTAATATTTGATCAGCGTAATAGCCTAGTAAAAACAGCCTTAGAAATAAAGGCAGACTATCTACTATTTGTAGATGCAGATATGCGGTTTCCAAAAGATACCTTAAAAATATTGATGGCTCACGATAAAGATATTATCGGGGTCAACGCAACTACACGATCTGAACCTGTCAAACCGACAGCTAAGAACTTTATTGTTAATGAAGATCAGTCCGTAGATTGGCTGCCGATCTATTCCAATGCTAGATCTGGAATTGAGAAAGCAGATGGCATTGGGTGTGGAGTAATGCTAGTTAAGACCAAAGTATTTAAGGAGATGGAAGAACCCTATTTCTACTTTGAGCAACTCGGCAATAATAAGATATTGGGCGAGGATATTTACTTTTGCATAAAAGCAAAGGATGCAGGATTTGATACTTGGCTAGATCACGATCTATCCAAAGGAATTAAACATATTGGGCAGTATGTCTATGGTTGGGATAACATCGAAATACCAAAAGATTAGGAAATTATGGCTTACACAAACTATACCGATCTCAAAGCATCGGTGGCTAACTACTTAGGTCGATCAGACTTAACATCGGTTATCCCCGACTTCATTAGCTTTGCAGAGCTACGCATGGCAAGAGACCTACGCACTCGGCAGATGTTGCAGTCAGCTACAGCACTAACAGTAAGTGGTGATGGAAAAGTAGCCTTACCTACAGACTTCTTAGAGATTCGTGATTTGCATATCCAAGGCAACCCAAGATACCCTGTTACCTATATGTCTCCTAGTCTGTTTACCAGGGATGCTCCAGCAGATGAGAGTGGCAAACCAATTTATTACACAATCCTGGCAAGCGAGTTTGAGTTAGCACCAAAGCCAGACACAGCATATACATTGGAGATCCTTTATTATGCTAAACCTACTGTATTGTCTACTGGTAATGCAAGCAATGTATTTCTTGCTAATTATCCAGATGCTCTCCTCTATGCCTCTCTTTTAGAAGCAGAGCCATATCTCATTAACGATGCAAGAAGTCAGACATGGGCAACCTTGTACGACAGAGCAATCAAAAACATATCCGATGCAGACCAAAATAGCGAGTATTCTGGTGTGCCATTACAAATGCGCGTTACATCACGATAAGGAAATACCATGGCTGAAATGTCAAACTACCTAGAGAATGCACTTATTAATGCAACTCTTAGGGCTACTACATTTACCTCCCCTGCAACAGTCTATGTTGGTCTATACACAGCAGACCCAACAGATGCTGGATCAGGCACAGAGGTAAGTGGTGGATCGTATGCTCGCCAATCAGTAACCTTTGGCGCACCTAGTAATGGTGTATCTACAAACTCTGCTGCGGTAGAGTTCCCACAATGCACATCAACTTGGGGAACAGTAAGCCATATCGGCATTTTGGATGCAAGCACAAGCGGTAATCTGTACTACCATACAGCACTAGACAGTTCTAAAACAATCGAAACAGGAGATGTATTTAAGATCGCAATCGGTAATCTATCAGTTACCCTAGCCTAATATGTCTACTATTGTTACCAGAGCTGGTAAAGGCTCTCCGCTTACCCATGTAGAAGTAGATGCTAATTTTACTAATCTCAACACAGATAAAGTAGAAAAGACATCTGCTGCCATCACAGGCGGCACAATCAATGGCACTACTATTGGTGCTACTACCCCATCTACTGTTAATGCTACTACCCTTTCAGGACAGACAGGAGTGTTACGGGGTACTGGAAGTAATTTAATATTCAATTCTCAAGGAATTGGTGGTACTAGCTGGGTTAATTCGGGAACAGCAACAAGCACGCAAAATAGTGCAGTAGCCCCTGATTTAACAACAACAGCAAGCACAATAACAAGCGCATCTAATTTAACATTTGGAGGCAACAATACAAGAAGTGGTTCTACTAATATTGTTAGTGGTACTACTTATACTGCTTCTTGCTATGTTAAATTAGGAACTGCTACTACTTGTAGCATTGGACTGAGAGATAACTCAACAGGAAGTGTTGTTAGTTCAACAACTACAACTGCTGGTTCTTGGGTAAGACTTACGGCAACAATAACATACGGCTCATCAACAACTAGCACAGTTTTAATTCTTGGTAATGCTGATGGCACATTTTTTGCTTGGGGCGCACAACTAGAACTAGGCTCAACCGCTAACACCTACATCCCCACAACCACAACCGCAGTTTACGGAACTCCTACTCTATCATTCTCAGGAGTATCTGAAATAGGTTTACTGTCTAATGGTGCGTTATATTTACAACCAGCAGGAACAGGAGCAATCCAAGCACAAGCTACTGATTCAGGAGTTACTGGTGGTAATGCTAGGGGTGCTAATGCTGTTGATTGGCAGACTACTAGAACTTTAGCTACTCGTGTTGCTAGTGCAAGTTCTGCAACTGTTTCGGGTGGTTCAAACAATGGCTCAACTGGTTCATCCTCAGCAGTTAGTGGCGGTGCATCAAATTTAGCAAGTGCATTACAAAGTTTTGTTGGCGGTGGGGGAAGTAATGGTGCATCAGGCATTTATTCTGCAATTGCGGGTGGAAACAGTAATACGGCAAGCGGTTATTTTGGATTTGTTGGTGGTGGCAATCAAAACTCAACGACATCCAATTCTGCCGTAACTACTCAAAGTGGCACAATGAACGCTACTACAGCCGTAACATTGTCAGGCAGTAACGCTAACATTAAAGTAGGTCAATATGTATCAGGAACAAGCATTGCCACAAACACCTATGTAGCCGCCATATCAGGAACAAGCCTTACCCTTTCCCAAAACGCATCAGGTTCATCTACATCAACCCTATCATTCTTTACCCCTCATGGAGTAGTAGTAGGCGGTGGTAATAACCAAGCTACAGGTAGTTATAGCTTCATTGGCGGGGGTGGTGATGCTGGTACTGCGGCTAATAGGAATGTGGCTAGTGGGGATTGGAGTGCGGTAGCGGGCGGTTGGAAAAATGTAGCATCTGGCGAAGCATCATTTATTGGTGGCGGTGGTTCTTTTGGTGGGGGTGTAGGTGGAAATATTGCATCTGGCATTTCTTCAGTAGTATGTGGCGGTTATGCTAATGTAAGTAATGCAACATCTTCTGCTGTTGGGGGTGGTAATAATAATACGGCTTCTGGGGCTAGAAGCACAGTTGTTGGCGGTACTTTTGCAACTACAAGAGGAATTACTGGATATACAATATTAGGAACTTCTGATAGGTCTATAGCAAGTGCCGCTGGCGTTTCTCAAGCTGGTTTATTAGTGCTTGCAAAAGAAACCACAGATGCAACTGCAACAGCATTAACTTCTAGTTCATCAGCCGCAGGAACAACAAACCAAGTAATCCTACCTAATAACTCTGCTTACTTCTTTAGAGGTGAAGTTATATCAGGTGTTACTGGCGGTGGCGATGCTAAAGGCTGGACTATTGAAGGGGTTATCAAGCGTGGTGCTAATGCGGCATCTACAGCTTTAGTTGGAGTTCCTACAGTAACTTCTACTTATGCTGATGCTGGTGCATCGACATGGGATATAGCAGTAACAGCCGATACGACTAATGGTGGATTACGAATTACATTTACAGGGCAAGCGGCAACGACTATTAGGACAGTTGCTAGGATTTCTACTGTGGAGATGACTTACTGATGAGAAAAACTAGGGTTGTAACAAAACCATATAAGACAAGATTAACTTGTCCCAACGCCCATCTAACCAGAGATAAAGAATGGTTAGAGGCTAGGTATTTTGACGACAACTTATCTTTGGCTAAAATTGCAAAATTAATACCTTGCAGCACTAGAGGTATTCATCGTTGTTTTGTAAGACTTGGAATACCATTTAAGCCAAAACACATTACTTATGGCGATATTAAATACCCACCAAGAAGTGGTGAAAATAGCCCAAGCTGGAAAGGTGGCTTGCCTAAATGTATTGATTGCACAAAGTTGGTTAGTGCTAAAGGTTACGAAAGATGTAGAGGGTGTGCTGCCAAATATTATCGTGGCGAAAATAGCCCGTTTTGGTTACCGCCTGAACAGCGTAAAGTTACAGAATCAGAGCAAATTAGGCAATCTGTTGAATACGCAGAATGGCGCATTGCTGTTTGGTCTAGAGATAAAAACTTATGCAAAGTATGTAACACTCGCCAAAAAGTAATGATTGCCCACCACCTAGACGGATTTAACATATTCCCTGAAAAGCGTTTTGATGTAGATAATGGTGTTACTTTATGCGATAGACATCATATTGCTTTTCATACAAACTACGGCTTTGGCAATAATACTAAGTCCCAGTTTGAGGAATATTTGGCAACCACAACAGAAATGACTTACTAAGGAGATTTACATGGCACTACGATTACCCGTTCAAACCCAATTTGGCGTACCAGCCCCACAAGCCTACGCTAGAATCACTAACTTCTTTGGTACTAAAGACCAACTCCAAGTCCAAGTGGCTATTCATTATGACGAGTCAGCAAGACATGGCAACATGGCTACAGTCAAAGAAAACGCACACTACATCAACATGGAAGATTTAAAAGGTGACCTAATCCCAGCCATTTATGAGGTTCTAAAGACTTATAGCGACTATGCTGGTGCAGAGGACTGCTGATGGCTTTTGCAGACCAATATGTCGTATATGGATATTGGGATACAGGATATTGTGTAGGTGATGTAACCGCTACAGAGGCAAGCGCATCTATAGATGGTGTTTGTTCTGTAGTTAGTAGCGCGATTAGACTTCGGCTTGCTGATGCTAGTATTACTAGTACAGCTTCAGTAAACTCAAGTTGTATCAGAATAAGAGACTTTAGTGGTTCTATATCTGCTAGTGCAACAATAACAGCAGATGCAATTAGACAAAGACTAGCAAATTGTGAAATTCTATGTGTAACCACAGTTAGTACATTTGGCAATGTAGACTTTTCTGGCAACGCTAGTGTTAACGCATTAGCCAACATAGCGTGTTATGCAAACGCAGTATTTTCTGCTTTAGGTTCTGTTTCTAACACTTCTACAGTAAGTTGCCTAGGCAGAATATTAGGCGATAATTGGACAGGCGAGACAGCAGGAACAGAGGCTTGGACAGGTATAGCACCTAGTACGACAGTATGGACTGTTGCATCGGCAGGCTCAGAGACTTGGACAGGAACAACACCAACAGTAACAACTTGGTCAAATATATCTAGCGGAAACTCACAATGGCAATAAGTAGAATAACTTTCGG
>Ga0247834_1008174_pt1 | contig 10652 bp, 17 predicted proteins | sample LaCruzMarch2015__8_FD_187118 | JGI IMG/M metagenome (GOLD analysis project Ga0247834, IMG submission 187118) | Freshwater microbial communities from meromictic Lake La Cruz, Castile-La Mancha, Spain - LaCruzMarch2015_12m | ecosystem: Environmental > Aquatic > Freshwater > Lake | place: Spain... | reverse complement strand
CCCTATCAACTCCCTTATAATCAACTCAGTCCACTCATTCCACACAACCTCTCTAATACTCCCCTCACAGTTAAATGCCAAATCAACAGCCTTCTTAAAACAATCAAATCTCTGATCAGGACTTATCTCTCCCCTCGAAAACATCCACAAATTAGCATCTATCTCCGAACTCCCTACGGGGAACTCCATCCCGCACACAACAGGCCCTCTCGCAGCAACTTCAATCATAGAGTTATTTTTGTTGAAAGATCGGATGAATCAAACGCCCCATCCACCTAAACTCGGAATGGCAACGCTCAACCCATTCCCAGTAAGGCTCTCCATCAGCAGGAATACTGTAACCACTCTTAACCAAAGCTTCCCGAGAAATAGGTGGCCCTTCAAATCCATACACACCCATAATCTTTCGGCTAACTTCCCACTCCTGTTCTTTTGTTCTCATAGCTAAACCAGTTGGTTGCGCAGACGAGAATCGAACTCGTAACCCAAGCTTATGAGGCTCGCATGATACCTTTTCAACACCGCGCGAACAATCAAATAACAAACTCACCCACCTCCGTCAAGCTCTCTCTTAATCCTAATAGCTCTTGCTATCCTTGCCGCTTCTTCTGTTGGATCAGGTTCTACTATCTTTTGTCTTTCCTCCCCATACCTCAAAGCTCTCTCGTTATCCGCAGCATCCCTCCTAGCAAGTACATCATCCATAAATGCTTTTTGTTTCTGATTGTTAATCTTTAATAACTTCATCTGCTCTTCAGCCTCAAAACTTGTTTTTTAGCTCGCTCATTAAACGCATGAGACGCTGACCTATCCCTTTCCATCGCATAATACGTCGAATCATGCATCTCCTTCAGTAGTTGTCCCGTTCCAATTAAATTCCCCGCTGTATTTGTAAACCCAGAAAGTAATCTGTTCTCAAACGATGTCTTCGCTAAATCCTCCATCTCTTTCTTATTTTCTGCCATTCTCTGTGGAGATGACATAATATATGCCCTCTCCCCCGCTATCTTCGCCAACTCCAATGGAGCCCCTAATGCCTTCGCCCCCAAACTATTCGGGGCTTTTTTCTCCAATGCCTCATTCAACGCCCAATGCGCCGCATCCAACCAATTAGACTTATCCAAGACTATCTCACGTAACTCTTTCTCTTTCTTCCTAGTATCTCCTCGAACTTCTTCTTCATTACTGGCCATACACAATAATACCATACCAATCACAACCTTTTCAATTTTATTTTTTCACCAATAAATTTTCCCCTACAAATATTTTTCCCCACAAATATTTTTTCCCCACGAAGAACCCTTACAGTTATGTGAGAGGAGTGAAACGAGTTGGTCAGCGCCTCCCCCCCCCGTGGCCCCTCGGTAGCACAGTGTTGCACGTGTATGTGCAGCACACAGCTACCCACCGCTACCCACAGCTACCCACAGCTACACAGACGTAGCAAGCTAGAGCCTAGAGACTAGCATCACACTCTCAGTAGTAACTGCATCACGTTGATGTAGCCTACCATCGAGCAACACAGCAGCGTAGCTCACTGCACTAGAAAGACACACACATGAAAGCAACACGTATCCAGATAGCAATGGATAGCGTTCGCAACCCAGCGAACAACAAGACAACAGCCGGTCCACTGGCTATCATCCTCGCTAGGCTCCTAGTATGGATGAGCGGTGAAGAGCTGCCTCGCAAGACTATCACGGTCTTGATGGATGTGGACTGGTCAACTCTTGAAGAAGAGTCCAACGAACCCGCTACTTACGTGCTTGATGAGTACGAACAATGGGAGCGCGAACATAACCTGTAATCCCTAGCTGAGGCAGCACGGTATAGCCGTGCGTAAGTCCTCAGCCCAATCGGGATAGGATTGGTGAACACGCCCTAGAACGGGCTCAACACACAAATAAAGAGAAATATGAACATGATTAAACCTGCTCGTAATTATGTAGCACTCCGTAAAGCTCACCGTGCAATGCGGTGGAATCGGATTAAGCAAACCCTCCTATCATGGATGGGCTTTGTTGTCTACGTCCTCGCATTAGCGATAATGGCTGCTGCTACTTATGTGGTAGCTGTTGCGCTGATGTAGAGCATCCAACCCCTGCTTCCAGCTTTAGTTTAGGCTAAGACTGGGAGCAGCCTTGGGTTCTCACTAAGGAGACACCACGCAGAACGTGACGCGGAGATCACGACAACTACACACGTATATGAAAACGAAACTGAAAGAAATGATGGACTGGTTCACCGCACTCAACAAAGACAAGGTGCAGTTCAAGATTACGAGCGAGCATCACCACGCCTTGTTGTGGGCATTTGCTGTCGCCAGCCAACGCCGCAGTAGGACATTTGTTCTCACCAACGGGAGCTTCCGCTTCTTCTGGGGGACGAAGACTGAAGCTGGCTTCGTTGATGTCGATGTGACCTTTGACAACGAGCGCTGCTTCATGCGTCTCGTGACCAAGGAGACCAAGACCGAAGAGGTGACAACCTCTGACCTGAAAGGTGTCGAAGCATGAGTGAGTGGCCAAAGATAGATGATCCAGCATGGACTGACCATGCCATGTCAGTCGTTACTAACGTAATGGTTAGTGACGAACCTCACGAAGACTGTCCTGTCTCTCCCGGTCTATTCGTAGCAAAACACTCAGGTCGCCGCTGCACGGTGGTCTGGGTGGTAAACCGGACTCTCGGTGTTAAATACCGTGAGGACGGGGAATGCTACACAAGAGCAACTAGAGAGTTCCTAACTCTCTACGATAGGGTCTAACACCCGAATCCGGAGCCATCGGTCGTAACTGATCGGTGGCTCTCATTCGGGAGCTAGAGAAAACATCTCCCTTCCCATCCCATCCAAACGGCTCATCTTTTATCCCAACTCAATCGTTGGGTTACCTTCGGTGTTTTGTGCATTATTGTATTTAATCTCCGTTGTGGACTTCGCTTGTGGTATTATCTAATCATACTTATCTGATGATAATAAACAAACTCTGTTAGTATCTTTTTCGGAGACTTTTGAAAACTCTATCCCTCAGAGATGCCTTTAAGGGGCTTTATGGGGGATTTGAAGGCTTTTAGAGGTCAATTGAAGGCTTTTAGAGGTCATTGGAATGTATGGTTTAGCGTAGAGCTAAATCTGAGATTGGGCTGGACGCTCTAACACTGTCTTCCTCTCTTCGATTTTAAGAAGCGAGTGAGAAAAAAGTAAAGCATAAAAGTTAAAATAGTAACTTGAGTGGATTACTAAGGATTAGATGTCGATGGTGGGGCGAGGTGAGAAGCCTTGAGTTGCAAGGATATTGACGGTTGTGGAGCCGTTAGAAGAAGAAGAACCTGAAGGGTCGATAGCGTCATTCATGAGCTTATTGGCGATAGCAGCTTCAGCAAAAGTTTTAGGGATGTATGACATGGCAAAGAACCGAGCGAGAGCTTTATGAGCGCCCTGATACACCTGTTCACGGGCTTCGAGTTGACGTTCACTCCACAAGTCAAGAACAGCGGCAGTTGCGGGATCGGCGACAATGGTCTCATTCTTGGTCATGGCTAGACGTTGTTTCGTAAGCCATTTCTCCTCACAAGAACGCTTGCGAATGGTTTGAGGCTTTACGTTAAAACGCTTTGCTAGTTCTGGGTAGGTTACACCTTTCTCAGCGAGAGAGCGGATTACAAGCCAATCTGAGTCCCTAACCTTCTTTTGTGGGTTACGAGACATAAGCACCTCTTGAGGAGCTTCTGGAAAGTGTTGAATAGATTCAGGAGCGAGTGATGAGTCTTGCATGAGCAGACAGATACAATTTCGACTTGTGAGAGTCAAACAAGAAAAGGATACGTAAATTTAGTCTGACTAAATAAATCTAGTCCATTCTTCTTATGTGTAGAACAAAAGAAGATAGGACTGGGTTTCGAGGGCTTCGCCCTTGGGATTCCAGAGTTCATGCGAGTGCATGAGCAAAATAGAAAGGATGTTAACAATGACAAAATCAGTTACAACATATCCTAATGCCGCAATTGACGCTCTGGCAGAGAATAGCGTCACCCCGTATGACATTGTATGCGAGCTTGAAGAAGCATTCGCAGCCAACTTCATTAAACCAAAGCCATTCATTAGCTTGTTACCCAAGTTACCACTGAATGAGCTGATCACCAATGACCCAGTAATGGGTTCAATGGCTATAGAAATGGCAAAGTTTGCCGAATCGCGCCAGCTTGCAGAAGCAATGTGGCAGCAAAAGCTGATGATCTATCGCAACTTTGGCCGTTACGGGCTAGAGAAAGATGAAGTTCAGCTCATCGAACGTGCAAAAGATGGACTTGATAGCATAGAAGATCGCCTAGCAGCAGGATACTACGCAGTTGAATCCGTAAAATCGCGAAAAGCGTGGAAAGCAGAACAATCCAAGCATCAAACACCATCCAACTATGCTGATTTAGCCGTGGCTAAAAAAGAAAAAGTTGGGGATCGGTTCCAATGGGTTGATTCGGTGATTCACGAGTTGCCACCAGCAACCACTGGCAAGGCTCATGCCGAAGCCTACTATGCGATGAAGCTCCCAGACGGCCGCGTGGTCAACCTAGGGGCTTCGCAAGGCAACTTAGCTCCGATACTGAACAAGTATCCGTCAAGAGCGCTCAGAAACGTCGCTACACGCCTAGGAATCGTGCCTGTAGGTGGAGACACCGCAGTGTTGAATCAAATCCTTGAAGCTCCGTTCATTGAATGGACAAACGTAAGGGGACTGGTTGAGAAGTGCTACAAATGGCTTCCAAGCTACACATCGGCATGGCAAGGCAACGTCTGGCTGGTTTACATCGGCTGGAAGTTGAATCCCAAATGCACACCATCTAGCTATTGGGTGGATGCAAACGGTGAATTGACACAGGACAACCCCAACAAGGGCATTCCTGAAGGTCATGAGGCATATCAAGCTCCGTTGAGCCTTTCACAGCTTGACTACCACTTGCTTAGCGAAAGCTCTGACTTGGCAGTTGAGAATGAAAACGGCGACGTTGTGGATTTCATGAACGAGGAGGAAGAGTTCCTCACTTGTTTTCCACAACGCGAGAATGATCAAATCTTCATTGATATGTCCAAGTTTGCTGAAGACGATGAAGAACTTGAGCTTCTAAATGCCGTCTCTAGCGTCGTAGAGCGTTCTGAGAGCGGTATCACAGTTGGTGACGCGCAATCTAAAGCCTTCACAGAGGAATACCTCCAAAAAGGCATTGAGAGTGCAAAGAAAACCATCGAGCGTTGCATAAAGCAAGAGCCTAACGAGCTCAGCCAAAAAATCATCGAATGGATGGAGCAAAAGATTCAACGTCTTACACGCCTAACAACACTCCATAACGCATTCATGACAGAAAATTCATCACAAAACCTTGCAGAATACTACTATCCCAAAACACATAATATGTGGACAATGGGTAAAACAGCAAACTACGCCAAGGAGCCTGTAAAAACTCTGCCTTGTATGTTCACCGTCCCAGATGGCGGCATTGAGCAGCAAAAGATAACTCGTCACGAGTTCAAGCCGTGGCCTTCACGCACGTTCCAAATGAATCTGGGACAGGCAAAACAACTTCGCCGTCGAAAAGTGGTAGAAAAAAGCATCACTCATAATCGCTTCGGAATGCTCATTCGTGAAAAAACCGCAGCACAGACATTCGCCTCCACACTCGACGCACTCCTGAGTTAGTCAAGAGCGCTTCGCGCTAGAGGTTAAAGTGTCTAAGGAATAGACAAAAGAGGTTTGCGAAATGAAACCGACAAAAGTCAAATCACACGCAGAACTAAACAGTCACAGGCAGTGGGGCGCGTCACAACGACAACGCGCAATTAACAAACTAAACAAAAGGAGTAACAATGAACACTGAAACTACAGAACAAAACCAAACCGCAGCAGCACCTAGCATCACCAACGCACCATTCATCGGACTAATCAAGCCGGGAATTCACAGTGCAGTGGTAATTGGTGCAGCAATGCGCCGTAATCGCAACGGCAAGCTTCACCTTGCACTTGATTGCGACACTGGCACACGTATCGTCAACCACGAAATGTATTGCTCAACACAACCAGCAGCGCAAAACACAGCAAAGCAAATCAAAGAAGCATTCGGGATAGCGTCATTCAAAGACGTTGCAAATATCGTAAATCAAAAATGTTCACTACGCATTGAACACGAAGAATACAACGGACGCATCCAAAGCAAAGTGCGCTATATCAGTCCTGACAACAGCACAGAAGCTGAAGACATTGATCTTAATGAACTAGACGCAGCTTTCACAGCTCCAACATCGCTTGATGTAGCGTTCTAATCATACCTAGCTCCACCCTTGACAAAATCTTGGGTGGAGCTATCACTTTTTTTAATCATCTCAATCTTAAAAACATGATTAATCTCAAGAAAAAAGATCAAATCAAGATCATAACAGAATGGAATCGCCATTCAAAACAGAAGAAACACCACGTAGCCGTCAAGAAAGACATGAAAGGCATCAAGCCATGCTACAAGAACACAAGAAAAGCAAAGCTATTGCGCGAGAAAAGCACAAAGCTGGATGGCATAAATTCAAATTCGCAGCAAACACTTTGTTATAAAAAAACTAGGATGAATAAGTGAGCCTGCAAAAAACATCACTTCGAGACTTAATAACAAATCGCTCGTTAAATATGTTCCTTTGTTCGATTGACTGGCGTAAGCAGTCACTACATTCGCGTTCATTGCATTGAGGGCAAACAGACAGCTCCACTTGAAGTAAAAGAGTATCTCTTGCCAGCTTCATTAAATCTACCTTGGCTCACCAATTCGCTATTGGTCATATCATGTAGGTTACAAAGCTTGAGTTTGAGAGACCTGAACAGTGAATGCGAATGTGGTGCTTAAATAAAGTCCAGACAAGCCTCCACTTTCAAAAAACGTAATAAATTTTGGTTATAAAGTGAAAACAGTAAGGGCGTATGCCAGTGAATACTAGATGGTGTAATCCCACTCTTGGAGACGTAACTTTTATAACCAAACCCTCTTTGCTTCGTAGGCAATAAGCAGGCTTTAACAGCAGCCTCTAAGCCTCAGGCTGAGCCATGCTAACTAGAACATGGGCGAAGCAATCACTTTCTCATGTGTGTGAATGTCTCCTCTAGCAATTCAAATTCCCAAATTACTGGGTTTTTAGCCTTGGCTAAATGAAGGGTTTCTAGGGGAGACGCTTTTCCAAATCAATATAATATAATAACTATAATATTCGCATTAGTAGGTATGTTAATACTAATGCTACAACTAATGATTGTAGATGTAAAGATACTATATCAAACAACAAAAAAAGAAATCCACGAATCCTACAACCATGACACAAAAATATACCAAGACCACAAATATAAATGAAACAATAATTACGCCAAGAGAAATCAAAACATTAATTCCAAAACCAACTAAAAAACAAGTTTTAGAAGCTTTAATTCACAAAGCTAAAACAAGGCACGATTTAGAAGAGGAAAAAAAACTTATCAAAGCCGAAAAGATATATGAGAAAATAAAAAATATTGCAGTTAAAGCATTTTTGAAAAATCAAGAAATAGGCAAGGTTTCAATTGATTGGAATAACAACATTAATTTATTTATTAATAAGGACTCTCTTAAATTAGGAAGCTTAGTAAATGAAAAGAAAAAATACTCACCTAATTACTTTTACGAATCTGATGTTAAAAAAGAAATCCTAAAAAGCCTTAAGAATCCAAACCCGCTCATAGGAAATAAAGAAGCAGATAAATACCTTGAAAAACTGCTTGATTCCATCATGGGTAAAAAACCAGAAGTCTTAGAATGCGAAGTCGAAATGTGTGCTGACTAATAATTAAATGAACACACGACCAACACCTGAGACAGACGCTATGGAATTTTACGACGCAATGTGCGATCCAGATCGGGTAGTTGCATCAGTTTTAGCCCGCAAACTAGAACGCGAGCGAGACGAGGCGCGGGAACAGCGGGACAGGCTGGCGGAGGCGTTGCAAAACGTAATTAACGAAGATGGAACACCCATAAGCATTGACCAAGCTGAAGTAGCCATCAAATCCCTAAACCAACCAACCGAACTATGACCCCAAAAACACAAAAAAATAGCCATTTCTAAAACTACGAGCCCTTCGGGCTTGAGGTTAATTTGCAATCACAAAAAAACAAACTAGATAATGAACACAAATTGCCCAAACACTATCATTTTTACCACTCCCGGCATTCTCCATCCTGAAAGCTGGAGTATCATGGGAATCAACGCCAAGCCTGACAATGATTCACCAATCGGCTTCTTCGGGACAGGAATGAAAATGGCCATAGCTGTTCTCATGCGTGAAAACGCCACAGTCAGCATCGTCACACCTGATAACACGTATGAATTCGGAAAGGAAACCAAAAACTTCCGTGGAAAAACATTCGATGTAATCACCTGCAATAACCGTGAACTTGGCTTTACCACCGAATTAGGTAAGCAATGGAAACTGGAAGGAGCCTACCGTGAGTTTGTTTCGAACACAATGGATGAAGCAGGAGAATGGGGTCGGCATCCAGTTGCAATCCAAGACAGCACCGTTTACGTTACGCACAAAGAATTCTCTGAATGCTACGATAATCACGAAAGCATTTTTGTTGGGTCTCGCGTTCCAATCGCATCTTCAGAGCATCTAAACATCTATAAAGGAGACGGAAAAATCTTCTACCGTGGAGTTAAAGTTGGTCACATTGATGAAGCAATGTATGCCTACGAAGTTCTAGACACCGTGAAGCTCACGGAAGATCGCACAATTTTCAATATCTACGACGTTTACCGTTCCATTCAACGAGGCATTGAAAAGCTCAACAATAAAAAAATCCTACGTAAGCTCTTCACCGCACCCAATCTCACATGGGAGCACGATTGTAACTACTACGGAGTATGGGGATTGGCAATGAAAGAAGTGGTAGCAGAGCTGTGGGAGAAATCCCCAACCAAGCTTATTCCCGCTATCCAAACTCAAATTAAATCCCAACTTCCAGACGCTGAATTCAAGCAAGCTAAAATCCCAGAGCGCCACGAACGAATGTTAGCCAAGGCTAAAGAGTTTTTAAGAAAAATGGGATACGAAGTAAAAGCGAAGATTAAATACATCTCGAATGAAGATAACTTAAACATCGCTTTTGTTCATTCAGAAATTATACATTTAACAGAACGTTCTTTTGACCAAGGATTGTTCTTTTTGATCACCACGTTGCTAGAAGAGCATTGTCATACACTTGGCTACTTAGACGAATCAAGGCGTTTCGAGCAATTTCTAATGAACGAACTTGTTAAAGCGTGGAGCAGCCATCTAGAAATTGACCTATAATTAAAAATATGAAAAAAACATTTAAAGAAAAAATGTCAAAATACACAGCTAGACAAATTACTGAAGAAATCGGATGTTCTTTAGCAACAGCTTACGATTGGAAGTCAGGTAGACGTTCTCCTCAAATATGGGGACAAGAAATTCTTCTTGAATCCTTAAGAAAAACCACAATAAAATCACAACTAGAAATAAGTCCTCCTAAAACTTCTTTAAGAAAACTTATAACTAACTATTTTAAAAGCTTTATTTCTTAGGCTTAGGTTTAGAGTGAGTTAAAACCTTGCTAGATGCAGTATGCTTTGCTCCACTGTGAATTTGACCATTCATCTTGTGAACTGCACCAGTATAAAGCTTGCCGCTTTTTGTATAATGTTTGGAGCTTGCACTCATAATTATCTATATGTTAAGGTTTTCTTACGTCTAGTGGCAGGATTGATGATTACTTTCTTGTATCGATTTTCCATTATGGTTCAATTAAGTATTCGCACTCAAAAACAAGGATAGTAGGAGGATTAATCAGTGAGTAGTATTTAGGCTTTGGAGCGGTTTTCCGCAAGCAGGTCTTGCAACCTTCACGCCAGTCCCACTCACCATCATCATGAAACACAACCCCATTGCATCAAGCTGTATCATTTGAAAGCGTGTTTTTCTTCATCGGTGTGTTGAAGTTTTTCTAGCAATTGATTTAGGTTGTTTAACAAACTGCTTTCCTTTAGCATTACCCTTAGCTTTTGTCCGATTCGTGGAAGCCTTCTCAGAAGCCGTCAAAGACTTCCACGCAGAATCAGGTAAATATCTCTTTTTGCCCTTGCTTGGCTTACCATCAGAGGTTCGCCATTTCTGAGCTGTCCAATCCTTTAAAGATTGTTGAGATGTTTTCATTGAATCAAAATAGGATTAATATCCCATGCCGTTTGGCATTCCCATCTTCATGCCCATTGCCATACCCTTAGGCATTTTCTTGGTCATCTTTTTAGGAGCCGCCGCTTTTGGCATTGGCTTCAACATTGCTTTTTTGGGCTTAGGTGCTGCCATTGCTTTCTTCAGTTTTGCTTTCATATTTTTATTTTAGTTTACGTTTAGTGAGAATTGTTATTTATAGCCCCCGCCTTTTTTCTTGTATTCAGAAGCTAAAAGTTGAGCCTTTCTAGCACTCCACTCGCCGGGATCTCCACCTTTCGTACCAGATTTGATACGATTAAACAAGGTTTTTCTCATAGTAGGTTTCGTGTAGTTACCAGAAGAATTGACTGTGGATTTCTTTTTCATCAAATTGTTTTCAATTAAGCAAAAGGA
>Ga0247834_1008173_pt1 | contig 10652 bp, 10 predicted proteins | sample LaCruzMarch2015__8_FD_187118 | JGI IMG/M metagenome (GOLD analysis project Ga0247834, IMG submission 187118) | Freshwater microbial communities from meromictic Lake La Cruz, Castile-La Mancha, Spain - LaCruzMarch2015_12m | ecosystem: Environmental > Aquatic > Freshwater > Lake | place: Spain... | reverse complement strand
CGACAAATGTAAAGTAATTAACAGTAATCAACATCAATTAACAAGTTATCAACTCCCCCAGACCCCCTATTTTAAAACAAATAATAATACTAATATTGTTCTTGTCTAATAATGGGGTCCATCTTAAAGAGTCAAGTGAACTTACCTTTTCTATTTCTTTGTTTACAAGCGAGTCTAATTGATTGGCTTTACTATTCAATTGATTTAGTTTATCTTCTAATTGCTGGCTGGCTTCTCCACAAGATTGTAAAGCTGCTAAAATGATAAATGCCGAAAAGGAATGGACAATTGTTTTTTTCATTTTTCTTAATTATTTAAAAGTATTAAGGCCTTTTATACCTAAAAAACCATTATCTGGTAATGTTACAAACAAACTAAACACCTCCATTAAAAGTCGCAATATTTTTTTCAAATTTATTGTAAATAATTAGAATCAATACCCCAAAAACAATTGCAGCTATGATTAAAGCCGTATTTAAAAGTCCAGTGACACAGTATGAAATATGAAGTAAAATAGTGGATATAACAAAACCGGAATTTCTAATTACCTTATGAAATTCGTCGGTGTGAAAGAAAGAGAAAAAGCAATAAATAAACCTCATAAACAAGAACAAAGGAAAAGGGTGTATAAATGTCAGCAATTGGATTTTTTAAAAGGTCTGGTGATGAACTGAGCGCGATGAAGTCAAAATCTACCAAGTAACATAATTGATAAATGAACAATAAAGCTTGTAATGGCAATAATTAAAATAGTACGCTCTATTTTTTTCTCTGTATTATTAGAAAGTATGTTATTAAAAAAGAGACTTAAGGGCAATTGAAAACTTCATTTTATTGATTACCAATTAAATAACATAAACCTTAGGAGCACTTAAAAAATACCAGTTGTTTTAAACAATGTGAAACTATTTTAAACGCAAAGCCACGCCCGATCCGATAGCTATCGGATGTGCAAATTAGCTCCCATTTTGTTTTCACAAAATGGGAGCTAATGCGTATAGCGCGAAAAGGCGCCCATAAACTTTTAAAATATTTATACATTTATAATATCAACTTTAAAGTGAAATTTTCATAAATTATTACTGCCCATTTTCATTTTCAAAGTTTCCATTACTGTCTGTTTTAATGGCTATAATATTAAAATTAGAATTATTGGTATACTGGTGACCTGAAATAAAAAAGCCTCTATCAATTGTTTCAACAATATCGCTTCCATAAGATGGATAAACTGTAAAAATACTCTTAAACCACTGTGTATTAAATTCTGCGTCTAATTTCATTAGATAAATTTGTGTGTTAGCATCAATAGTTAGATTATCATTTTGGTTTACAGTACCGCATAAAATGAAGCCCCCATCTTTCGTTTTTTTAGCTGAAAAAATCAATCCGTTACCACTGTATGAATATACTTTTTTCCTGTTTCTAAAATTGCCATTTAAATCATATTGAATAAAATTAATTCTCCCTGAAATGAATAACGCAACAGAATTACCCAGATAATTTACATGCAAGCCTTGTCCGATGTTCCAACCTTTCATTGAGGAAGTGATAGAAAGCATTCCATTATTATTTATTCCTAAATAATTTGTAGTTTCTGATTGGAGAGAATCTTCTAAAAAAGTGACTGTTCTTCTTTCACCATTTAGGTCAGCTGTTATGAGCATAGAATTTGTGATAGCGGCATTACCAAGTAGTTTTGTTACACTTGCAGTAAATGCTATTGAAGTATCATTCAATTGTTCCAAACCTTTTATATAACAGCCATTGAAGCCTGGTTTTAAATCTTGATAGGTTTCTGTATTGAGTAAATCAAAATTGCTATTGGTTACTATGATGTACCCTTTGTTTTGCCCGTTATGGCTAGAGCCAAAAACAAAATTACCATTTGAAAGTTGAAGGATTTCAGCAGGGGAACAACCATTAACCGAATATGGAATAGGAACAGTATCAGTTAATATAACATTGCCCTCATCGTCATATTTAATTACATTAAAAACTAAAATCCCGATAGTTTCTTCGCCTAAACCTACGGTTATAAAGCCACCTCCTTGAACGGGAGCAGCATTCCACAAAGTTGTGTTAAATGGAAGAATATCCTTTCTCCAAATTTCATCACCAGTATTACTTATTTTTTGAATAAATCCCGGAGTTTTATTGTCATAGCTTCGGTTTACTACAATAATTTGATTATCTGATGAGAGGAAACATTTTGCTGAAGCCATTTGGGTTTGGGAAGAAGTAATCTTCACAAAACTGTTTTGAATAACTTGTTCTGTATTTTTCTTACAAGAAGCCACAAAAATTAAAGATGTAACAACTAAAAATTGAACTATTTTTTTCATAAAAATTTCTTCTTATTTAATAATTAAAGCAGGAACAAATGAGTTGAAATTATTCGTCCTATGTAACCCAAAAAATGCAATTCTTCCATCTTTCAACTTGCATGCAGTACTGTAAAAATCTGTTCTTGAATCTTGTATCAACGTTGTTGAGATTTTCTTTAGATTACTATTAAAACCTACTAACTGAGTTTGGAATTGCGTGTAAGTTGGTTTAAATTCATAATATAGATATCCGGGAAACTCATTGAACAATCCCACTACACCAAAATTGTCATCTTCAATTATTAAAGAACAGTATGAGTTCCCTGGTCCTTTGATACTATAGCCTGCAATAGAATCGCCTAAAGCACTTACTTTATATATAAATCCCTTAAAAGAGTAAATATTTTCAAAATCGGGAATATCATTGAAGCATAAATAATAGTCACCACTTTTTGCTTGAATAACATTTGTGGGTTGCAAAATTTCTTGCAAAGGGTCTACATTAAGATTATCGAACCATTTTGTCCAAGTTGTATCACAATTATTATCTGTTTTGATTAAAACAGTTTTGTTTGAAAACGGATTTCCCGGTTGAATTGAGCTAAAAAAAGTTCCTAAAAACATGAAACCATTATCAATAGTTTTGATGCAATTATAAATACTCGTCATATTGTTTGGAGTCGATGATGTACCAAAATCAACTGGCTTAATGAATTCCGTTCCGCTAAGGGGATTGTATTTAATACTAAAACCCCTAGCCGAATAAGTATTTCCATCTAAAATACTTCCATATATCATTACATCGTTTCCGGATAAGCTCAAAACACCTAAATTATAGAATACATATCCTCCAAATTCATCACCTAATAAAAGTGAATCGTTACTTATGAGTTCACCTTTTCGGTCATATCGAAAAACATAGATTTTCTTATCATCAATAGCAGGATTGAACCCTCTTCGATCGGCTCCAACAATTAAACAGCTTCCATCTGATAACTCTACTAAAGAGCTTGTAAAAAGGCCTGCTGGAATTGTGTTTCTCCAAATTAGGTTTCCGCTTAAATCAGTTGACATTACAACACTAACAGGTTCAACATTGCTGAATGTAAAGATTCCATTTATGAAGGAAAGATTAAAGCTTCCTCTGCCATATGTCATAAAAAGACGGTCTTTACCTTCAGATACTTTAATGTTAGGATTCTCGCCGCTTGCTAAGGTATCGTCGTATGTTTTAAAGCCTGCAACGTATTTATCCTCAAAAGATTTTTCTTCTTTTTTGCATGCGGACAAAGAACATATAACTAAAAGCATTAATGTGATTTTTTTAAAGAATGCGTTCATACAAAAATTTTATATTATAAAAGTATGTAACTATTTGGGAAGATTTAGCATTCATTTAATAATCGGTAGAATTTGGTTTACAAGTGGTAAAAAAAAATAATACACTAAAAAATTTGAATTGTATAAATTACACTTGTGGAGGAAGCTAATGATTACAGCTCGAAAAGGTGTTTTAAACCCTTATGATTCCTCTAAAACCTCTGCTTCCATAATAAGATTCCGCGCCATTATGGTAAATAAAAACGCGACCAAAACGAAAATCTCCAAAAATGGCTCCGCCGAGTTTTCTAATTTCTGCTGGAGATTTTACCCAACTAGAAGTTTTGGTATCGAATTTCCCAAGCTTTTGTAAATCATGATATTGTTGTTCTGTAAGGATTTCAATGCCCATTTCTGTAGCAAGGCCCACAGCGCTGTTTTTGGGTTTATTTTCTTTTCTGGAAGCCAATGCTTCATTGTCGTAACAAAAACTTCTGCGGGCTTTTGGACTTTCTGGAGCACAATCCACGAAAATATATTCATTAGTCACATTATCCAATCCAATAACATCAGGTTCACCATCGGTACATTCCATTTGGTCGAGCGACCATAATTTTTCTGGATTGGCTTCTAATTTTAATTGAATTTTTGCCCAATCAAGACCAACATGACGCTGCATATTTTTATGAAAGCGTTGTTGCAAAATATGAAGTATTTCAGATTGTTGCTCGGTAGATAGTTTTAAAAAAGGTTTCATCTTATAGACCAGGGGTAGATTTATGTTTTGAATGTTTATTCAGTAATTATTTTGATTGAACCATGATTAGTTTTAAAGAATAGAATTAATTTAAACAAATTTGACTTGTTGTGCGGTTTAGAATATCAATAAATAAAGCATATAAATATTATTCAATATACTGTAATACAGCACATTATATAAGTTTCTCAAACAAATCTAATTATGCACAACCTTACCGCTAATATAACCAAGTTTCGTCAATTGTAGAAGCTATACGTATTCATCAAATGCCTCTTATATAGAAATTGTTGCAATCGTTTTTGCTTCAGAAGCTTTGGGTATTATTTCAGAAAATTTTTAATTTTTAAATCAGATTTCCCTTTGTTAAAAGAGGCCATTCCCGACCGATCAAACTTCAACCTCGTAAGAAGAAAATTGCAGCCATTTATAAATAAATTATCTGAACAAATTAGTGATAAATTATCTGAAACTGAACATACTTTTATTATTGATTCTATTCCAATTTGCCGATTTGCAAGGTGCAATAAATTAAAAATAATTCGTGAAGATTCAGATTTTCTCCCAATAAAAGGATATTCCGCAATTGAAAAACTCACTATTACGGATATAAATTAAATAATATAGTATTAAGCGTAAATGGTGTTATTAGGAACTATGCATTAACCCATTCGAATATCCAAGAAATTCTTACATTAAAGACATGAAAAGAATTTATTATAAATGCTCTTTTTACATGGTGACAAGGGTTAGATATCTAAAGACAGACAATTGACGATATCTAAATACTTATCAGTTAAATCAATAACGCATTTTAGAGACAATCAAATAGGTACATCACAAAGGAATCCATAGTATAGAAAAGAAAGAAAAAGAATTGAAACAACATTCTCTCAGTTCTCTGGTCAATTCCCTAATAAGAAAAACATTGTCAAAAATTTTATAGGTTTTTTCGCAAGAATTACGCGTAAAATTGGTAGTTTTACTTGTCTTCAATTCTTTAATTCAATGAGCGAAAGGCCTTTAAATCTTAATAAACATGCACTTGCATTTTAACCGCACAACGAGTTAAAACTATTATAGAAATTACTATTATTGCTTAAATTTTAAGGATACCTATTTTTAAAGCCCTCTAATTAAAACTTAACATAAACGTTATTTTTAAGTATAAATATAAATAAGAAACAGATTTGAAAAATATTCTTGGAATATCTGCCTTTTATCATGATTCTGCAGCTTCCCTAACTATAGGAGGAAAAGTTGTTTCAGCTGCTCAAGAAGAGCGATTTACGAGGGATAAACACACTCCAGATTTTCCAGTAAATGCAATTAAATATTGTTTAGAAGAGTCAGGATTAACAATTGATGAATTAGATGCAATTGTTTTTTATGATAAACCATTGTTAAAATTTGAAAGATTATTAGAAACTTACTATGCTTTTGCACCTAAAGGACTTATCTCATTTTTAAAAGCGATACCAATTTGGTTAAACGAAAAAATATTTTTAAAAAAACTAATTTTAGATGGATTAAAAGAAGTAGGTCCATATGAAAAGAAAAAAGTTAAGTTATTATTCCCAGAACATCATTTGTCTCACGCTGCAAGTGCTTTTTATCCCTCTCCATATAAAAAAGCAGCTATATTAACTATAGATGGTGTTGGAGAATGGTGCACAACATCAATAAGTTTAGGGGAAGGAGAGCAAATTAAGATGCTAAAGGAAATGGAATTCCCTCATTCTATTGGCTTACTTTACAGTGCTTTTACTTATTACCTAGGTTTTACTGTAAATTCTGGAGAATATAAATTAATGGGGCTTGCTCCTTATGGAAATCCAGAGTCAAGGGAAACACAATTATTTATTTCACTAATAAAAGAAAACATTATTGATATAAAAGAAGACGGGTCTGTTTGGTTAAACCAATCATATTTTAATTACGCCACTGGATTAAGAATGGTGAAAGACAAAAAATGGGAACAGTTATTTCAATTTGCTAGGAGAGAGTCGGAAACAGAACTAGAACAAAAGCATTGCAATCTTGCTTTAGCAATTCAAGTAGTTACTGAAGAAATAGTTTTAAAAATGGCACAAGAAGCAAAGAAGCTAACAGGGGCAGATTATTTATGTTTGGCTGGAGGAGTTGCACTAAATTGTGTGGCAAATGGTAAAATATTGAAGTCTAATATCTTTAAAGATATTTACATACAACCTGCAGCTGGAGATGCAGGAGGGGCGTTAGGGGCTGCTCTTGCCGCAAGCTATTTGTACTTTCATGAAGTGAGAGAAAATTCAGATAATGTTAAAGACCAGATGAAAGGCGCTTATTTAGGTCCAGAATATTCTGAAAAAGAAATTTCATTAATGAACAAAAAAAACAAAGCCAATTACTTTTACTTTGAAGATTTTTCTAAGTTAGCTGATACAGTTGCAGAGAAATTAGCAAATGGAAATGTTGTAGGATGGTTTCAAGGGAGAATGGAATTTGGACCAAGGGCATTAGGCAATAGGAGTATTTTAGGAGACGTAAGAAACCCTGAAATGCAGAAAAAACTTAATTTAAAAATTAAATATCGCGAGGGTTTTAGGCCTTTTGCCCCATCTGTATTAGCTGAAGATGTAAACGAGTATTTCGATTTGAATACGAGTTCTCCTTACATGTTAATTGTAGCCCCAGTAAAAAGTGAAAGAAGGGTAAAACTACCTGAAAATTATCTTGAGAAATCTCTATGGGATAGGCTATATATGAAGAGAAGTGATATTCAATCAATTACCCATTTAGATTTTTCTGCTAGAATACAAACAGTGCATAAAGAAACCAATGAACGCTATTGGAACTTGATTAATACGTTTAAAAAGCAAACTGGTTATGCAGTAATAGTTAACACTAGTTTTAATGTGAGAGGTGAACCTATTGTTTGCAATCCAGATGACGCTTATCGATGTTTTATGAGTACAGAAATGGACTTTTTGGTCATAGGAAATTTTATGTATGTAAAAACCGAACAACCAGACTGGCAAAATAAAGAAAAGTGGATGAAGAAATTTAAATTGGACTAGCTTTACAAAAAATGAAAAATAAGATAAATAGCCTTAGTCTTAAAATAGGATTAATCCTTTTATTAATCTACTTTATATTATATTTTAATGCTATACATGAAATATCATCTTTTATACGTCTTACAGGCTATATAGCCTTTTTATTTTTATTTGTTAATTTATCAATATATTTTGCGAATAAAAAACAAATTATATTAGTAAATGTTTTTATCACCTTTACATTAATTTTATCAGTAGAATTGGTTTGCTTTTTTCTTTTATCGATGCCAAGTGGGATTAAAAAAGATTTTAGTCTTCCCTATTTGCCAGAAGATCACATAGCAAGAAATATTGGGGATGTACCTTATTCAGATAGTGTATATCATAAGGTTTTAGTAAATGGGAATGATACAGTTTTTGATGTAAAAAATACCGTTGATCATTTTAACAAACGCTACACTCCTGGTAAAGATACTTTAAAGAAAAAACATGCATTATTTTTTGGTTGTTCAATAGCTTTTGGAGAAGGCTTAGAAGATGACCAAACATTGGCATATCGTTTTCAAAAAGAATCAGGGGAGTATAATTCATACAATTTTGCTTTATCTGGACATGGAACTAATCATATGCTAGCACGTCTGAAATTTCAAAACCTTACCACGCAAGTTTCAGAAAAAAATGGAGTTGCTTTTTATATTTTCTTTTGGGATCATATATTCAGGTCTATTGGATCAATGTCTAGGTATTGCGATTGGCTTAGTAATGCTCCATATTATGAGATTAAAGAAAATCATCTGGTGAGAAATAAAATGTTTAAGAACGGTAGGTATTATACTTCTAAGTTTTATGAATTAATTTATCAAACTAATATTGTTAAATATTTTAAAGTAGATTTTCCATTAAAGTTAAATGATAGTCATATTGATTTAGTGTGCGAAATGATTAAAGAATCAAAAAATGAATATCAAAACCAATTTGGTAAAAACCCGTTTTATGTTGTTTTGTATCCAACATATATTGAGTATACTCCAGAGCAATTTCAACTGTTCAAAAATTGTCTTACAAAAAAGAAAATTGATTATATAGATTTAAATGATTTTTTAAAATATAGCGGCGAACATACATTAGGCGGAGACCCTCATCCTAATTCTAAAACGAACGAACTTCTAGGGAAAGAACTTTTGAAAAGGTATTTAAAGAGATAAACAAAAACTTAATTTAAAATGGAATTATTAAAAGATATATGGCTTTTTTTAAAGCAAAGAAAAAAATTCTGGTTAGCTCCAGTAATCATTATATTATTGCTGCTAGGATTAGTAATTGTTTTTGGAGGAGGAAGTGCAATAGCACCTTTTATTTATACATTATTTTAAAATAAAAAATGGGAATAAAAAAAAAACATTCGGACCCGATTAAAACGATTTTGGTAATTTGTCTTGGAATGATTGCGATATATTTTATCACAAAATGGAAATGGGCTTTGTCTATTGCATTTATTGTTGGTTTGGTAGGAGCATTTTCTAATTACTTGGCAATTAAAATAGATTTTTTGTGGATGAGATTATCGTGGATAATGAGTTTCATAGTTCCCAACATTCTATTGTCAGTTGTATTTTTCTTTGTTTTAACTCCACTTGCTTTTTTATCAAAATTATTTGGAAAAAAAAATCAGCTGAATTTAAAAAATATCAATACCAGCTTATTTAAGGACTCTAATAAAAACTTTGACAAGTCGTCATTTGAGCACCCTTGGTAATTTAATTCGCTTAAAATCTAAGATGCTGATTTATAGACTTTTAAAATTATAATTTAAAATCTTTTAGACTATAGTTTAAGCTATAACAAGGTTAAACATCTAACCCATCCAAAATTTGCTCTTTACAACTTTATAGTTGCAATTTTCCCATCTAATGCCAACACTTTTATTAAGTCTTTTTTATTCATTCATAGAATGTTTCATTGAATCTAGAGTATTCATTACTTGAAAATATGACTCTATTCCAAAATGCTCCTAAAAAACCTGCTCCATAAGCAAGGAGTTGAATATAAGAAGCCAAAATCGAAAAAAGTCCTATTCGAATATCTCTATTTTGAAAAGTAGCATCAACAAACACCAATAAAGTGAATAGAATTAATGGTAGAAAAAAATAAAGAGAGAAAAGACATGAAAGTGTAATTAACAATACAATTCCAAGTAAAAATAGAGAAGGAAAGGTATGGACCAATTTCAACGAACTTGGATGTCTTTTGTAAAGGTTTATTCTAGCTATTCCAGAGTTAAAAACTTGTTTATAGAATTGTCTGAAATTTGTACGTCTTTTATGAAAAACATAAGCTTGTTTTACTAAAGCTGTTTTAAAACCTGCATTCATTATTCTAATACTCATATCAATATCCTCCCCGAATCGCATATTTGAAAAACCTTTAGTAGCATTGAAAACAGTTTTTGAATAGCCCATGTTAAAACTCCTTGGAAAGAATTTATCCAATTTTTCACTACCGCCGCGAATTCCTCCGGTAGTTAAGAAAGATGTCATAGCATAATTAATCGACTTTTGTAAAATAGAAAAGCTTTTGGTCGCCATGTCCGGACCGCCAAATGCGTCTACATAATCGTTGCTTAATCTATCGTAAATTGTTTGGAAATAATGCGGAGGCACAACACAATCGGAATCCAAAAAAATAAAATAATTCCCAGAAGCATTTTCACAACCATAGTTTCTAGATAATCCTGGCCCAGAATTACTTTTAAATAAGTATCGTATTTTTAAAAGAGTATTGAATTTTTCTATTTGTTTATTGCATTTAATTGAAGACCCATCCTCAACAATAATAATCTCAAAATTTTTATTTGTTTGTTTAGTTAAACTATCAAGCAATTCCTCTATTTCAGATGGTCTATTGAAAACAGGGACTATTATTGATATCTGAATTTGCTGCCTTTTTAACACTTCCATATTTTCTAACCCGAGTTATTTACATATTTTAATCACTCAAATCTATCTAATTTTATATTGCGAATTAAACTTTTAAAGTTCTATTTTCTACACTATAAAAACTTGTTTTGTTGGTTTCTTTTTAATTTTTGGTTAAGTTCTAATAATAACTGCATTTTGTTTAAACTGCCAGAATAACTCATACCCTTGATTTGCTGTTGCAATGGTAACAAGCCACATGTAAATTTTATTGATATTGTCATTTAGATTCTTACCG
>Ga0247834_1008164_pt1 | contig 10663 bp, 7 predicted proteins | sample LaCruzMarch2015__8_FD_187118 | JGI IMG/M metagenome (GOLD analysis project Ga0247834, IMG submission 187118) | Freshwater microbial communities from meromictic Lake La Cruz, Castile-La Mancha, Spain - LaCruzMarch2015_12m | ecosystem: Environmental > Aquatic > Freshwater > Lake | place: Spain... | reverse complement strand
TTTTTATTATTATTATTATTATTATTATTATTATTATTATTATTTTTATTATTATTATTATTATTTCTAAAAAAATGTAGGGGGGGGGGACCTGAGTATGCATGCATTGCTTAGGCACTGTAGCACTCCGAGCAAATCCACAAATATTTGATTCATCTGTATTTTGCATGGTGCGAGTTTGAGGGAAAGCCTGATTTATGCAATGTGGTAAAATAGGAAATTCAGCTGCCATGGTGTCAGCAGTATAGTTATGCAATCCATTAGGATCTATGCATGCACTTGATGGCTCACATACACATGAGCATAGAGAAGCCTGTCCATTGGAGGTTACCATGCTTGGGCATTCATCCAATTTTTCAAATGGATTAAAATCACCACCCATCCAAGGGTGCATGGGCTGAAACAGATCATCATGGATAGTAGATTGCATGCAGATTCTGTCCTGTATGATGGTTGGTTCTGAGAAACATGGCCCTGGTCCCAGTATCCATTTTGCAAGTGTCTCACTTTCTGCACGCTGAGTAGAAGCATACATGAGAGAGAACATGCCCACCTTGGAGTTGGCTACATTGGCAACCCATGCCACTCCTGTGCCAGGAGCTGCTGTATGCATCCACACACCGTTGCGTTTGCGATATTGCCTATCAACAAATTGATTCAACAATTGCCTTCTAACATCCAAAACAGGATTGCAGCGTTGTGCATCATCTTGTGTGTATTTTTGTTCCTTGCATGTCATGGTGAAAAACAAATCTGGATTGGCCACAGCTCTGTTCCATATAGTGGAATCACTACTTAAAAAAAAATTTAAATCCAAACCAAGCCAGCAGCCAGATGGAGTTGATACTGTGCACCCCTTTCCTCCTCCTCCTTTCATCATACCTGCCTCAGCTGCTGTAGCCAATTGCCCCCACCTTAAAAGAGAGAGGGAAAGAGCCTGGTTGATATTGTTACTGTTCTGCTGCTGATTATCATCATCTGAATAGGATTTTGTCAAAATATCAAGTGCAGTTCCATTATTCAAAATGCGCTCTGATATTTCAAAAAAAGACTGCTGATTTGTTGTTGTTGATTGCATTGTCATACCAGTACTGAAAGGAGTTATCATATCCATAAGTGTTGAGGGATCACTGAGGTAACTGGTGGTTTGTGGCACTGCTGTTTCGTGCAATAAGCTATCATCTGATGTGATACCACCATCAGAACTCAAAAAACAATTAAAATATGAAGATGTTGCTGCTGCATTGGCAATCAAAGCAGAGGTACGAGTGCAGGGTCCACAATGATACAAACTGGCATTTTGGCCACTAACAATAGTAAAGGCTGAAAAAGCCTCAGAGTTCATAATATATTCACATTGAGGTGATTTAGATTCAGTGGCTATAGAAATAACAGCTGCTGTTGCTGCTTTTTTTTTTCGTCCACAGAGACTTCTGCCTTCTCCTGGTGTATTTTTTAGCCTGATGCGAACAGAGCATACCCCCATATCACCACCACCACAGCCAGCGCTGTTCCAAAGAGTTTGATGTAAAGGCCACCAATCTTGCATATTTCCAAAATCAGGACTTTCAAAAGGTTTGAAGGCAGCAAGGTCTCTGCGTTCATCTGTAATAAAATTAGTAGCACCATATGACCACCAGGCGTCAGAATTGGGTGTATCGCTACTGATGCTACTAGACCATGTACATGATGCTATTTGGTTATCAGGCAATGATGCACTGCCATCAAGGGGTATTTTTCCTGGAGGTGTGCATGCTCTGAATGGGCAGTGAATACCACCTGAGCATCCATCTTCTCCAACAAGTGAGAGCCAATTATTGGTGGATTCACTTCCACCCAAAGGTAGTCTGAGAGCAAAAGCCTGCACCTCTACTCCAGGTGGAGCATGTATTTTAATTATATCACATGGGACTGTGCTTGATGTAGCAGAATTCATGTTATCATGATATGTATCTACCATCCCCTAAAAAATATCATCACTGTCAATATTTCTGTTATTATTTAAAAAGAAAAAGGAGACATACCAAATGCTGTACCACACAGCCATCACTTCCTTCATTAGGCAGGTCACATATGTTTATAACATCAAAAGTTTCTTGATCTGCATAGTAGAGCGTGACTACTGGCTCAGAGGTGGTGGTAATAGGAAAGGTAGGAGAAGGGCTTGGAGGTTGAAGATATCGTTCTTTATCTGGAGGATATTTGGTATATGGAAATAAGCAAGGGTCTGTTGACGTGGTTGCATATTGATTTGAACATATGCTGGATTGTTCAAAAGTGCTTTGACATATCTGACTCTTTAGCCAATGAGAAAGATTGAAGCCACCTGTTGTTATATCCTGTTGCTGTGATGCAACAAAGTCCAGTAAAGGCCATACTCGTACTATAGGCAAATAGTATTGTGTGCTGCTACTGCTGCTTGTAGATGTCCTCATCTGCACAGTAACCTCATTCCAAGTTGCTCCATTACCAATAAAGTCTATAGGAGTGGCCACATGCACAGCTGCCTGGGTGATTTGCTCTTGGATGTGGTTTATGTATGACAAAAAACCACCGCGAGGACCACCATTCAATCCATTGAGCTCTTCCAACGTAACTTCAACAGGATCTTCAAAATCAAAATGATCAGGATATCCACAAGGATCCAACCATTCTGTATTGGATGTGCCAACTGCCTCTTCACAGCTGGATGTGTTGTAGGCCTGAATAAGGCCTTTAGTGCATGCATCTGCATCTGCAAATGAGGCCAAGAAATCACATTTTTTCCATTTCACAGTGGTATAGCAATAGGCATTGGTAGCTCCATAATTAGAGGGGAGCTCATTTCTGATATCTTGCAGGACTCTTGTGTGGATACTATTCACAAGCTGATCAGCTAATAATAATGAATCTATTGGGGTAAGAGAGAAGGTATAGCTTGGATGATGATTCATCATGCATAGGAGAGTCCATAGAACAGGCCTACCATTAAGATCTGCTTCATTTTTGCAAATGGGCGCCCTGTCAGTTTCTGTCCATAAAAATAAAGGCACTGTCAAGGTTCCTACACCCATAGAGCTCAATGGGGGCACTGGGACATTGCTGTCAATTGTACTCAGAAGAGCAACCAGCATGGCATGATGCAACCTGCACGTTCAAAGCCCCAAAAAACAAAAGATTTAAAAGATTTAAAAACAAAAAGTAAAAAAAATTTAAACTTAAAAATATTAAAAGAAATAAAAACTTCAAAAAATACCATGCTACTGGAATCTCAAAGAGTGTGAGGTGTAGGGCAAAATAGATTCCACTTGGCCCCCATGTGCCATAGGCTTCTTGAAGCTTGCTTTGAGAAAATAGAATAAGTTGCATCAATTGAGCAGAGCATTTGTTGATATGCTCATACACTCTAGTTTTACCTCCCACATTTGGATTTTGAACAGCTGATAACACTACATTGGCTGTAGATTTGATCAATTTATTGAGACTATTGATTAAGAATACAACTGAATCCTGAGCACTGCTTGTGGTGAGCTGTGCACTAGCACGTGCTGCATAGGCACAGCGTCCTCTTTTTTCCCCTGTAATAGATGCTGCTGATGATTGAGGAGGCAATCTATCACAAAAAAAAGATTTAGGGGAACTAAGGATGTTACCAAGAGGAGTTTGTTCCACTCCCTCATCAATAAAAACAATTAATCCATCAGCAAACACAGGAGAAGAGGATGACCAAAGTAAGCTACACCCAACCACATGATCATTAGCTTGATTCCAAAGCAATTGAGCAAATAAGGGAAAGAGGGGCATATCCATCCAGCAAACCCCTCCTCCTGTAAGTGCAAAGGGCCATTCTGCTGCTGTATAGCCTATACTCCCACAAAGTCTTAGGCTTGTCTCAGAAAAATTACCTGATAATGAAACTGGATCTAGTCTATCCAACGAGAGACCATTATAAGTATAAGGTGGATTGCTACAGGCCATATGATCAGCACATCGAAAGAAATTCACATTTTCAATCATATCATCTGCCATGTCTACTAGGGATTGCTTATTAGCGCTCTTGCTAGCTCCCAGAAAACCTAGAGGGACATCACTAGATATATCATTTCCCAAAACTCCAATATGGAGAGAATTATCAGATTCTGAATAGGTTCTCATCCATTGACTCAGTTGAAGTTGAAGTAAATCTGCCTCTGACTGCTGTTGTGAGGCTATATTATTATTATTATTATTATTATTATTATTATTATTATTATTATTATTATTATTATTATTATTATTGTCATCTATGATGATGCTCCAATCACCTGTTTTGCTATTAAGTGAATATCTCAATGGAGTTACTTCTTGTTTCCCTTGGAAACCAGAACACACTTGCATTCTTTTCTCTTCTTTGGTATTTCCTTTGAATAGAGAGGGTGGGATCTTCAAATGCATAAAGGTCTCATCACACGAGTGAGGCATGATTAGCAGAGCTCTTCCTTCAGCCAGCGTTTGTTTGCTACTGCTTCTACTGCTAGTACTGCTACTAGCCCTCTGCTTATCAAAAGATTCATGAATCCATGGCCATTGAATATTGGATGTGTTGCATACCATGAAGGCATCATCCCCCCCTTGCCCTCCAATGAAACTCTGACTGGTGGATACAGACGTGCCATGAATAGGACAGAGCTGTGACCATAGGGCATTGCGGTAAGAAAACCAGTTTCTATGAGAGCAAAATCCGTGCATGTGTAGCAGGTCTGGTACAAACTCCCATGGGGATGCTCCACGCGTAGATTGAGTGTATGGATGCATTTCTTCTTGGAAGCCACAGGAATCTGCTAATATGGTGAATTCTATATTCCAATTGCTTGAAATAGGATTCCAAACATGAAAATAAAGTGGTGCACAGCCTCCATCAGCAAGACATACCAATCCATCAGGACAATGGTAAGTCTGGAAACAAGGTTGACGCACTTTTCCCTGAAAAATAGTCAGTGTCAATGTAGCATAATATATCAAATATATTATTAAAAGTACCAATATTGAGGCTGCTGCTGTGTATGTTGCAGTGGAAAAACAGACCCCTTGACCAATTTTTATAACTTGTGTAGGAGAAAAAACAGAGGCAGATGAAGATAAATTATGGGCACCTCCTCCAAGGAAAGGGAGACAAGTGGTAATTTCAGGAAAGCAAGCAGGGGAGGTGTAGGAGGAGGGCTCACAAAGGGTTGCAGTGCCCCATCGAATAGCATCAGCACAACCACCCCAATCCATAATAAGAGTATTAGAATTACTGCTGCTGCTGCTACTCAAGGATGATACCAATAAAAGTGGAGTTAATTCATAATTAAGTGGAGGGTATACCCTGGATGAATAAATGGTTCCACCCTGCACATCCATGTTTACATATGTCTGCCATCCTGGAATTCCACCAGCACTATTGGACTGGGGATCAAACACATTGATATTTTTCCATGGTACATCAGTATGAAGAGCAGCACATTGTTCTGTATCAAAGTACTTATTGATATAGTTTTCAGAAAAGGGCCATGATTCCTCAGGACCTTAAAAAAATAAAGGCATTATTTAAAAAAAAACTTATTATTTAACAATATTCTTACCACCAGGCGATTTGGGTTGCTGTATTGGCATATGTGGGGTGTCATTTGCAGCAGAAAATGCCATCCTGGTGCAAATGCGATTGGTGTTGACATTGAACATGGGCATGCCTGCTTGTGGGCTCCGGCATATCCCAGCAGCACCCATAGTATCAAACAGCAGGCTGGCATTGCGGGCTGCAGAGTGCACATAAAAGCAGGTGAAGGTTATGGGGTCATACATATAATGTGAGTCATATAAAATTGGAGCAAGCTCTGATGGATCAGAGGCAGCAGTAGGATGAAATCCAGGTGCATTTGTGATTGTGGAAGAAGAGGATGACGAAGGCCACCAATCCAGCACATGACTAACATGATCACGAGATGCTGAAGCAGTTGCAGCTGATTGGATATCAATGCTATCTAATGTGAGCTGTGGAGATAAATTGGAAAGCCAATCGTCGCTGAGACGTGCACCCCCTGTCTGAAAAAGCATTGAGTAAGGTGCATCTCCTATAAGCAGACTCAGAGGTTGAGGTTGAAGAGCACATCCACTATGGAGGAGGCTATTCCAATTAGTGACAGTGAAAGCATTTGTACTGCCTGCTGCCTGGCTTATACAGAGCTTAGCATCATACATGAAACCAGTTATTCTGTCAACAGCTACACACCCTGGTGTCAAATAGACACGTTCACCACCACCCCTAGAAGCCAAAAAAATGGCATCTGAATCTGCAGAAGGTTGCAATTTCAAAGTGATACCACATTTTCTGGTTGCTATATTCTGCCAGTTTGCAGGAGGTGCTATATTGAAAAAAATTCCAGTAAAATTACAGGCGCTTGCTTCTCTTATCTTGGCTTCACATCGTCGCTTCCATGCTAAGGCTTGTAGCTTGGCTGAGGGCCCTGCTTTTGTTGCTTCCAGGGCATTAGCACGTGCTGTTTCTATAACAGATCGCCAACAATTAGCAACAAGAGGTGATTCAAACACCACCTGTGACGAAAAGTGAATCTAAAGTATTATTGATTATAGTTAAAAAATCAGTTTGTGTACCTGTGTGGCTGGAATAAGATTCTGTATTATAGATGCAGCAGACCACATATCCACATCATCTTCCTCCTGTGAAGTAGGTGCCAGTTCTGAAATAGAAAAACATTTCTGCTGCTGCATGGTGGATGCATATTGCTTCAACTTTCCATAATGAATCTGTTTGTGATATGTGGCATTAACATGCTTATAATTAGGAAGACGCAAGCCAGCCCGTCCCTCATTCAAGAAACGAGCCCCTTCAAATAGAACATCACCAGTGCCTGTTCCTACCCAATTTGGAGCAGAGGCACATTCCTTTGAAAAAAAAATTAAAAATTTACAAAAGAAAAACAATATAGAAAACAGTGTACCAATGAGGTGCATCCAACTGGAAATAACCCCCAATGATCAGATGGTCCTAGCTCTGGACAGCGTACTCCTTTATCTGATGCAGATATTGATGAATGAAGGGCATATTGCAAGCATTCTAACACTTTAGGTGCATCTGAACGTTGATAAAATCGAGGTGTTCCAGCAGTACATGTAGAGGCTAGAATGGCACACCCTGTCCAATTTTTCTGAATGATTACTGCTGCATAGGATGAGCTCCAGAAGGATTGGCATGTATCCTCTTGCACAGTGCATTTGGACAAATCTTCAATATGATTGACTGCACATATACATTGTGTGTCTGCATCACCTATACCACCCTGAAGAAACCCATAGAGAGGAAATGTTTTTCCATCTGCCTGATCCACATTAAACATAGTGGTGGTGGTGGTGGTGGTGGGCTGAGCAGATGCAGCAGGAGTCTGGACAAGGATAGAGCCCACCTTGAGATGATAATTGCGATGGGGTATTCCATTGCTTGGACTAGAACGCTTGCACACTGTTGATGAAGATGGAGCATGCCTCCTATCATGATGCCATACAAACGGAGATGCACTGACCATGGCACTCTGTGATATATTCTGAATCAATGCTGCAAGCTGAGTGGCATCATTCATATTCACTGATACCCCATCAAAAAAAAAACTATTTGCCCCCAATGGTTTATCCACATCAATAGGTAAGGTTGTAGCTGCCTGACCCAATAGAGCCATACATTTACCCCATAGACTGCCCTCTTCTTCCTGTTGTGTATTCTTGCTGCTGCTTGAGGATGATAAAACTGATGGTGGAATGGGCATGCTATACACCTATTAATAAGGGTATCATCATTGGTACATCAGCACCATTATACCTAAACCAAAAAATAATACAAAAAACCTGCTCAGGTCCATAGGTGGTGAGTGCTTCACTGGGTGAGAAATGAGAGAGTGATTGTGCCACAGCAGCAAAAGCAGGTGAGGTTGTAGTTGTAGTGGGACCCCATTGAAATGGAAAAGGTGAGGCTGAATCAGTGAGATTGTAATATTTCATCCATGGCAATGTAGATGTCAAAACAAATTGATAGTATTCAGGTAATGCACTGAGAATAGTTTGGACTATTAGCTGGCTTACATCCTCACTGGAGATTTGAAACATGGTATCCTATTTTTTTGTGTCATGAAAAAAAGTCTCATTATACATATGATAACAAAATATAATAACAATAAAAAAATACCATGCATGGAGAGAAGCCATTTTGAAGATTACAAGCAGCCAGCTCACACTTTCCAGAAGTTATATCCAAACATCCTCTGGAAGCACTAGAGGTATAATTCTGATATAAGGAAAGGATGGCTTCATAGACAAGCTTGGAAGCATTTGCGCTCAGAGATTTGCCTTCTTGAGTTGAACCACCACTATTACTATTATGATGATCACTTGAATAATAATCACGAAAAAAATATTTAATGATAGCTCTGCGCGCTTGGCTACCACATGTATATGGCAGCATATGATCGCCATGCATCACAGCTCCATAGCAAGGAGTGAAATTTCGAGACAATCCTCCTAGTTCATCACGAGCATAAAATGGACAGTCCAGTATACCCTCATGGTCACATGGAAGCACATCTAAGCGAGAATATGGTCCCAGAAACATGCAATCAAAAAAATCATGAATGAAATCACCATCTGCACTGAAAAGTGCAGCATCTATGAAGGCTGACTCCTGTTTAAAACTGAAATTGAAGTCTGAAAAAGCTGCATGCAATTTTTTTGTGGGTGCTGAATATAAAGAAGTGGCTTCATTTTGGAGAGTTGAAATTGGTGGTGGGACTGTACCATGTAACACTGCAGCAGATATCTTTTGGGGTTGGTTTCCACTCCATACTAATGGATTAAGATCACAGGATTTTGGCTCACCTATTTCATCCTGAAGGCTACAATCTATCACTAGTTTTTGCAAGGTGCTGTTAGGTGATGCTGTCATTCTCATCCCTGAGAATACAAGACATGCATCAGGTGGCTCAAATGAGTAGGATGATGAGGCTACTGGTTCATACAAAAAATAAGCACTTGGTGTTTGCCCCATGGTGAGATCAAAAAACATGGTCATGCATACTGTATAATCAACCTGCAATCTTCCTGGATCCTGTCATGAAAAAATAAATAAATAACATAAAAATATATAAAAATGAATGAGACCTTCAAGCATGCCAAAAAGTCAGGTGATATGCTTGCAGCCCATGCTTCTGCATTGCTGGCCACTGCTTGAGGTACTGTTGATGGCATATAATTGTTATTTATACCAGAAAAAAGCACTCCAGCGCCTATATCCCATGTAGAGTGCAAATAATTGCTCTTGCAGCGTGCCCATACTGCAACTGGTTCCACTGCTTGCTCTGTCAAGATTTGAAGCATGGATAGTGTGTCCTCATTATTATTAGATGCAGGTGGCACACAGGTATCACCAGTCACTGAAGACCAATTTAGACATTGGATATATTGAGTCACATGGCGCACACCTTGGGAGAGTTCATTCAAAGAATAAGGATTATAGATGATACCAATCTTGCCATTCACTAAAGGCATGCTTAGAGTTCCAACACACCACATGGCTCCATCAGCAAGTGCCTTTTGGCTCCTCTGCTGCTGGGGTATGGCATATGGGGTGTCTCCACATGCACATTGCATCACATATCGTTGAGCATAATTTGGAATTTTACATGCGCGCAGATTGAATGCAAAGAGAATATCCTGAATATTCCAGATGAGACCAGTAATATAATCAATTGTGCTATCAAACGAAAGCTGCATACCAAAAAGGATGGTATCTCCTATTCCTGACATTAAAGTGAGTGTGAATGTCACAAAAAGCTGGACTGCATTCCCAGCACCTGATAATATATCATCATTATTGAGAATATCGCTTATGCCTGTGACTCTTGCACAGGGGAGCCAGGAGGTGTCCATAGACACATCACCAAACTGGATGTGCAATGACCCTTCTGACTGTGCTGCCTGTGAGGAATTGGCCAAGCAGATGAGCCAGCGATGAAGGGCTAGCGTTGGCAGCAGAGTAGCGCTTGAGACCAGGTTGAAAAGGAGCCCCCCCATACTAGCAGATTTGAGCGTATTTTCACCTATTAAAATTCCTACATCTTGATTACTGTTTAATTGAATACTACCAGAAGAGAAGGATGAACCCAGAGTATTGCCTATGCTCATGCCTACACCCACCAAACCAGCAAACATGTCTTTGCATGAACACACTAAAGCATAAAATTGGTCAGTTGGAAATCGGAGGGTCACATGCTGTATTATTTCACCAGAAAGACCTCTCATGGCCAAAAGGGACATTTCAATGCATGCTGCCAGAATTGCTCTCCATGTGACAATAGCATGCAAGCTGGTCTTTTCCACCAATTCACCAAGCCCACAAAGGGAGTTGTGAGTTTGTACCACTGTCCCAATGCATTTTGACAGGGTGCAATCTTGTGCAGCATGACATAAGAGACGCAGACGCGCAGTGGAGCATCCTCCACAAGAAAGATGTGTGCACCTAAGGTTAAGCTGCAAGGCAGAGGAAGCTTGCTGGGATTTGAATACAAGAAATTGCCATCCTGAGCCTCCTCTAGAGGGTCGCACCTCCTGTAGCCATTGTCCATTGAGAATACTTTGCTGTGGATTTGCTTGGAAAAAATAT
>Ga0247834_1008136_pt1 | contig 10697 bp, 9 predicted proteins | sample LaCruzMarch2015__8_FD_187118 | JGI IMG/M metagenome (GOLD analysis project Ga0247834, IMG submission 187118) | Freshwater microbial communities from meromictic Lake La Cruz, Castile-La Mancha, Spain - LaCruzMarch2015_12m | ecosystem: Environmental > Aquatic > Freshwater > Lake | place: Spain... | reverse complement strand
AGCAGGTTGCGCTTCTCCTTAAGGCTGATGTTCCGGTTGCCCCTGTTGCTCCTGTTCCGGATGTTAAAAAGAAGCCTAAAGCGGTTAAGAAGGATGTCTCTTCGGATGAAGAGAAGCCTAAAAAGAAGCGCACCAGTGGCTATCTTCTTTACAGTGCTGACAAGCGTGATGCAGTCAAGGCTAAGCTTACTGCGGATGGTGCAAAGCTTAAGAATCAAGACATTATGACTGAGCTTGGTGCCATGTGGAAGGCACTTAGCGATGAAGAGAAAGCATCTTGGAATGATAAGGCTAAGGCTGTCGATGTTGATGTTGATGTTGATGTTGATGTATCGGAATAAATAGATTGCATCTGTTAAGTATTAAGTATTAAGTGTTAAAATATTCTAAAGAAAAACAGCATGACGCATATTTTTTTTTGTATTTTTAATAATATGTTTAATTTTCTAATATAAAAATTAAACACGTTATTCAAGTATAATATTTTTTATATTTGGTATGTTTGTTAATGGTGCATTTAGCAATTATAATGTAGACTTGTCTTCTACAAAACCAGAACTTACAAATAATATACCAACCAAATTTGCTTATTTACAGCATAAAGTATTTGACGATTGGGAAATTGCTCCATGGGAATTATTTATTTTTGAAGATAGAATATTGGGCGAAGGCTCCTTTTCCAAAGTATATTTAGCAAAATGGAGAGAAACATTTGTAGTTGCAAAAGTTATTGCTCCAGAGTTTGTTAAAAATAAAAAACCCATGGTATTGCGGGAAATAGCTATTATGTCAAAGCTGCATCATCCAAATATTGTTCAGTTTTTAGGTTTTATTGATGATCCATTTATTATTGTTCTTGAATATATTTCTACTGGAACAATTAGTTCTAATATGCGCAATTTTAATAAAAATCAAAAACTATCTATAATGCAAGATATTCTTCGTGGTCTTGCTTATTTGCATAATAGACGACCATTATCTCTCATTCATAGAGATATAAAACCTTCTAACATTCTTATTACTTCTTCTAAGATGGCTAAAATCGCTGACTTTGGGCTATCTAAATTTTATAATACACAACTAACAAACGATGCTTCTAGTAATGTTGCAAATATTTATAATAATAGTTCACTAGTTGGAACTCGTAGATATATGGCACCTGAAGTTTTTAATTGTACACATTCTTATAATCATAAAGTTGATATTTATTCCACTGGAATATTATTTTATGAATTACTTGAATCTAAAACTCATATCCCATATAAGCCCTTTAAATGGTTCTATGCTCCAAAACATTTAAAAAAAATTATTACTGAATATATGATTATAGAAGACCCTAATGCGCGATATGAAGCGCTTGAATTGATAAAAATGATTTAGTTTTGTTAGTTTTGTTAGTTTTGTTAGTTTTGTTAGTTTATTGTTTCATCATTATTTGACCATTAACAAATACCCCTCGAACAGTATAATTAGTGTCTAATATTGCACCAGCATCAGTCTTATAATAAAGCTCAGAGTTATGGGTTATTTCTTCTACACCTTCATAGTTTACATCTACGGATATGTTATTTTTTTCTGTAATAATATTACATTGTTTTCGTGGCCTGCCTCGTGAGCGTTTTTCTAAACCAGCATTAGCATTAGTATTAGTAATGCTGTTTTCTTTTTTTGCTATACTCAATTGTTGCTTGAAATTAATATTATTAATTTCAATAATATTAATAAATCTCTCTTCATTAATATTTAGTTGATTTGAAAATAATTTTATTAAATCACTTAGCAACATAATACTATTATTAAATATTATTTTGAATAAATCAATTTTTTTTTAAGTTATAACATTAACTAGCATAACTAGTAACAAATTTATAAACATCATTTTCTTTTTCATATTTTGCTATAATTTGAGGAGTTTTGCTATTATGTATAATGTCCTCTGATTTATAAATATTGTTATTTTTATCAATAAAATAATTAATACCATTAATTTCTTGTAACCAAATTTCTAATTCAATATTTTTAACACTCTCTTCGTTAGCATTTGAATTTATTACTCCATGCGGCCTGTTTTTATCATGTGTTCCACAAAACTCTGAACTTGTTTGTTTCTTTCGTGTACACTGCTCTCCACATGCTTTTTTAGCAATACATCTACTATAGAAAGGAACTACTGACTTACAACGCTTTCTCTTAGCAAAATCTTCTTTTGTGATTTGTAACCTATCTAAATCATAAACCATCTTCAATAAATCACTTTTATCATCAAACTGCATATTTTTATTGTCTTCAATATATGTTTTTATTGTCGATTTAAAAGTATCCACATACACAGATACCTTATCATTAATGCGCTTTTCCATAATACTAATATTAGTAATGATGCTTTAAGTTAAAAATTTAATCAATTTTATATTTTATTTTTGCAACTTTTATATTTTTGTTTTTAATTATTACTCATAATGATTTGCAATAATAATAAAGTTATAAATTATAAAATTATAAAATTATAAAATTGAATAATATAATCTTAAATTATTAATTAATAAATAACCAATGACAACGTCAACATTGAGCGTTGAACAAAAAATTTGTTTTGAGAAATATGTTAATGGAGAGAATATATTTATAACGGGTCCAGGTGGAACAGGCAAATCCTTTTTAATCAAAACTATTGTTAAACATGCCGAGTGTAATAATAAAAACATTAAAGTGTGTGCTTTAACAGGGTGTGCTGCTATTTTACTTGAATGCAAGGCTACAACATTACATATGTTTGCTGGAATTGGACTAGCAAACAAAAAAAACGAGGACTTAGTTAATGAGCTCTTTACAAAAAAGGCGCAGAAGTTAAAGAATTGGAAAAAGTTAGAAATTCTAATTATTGATGAAGTCAGTATGATGTCATTAAAACTTTTATTATTATTAGACCTTATAGCTAAAAAATATTATAAAAATGATAAACCAATGGGTGGACTACAAGTAATTTTTACAGGTGATTTTTATCAGCTTTCTCCTGTATTCTCTAATGGTTGTAAAAAAGAAGAATCTATGTATTGTTTTCAAGATATATTGTGGGAACAATTATTTCCAAAACCAAATCAAATTATATTAAAAACCATTTTCAGGCAAAAGGATGAAATGTTATTAAAAATACTAAAATATATTAGAAAAGGGCAAATTACTCCATCTACACAATTAGCATTAGAAGCACGTCTTTTTGATAAATCCAAATTGGATGTGTTAAAAAAAGAAAAAGTGCTAACGATTCTCTCTCCTATAAAGAGAGATGTTGAAACAATAAATGCAAAAGAATATGCCAAGTTAGAAAAAGGCATTCAAGAAATTGAATATAATATGAGCTATGTTGATTTAACTGACAACAGTGATGGATTTGAAAATCAGAGATTATTGTTTGAGTTATATCTTAAGAGCAATAATTCTGTAAAACAAGACTATGATTTTTTGGCAAATAACATTATTGCCGAAAAGACACTTAAACTAAAATTTGGAACTCAAGTTATGTGTATAGCAAATATAACAGTGTGTGGTGAATTACAAATTGCCAATGGAAGTCAAGGTATTGTTGTTGGATTTAATGAAAAATCCATGCCTTGTGTAAAATTCAATAATATTACCAATCCTATAATTATTACCAATTATATTTGGAAATCAGAGCATAATAAACGTGTTGGTGTTAGTCAAATTCCGCTTATTTATTCATGGGCTATAACCATTCATAAAGCACAAGGGTTAACGCTTGAAAATGCTATAATTGATATTGGAAGCAACATTTTTGCTTACGGACAAACATATGTAGCATTATCGCGTGTAAAATCGTTAGATGGACTATATTTGACACATTTTGATTATACAAAAATTGTGTGTAATCCACTTGTTAAAGCGTTTTATGGGGATAGTTAGTATATAAATAATCTATACCTACACCTAGGAAATTGAAATTACTATTTTTTACACCCTTGAATATTTAAAACTGCTTCTTTCTATGTAAAATGACAGGACACGTTAGGTGTAAATTGTCTATATATTATTTTATATATATATAAAAAGATATATATATATTTATATATATATCAAAGATGTTTAATGAAAATTGGTATTCAGACAATCAACTAAATGATTTAGGTAATTTATTAACAACAATAAAAGATTTAGACGGAAAAATAATTGAAATTGGTTGTTGGGAAGGAAAATCAACAATAAAATTAGCAAATAAATGTTTTCCTGAAATATTAATTTGTAATGATACGTGGTTAGGTAACATCCAAGAAAGTATTGCTACAGGCATTACACATGTAACTGAAGAAATTCTAAAAAAAAGAGATGTTTATAGTACTTTTATTAATAATATGGATAACTATACGCAAAAAAATTATATAATAGTTAAAGAAGATTGCATTGAGTGGTTAAAAAAATATGACGGTTTAATAAAATTTATACATATTGATGCTTCACATGAATACGAGAGCGTATTTGAAACAATTAAACTAGTTTTACCAAAGATGGTAAAAGGGGGAATTATTTGTGGAGATGATTATCTAAGTGCTAATATCAATAGACATGATCTACAAGGAGGTGTAGAACGAGCAGTAAAAGAGGCATTACCTAATCATAATAATATTAATAATTTATGGTATTTTATTAATAATTAAAAACTATTTACTCAATTAATAAATATTAATATTAATATTATAAATATTAATGTTATACCCAATCACTTTTTCTATTCCACAAGAAAAAATAGTAAATTTTATTCATTGTAAAAAAAAAATTTTATCAAATTTAATACCCGGAAATGCATCTACTTATATTTATAATAATGAAGAAGATTATTATAATGAGTATAGAGGATCATTCTTTGCTATGACTACTAAAAAAGGCGGATGGGATTGTTTGAGACATTATGAAATTTTAGCAAATGGGTGTATTCCATTTTTTCCAGATATTCACCTATGTCCTATAAATACTATGGCATTATTACCAAAGAATTTATTATTAGAAGGGAATTTATTATATAATGAATTCAGTAAAAAAAATATAACTCAACTAACTGAAGAAAATTTAAATCAATATAATTTATTGGTTAATAAATTATTAGAGTATACTCGTTATAATCTAACAACAATTAAATTAGCCAAATATATATTAGATAAAACAAATTTTAAAGATGTTAATAATATTTTATATTTATCTGGTGATATACGCCCTGATTATTTAAGATGTCTAACTTTACATGGATTTAAAGAATTATTAGGTATAAAATGTCATGATTATCCAAAAATACCTCATATTTATAAATCAGATACTATAAATTATAAACAACTATATGGAAAAGGTATATCGTATACTTCTTTATTAGAAGCAGAATTACATGACAATTCTTTAGATTACAATATTGAAGAATATATTAATAATAAATATTTTGATATTATAATTTATGGATCATATCATAGAGGTATGCCATTTTTTGATACTGTGAATAAAATATATAAACCAAACGAAATTATTTTATTATGTGGTGAAGATATTCATAGTTGTAATTATGATATATATAATAATAAAGGTTATAATATTTTTGTTAGAGAATTACATTAACTACTTCAATATAAACAAATAACAAACTAAATTTTATATTTTTTATAAATAATATAAAATTTATATTAGTATACTTTTTTATATAGTTAATATATTTTGATTATACTAAAATAGCATGTAATCCACTTGTTAAAGCATTTTATTGAGATAGTTAGAGTTAGAGGAAGAGTAAATAAGATGACATCACATAACTTTTGTCCTACTATAAGTATTCAATTTATTAATTAGTTAAATTAAAAAAAAACAACTGAAATAATCGTGAATTATTTATTTTTTCACCAAAATATTCAGTTACAGCATGAATGTATTGAGCGTCAAAAATTACTAGTCTATTATATATATTACCAACAGAATCAACAATTTCCCAAGATGTTTTATCAAGATGTGGTTCATTATAATTTAGTGACGAATCATACCAATCATTTTTTGAAAATATTTCACCTGTCCTTAGTTTATATTTTTTGTGTCTTAAAAAGCTTGTGCCGCAATTAATAGGAGCATCAGGAGTTAAATATACAATTCCTGCGTATTTCTGACTATCACAATGATATACTATTTGCGTTGAACCATTACACCATTGAAAACAACCATTTGTGCTATAGTTCCATTCGCCGACATTATTACCATCGGGAATAGTATTATGTAATAAGTTTTCAAATAATTCTTTTGTGCCATCTAAAAGTTTTCTACCACTTTCACATCGATATCCTAATGCTCCATGATTTTCAGGTGGTTCATATTTTAATCCTAAAGCATAGTCTCTTAGTGAATCTGGATTATCATAAAAATTGTCTAACACAATAATGTTTGGTTGTGCCTTTATATTAATATAATATAAAGGTATTGTACTTGATATTGTATTTAATGGCAAATCAGTAATTGTTTGTTTTTTACATGTACTCTTGTGTAACTCATTATCTAAATACTTTGATTTTCTAAATTCAAAATCAAAGCTCGTAAATGACAAACTATTATTTATAATATTAAAAGGGTATTTAAAAATAAAACTATGATTTTCATCAGTAATGTGTTCTGGGTATATATTCCATTTTTTTACAAAATAGTCTAAATTTTTATATCTAGAATTTGTCATTCTAATAAACAACTCATTTGATGCTTTTTGTGTATTAGAACCTGATATATTATAATCGCTTGTGTCGCCATGTAAATAACCATGTGTTAATTTATTTATTATTTTAATTGGTTTATTATATAAACGCATTATATAATCAAAATCTTCAAAATAAGCTGGATAATAATTAATATCAAACAGTCCATATTCTTTAACAACCCAATCTCGTATTAAAAACATATCAAAACTGCCAAAATTATATAAATATGGCAAATAACAAGGTTTTCCATGAATAAAACCAGCGTCCTTATTTTTTTCTGTGCTATTATGTAATTCCTCCAAAAATCCGGGCATAAAACTAACATCATCATTTAATATAACCCAATATGGTGAAAACAAAAATGATTTTATTATTGTATTCCATCCCTCAGCACATCCTAAATTGTATGGCATATGATACACTGACATATTTTTGATAAATTTGTGTTTTTTTGATACAATAATATCTAATTCATGTGCTAAACATTTGGCATTATTATTGATTATAATATAATTTTCAATTGGATAATCTATACTATCTAACTGTTTTTTTATCCATTTTGTAGTAGTGCAAACTAATACTCCAACTACAACCAATGCGCGTTGTGCTACTTCATCAAATATATTTGTATCTGGTTTTTTTATATATATTCCGTGCTTATTATCAAAACTCCATCCATCTATTTGTTGAAGATTTGAAATTGTATGCTTAACATAGCCAAACGTGTTTAAGGCAACTGCCGTTTTAATATTATATAAATTATATAATGCTTCATTAATATTTGTTATACTAAGTCTATAACTATCGTTACCCAATTGATCATGACATGGAAAAAAATCATAATGATTTTGTATAAATTGTATATAGTTTGTAGATAAAGTAGTGTGTGTTTCTACTATACTTGTAGAAGGCGAAGGTCCTATACTTTTTTCACTTTCTACAACTTTATTGTAGTCTGTATATTTTTTATATTTTTTATAACTAATACTATTTAAAATGTTATTTAATGGAAGAGTGAGTTGTTCAATGCTACTTTGAAATAGTTTTAACAAATTACTATCATTTGTAAATAGTAGTAAATTTTTATAAATTTCAACTGCTTCGCCTAGCTTACCTATTTTTGTAGCACTTAATGCCTTTTGATAATATAAATTTACTTTACTATAATCAACAGAGTGTATAAAATTGGTAATAGTGGTTGATTCTAATACATTTATACCTAGCGACGCATACATATAAGAATCTAACCACTGGCGTCTTTCAGGTTCATTTGTGCTTCTATAGTAAAAATATAATGATGCAATATAATATGGTTCGGGTGAATTAGGAGATACACATAATGCTTGTTTTATAAGATAAAGCTCTTTTGAATCGCGATCGCCTTGTTTGTTTATACACAGTGATGCTCTAATTAGCGATTCACAGGCTAAAATATTATTATGTGTAAATTCAGCGCATCTTAAATAAAAACTATACGCAGCAGCATATTGTTTCTCTTCTTCATACCTACGCGCTAAGTCAAAGTTGTAATTTGGATTATTTGGTTCTTCAATATACTTTAAGAGGCAGGTTTTAATAGATTCCATATTATATTGTGTAAAGTTTTCTTTTTAAGTTTTAATGCATAACAAGAATTATCTTGATATCCAAAAAGGATTATAACATAATCTTCAATTACTTCTAATCCAATACAAAACTCTATTTTAGCACTCATAAAATTAAAACTTGAACTTATATATTTTATTGAAAAATCAGTATTCCATATTACAAAACGATGATAATAGCTTGCATTTTTATTATTGTTATAATTTTTGGCTACAAAATCACATTCATGAATAATAGATAAATAAGTGTTTGTAGTCCATTCAACTAGTTGACTGCCTCCACGCAACTCAAACGGAAAATTAAATTTAATATTGTTTCTATATATAACCTTTGATGTTTTAGAGTATAGATTTGTCTCAATTATTTCAACTGGATTAGTCCATCTAACAAAATGAAATGGTTTATTTTTTATAGGCATCCAATTTTTATCACAATAAAAAGACGGATTAGGCGACTCAATTCTAATCCTATTTACTTCACTTACCTCATTTTCATTTATAACTAATTCTGAAAACTCCATCCTACCTTGTCCATTTGTTGTTGTATCTCTACGAACACCAATTGCATAATATTTATTATTCCAATTTACTATTCTAGCGTCTTCAAGTCCTATGAAACACCATAATGGATTAGTATCACAATTAGATGTATCAATCTTATTATATCTTTCTAATACTAATGTGTATGGATTTAGTATTCCATAATAGTTTACTGTTTTAAGTCTTAAATCATTATCTTTGTGATAATATGAAACAGGACCTTCATATGTGCTTTGATATTTCTCTTCGCCTTCACAACAGTGAAGTGTATATTCAACGTTTCTCAATACAACATGAAGTATATTATTATGATAGCACAATGAAGCATTACATAATCCTCCAATATTTGTAGCGTCACACTTAATATAAATAGGCTGTATTAGTGATTCTTTATCTTCTAATAATGCTTTTACCAAGTTATCATACATTTACAATTTATGTTATAATTTATAATTTATAACATAAATTGTATTTAAATATAATCAGGAGATATATTATTATATCTTATAAGTTTATTATGCTATCCTTTTTAATATAGTTAATCCATTATTATTTTTATATTGTTTATCCATTATCCAATTGGTGTTTGCACTTAAAAATTCATCAATTGCTGGCAATAACCCTTTTAATATTTCATGTTTGGGTATTCCTGTCCTACTTACTAGACCAGCTAGATTATTACCAACATATAGCCAATTATACAATCCATTTGATCTTTTTGTTTCGCCCTCTATTCCATCAATTTCTGTATCATGCATAATTATATATTTATTTGTTATTTTTGAAAACTTATCAAGTTCTCTCTTTAATTGACCGTAAACATGCCAAGTATCTATAAAAGTTAAATCATAAGTTTCATTTGGTGAAAACACTAAATCTAAATTATTTATCCATGCATATTTAACCGAAACTGCATTGTCCTGTGCGAGCTTTTTAAACTCAGAAATGTCACAATGCTCAATATCATTCAAAAAAATTAGTTTATTATTTGTAGTTTTGTTTTCAACTAAACCATATAATAACGCATATGAACTTACAACTCCTCTAACACCGGTTTCAAAAACGGAACTACATTCTTGAGCATATTCTTTCAGTGTTGGTAAATGTTCATTTATATCACATGGGTTATTGCATAGCTCAATGTATTTAGTTTCAAGAAGAGTCATATTGTATTATTAATTATGTCTTTAATATTAAATAATTTATAATATTATAAGTTAATAATTAAAGCTTAATTATTAAATTTAATAACTAGCATTATGATTTATATTGAAATTATGGGAGGACTTGGAAATCAATTATTCCAAATTTTTTGCGGTATTGCATATTCACTTGAAAATCGTATAGCATTTAAAATAAATGCTAGCAAATACGATTTAGTATCTCCTGTTGATAATATTAGTAAGCGACCAACATATTGGAACAGTTTTCTTAGCAATCTCTCTGTGTTTACATATCAACAGCAATTACAAATTCCAATATATAACGAACCAGCTTTTATATATAATAAAATCCCTTATATAACTCAAGACTTTAAATTGCGTGGGTATTATCAAAGTTATAAATATTTTGACACGCAATATGCTAATATATGCAAAATTATTAATTTAGACAATCAAAAAGTATTGGTTAAAGAAAAATACAATCATTATTTTAATAATAAAAAAATAATATGTATTCATTTTCGAATTGGTGATTTAAAAAACAATAACGGACATGGACCAGTTATAGATGATAAATATAGTATTGCTTGTTTAAATTATATGAAGGAAAATTTGCCAGATTTTTCTAACTATGAAATCTTATATTTTGGAGAAAAAGAAGATAA
>Ga0247834_1008134_pt1 | contig 10701 bp, 9 predicted proteins | sample LaCruzMarch2015__8_FD_187118 | JGI IMG/M metagenome (GOLD analysis project Ga0247834, IMG submission 187118) | Freshwater microbial communities from meromictic Lake La Cruz, Castile-La Mancha, Spain - LaCruzMarch2015_12m | ecosystem: Environmental > Aquatic > Freshwater > Lake | place: Spain... | reverse complement strand
TGGGCCCCAAGCAGAGTGCTATGGGAAAATTTCGGAGCGGCAAGCAAAGGGTTTGCCAAATCCAGCAAACGGCATACGCCGGTCTCGCTGTTTGCCCAGTGTCGCAAAGCAGATGCATTGCACGGAACTCTTCCGAAAACGTGGCTCACACGAAACGAGCGGCGCGCGTTGCTTTGCGCCAGTTCACGTGTCTATCTGTTGACCGATTCTACAGCTATCTCCAGTTCTTCTAAACGCACATTTGCGGCCCACCAGGGGACGCGTCCGCTGCCACCAACCCGGCGAGTGATAATCCCAATGCCGATTGAAGTTCCAAATCAGCTCCCGGGCACTATTCGCTGGACGAGCCGTTTGGCGATCTTTGCCTCGGTCGTGCTTTTGACCGCCGCAATTCTGCATCGCTTGGGCTTACCGACACCCGCTGCCCTCAACATGGTCCTCATCGCCTTCGCCTTAGCCGCCTTGGCGTTTTTGCTCGGTGCTTTTGCCGCCGTGTCTATCTGGCGGCAAGGAGGCAGCGGCGTTGCTCGGGTCGTTGCCGGCCTGTTCATCAGCTCGGCCATGTTCGGGGGTGTTGCCGTGCTCTCTGTTCTGGCTGGACAGCATCCGGTGCTCAACGATGTGACAACTGATACACAGTCGCCGCCAGCCTTTGTCGAACTTGCGCGGCAGCGCGAGGCCAGCGCCAATTCGCCGGTTTACCCGGCCGCCTTCGCCGCGGTGCAACAACTCGCCTATCCTGATCTGAAGACGCTCAACATCGAGCGGCCACGCGCCGAAACCCTGGAGCTCACAATCGATGCTCTGAAACGTCAGCGGTATCAGATCGTCAGCGAAGGGCCGGACGGAACCATTGAAGCCGTCGACCGCACGCTGATCTTGGGTTTTTACGACGACATCGCCGTGCGTGTAACCGGCGATGACGAACGTGCAAGTGTCGATGTGCGGTCGGCGTCGCGTTATGGCGTCTATGATTTCGGACAGAACGCCAGCCGGGTGCGAACCATCCTGCGCGAAATCGTGGCCCGCCTCGAAGAAACGGTGCCGGCCGCCGATGGGGTTCGCACACCGGGCGCCGGAAAAACGGGCAAACCCGGCTCTAAACAGGAGCCAGAGCGTGGGTCGAAGAAGCCGATCCAGCGCAAGTCACAAGACCGCGAGAAATCAGGTGCTCTACGTGAGCCAGAACCGAAAGGGTCGCCGCAGGCAAAAGCCGGCGCTCGAGCCCCTGATAAACGGTCGGCACAATCTCCTGAATAGTGGTGGAGCCCGAACGGATCAGCGCCAGAATTTCCTGTTCGCGCATGCGCCGGTGAATGAGTTGCGCTTTGACCATGCGCTGTGGGGATTCCAGCCGCCCGCCATGACCTGGAAGATAGAGGGTGTCTTGGCGTTGCAGCAGACGTTCCAGAGAATTGAGATAGTCGGCCATGTTGCCTTCGGGTGGCGCGATCACCGTGGTGTTCCAGGCCATCATGTGATCGCCGGAGAACAAAATTTTACGGCCTGACAGCTCAAAGCACAGATGGTCGGGCGCATGGCCTGGCATGTGCAGAGCTTCGATTGTCCAGTCTGGCGCAACGAAGCGATCTCCGTGCCGCACTTCCACGTCCGGGACGAACGTATCGTTGACGAACAGCGTTCCCGAAGGGCTCATCGCAATTGCGGCCGCGGGATATCCCGTGCGTCCGAAGGCAAGCGTGACGGCCCCTGTTGCTGCTTTAAGCAAGTGCGCACCATCGACATGGTCCCGATGCGCGTGGGTGATGAAGATATGCGTCACCGGCCGTCCGTTGGCAGCGGCGAGAATGGCTTCGATATGCGCGCTGTCGTGAGGCCCCGGATCGATCACCGCGAGCGACGTCGTGCCCGCGAGGTAAGTATTGGTGCCGCGAAACGTGAACGGGCACGGGTTGTTGGCCACCACCCGAATAACGCCTGGGCTCATGGGCGCGGGCTGTCCGTAGGCAAACTCCATGCTGGTTTTGAAGTCGATGGGGTCTGTCATAGATAACTGCTATGGCCTTGGTGAAGGAGCGGCACGAGGCGGCGAGGCTGCAGAAAATGGTTCGCCGGACCTGAAACCTTTCGTAGCCGCCGAGCGTATCGCTAGCACGGCTTGCGTCTATGCCTCATTAAGCCGTGCCAACACTTCGGCTGTGCGTCACCCTCGACGCAGCCGATCCCCAAAAGGAGACTGCCTGACATGACGCGCTTAATTGCAACTGCACTTGCGTTTGTAGCTTTGGCCGTGGCTGGTGCCAACGTCGCGCTGGCGGCAGAGGGCGCAGGCTCGTGCGGCAAGGGTAAGGTCTACAACCCAGACACCAAGACCTGCGTACCCAAGCCCAAGAACAGCGGTTCTGGCTCACACAGCGGCTAAATGCGGCTACTGCAAAACCGAAAGACGGATTTAGAAGGGCGGCCCATCGGCTGCCCTTTGCTTTGGGGCGGGTTGATGCCGGTGCCGATGCCGCACGGGATACCGTTTTTCGGCCAATGGATTTCCGTTGACGAGTGAATTGGTCGGAGCGAGAGGATTTGAACCTCCGACCCCTTGCTCCCGAAGCAAGTGCGCTACCAGGCTGCGCTACGCTCCGCCCGACCATTCGGACAGCCAAAACTCTGAATCTTCAGCAAGTTGGCAATCTTACACCTCTGCGTGCGGCCAGGGTAGGGCCGCGAGGTGAGGGGCTTCTATAGCGGCACCTGGGCAATGCCGCAAGGGGCGGTTAGCTGCCATTTTTACTGGGGGCCGCAGTGCGACCCTGGGGCATGGAAAAATTGAAAATCGGCATTCACCAAGCCATTGCCGCGCGTGACAGGACTGATTATGGTCCGCCAGCTTTTGCGATCTCGACTCGTGGCTTCGGCCCGTCGCCGAAAAAGTCATTGGGGCGTAGCCAAGTGGTAAGGCAGCGGATTTTGATTCCGCCATGCGGAGGTTCGAACCCTCCCGCCCCAGCCAACGATTTTAACATCTTGCCACCGTTCGGTCTGGCAACCACGCTTATTAAAAAAGACCAAAGTCCGGTATCGCGCTGCCATGGCTCGCAGCAGAGACGTTGCGGTGTGGGCCTCTTATTACCCGCCCATCGTCTCTCACAATAAAAAACGCCGGGGCGGATGCGCTTGCGCGTTCCAGCACCCCGGCGTCGTATGATCTGTCGTGGCCCTTCGGGCGGGCCCCGAAAATCAGTTCTGGTTCTGGCGAACGACTGGCCATTCTCCGAGCGGCGCGGCCGGCGTTGCCTTAGGCTCTTCGGCTGGCCCGGCGGGAGCCGCGCCGGAGCTGCTGGCTTCGGACTTGCTGTCAGCGGCGAGCGCCGTCACTTTTGCAACGGCGGCCGATGCGCGCTCTGCGGCGTCGGCGGCGCGTTCAGCGGCGGCCGCCGCCCGTTCGGCGGCAGCCATTGCCCGCTTCGCCACCTGGGCTGGATCGTCGTCGCTCGACGTCTTCTTTACAGCCGCATCCGTGTTGCGTTCAGCCTTTTCTCTGCTGGCCGTTTTAGGCTTGGTTTCAGAAACGCTGCCGCTGCCACTGCTGCTTTCATTGCTTAAGCCCGATGAGCCCTTCTCGTCCGAACCCTCGGTGCTCGAACCCTTGTTGGCCGAGCCAAGCTTCTTGTCGTCTTTTTCCACCGAACCGGTTTCACCGGCGATCATTTCGCGACGGCGCTTCTTGCGTTCGTCGGCGTCGTCATAATCGACGGTGGCATCGACGGCCTTGCTGCTGGACGCTTTTTCTTCGGATGCCTCTTTATCGGAAGTGTCCTTTTCCTTGGTGTCGGAGTCGCGATTGGCAACGGTTTCGGTCAGAGCGGCCTTTTCAGCTTCAGCGTCAGCGCCACTCGTATATGAGCGGTTCTTGCCGGTTTGGCCGATGCTGCCGCCTTCTTTCCACATCTTCGCATTTTTGGCGGCGGCCTCCGCCACGTCTTCGGACGGCACCGGCTTGCGGCCCTTGTCAAGCGACGTCAGTATCGCCTTGGCGCTGTCGCCATCCATAGGTAGCGACTTGAACGTCTGGTAGGTGACTGTCACACGCGTGCCGACGGGAATGCGCGGATACAAATCTTGCACGTCTTTATTGTACATGCGCACGCAGCCCTTCGAGGCGACGGTGCCGATGGTCCACGGCGCGTCTGTTCCGTGAATGCGGTAGCTGCTTGATCCCAAATAGAGCGCGTGTGTGCCCATAGGGTTCATCGGATGGCCACCGGGCACCCACGGCGGCAAGCGTGGATTTTCTGCAATCATATCCGGCGTTGGCGTCCATGATGGGTTGACGCGCTTCTGGGAAACGCTCGTCACGCCTTCCCACTTGCTCTTCTCGCGCGGGATCGCAATTGGATAGCTCAGGGCTTGTCCGGGAGCAGTGATGTAGTAGAGGCGCCGGTCGCCGAAGCTGACGATCAGTTCGCCAACGCGCGCTTTGCTGTTGAACTTGACGACTTCACGGCCGCTATCGTTGACCGTCTCGTTGCTGCCCCAATCGAACAGAACCGCTTGAGCCGACGCAGGCATCGAGCCTAGTGTCACAACCACCAAAGCGAGGCTGCCGAGCAGTCCACCCGTCATCAGCTTTTTCAATCTCATCGTCGCGGGGCCTTCTTTGAATGGCATGCAGGTAGCGCACAAGCGTACAGGCGGTTTCCTAAGCATACTGATGCTTCAATCTCATATCCCCGCAGGGCCGTCGATTTGTTTCAGCGGTTTGTCCAATGCCGTCGCACCGCTTCAAACGCCCGGGATCGAAAAGAGTTTCGCTGTCCTCCGTCACACCGGGTTTCATCTCTTCGGACGCTTGCGGCTTGTCTTGCTGCCAGTATCAGGTCTGGCTGGTGCGGACGGGCGCTGGCACCCGAGACAAAAGCCTCGCAATGAGGCCCAAGAGAGGCAGATTGCTGCGCTGCGCCAAGTGCGCACCAGCAGCTCTCTCCCAACCTGGGGGTGCCCCCGCCTGTTACACGCAATTCAAGCATAACCCCATCATTGGAATGACGAATTCTGACCGATCGCTGTCACGAGACTATCGTATTTTGCAGCCGCAGTGCAGCATCGCGGAGCCAGACATGCAATTTTACAGGGCTTCGTGGCCGAGCCGCCACTCTTGTCTTTTGGAAAACAATACAGGGCGCTCAATAAGCGGCGATCGAGCACAATTCCGGTGCCCGGGAGGATGGGCGACGCGCGTGATCGAGGATTTTTCAAGAGAAAATGGTAGCGAGACCCAGACTTGAACTGGGGACCTACGGATTATGATTCCGCCGCTCTAACCAACTGAGCTATCCCGCCACTTTGAAGCGCGTGTATAGGGACGGGCCACCAAGCCTGTCAAGGTTCGCCGTGCCTCTTTATTCTGCTCATTACTCGGCAGCATCCACTGCGATACGAACCGGCGCCGACTTGTTGAAGCGCATCAGAGTAAAGATGCCGAACGGCTTCAGCGACTGGCGCTCCACGAGTTGTAACTCGTCGCACACCATAACGCGCGAAACGTCGAACACGGGCCGCCAGCCGATAACCTCGGCGAACGGCGCCATGCGGCGTTCGACCCAGCCGCGCACGCCCTCGATCTGGCTGAAGTGATTGACCAGCATCACCTGACCGCCTGGCTTGGTGACACGGCACAACTCGCGCATCACTTTTTCGGGCTCGGGCACGACAGTCATCACGAACATCGCAACGACGTTGTCGAACGAGCCATCTGGGAACTGCAGGTCGCCGGCATCCATTTCGTGCAAGGCGCGCACGTTTGTCAGCTTCTCAGTCTCGACGCGTTCGCGGGCTTTTTGTAGCATTTCGGGCGAGAGATCGATACCCGTGATCTGCAAATGCTTTGAATAATCGGCGAGCGACAGTCCTGTGCCGACGCCTACTTCAAGCACGCTGCCTGTACGCTTGTTGAGTTCTCGCACGGCGTGTTTGCGGCCTTCGGTCGAGACCCGGCCGAACGTATGATCGTAAACCGGCGCCCAGCGGCGATAGGCAACTTTCACCACATCCTCGTCGATGCGGCCAATGCCGGTAATGAGTCCGCCGTCGCGCTCGATGGGAGCTGATGCCGTCACTAAACGGGGTTTCGAAGCCATGAGGTCGACGCGCTCCTCTAAATACAAAAGTTCCAGGTGGGATGCAGACCCGCTCACCCGGATGTGCCAATCAATGTTTATATCTGCGGTCAAAACCGTTTTTTTCAAGACGCCGCAGGAAGACCAGCCACCTCAGCGGCAAATTTCGGCACGTGTTCGTTGGCCAAGGTTCTGGCAATCCAGCCGCCACCCAGTATCTGCGCCTCAGCCGCGTTGCTGGCATAAAAGACGCAGGCCTGGCCCGCTGCAACACCCTCTTCTCCCGCGTGGAGCACTACTTTCGTTGGACCACCGGCTTCCGTTACAACGGTTGCCGGTGATGGCACTCCCGTCGAGCGGATGCGCGCGAAGATCTCTGCCCGCCCGTTCGCTGCATCTTCGGCAAACGACCGGCCCAGCCAATTCACGTTTCTTAGCACGAGGCCTTTTGTCATCAATATGTCACGTGGTCCCACCACCACCTCGTTACGCTCGGCACTGATGCGGATCACGTAAAGCGGGTCTGCGGCCGGAATCTTAAGGCCGCGGCGCTGGCCGACCGTGTAATTGATCGTCCCTTCGTGACGGCCGAGAACGCGGCCGTCGACATGCACGATGTTCCCGGGCTGCAAGGCACCTGGCTTCAGCTTTTCGATGACATCGGCGTACTTGCCTTTGGGCACAAAGCAGATGTCTTGGCTGTCGGCCTTACCGGCAACGGGCAGCCCCAGATCTTCGGCGATCTTGCGCACCGCAGGCTTGGTCATGCCGCCGATCGGGAACATGAGTTGGTCGAGTTGCTGGGTCGTGGTGGCGAACAGAAAGTAGCTCTGGTCGCGGTCGGCATCCACCGCCCGATGTAACTGAGGACCGTTCGGCCCCTCCCGCTTCTGGATATAATGCCCCGTTGCCAGATGCGAGGCGCCGAGTTCGCGCGCGGTTTCGAGCAGATCACGGAACTTGATGTCCTGATTGCAATTGACGCACGGGATCGGCGTTTCGCCCGCAACATAGCTCGCGGCGAAAGAGTCGATGACCGACTTGGCAAAGCGCTTTTCGTAGTCGAGAACGTAGTGCGGAATGCCCAGCAGTCCGGCGACGTGGCGCGCGTCTTGAATGTCCTGACCCGCGCAGCAGCTGCCTTTACGGCCGGTTGCTTCGCCATGGTCGTACAGCTGCAATGTGATGCCGATGACGTCGTGGCCGGCAGACTTGAGCAACGCAGCTGCGACTGACGAATCGACGCCGCCGGACATGGCGACGACAATGCGCTGGCGCTGATCTCGATCGGGTAGAACCGGTAATTCCGACACGTCACTTTTCTCGCTGCGGCGTTGTGCTGGCAGCGGCCTCTCTCTAAGGGCGAAACCCGCCCCACCAAGCTCTTCCAATAGTCCAGAACGGGCGGCCGTCACAGCGCCAATTCTAACACCTACATGACCGCCGCGGCGGCGTTTTCAAGGGCGCCGGGGCAATCCCTTGCCTCGTGCCCGGTAAATGAGGCTCAAAAGTTTCAAGACCTGGCCCAGGCCGGGGCGCCAGTTAACCTTTTGCCAGGGGCTGTGTCTTGCCGCGGGTATCAACCTTAATGGCCTTTACAGCATAGAATGGCGCATCTATTTATGTTAAGTTCACTCAATGGGTTATCGTGGTTTTAAGAGCATTCAGTTACCTTACCCCTGTGGTCAGTAGCATGTAATGAGTATCATGACCGAACAACATATGAGAGCGCGCGTTCGTTACGTTATCGGCCCCGATGGGAGCCCGTTAACCGTTGCGGATCTACCGCCTAAAGACACAAAACGCTGGGTTATTCGCCGCAAGGCGGAAGTGGTTGCTGCCGTTCGCGGCGGGCTGCTTTCGATCGATGAGGCCTGTGAACGATACCGGCTTACCGTTGATGAGTTTCTGTCTTGGCAGAGCTCGATCGATAAGCACGGGTTGCCGGGGCTTCGCGCAACGCGCGTTCAGGACTATCGCGCGTCGTAATCGCTTGCTGGCGGGGTAAAACCTATTGGAAAGGCGGTGGCTTTCGGGGCCACCTGCTGGACTGATGATGTGCGAGCAACACCCCTCGTATCAGCGCACAAGCATAAAAAGGCCGGGCCCCAAAGCGCCGGCTTTTTTCGTTTGCAAGAGGCGCGCAGTGACCATTTGGCGCTGAAACCGATGTTCAGTTTTTGGCCGCGGCGGGTGTTGCGCTGGGCTTTGAAGGCTTTGCGGGTTTGACTGCGGAGGGTGCGGGCTGCGCCGCCGTCCAGCCAGCTGTAACGGGTGCTTCGCCACACCCTTCCTGGTTCGCAGCCCAGCGGTCGACATCTGACTTGAGCCTGCCCGCCAAAGGCTCGGCAATCGAGACATTCTCGACTTCGACCTTCGTGCCTTCGCTGCCCGGTTCAATGCCAACGCGGTAGGCTTTGAGACTGCGGGGGTCGGCGGCTGTTTTGTCTTTGGTGCGAATGACGATCTCGGCACGGCCGCCTTTGGACGGCGGATCTGCGTCGGCAAAGTAGATATATGGCCCTTTGAGCGGCCCTGATGCCCCGAACCAGCACGTCAGTGCGCCGCGCGCTACGCGGGTATAGATGTCCGTTGGTGAGCCGACAGGAAGGGGCGCTCCCGTCGTCAAGCTGGCGATCGATGGTAGATCGGGAAGTTTTGGAAGTTCGATAGAGGCTGGCGTGGCGGCCTGTTGTGGGGCTTCGGGTAAGCCGCTGGTCAAGGTTGGAGCCCCGCCAGATGCGCAGGCTGCCAGCAACCCCAGACAGGATGCGGCCCAAACACTCATTTTTGCGAGACGGCGCATAGGCAGATGGCTCACAATGGCATCAACAGTCGCCGGGCAAGGCACAGTGCGGCCGAACCGGCTTGACGAACGTAGAGTGTTGACTGTCACAGGACCACGGCCATGCCAAGGCATGCGGTGGGTACCGCTTCAAATTGACAGGGGATGGCGCTGCATCGGCAACCCCTCCCCCACGTATCAAAGAGATAGCAGATTTTTGGCTATCGCAGGGCAAAGCCACGGCCGGTATCGGCGCGGCGGCGGCGCGGCAAGGTTTCGCGAGCCTCTGGCGACCCTGCCCGGTTGAGTTGATCGTCGGCCTCAGCGCGTTCACGCTGTGCTGCTTCCAGCCGTGTCCGCAGGTCGGCGATTGAAGCCATCAGGTTTTCGCGTCTCTGCTGTGCCGATTTGGCAAACATGGAATAGGAGAAATGGGCGGGGTCTTTGATGCCCGTGCGCATTTCCTCGGTCTCGATCTGCCGGTCAAGGTCAGCCGACATGTTCTCGAATTCACGGATCATGTGCTCGAGGCCAGCCACTTTGCGGGCCTTTTCCTCAGACGCAAAGCGCTTCAGGCGCAATGCCGTATCTCGTGCCTTCATTGTTCGATACCCCTTACAAATTCGAACGGATGCCGGACGGTTAAACAAGTTCCGTGCCACTCGTATGAGTGCGCGGGGTGCATTTCAGTCTCGAAGTGTCTGACTTGCGCCCGTACACGGTGAAACCTCAATGCCCTAACCGGCGCAAATGCCTACGAGCCAGACGACAGAGGCGTTTGGAGCGCCTTCTTCCAGCGATCCAATCAATGTGGCATATGCCAATTAAGTTGCGGTAAAGCAACGGATTACGCAAGTATCTTAAATCTTTGTCTAGCTGTGCCATATTCACGAGACGTTCTCTTTGGACCCGCGAGAAAATCTGTTAGCTGTGGATTCGTAGGGTAAAACAGTTTGACGTCTGCAGATTTAGAGTCGTGAACGCTCGATTTTGCAGCCTCAGATAGTGCGCGCCCGATAGTAAATCCGGTTCCAGCACAATCAGTTTTCGTTGTTTTGCAGTTGGCCGTGGCCGCCCCACCAGGGAACGCCGGCGGCGGAATACGTGCGTCTTTCAGTTGGGCCGGCATGGGGTGGCGGTAGGGCTCAAAATGAAAAAAGTGACAAGCCGTAACAATCCGCAAGACAAAATTAGGGTTTGTTAACTTCTCAGGGGTAACTTCCTAAGAATGAATTAGTCAGGTTGGTGGCTCTTTAAAGAGCTCTGGTCAGACACTCAGTGAGATGTGTGGAACTTCGGGCAAAGGTCCTGGAAACAGGGCAGGGGACAAAAAGGAACTAGAGCATGCGGGTCCTTCTCATTGAGGACGATAGCGCCACGGCACAAAGCATCGAATTGATGCTGCAGTCCGAGGGCTTCAATATTTATACAACGGATCTTGGCGAGGAAGGTGTCGACCTCGGTAAGCTCTATGACTACGACATTATTCTTCTCGATCTCAATCTGCCGGATATGAGCGGATATGAAGTCTTGAAGACCTTGCGCGTCGCAAAGGTGCAGACGCCAATCCTGATCCTCTCCGGTCTTGCCCAGATCGAAGACAAGGTTCGGGGTTTGGGCTTCGGCGCCGACGACTATATGACCAAACCGTTCCACAAGGACGAACTGGTCGCGCGCATCCACGCCATCGTGCGGCGCTCGAAAGGGCACGCACAGTCAGTTATCGATACCGGTGATCTGCGCGTTAATCTCGACACCAAGACGGTCGAGGTCAACGGCCAGCGCGTGCATCTGACGGGCAAGGAATACCAGATGCTCGAGCTGCTCTCGCTGCGCAAGGGC
>Ga0247834_1008131_pt1 | contig 10704 bp, 8 predicted proteins | sample LaCruzMarch2015__8_FD_187118 | JGI IMG/M metagenome (GOLD analysis project Ga0247834, IMG submission 187118) | Freshwater microbial communities from meromictic Lake La Cruz, Castile-La Mancha, Spain - LaCruzMarch2015_12m | ecosystem: Environmental > Aquatic > Freshwater > Lake | place: Spain... | reverse complement strand
GGAAACAGGGGCGGACCAATATGAAGGTGAGTGCGGGGATGTGCTCTACCGCTCTACAAACGTTGTTGTGTGTCGCCCGCTAGCGCGGTGAACCATCCTGCTCCAGTGGCACCCCGTTGTTCAACGAGATGAGCAGTTCCTTGGCCCAGTGGAATGGCTCTTCGGCATACAGGTAGAAATATGTCAGCGGGATCAGAGTCGCGATCACCGCGGCCCAGATCAGCCAGACTTGCGCTCCACCCGGCAGTCTGGCGGCCAACTCCCCAATGGTACGGCTACCGAATACCGCGATGGCAAGAATCATCGGCGCACAAATAAGTGCGAGATCTCGGGTGCGATCTTCCCCAAATAGTGTCGCCACGCAAATCGGTAGGACTATGACGACGACTAGTAGGTAGGCCGCCGTACGCCAGGAGCGCTGAACAAGGAGCGCAACAAGGAGCAACAGGGCCGTTGCCCCTAGGTAACTCCAAACCAGTGACGGGCCGGCCGAGAAAGCGACCATCGCCTTCTCCAGCGTGAAACTGAGGAAACCCTGCTTCGGGTCGTAAGCCGTTACAGCACCAATAGGCTGCCCCGAAATGAAAGGAACCAAAATTCCGATGCGAGTTCTGTCCGCGTGCCCCGCAATCGTGAACCAAATTTGCACCAGCAATATTGCAGATATTGCCGTGACAAGCAATCGCGTCGCACCCTGCACCCACTCCCGAAAGTTGGGGGTGAGCGCGATGAGCAGAAGCAAGCCGCCGGCTATCAGGGTCTGTTCGGGTGAGGTTAAGGCTGCGATGGCCGCGCCCAGCCACGAAACCCAGGTGCGCAGGGCGAGCAAAGCGACTGCAATACCCACCAGATAGAACGCGTCATAGCGTCCGATTTCGCGCCATGCCACCGCAGCGATGCCACTAGATAGCACCGCGGCCAAGGCGAGGTATGAACTATCGGCCTTAGTGCGCTTTAGGACCAAGGTAGCGATAAGGATGAGGGCGCAAATAGTCACCGCCACCTGCGTGATCAACCAGACCATGCTGGTCGTGTCGAGGCCGGCGCTCATCCAGGCTGTCCCGAAGGCATTGAACAAAACGTTCGCCTGGAACGCATTATTCGGGGCACCCCAGTTGGTGAGCAGTTGTGGTGAAAGCTCGAACCAATTCCAGACGACGAAGCCGCACTTCAATAAGCTGATGAAAATCAGTACTCCGCCGACAGTCAGCGCCGAGCGCTGGGACACCTGACCAGCAAAAGCAATGAGCCTGCCAGTGAGAAGCTGCTGCGCGGATGCCCGCACCTCACCCACCGTCATCCGGGCAAACCCCCGCCTCGTAGTCGCTACCGCGCGAGCCTACCGCGCAATGGGCACGACTTTAGGAGGCTGCTCCACAACCAGCTGGGGCAAGACGAAATAGCGTAACCGCGTCGTTTTGAAATTGGCGCTCGGCAAAAATCGGCCAATTCCCACTCACTTGAGCGACCGCCCCCGAAATCCATGCCCAAGTGACTCCATTGCTGCAAAGTTCCAAGAAGTCAGCATCCGAGGGCTGAGAAGTGAATCTTTCAGAAACTTTGATTCGGACCGGAATGGCATCTACATCAGTTGGTCGCCCGTAGAGGGCCTGGTACGGGGTGCCCGATATATAGGTTCTTAAACCCGTCAGGGACGGGACTAGTGCACTCGTACTCAGGTTAGTCACGACGACATCGTCTTCATTGGAATTAGCTCGCAGGAATTCGGCGGCGGCAACTTCAAGGTCCGACCACGTATTATCTTGGCCAACCGGAGCGGAGGCGGCTTCCGTTACCGCAGCGACCTCACTAATTTGCGCCTCGAGGGATGCACCGGCGGCCGTCGACCCACCCACTGGCCCGAATACGGGCGTCACCCGGGCAAGCAGTGATGCAGATACCAAGATGGTGATGAATATGACCGCCGAGAACTTAACCCAGGGTCCGACGAACCTGCCACGCAATGACCAACCGAGTACTAGGGCGGCAACTGCCGACAACATGAATGCAATCAGCGGGGCCGCAGCGCGCACTGACACGGTTCCGTTTGCTCCTTGGGCCCAGACGAAAGACACAAATACGAGTATCAAAATGCCAACACCGAAACTGAAGATGATGCTGTCAGAGAACCACTTCTTGTTGGTAAATCTTCGTGAGTCAACTGACTCCCATGCCACCGCGCAACCGATTGCCGAGAGCACAGCTAGGGGCGCCGAGGCTGAGAGCGCGAACCACAGTTCGTTGACCCCTTGGCTCAAAAAAGCAAGGGGGATTAGTCCCAGGACCATCAGGCCGCCGGCATAAGTGCTCTGCGGCGCCCACCGAGTTGACGGGGCGAGCCAGAATCCGGCCGCCCCAGCCCATCTGGGCACCACCGCGAGTGCCAAGAGCGCCGTACCAGCCGCGACCCCCCAGCCACTTAAACCAAGGTCGAGCCCTTGGACAGTTGATGCCCGAAATTCCCAGGTGCCAAGGCGCAGATCCCCAGAACTCGCGCTCCCGACCAGGACGAGAAAATAGGTGATCGCCCCCGGCACGCTCATCGTAATAAAGGCTCCAAGTGCCCGCTTTCCAAACTGATCACCCCGCAAGAATGCGACGACCACCACGACCCCGGTCGCTCCGATGGCCACGATTGCGGCGCTCGCCTTGCCACCTACGCAGGCGACGCCTAGGGCGCCGATCAGCCACAGGGCGCTGCCACCAACCGCTCCGGCGAGATATTCCAGCAGCACAAACGACAGCGCCAGCAACCACACGGTGGTCATGGCTTGGGACGGGGAGTCAAAATTGAGCAGAGTGCCGTAGGTGGCACCGAGGTAACCACCGGCAGCAATCAGCACCGCGGCCAACGACGGCACCCATGCTTGCCTGGTATGGCGCGCAGCCCAACTAACCGCTAGGGCCACCGAACCAACAACCGTCATCAGGGGTAGCACCCGGGTCAGGCCGATGAAGGGCTCCAGGACTAGGGAGTCGCTGAGTTGCCCGATCCACGCGTAGGCGAACCAGTGATAGCGCAAGTCGGCGCCGACCATGAAGATGCTCTCGCCCGGCCCGAACCTCGCCACGCCAGTGGCTAACCCCTCGAAGAAGAGCATGTCGGGGTGGTAGCCAGCCCAGAGGCCGGACCACTCAAGCGGGTAGCGGGCGAGATTCACTAGAGCCCCAGCTAGCCCGATACCGCAACCAACGACCAACCCGACCAAAGCGGCGCGCCCCGGCCAAGTGATTTTGGGTTGCGTAGCAGCCGCCCGCTTACCGCGGTTGCGCAGGCTGCTCAGGTAAACCCCAAGCACGACCACTGACGGCGCTGCCCAACCGAACCCACCGGGCACCACCTGGCGCAAGAGCACCCCACTGGCCATCGCCAAGAAGCTCCCGAGGGCAAAACCCACCGCCAAGATTTCCAGGCTGGACACCGGGCCCCCTGACCGCCTACGGACCAAAGCCCAAATCCAACCACCCGTGGCCGTTTGAAGCCCGAGGGCAACCGTGACGAGCAGCGCCGCAATCAGACCGACTCCCGTTATCAGGAGCCAGCCGATCACCACCAGGGCCAAAACCAGGCCGCTGACTAATACCGGCCGGTTCCTCACCACGTCAGAATAGTCTTAGGGACCCAAGACTTGGGTTTACTAACTGCAGGTGAAGGCCAAAGGGGAGCACAAAGATGTCGAATCGAGGGGTCCTTCGATTCGTGGTACCCGCCTTGATCTTCGCGGTCACCAGTACCTCGCTGTATTTGACCGAGCTCTGGTTCCGGTCAACTGCCGCGGCCGAGCAACTTTTTGACGGCTACCTGCTCCAAGCCTGGTCGTCGAACTGGATGATGCAGACCCTTGGGATCGACGAGATGAATGCCTTCGGCCTCAAGTCACTGGTTTACGACCACATCTACCCACCGGGCCTCGATGCGATCCGCTACCTGCTCATGCAGCCGGAAGTCAGCAACGCCCTGCCACCTGATCAGGTGGCGGTCGATATGCGCCTTTATGTCGTCTACTGCCTGATCTATGGCCTCCTGAATGCATTGGTATTCATCTGGGTCAAGGACCTCACCAAGAGCATTGGCTGGGGGCTCGCCGGCGCGGCGCTATGGGCGGTGTATCCGGGCCACCTGATGATGGCAATGCTGCTCGAGCCATCCGAACTCTCGCTGCTGATGGTCTCGCTGATGTACTTTTTCCTCTACCGCTTCCTGAAGACCAGGCGAGCCGGCTACGTACCGCTGTTCCTGCTTGCCCTGTTCGCCGCGTCACTGTCGCGATCCTTCATTCAGATCTACGTACTTGCGATCATCGTCGTCGCCGTCGCCTCGTTCTGGTGGATGAGCAGCAACCGCAAGAAGGCGCTGCTGTGGCAGATCCCAAACGTCATTCTCATCGCGCTGATCTTCGTGCACCCGGTCAAGCAGTTCGTCATGTACGAAACCTGGTCGACCACCTCCTACGGCGGCTATCACCGCGTCGGCATGCTCGGCGTCGACCCAACGAGCATCCCGCAACCTGAATACCCGCAATACATCGTCGACAACGCACTGGCTTTCTCCAGCCACTACAACACCCAAGAAACCCTAAAGGACAACTACCGATTAGAGGCAGCCGCCAACACCTACCTCATGGAGAACCCGGTCGACTCGGCCAAAGCACTCGCCAACTCGCTGACCATCACGATTCCCGAACTGCTGCGCCCGACATCGATGTATGTGCAGAATTTTCTCGTCGAAGGCCTGCCGTGGACCAACCCCTACAACTGGCTCTTCTCCGGCTGGCGCTACCTGCTACTGATTGCTGCCGCGGCGGCCCTCATCATCGCCTCACGCGGCCGGCAGGGCACCTGGGCCCTGCTGAAGCGCTATGCGTGGTTCGTCGTGTTCTGGGGGCTCATCGCGATCCCGGTGCTCTGGTCGAACCGCTTCTATCCGGGCCGGGAGGCCGAAGGGCCCATCTGGACTGACGCAATTCGGCAGAAGATCTTCCTTGAGGTGCCCGTGTACGTGCTGCTGGTCTACTCCTTGTGGGCAACTATCCACAACAGGCGGGTGAAACATGCCGACGCTGATGCGCCGAATTGAAAAATGGCGCCCGCTCGAAGGGTTGGTGCTCGCCTCGGTGTTGGTGCTCTCGTTCCTGATCCAACTGTTAATCATGCCCGATGATTTTGTCGGGCCCGACTACGAGACTTACCTTGCGCAAGGGCAGCTGGCACAGACTGCTGCCCTGTGGTTCGATCCGAGCGCACTAGACGCGAACTATTGGCCGATCGGTTACCCGGCGTTCCTCGCCCTCGTAATGAAGGCTTTCAGCAGCGACCTGCATGCCGTGCAATATGTCCAGATTTTACTCGACCTAACTTTGGCTCCGCTGGCATGGTTAGTCACTCGACACATCTCGATTCCAGTTCGGATGGTGACCTTCATCGCGGTCGCCGTTAGCCCGAGTGTCATCTGGGCAGGCCAAAATGCGGGCTACGAAGTACTCCTGAGTTTCCTGCTTTGTCTTTCGCTTGCATGCATTTGGGGCCGGGGGGGGGCGCCTTCCGGTAATCGATATTGGCTCGGTGGCCTAGCCTGCACCATCTCGGGTTTGGCCTTCGGATCCGCCTTTCTTGTGCAGAACAAGGTCATTATCGTGCTTCCCATATTAATCTTGCTAGCACTTCGCTGGGGCCGATGGAACCTCGGCGCGTTTTGCGCACTGGCCCTGCTCGCCCCGGCCGCTTGGGCCATAAGAAATATAGCGGTCGCAGGCACCTTCTCCCCGATGACCAGGAATGCCAGCATGAATCTGTGGATCGGAAACAACCCACTTCAAACCACCGGGGGCTTCATGGAGCCACCACCGGTTTCCATCGAGCCGATCGTCGGCATGGACATCTATGCGTCAAATGCATTGAACTTTTTCATCACCCAGCCTGAGGCCGCATTCGCGTTAATTCTGCACAAAGCAGCACGTCTTGTTGAACCAGTATTCATCTACCCGAGCCCGGGAGTCTTTGCGTGGCAGTCCGCCCTGATCCATTGGCTCACCATAGCCATGTCGATTGTTGTTCTAGTGTTGTTCGTAACTTTCGTTTTCGGTCGGCTATGGGTCAGGCCACCTGTAATTCCGGAAGTTGGACCGATCGCAGCCTTCGTCCTGCTCTTCGTGCTTGTCCACCTACCATTTTTGGCGGAGCCCCGATTTCGAGTACCAGTAGAGCCACTAACTATCGCAGTGGCAGTGGCTACGCTATTCGCCCTCTTTGCACGGTATCGCCGGAATAGACCAAGGAAACTAGAAAGGCGCCTCTAGAGTAAGACTTGTGATTCGCCTCTATCGGACCGACGGCAAGCTTTTCCTAGATTTTCTCGTGTCCGCCATCGGCCTGGTTCTAACCGCGCCCATCGCGGCTGTCATAGCTCTGGCGATCCGGCTTGATGATGGCGGGCCGGTGGTTTTCACCCAAGAGCGTGTCGGACGAAGCGAGCAACTATTTCGCATCCACAAGTTCCGGAGTATGCCGGTTAGCAATCCGAGTGTCCCCTCCGCTCTCCTTGGCCGACCCCTCCTGTCAGGTATATGGAAGAGTTAGTACGACGGCGCCTACGACCCCAAGGATGCTAAGAAACTGCAATGCCGCAACCGACATCGGCACCGACACGCCACGGTCCTGCAACTTGTGACTTAAGTGGTCACGACCCGCGGTGAAGGGGTGAATACCCGCTCGCAGTCGCTTAGCCACCACATACGTGGTGTCGACTAAGGGGAGGATGGCGAGCAACAACACGATGAGAATCCCCACCCAGATCGGGGCATTTGCTGGCCGCAGTCGGACGAGCAAGAGGGCGACGAGGGTGCCGAGAAAATAGGCCCCCGAATCGCCCATATATACCTTCGCGGGGAACCAGTTGTGCCAGAGGTAGCCGATGGCGACTCCGATGAGCGTCACCCCCATCAACGCAACCAAGGCCTGGCCGAACAAGGCCGCGACGATGGCTGCACCAACTGACACGACGAGGATGCTTGAGGCGGCAAGACCGTCAGAATTATCCAGCAGGTTGACCCCGTTGATAATGACCATGACCCACAGCACCATCACGGCGGCGTCCAAGACGGGGATGCCGGTTACGTAGATCTGGGTACCAAGAGCCCAGGCGAGCCCGCCAACGGCCGCCTGCAAAATCAATCTCAGATAAGGGTTAAGGCTTGAGCGATCGTCGAAGAATCCGATGACGGCTGCCCCCAATGCAGGCAGCAGGACCGCCAAGCCTAGAGCGAATCCCAATCTTCCTGTGACCAAAAGCGCAGCTACAACGATTAGAGTGAACACCGCCGCAAGAGCCACCCCACCAAGTTTTGGGATCGGTCGCAATTGGGTCTTTCTTTCGCCGTCCGGGTAATCAAGGTGATTCAGTCGCGGCGCTAGGCGGATGCTGATAGCAACCACGCCCCAAGATAAGACCGCGCTGCCCACCAAGATGACCAACGCCTCCCACTGGTTCACGTGTTTAGTCGGCTTGCAATGTCGCTCGCAACGTCACCGATGATGTCATCAAGGCCGCGTTGTGGCTGCCAGCCAAGGAGGGCTTGGATTCGACCGGTGTCGGGGCGGCGGCGCTGCATATCTTCGAAGCCAGCTTCGTATGCCTCGTCGTAGGGCACATAGGCGATCTGGCTTGTTGACCCGGTGATCTCCCGGATTTTCTCCGCCAACCCCTGAATAGAGATCTCACTGCGGGAGCCCACGTTGAAGACCTTGCCCTCAGATTCGCTGGTATTAACCAGACCGAGGATCGCCACCACAATGTCGCTGACATGGCAAAAGCAGCGGGTTTGCTGACCGGTGCCGTAGACAGTCAGCGGAGCATTTCGTAGCGCCTGGTCGACAAGGCGCGGCAGCACCATGCCGTAGTTGCCAACCTGACGAGGGCCGACCGTGTTGAAGAGGCGGACGATGACAGTTGGCAAGCCCTTCTCGCGGTAGTAGGCATAAGCGAGTACCTCTTCAATCGCCTTAGCCTCGCTATAGGACCAACGGGTCTTCAGTGGTGACCCAAGGATTCGGTCGTCCTCCTCGTTCAGGGCGTCCGAAGTGTTCTTGCCGTAGATTTCACTCGTCGAAGCAACGAGCACTTTGCGTCCGTACTTGTGGCACTTTTCCAACACGATTTCGGACCCGCGGATATTTGTGGCCAGGCTCTCAAGGGGGCGTTCAACGATTAGATTGACGCCGACCGCAGCCGCAAAGTGCAGGACTACATCAACACGGCGCACCACGTCATCGACGAGGGCCTCATTTAGTATTGAACCGAGGACAAACTCCACCGAGGTGCTCCCGGCGTGCTGACGGAGATTGTCGTGACGCCCCGTCGAGAGGTCGTCGAGGACGATGACCGTGTGGCCACCCGCCACCAGAGCATCAACCAGGTGAGAGCCGATGAATCCGGCGCCACCTGTGACAAGAAACTTCGACAAGTTTATCCTCCGGTTGTAGGCCACTCATCCTTCCACACGCCTGTTGTCAGCGGTGCGCCAACGACCGATAGAGGGTCTCATGCGCCGTGACCATCCCTCCCGTGCTAAAGCAGCGGTTGGCTCGAGCCCGCGCATTCGCCCCAAATTCCTGAGCCAAACCCGGATCATCAAGCAGGCGACCCAGCGCCTGCGCGACTGCGGTCGCGTCCGGAGCGCAGAGCAAGCCCGTCTCCTCGTCAACCACGACGTCCTTGACCGACCCGACATCGGTCGCCACGACAGGCAGCCCGGCAAGCCCAGCCTGAATCAGGCTGAGCGGGGTTCCTTCGTTATCGCTCGTGAGGACGAGGGCATAGCTCGCTGCAAGCACGGTCTCAACGTCAGATCGCCAGCCCAGCATGGTCACCGGGAGGCAACCGGCCGCGACGAGCCCGTGGAGTTCGTTCTCGAGGTCTCCGGCTCCCGCGACAACGAATTGAGCCTCCGGATGCGACATGGCAACGAGGGCGACAGCTTCGGCGAACCTATCCAGCCGCTTGATGCCGGTGAGTCGGCCGATCATCGAGATCACCGGGCGATTCGGGTCAAGGCCCAGCGCTAACCGCGCCGCATCGCTTGTCGGCATCGGCGGGAGCGAGAGCCCCGGGGGTATCACGACGTACTGATCGGGAGAGCCTATGCCAGCCGCGAGGAGGTCGTCCCGCACCTGCGGCCCGACTGCAATGAACCGGTTCGTTCCCCGAGCAAGGCCCCTCTCCAGCGAGATGACCCCCCGGGTCTTCGCCGGCGAGAAATACCCGTGAAGGAGATGGCCGTGATACGTGTGGACAACCGACGCGCCGCCGCCAGCGAGCCTTGCGGCTGCCCTGCCCACGACTCCGGCCTTCGCGGTGTGGGTGTGGATGATGTCGGGACGAATCTCGTGGAACCGCCGAGCTAGTGTGGCCACGGCGGCGGCATCCGACCACGGCCGCACCGAGCGGCCAAGGCCGTCGATCCGCTCAGCGGCCACGTCTGGTGCCTGAGTGACGAGGTAGTCGGCCTCGTCGTCAGCGCAGTTGCCGGTGATGAGCGTGAAGTCGAACTCATCGGCATTCATGTCACGGGCCAGACTCGAGATGAGAACTGCCGGGCCGCCCACATTCATCCGGGCGATGACATGAACAACCCGCAGTCGGCGACTCACAAGCGGGTGACCATCGGGCCGGTGACCACCCCTCGAGTATCGAGCAGGGGCGTTGATACGTCTCCGAGCGCCACGAGGTCGTACTGGGTATGCGCCTGGAGGAGCACCACCACATCGGACTGCTCCACGGCCGCATCGAGGTCGGCGACCCTCGTGAGCGAATGACCGTTCAGATGCCACTCCGGCACGTAGGGATCGTGGTAGCTCACCAGCGCGCCGAGCGCCTCGAGGGCACGAGCGACATCGACGGAGGGCGACTCCCGCTGGTCGGCGATATCCGCCTTGTAAGTCACGCCCAGCAGAAGGACTCGACTGCCGTTCGCGGCCTTCCGCCCACCGTTCAGGATGTCCTGGACCCGGCGCGCCACGTACGCAGGCATGCCGTCGTTGATCTCCTGCGCCAGCTCGACGAACCTGAAGGAATAGCCGAGGTGGGTCCTGACTCGGTGTGACAGGTAGTTGGGATCGATGGGAATGCAGTGTCCGCCCACTCCGGGACCGGGGTAGAAGGCGTTGAATCCGAACGGCTTCGTCGATGCGCAGCGAATCGAGTCCCACAGATCGATGTCGAGCTCACTGCAGAAGCGCGCCATCTCGTTGACCAGCGCGATGTTGACGTGCCGGTACGTGTTCTCGAGGAGCTTGGTCATCTCAGCCTCGCGAACCCCCTTGGCCACAACGACCGTGTCGACGATCTGCTGGTAGAAGGCGCGGGCGCGCTCTGTGCACTCCGGGGTCATCCCCCCGACGACCTTCGGCGTGTTGCGCAGGGTGTACGTGCTGTTGCCGGGGTCGATGCGCTCGGGGCTGAACGCGCAGTTGACGTCGACGCCGACCCGGAGCCCGCTCGACTCGAGGATCGGGACGAGCACCTCCTCGGTGGTGCCCGGATAGGTCGTCGACTCGAGGACGACCAGCTGCCCGGGGCGCAGGTGGGTGGCGGCCGCGCGCGCTGCGGACTCGACGGCGTCCAGGTTCGGCCCGTGCTCGGGGGACAGGGGAGTAGGGACGCAGATGACGACGGCGTCGGCGTCGGCCAGGCAGGTGGCGTCCGTCGTA
>Ga0247834_1008127_pt1 | contig 10710 bp, 13 predicted proteins | sample LaCruzMarch2015__8_FD_187118 | JGI IMG/M metagenome (GOLD analysis project Ga0247834, IMG submission 187118) | Freshwater microbial communities from meromictic Lake La Cruz, Castile-La Mancha, Spain - LaCruzMarch2015_12m | ecosystem: Environmental > Aquatic > Freshwater > Lake | place: Spain... | reverse complement strand
CCAAGAAACGTTCCTCCCGTGGGCATAATTCCACGGATCGACTCTGCGGTCAGGATTTCAAACGAGCCCGGGGGGAGCAGCCCTTCGAACCCCTCGTGGAAGCCCACGACTTCCCAGTTGCGTCGCTGCGCCGCAGAGACAACGCCATGCAGAACGGCGTTCAGTCCGGGGCAGTCCCCGCCGCTCGTCAGAATCCCAATCCGCTGGTCGCCCATGATTCCCCCAGCCGAGGCGTCCAAATCAGAGCGCCGTCCGCTCGGACATCTTCCGCCCGGCGGCCGCCCACGCATCGTAAAGATTCCAACCCGAGCGGATCAACCCCAGCCCTTCCGGAAACCGATTCGACGAGCCGAGCAACACCACGATGATCCGGCGGGGCGTGACGGAAACCTGCGGTCCGTTCCGAGCCACCTCCGGTGAACGGTCAGAGGACAAGATCACGCATTCTCCCGCGCGCTCCGTCTTTCCGGTCTTCACGCCGTCAATTCCCTCCTGGTCGAGCAACTCGTTCGTATTCGCCAGGCTGATCGTATTATCGACCCCACCCCGCATAACGTGGATGTCCCGCGATTTCTGGGAAACGTAGAATGTGAAACTCGGTTTGAGGTAGGCGTACCGGGTGAGTCGGGCCATGTCTGCGGCGGTGGAAAACGGGAGTCCGCCCTCGATGTTGTCGAGCCCGTGGGGATTCAAAAACCGCGTCCGCTTCATCTCGAGCGTTTTCGCGAGGGCGTTCATCTGACTCACGAAGTTTCCCTCGGGCGGGAGACCGCTGCGGTTGGGCAGGTGACCTCCCACGTACTGCGCCAGGACGGAGGCGGCGGTGTTGTCCGATGCCATCAGGGACGCGTAGAGGAGATCACGGATCGAAATCTCGTCGCCTGGTTGGAGGCCTACGCGGTTGATTCCGCCGGCTTCGATGGCCTCGGATGGCACGGTGACCATGGTGCCGGCATCGGTTTTCGTCACACTCAGCCAGTCCAGCACGACTAAAGCCGCGGCGACTTTGGTCAGGCTCCCCACTTGCACCTTGGCATCCTTGTCGCTGGCGGCCAGCACGTGGCCCGTCTGATTGTCCACCACGATGTACTCCGACGCGCTCGCCACGGTTCCGGCGAGAGCCAGCGCGCAGCACAGGCTCACTAAAAAACGATTCCCAAAAGTCACGCCGCGAAATTAACGCGGCGACGTCAGAGGGCAAGCGCTTTTCCGATTCTCCCTGTGTCGATCGGAAGAGAATGGGACAGGGGCCTCCCAACCAGAGTTCGAAAACCGCGAAGGTCATGGTTCACGGAATTCCTCTTGAGGCGGGAGCTGCCGTGAGTGCTCTATCCTGGAGTTCGGTGCTCGAACAGTGGGGGCGCGGCCGATTCCCTACGGCGTCAGGGTTTGTTGTGCCTGCTCCGCCAATGCTTGGTTGGCCTCCAGCGCAGTGTAAGCTGCTGAAACAGCCTGCTCTGAATTGGTGGCGCTGTAGACCTCAAGATACTTGTAAAACTGGGAGAGACCGTTCGCGGAGTAGGCCGATGCATACGCCGTTGCCGGACTGGTGTTGACCGTTGAGTAGTAGCCCGCTTGAGCGGCTGCCGCGTAGTAGTCGCCCGCGTCCCACGTCAGCGAGTAAATCTGGTCTGCGAGGTTTTGGTATGCCGCTCCGACTCCATACCCTTCGTAGTTGCCTTCGCAGAGCGCAGCAAGCAATTGGGTGCCTTGCAACTGGAGGGCAACCACCGTCGAGATCACATCAGCCAGCGAGAATGTGCTATCAACCATAGTACTCGCCGACGTAAGGACGGCGCTCGCCGCGTTGGTATAGGCGAAATACCAGGCGAGGGCTGGTTCATTGATGCTGGAATAATAGTCAAATGCCGCAACCGATGCGGCGTACTGCGCTTGGGCGAGTTCGGACAGTGCGGACGTCGATTGCGGCTGGGTCGAAGCGAATGCGGAAGCCGCATTCTCAGCCCAGCTGCCGGTCGGGGAATCATAGGGATAAATCTCCCATCCCATCGCTCCGCCGACCGTCGGCACGACGGAGTGCACTTCGGAGAAAATCTGTGCCTGGTCCGCGTAGGAAAAAACATTTGTTCCCGCTGCGCCTGCCGCTACCGGCAAACCCAGGATGTTTTTCGAAGCCGGAAGGGTGGGGTTGGCCTCCAGCACAGCGAGATAGGCCTGCACCACGCCGGTGACGGTGTTCCCCCCATCGTACTGCGGATTGTTGTAGTACTGGACGTTGAGAAAATCGATGCTGGCACCCACATTTTCCCAAATCTTCATGTACATCCCCCCCGGCCCGGCGAAACCTGGGAGGAGGTACGGCGTCTGCGGAGCGTGAGTGATTAAGTACTGCCCCGACGGCAGGAGCGCCCGCAGCGCCGTGGTGAGATCGGACAAGAACTGGACGCCATCGTACCCGATTCCTGAAAGTGCCCCGGTATCCTCAAAATCCAGATCGATCCCGTCAAATTGTACGGCGGGACCACCCCCCTGAACTGCAGGATTCTGGACGTAAGATGCCAGGATCGCGGCCAACTGCGGAACGCGCGTGCTCCAGTACGCGTAATCCGCATTTCCCACGGTTCCGCCTCCGAACGAAAGCAGGACCTTCTTTCCGCTAGAGCGAACAGTATTGATCGCCGTCGCGAGCGGGGCGTTCATGATCGTCGCGTTGTAGGTCGAACTCTTGGTGACGGGATCCCATGTCCAAACCCCATCGGAGTCATAGCCCACCAGTTCCGCACCCCCGGACGTATTCGGTGGGTTCGGCATCAAAAAACCCACGATGACCACCGTGTAGTCCGTGCTACTGGTTCCAATGAGTTCCGAAGCGAGCTGTCCGGAATTAAAATAGCCGACGATCGCGGGGCTCTGGGCGCCGGTTCGGCAAACTCCCAGAATGGCCACCACGAAAAAAGCGGCCGCGAGAACGCACTGTTTTTTTATGTTCACCAGAAGGAAAGTATACACGCTTGTTCTAAGGATTCCAGCCCGGGCGTGCGTGGCGCAAAGTTTCTTCTGTAAAAGTTGCGAGTTAGTTTGGAGGCAAATGAGCGGGATGCACGTTGAGGAAAGTTATCCCTGTTAGCCAGTCTTCGCTGATTTCGCAGAGGAATGCGGAGATGAGACGCAGGAGAGAGGCTTCGTTTGGAAAGAGGGATGCGACGCGGGTTCTGCCCTTGAGTTCGTGGTTGAAGCGCTCGATGGCGTTGGTGGTACGCATGCGACGCTGGTGGGCGTCTGGCAGGGAGAAAACCGTGAAGCCTTGGGGGATGTTTTGCCGCATCCAGGCGGAGAGTTTTGGAGCCAATTTGGCGTAAGCTGCGACGAGGGTTTTGAGGGTGAGTTTCGCAGAGGATAGATCCTGGGAGTTGAAAGATGGACCGGATGTCGGCGGCCGCGCTGACGCCGAGGACAGAGCGTTTGCCGTCTGGGCCGATGCCGATGGCAATGAGAACGGCGCCGTCCAAAAGTCGACCACCTTGGCGGACCTTTTTGGATCTGGTGTCCAGGATCATATAAGGGCAGCTTCCCAAGGGGTGATCGCGCCATGCCTGGAGTTCGGCATCGAGTTTGCAGGCGCAGTTGCTCGCCTGGGTGGAACTGACGGAGTGGCCGCAAAGCTCCTCGATGATATTGGTGATCTTGCGGGTGGAGACGCCCTGAACGTACATCTCGGCGAGAGCGAGAAGAATGGCCTTTTCGCTGCGGGCCCTTTTTTCAAGGCGCTGGGATAAAAGTCCACGCCATCGCGGACTTGGAGGATGCTGAACTGTACGGGGCCCAGCCGGGTGGCGAGGGTCTTGGGTTTGAAGCCGTGGGCGCGGCCCAGGCGTTGCTCACAACGCTCGTAGGGTCGGGCCTGGAGGACGGCGGCGCGTTCCTGCACCATGGTTTCGTTGACGGGCAGGCGGAGGCTTTCGGCAAAGCTGGCGGAGCCTTCGGCAGTGAGGAGTTGCTAAACAGTGTTCAGAAGATGAGGCTCGGCTTGGTTGGTCATTTGTGAGTTTGTGTCGGATGTGTCCGGCTACACCCCAACAGCAACCCACACTGGCCAGCCTGCGGCGTACTTCGCGCAGCGCCCCATCCGGGGCCGTCTGCGTTCCGCTCGCTGCGCTAGCCTTCACTCCGACGCCCCCGGATGGGGCGCTCAGAGCGAAAGTCCAATTACAGAAGAAACTTTAACCCCCCCCTAAAACGCTCTGCGGATTTGGCGAAATTGGAACACTAAAGGAATGATGAAATCGATAGACACTGCGATTCCGTTTATTGACGCTCTCCCCGGGCTTATTGCGTTTTGGGACTTTCAGGAACCTGCGGGACAGGCCCGTCGTGCACGCGGACCGCATGGCTACGAATTGCAGGAAATGGCTGGACCGATCCGACGTGTCGAGGGGGGAGTTTTTGGGGCTTTTGCTGCGGAATTGACCGTTGGACAATGGCTGGGCATTGCGCGCCGCGATTGTCCAGCGCTGGATATTCATGGTCCCGATTCGCAAATCTCGCTGTTCGCGTGGCTGAAGCGGCGGCGCAAACCGCACATCGAGTGTGAGGCGGTTGCGGGGATGTGGAACGAGACGCGGCGCAAACGTCAATACGCACTCTTCCTAGACCTCCGAATCCGCGGCAGCGCCGACCAAGCGGGCGGTCACGTCTCCGGCATCGGCGGTCCGACGCCGGGCCATCGGTACTGCATGGATGCCGCCATCGGGCGAACCGGCGTGGAATACTTGGATGCGTGGGAATTTATCGGCTTCACCTATGATGGCGGGGAGGCGCGTCTTTACCGAAACGGCTGTTTCGATAGTCGGCCCACCCACAATCCGTATCCTTATCCCGGGGGGCTCTTCGATGGAGGCGCGGACGGAGCCGATTTCACTGTCGGCGCGGTAGATCGTGGCGGGGCAATGGGGAATTGGTTCACCGGTTTTCTCGGCGGCCTGCTCGTTTGCTCATCCGTCCTGCCGCCCGAGGTGATCCTCGCCCTCGCCGATGCAACCGTTCCCGGACGTAGCGAGGAGATGCTCCGCACGATGCAGGCCTGCGAGAAGAACCTCGACTATACCGCGCCGTAAGGCCGGAGCGCCAAGAGGCGGTCATGGAATATCCAACGGTTGCGGACCTTGGCGGCAGTACTCAGGAATCGGTGCCCGATCAGTTCGCGCATGGCGGATTGTTTTTCGCTTTGAGCAAGGAGCGAGAAGGTTGCGAATTCTGCAGGGATTCCAAGCCGTAGCGAGAGCTCCACGAAGTTGGCGCGGACCATGGACAGAGAGATCGCTTTGAAGGTGGGTCCGTGCTCTCCGATGCACCAATGCGCATTTGTTTCCACTCGTATTGCATCGAGTTCGCCCACACGCTGGTTTTCGACTCATCCTCTGGCCGATTACGTGATTCTTTACTCCCACCTGCTCCACTACAGGGCCGCCAACGAGTCGAGAAACGGCTGCAAACAAGATTGCCGATGCCGTACGCCAGCAAGTGGAGATTTCTTATGAAAACAACACCTCAGAAACTGTGAAAATTATACCGTTGCACAGGGGGATGTCCTTCGGATTTTACGCCCGCAATGGATTCTATGGCTCCCGCGAGGCCCGGGTTGCCGTGGATCGCATGAGGGAATTGAACATCGATTGGGTTTGCCTCATTGTCACGGTGCTGCAAGACACCTTTGCCAGCACTCGGCAGTATCGGGATTTCACCGTGACGCCTGCCGACGACGAGGTCCGCGATATCGTCGATTACATCCATTCCAAGGGGATGAAAGTGCAATTGCGTCCGATGCTTGAATGCTGGGATGGGACCCAGCGCATGAGCGTTCACTTTCCGGAAGAGGGAATCATCATCCCCGGCAAGCCGGTTACCCATTGGTCTCAATGGTTTGATGGCCTGACGGCACGCACGCTGCATTACGCAAGGCTGGCTGAGCGTGGGGGATGTGAGGCCTACGGACTCGACAGCGAACTGGACCGGACGACTCACCAGCAGGCTCACTGGCTGCGGGTTGTGGCTGCTGCGCGGAGTGTTTTCAGCGGACACCTTACCACGAGCCACACCGGCGGCGTGGATTTCATCAAAGAACTCACCGAGCGTCCCGATCATTGGTTCCGTATGTTGGATTCTGTTGGTACCAGTTTCTACGAACCCCTTGCGAAGGCTCCTGGAGCAAGTCTCGACGAGATGCTGAAAAACATCGAAGCACCTCGCGATTGGTGCCGCCGGGTCGCCGCGTTATTGGGTAAGCCGTTTTATTTCGGGGAGGCCGGGTGCTGCTCGACTGCGGGCGCCACATTGAAGCCATGGGGTTGGGACAATCCGGGAGGTTATGATGGCGACTAGCAGGCCCGCTATCTTGAAGCTCTGCTGACCGTATTCTGGGACGAACCCTGGTTCATGGGACTCTACTGGTGGAAATGGGATGAACAGAATGACCGCCCCAACCTTCGCGACGATCCCCGCGGAGACAAAGGCTTCACCATTTGGGGAAAACCTGCCGCCGACGTCCTGAAACGCTGGTACGGTCGGGTCGATCGTCGCTGAGGCACCAAATGATCGTCGCCGATTTTCTTCCCCTCATCCCTAAGCACTCGTGGATGCTCGCGCTCCAAATGGGCAGCACCAATGCCGTCCAGTGCGCACCAATGTGCGCATGTTTTCTCTTTTAATGTGAGCGGCGTTGAGTGATCCTTGCATTCGAAGGTCTCCCCCTGTGCTTAACAAATCCATGAAAAGTTCCCCCGTAGAAACGGCAGTCGCAGCCTTGTTTCATTGTCCGCGATCGGCCAAATTTGCATTTACCCTCACTCTCCTTTGCCTCGCCTTTACGTCGATTCCCTCCATGGCTCAGGTCACGTGGAATGGCAGCGGGCCGGACAGTAATTGGTCCACAGGACTGAACTGGGCGGGAGGCTCTCCTCCGTCAGGTGGGAACGCGCTGGCGTTTGCCGGCACAACGCGTCTCACGAATGTGAACGACCTGAGCGCCGACACAAGCTTTTCTGGGATCACATTTAACGGTGGGGCCGGGGCCTTCAGTTTATCGGGCAATCGTATCACGTTGGGGGGGAATGTCACGAACAGCAGTGCCAACCGCCAAACAATGAACTTCGATATCCTCTTATCCGGTGTCCGAACGTTCTCGGGGACAAGCGTGACCCTCGGCGGATCAGTCAGCGGGACGGGTGGCATCACGCTGAACGCGCCTACCACCACGCTCATGATCCTCAGCGGGAACAATTCGTACTCTGGGAACACTACCCTCACTGCGGGAAGCATTGCCTTGGAACACTCTAATGCCCTCGGAACTTCCACGGTTTCACAAACCACTCCCTCCGCCACCGACACCAAGCTGCAGTTGAGAAACAACATCACCGTCACGAACTCTGTCATCCTTGGTGGGGGCGGGCTTCTCTCCAACAGTATTCCCGCCGGTTCTCTCGAGAACTTGAGCGGAGACAACACCCTCACGAACTTCACCTTCGCCTCTTCTGGAGGTACAAGGGTCGCTCTGACGGGAGGCTCCCTGACCATCTCAAATAACATCACGGATCTTTCGGGCATAGCGGTAGCCCATCGCTTTCTGGGAAATGGGACTCTTGTTCTTTCGGGAAACAACACAGGTGCATTTAAAGTTGGGGCTGGGGCGAATACATTCTTCGGACTCAGCGGAGTCGGCGGTGCCACGATTGCCGTCGGCAACGATCTGGCTCTTGGCGCAGCACCGATTGTTCTCGAAGCCAATACCACATTCCGTTCGGCCAGCGCTGCGGACCGAACCCTCGCGAACGGATGGACGGCGAACTCCACAGCCAGCACAGTCACGTTCGGATCTGCGGGCACGGGGAACCTGACTCTGACCGGCACCGTCGCCCTTGGAGGCAACACGCAAATCGTCGTAAACAACGCGCGCACCACCATTTCCAACACCATATCGCAAACCGCTGCCGCTGCATTGACAAAGAACGGCAGCGGCACTTTGGAGCTGACCGGTTCAAATACCTTTGCGGGCGGGGTGAACGTCAACGCCGGAACGCTCCTCATTAACAACACGACAGGAAACGGAACAGGTTCCGGGGCGGTTTCGGTGTCAACCGGTGCCGTTCTCGGTGGAAACGGTTCGTTTTCGGCAGCCGCATCAATCAACGGAACCTTGAGCCCCGGCAACAGCATCGGAACCATTTCAACTGGAAACCTGACTCTGACATCCAGCAGCACTCTGAGTGTTGAACTTGGGAGGAGCGGGATTACTCCAGTCGCGGACCGAGTGGCCGTTACGGGAAGCGTCAACTTGGATAACAACCTTGAGCTGACCCTTTTCAGTGGACTTAATAATCCGTTGATGGGCGATATCTTCTTCCTGATTAGCAATGACGGAGTGGATGCCATTTCAGGCACCTTCAACAAGCTAAACGGTGTGACGACGACCTTGACTGAGGGAAGCGTGTTCGCATGGAACGCGCAGAGTTGGCAGATAACCTACCAGGCTAATTTTGAGGGCACCTCATTCACGGGGGGGAATGATCTTGCCGTTCAGGCGATTCCCGAACCGGGCACATGGGCTATGATTCTTTGTGCCGGAGTCCTCCTAGTTGTTTTCAGTCGGAGAGTAAGCCGACGGCTTCCTGCTTAGGTTTGGAGAGGGGGCGGGCTTCTTGGGGGGGGCTCGCTCCCCTTCTTCCTGGCGCGGATGCAACTTCGAAACCCCAGCGAGCGGACCCTCCATCCCAGGCTGGGGTGCTAAGAAGACATCCAAGTTCCGGGGTGTGTCTTTGATCGTTGGACCACCGCTGACACCCGTGCCACAACCTTGAATAACCGAACCAGAACGACATCATTCCACGCATTATGAAAGTTCCCATCATCACCATCGCATCGGCCTTGGTCTGCCTCGGATTCACGTCTTCTCTCCACGCTGACGAAGCTTCCGCAAAGCCGCTGTATGAGTTTCTTTTCGAGGAAGGCTCGCTGGCGAATTCGGGATCCATTTCTGGCGAAGCGGAAGAGAAAACACCGCCCGGAGGAAAGCCGGCTTTTGAAATTCTGCAAGACCCCGGCTTCGGGGGCTGGGTCCTGAATCAGCCTGCTGAGAAGACTTTGCAACAAGGGCCTTATCTCATCCTTCCGGAAAGTACGGATCGGCTTCGTCTTTCGGACCCGGCGCAAACGGCGAGCATTGCTCTGTGGATTAAGTGGGCTGGTCCGCTTAACCATCAAGACGCGCGCCAGATGCTGGTCAATTGTCTGGGGGCGGGATACAAGAGCGGGTGGTCGCTGTCGATCACCAAGCAAGGGGCCATCCGCTTTGACTGGACCAGCGAGGGCGATGCCAGCGGGCATCGCATCACCTCGGATACGATTCCTCCGGGGGAGTGGCACCACATCGCATTCGTCTGGGAGAACCGTCCCACGGTCTATATCGACGGAATGCCGACGAAGTTCACCATGCCTTTTGTGGATGTTCCATCCCTGGCAGCCAGCGACTCCCCAATTGTTGTGGGTGCAGACGTTTTGAGCTATTTGCCCTTCAGGGGGAGCATCGCAGGCATTCGGATCTATGAAGTTCCGCTTTCTGCGGACGACATATTTGATTTCGCACAGAAAAAGCCCTGAGACCGCTGGAAGCTATCCCGAGCCGGAGGAGTCCGGACAAGGATGACCTTTTCGCATCGTCCGGTTCACGGTTCTTCCGAGAAGTTCATGCCTAGGACCGCAGATTTTCGCCGATGCTCGCAGATTTTATGAAAAAGGCTCCTCGCTGAATTGAGTGGGTAAAAGCAGCAGGTTGCGGAGCATCAGAGTTGAGGCTTTTGCTGGCGCTGAGTGTTGCGGTTCGTGCGGCGAACGGCGTTCTGCGCACCACCGGTGTGCGATTCGTTAGCCCAGCCCAACGGGCTGGGTGGAAAACAAAGGGTGACTCCGGCCTGAAGGGACGGGATGGGTGGAGGCGTGGCGTGCAGCCCTGCTCTCGCCCTGTCGCGGACTTTCAGCCCGCAGCTTCCGCCACTGCACCAAACCCAGCCCTTACGAGCTGGGCTAAGGAATGCCGGGCCGTCGGCCCGGGAACGGCGCGCTTCGGGCAGAGCCCTCGGAAACGTCCCCTCTAAAGCCTGTCGGGGCAAGCTTTCGGGGCGCAAACGCCCCTGCAAACAAGCCTTCTCCTGCCCACTCAGAACGTCGAGGAGCCATGAAAAAGGACCTAGCCTACGCCGTGCTCGGTGCGGCGACGGAAGGGCATCGCGAACTTTGCCGCCTCCTCGTTGGCATACAAGAGCCTGATTTTGAGCCGGGGGAAAATCTGCGCAAATCCTGGGAATCTGCGGTTATCCCACCCGTCCCCGGAACCACGCTTGACTCATCAGTAGTGAAGATCTTTGGGCAATGACCTTGATTTTATTAGCCTTTACGGTCCTCCAACAGCCCCTGTTGAGAAAGTCGGGCTTAGAAGCTATCCCGAAACCCCGTGGGCCAGCGCAGAGGTTTGGCGGGCTGTCGGCAAGGCATGAGGAGGGAGCGGGTCCGTTGCGACCCGTGACCGACGAACAACGCCGTCCGGCAGCCCGCCAAGCCTCTGCCCATGCGGGTTGCGGCGCTTTCGGTTGGATGCCGCGTCGCTGCGCTCGGGCGGGATCGCATCGGATCCAGCCTCTCGCTCCCTCCTTGCATCCAACCGAAATCGACTCGCAACGCTGGCTCACGGGGTTTCGGGATAGC
>Ga0247834_1008123_pt1 | contig 10715 bp, 16 predicted proteins | sample LaCruzMarch2015__8_FD_187118 | JGI IMG/M metagenome (GOLD analysis project Ga0247834, IMG submission 187118) | Freshwater microbial communities from meromictic Lake La Cruz, Castile-La Mancha, Spain - LaCruzMarch2015_12m | ecosystem: Environmental > Aquatic > Freshwater > Lake | place: Spain... | reverse complement strand
TTGTTGATCTATATGCGCCACTAGCTCGCGCTGGTCGCCCTTTTGCAGATGCAGCTCGCAAACACACATTACCTAATCAGGGCATGTCAGTAGTATTGTCAAAAATTTCCACTGGTACTACAACAGCGTATCAAACATCTCAAAATACAGCTGCCGTATCACAAGACATGGCAGATACAACCTTGACAGTTGATGTTAATACAATTGCAGGGCAACAATCAGTATCAAAGCAAGCCTTACTACGCGGTTACAACATTGAGTCAATTGTTTTAGGCGATCTAATCCGCGCTTACAACACAAAGCTTGATGATGCAATCCTAAATGGCACCGGATCAAATGGTCAGCCTCTTGGATTGAAGACAATGACAAGCGGTATCTTGATTACATATACAGCTACAACTGGAACAGTTGCAGGTCTTTATCCAAAGATTGCCCAAGCGATCTCCGATGTACAAAGTAATATCTTTGTAAATCCAAACGCAATAATTATGCATCCACGCCGCTTAGGATTCTTCTTAGCTGGAATAGATGGACAAAACCGCCCATTGGTTGTACCAAACGCATATAACCCAGTTAATGCAATGGGCAGCGGCAATGGCACACCTACCTATGGCGCAACCGGCTACTCAATCCTTGGCTTGCCAATTATTGTTGATGCCAACATTGCGACAAACATTGGTGCATCTACAAACCAAGACACAATCTTTGTTGTAGATCTAAATGAGTGTCACTTGTTTGAGGAAACAAATGCTCCTACTTATGTGACATTTGAAGAGCCAAACGGCAAGGTAGCAATTAACATTGTGCTATTCGGTATGTCAGCATTTACAGCTGAGCGTTATCCAAAAGCAATTGCACAAATTAACGGCACCGGCTTGGCAACACCAAGCTTCTAAGTAATAAGCTTCTAAGCCCCTTACCCTTCCAAGGGGCTTAGATCCTGACTATGGTCGGTATTTAAGAATTGGAGTTTGCTTAATGTCCCAGAGCAATACAGATTTTGGATACCGGCCATGGCTATAACAAATGGATATGCAACACTGGCTGAGATTAAGGCTTACTTGTCTATCTCAGATACAACAGATGACACCTTATTAGAAAAATTAGTAGAGTCATCTTCACGCTCAATTGATAAGATTGCTAATCGCAGATTTTATGCAGACAGTACAGCTACAGTACGCCTTTACAGAGCCTACTCAGATATTTTTGTTTATACAGATGACATTAGCAGTACCACAGGCCTTATTGTAAAAGTAGATGAGGGCGGCAATGGCACTTACACAAAAACACTAACTTTGAACACAGATTTTATTATGGATCCGCTTACAGCCTCAGCTTTGGGCAGACCCTTTACACAATTGACTATGGTTTCCAACACTGAGTCTTGGCCTATATTTCCCGGCTTAACACAAAACGGCTTACGCCCCGGCGTACAAGTCACAGCTAAATTCGGCTGGCCATCTGTACCAAGTGATGTGAATGTAGCTTGTCTAATACTTACAGCTGATCTATACAAGCGGAAAGATGCACCGGGCGGTGTCTTAGGTCTTGGTGATCTAGGAGTTATCCGCATGTCCCCAGTAGGCAGAGATGTATCACAAATGATTAGGGCTTACCAAAAGATTGCTATTGCCTAATGGTGCCAAGTACAGTAAGGACAAATCTTAAAACAGCTCTTACAGCTATTACCGGTTTGCGTGTAATGGATTATGTCCCTGACTCTACAAATGTGCCTACCAATAATGCTTTTGCAGTTATTGGTCAATTGTCAATGAACTATGACTACACACTTAACAGAGGCTTTGACTCCGCAACCTGCAATATAATTGTCATGGTTGGTCGCATGAGTGAAAAAGATGGGCAATCAAGATTGGATGGGCTACTCAGCTCATCTGGTTCAACCTCAATTAAAGCCGCTATTGAGGCTGATAAAACACTAAGCGGTGCAGTGCAAACTTTAAGAGTTGTGTCTGCATCACCCGGCACAATAACATCCGCTAGTATTGATTACCTAAGTTATCAGTATTCAGTGGAATTGATAGGTTAGCGAAAGGAAAAATATGGCCATATTTATGGGTAACAAAGTAGCAGTCATTGTAGGTACCTCAACCATATCTTCATTTGTCAGCACTGTAAGTCTTAACCGCGAAGTAGAGGCTGTGACTATCACAGCCATGAACGATACTGTACAGAATATGATCGGGGGCATTGAGGTTAGCTCAATTTCCATGGAAATATTCAACGATTTTGCGGCAGCCTCAGTGAACTCTCTTTTTGAAGATGCAATTGGGTCAAAACTGGCAATCAAATTGATTCCAGTAACCGGCACAGTTACCGCTACAAATCCAAGTTATTCTATGTCATGCTTGATCACCCAATGGACACCCATTTCAGGATCAACAGACAGTGCAGCCTTGGCTAGCGTGACTTTTCCAGTCACAGCTTTAACAAAAGCAACAAGCTAAAAAGAAAAGGTGGGACATGCACAAGATTGAAATAACAAAGAAAGACGGCAAGAAGATTACTTATGATCTTACGCCATCTGTCAAAGTGGCCTTTGAGGCTGAGTTTAAGACAGGATGGCGTAAGAGATTAGGTGAGCTACAAATGGAGTCTGATTTGTGGTGGCTTGCTTGGCGTCTGGAAAAAGATCTAGGCAAGACTGAACTAGCTTTTGGTGATGATTACATCAATCAATTTATAGATGTTGATTTGTTGTATGAAGCAAAAAATGGCTAGACCGACATGGTCAAATATGGGAGATTGCCTCTGTGTCGGTAAGGACTGGTATTAGCCCTAAAGATTTATTAGAGGTTGATCCGGCTATTTATATGGCAATCAAAGCAATATTGATAGAGCAAGATGCAAAAACAAAAGGGACAGTCAGGCGGAGATAGTGATTAACACTGATAGACGCTTGAAAGTCCTGTATGTAGAAAACTTAGATGACTTGTTAGCAAAATTGAAAAAGGTAGATCCCACAGCTCACAGAATTTTTAGACGCGAGTTGCGCAAACAAATCAAACCTGTAGCGGAAGAAGCAAAAAGGTATGTGCCAGTTGAGGTATTCCCGGGATGGCGCGACACTAAACCTTATTACCCACCTGCATGGGGTTGGGCGACTGACACCACACATAGAGGTAGAACTTATGGGGAAACAGGCGAGTCAAGATGGCAATGGTCGCAAGAAAAAGTGAGGGCAGGCATACAAATAACTAATGCAAAAACAAAAGTGCAAAGAATTAAAGGTACAAAGTTTGGTGTAACCGCGTTGGCTCTTACAAACACATCTGTAGCAGGTATTATTTATGAGTTAGCAGGATCCGGTAGTGCTAGGAGTAAAGGTAAGACAAGGCGTGTAAGTCGCAACCCAGATGCAAGCGAGGACTTTATCTACAATGTAAATAAACGCGGCAGAATAGATGCCTCGGGCAAAGGTAAAAGATTGATTTACAAGGCTACAGTAAGACATGGGGCAGATGCACTTGATAACATTGCAAAGGTATTAAAACAATATCTAGGCAAAGAATTTAGAGGTTAATCATGGCTTTGAGTAGCAATGTAGTCATCAATTTTTTAACTAAATTTGATAAAAAAGGTTTAGAGAGAGCTACAAAAGATCTTAAAGGTTTTGATAAGGTAGTTGCCACCGGAGCTTTTAGGTTAAAAAGTGCGTTCAAACTTGGTGCCATAGCTGCCGGTACAGGCTTACTGGTCTTTGCAAAAAATTCTATAGAGGCTGCTCTAGCACAAGAAAAATTAGATAAACAATTACAATTATCTCTAAGAACCATAGGTGAGGAATTTTCATTACCTAGTGTAAAAAGCTTTATAGTTGATTTACAAAAAACTACAAATGTCACAGAAGATCAATTAGTACCTGCTCTAAGACAGTTGATCGCACAAACCGGGGACTTACAAACCTCACAAGTTTTACTAGGTAAAGCATTAGACATATCATCCGGCACCGGCGCAGAATTAAATAGTGTTTTAGATGCAATAACTAATGCAGCGGTAGGCAATTTTACCTCTATTGGTAAGTTAGGCCTTGGCTTTACGGCTGCCGAAGCTAAGGCTATGGGCTTTGTAGAACTTATGATAAACCTTGATAAATTCGCTGGGGCGGCAGAGGATCAAACTAAAACTTTTGCTGGTCAATTAAAATCTTTTCAAATAAGTGCAGGTGAGGCTACTGAAACTTTAGGGCAAGGATTTTTAGTAGCATCCTCTTATATTGTAACTGGAGAGGCTGACCTAACAAATTATGGTGCAAAACTTGAAGTTATAGCTAAACAATTCGCCGACATTTTTGTAGGTGGTGCTAAAGAAAGTAGCAAAGGTTTAGCCGGTACTTTAGAGGTTGCTTTGGCTTACCTTGAACCAATTGTCGGTGAAACAGGCAGGTTACAAAAGTTAGAGGAGCAAGGCAGACAAGACAGAGAAAAAAGAATTTTACAAGAAAAAGGTTTGTATGGCCTATCAGGTAGCGTGCTGGATGCACTTGAAAAGCAAGGTAAGTCACAAACAAAACAATTGACTTATGCCCAACTATTGAAAAAAATACAAGCTGATATTCTCAAAAGAGAAGAAAAATTAAATAAAGTAAAGGCTGCTCAAGCTGCACTAGATAAGAAAAAGGCAGAACTTGAGTCTATGTTTGACTTAGACAAAATTAACCTACAAGCTGCCTTAAGCCGTAAGTTATCAGCTGAGGATGAACTGCGTGTAAAAATATTACAAAAATTAGCGGATGGCACAAAAAATGCTGTTGATGAAGCTCAAAAATATGCAGATGTGCTAAAGGTCATTGAAGATGGAAAGATTACAACCGAAGAGGTTGACATGTTAGCTAAAAAATGGGGCATGACTACTACTGGCGTTTTGCTTTACTTACAACAATTGTTTAGTGCCAATGATGAGTTACGCAAAATGTTAGCTCTAATGGATGACTTATCAAAGAAAAAATTCCCAACACCAATGACTATGTTTCAACCGGGTTATTTTCAAGAATTAGGAAAAACTTTGGTTGGTTCGCCATTTTATCAAGGCATGACTGAGGCAGAAATTACGGCTGAAAGATATAGAGAAAGCGGTGCGATACAGCGCGGCATACCTTTAATGGCAGAGGGCGGTGTAGTTTCTAAACCTACTATTGCCATGATTGGTGAGGCTGGAGCTGAGGCTGTAATCCCATTAGATCGCATGGGTTCTATGGGTACAAAGGTTACAGTCAATGTTGCCGGCTCTGTAATTTCTGAGGGTCAATTGCAATCTGTTATTCAAGATGTTTTGTATAACTTAAACCGCACTGGAGCAGTCACCCAGTTAGCAAACCTAGGTAGATAATGCCGGCGGCAGTATTCAGAGCGGAGATTGATTTCAGCAACGGAGCTAGCTTTGATCCGAGCCTTGTGCTTGATGATCCTTCAACACCTTTAGATATAGCTGTACTTGGTACCGCTGCCGCGGATGTTGTAGATATAACAGCCTTTGTAACCCAGTGCTATATAAGGCGTGCCTTTAATAGATCCTCTGACTCATTTATAGGTGGCAGTGCAAAGATAGTATTTGTAGATCAGACAGGCACTTTTAACCCTGCTAATACTGGATCACCTCTGTATGGCAAAATTAAACCTATGCGTAAGATCCGCATGACTGCATCTTTTAACAGTATTAACTACAGCCTAGGATCTTTCTATGTGCAAGAGTGGAATTACAAAAGTCCTAGCGGATTTGACCCTGCCTATGTGACTCTCAATTGTGTTGATGGTTTTCAGCTACTTAACCTTACAACCTTAACTACTGTCAGCAATGGCACTGCCGGACAGACAACAGCGCAAAGGGTTACAAGCTTGCTTGATTCTGGAGATTGGCCGGGCGGTATGAGGGACATATCTACAACGGCTACTACTACTGTACAAGCTGACAACGGCACATCAAGATCAGTGCTTGCATCCTTGCAAGAGGTTGAGCAAACAGAAACCGGGGCTTTATATGTAGATCAAAGGGGCTTTGTTAAGTTTATGTCAAGAACAGACATTATTACTGCCTCTGGTGAGACACTTACAAAATTTTCAGATGTCAATGGATCAGGTGATATAACCTACCAAAATGTTGAATTTGATATATCTGACTTTCAGATGGTTAATAGAGCTACAGTCACACCATCTGGATTAACAGCCCAAACAGCTAGTGACACTGCAAGCATTGATGATTACTTTCAGCATAGCAGGGTCAGATCAGGCATTATGCAGACTGAGGCAGATGCTCTTAATCAGGCTCGCATGATCATAGCCTCACGCAAAGAGCAAGGTGTCAATATACAGCTTAATTCTTTAACTGTAGATGCCTATAGTCAAGGTGATGCTGCAAGGACTACGGCAGCTTTAGCCCTTGACATTTTTGACCCGATAGAGGTGACGCAAACCTTACCTGCCGGCAATGTAGTAAGTGCTAGCGTTATAGCCGGTTTGCAATATCAAATTACCCCTAATTCTTTTCTTGTAACATTTTCATGTGCTCAACCCTTTGCCGTAGGTTTTTTGCTAGACTCAGCCGTTGATGGATTACTTGATGAAGACATTTTGAGCTACTAGGAGATACATGGCAACCTTTGTAACCGGGCAAGTTTTGACAGCTGCACAAATGAATAGCATTGCTAACCTGACTGTAAGGGCTGTGACTACTACATCTGATACTTTTGTAACTGCGGATGCAGATAACAAACTTATTACTTATTCAAACACAGGTACTACAACAATTACAATACCGCCTAACAGCTCTGTAGCTATTACAACCGGTTCAGTAATAAACCTTATTAAAATTGGATCAACTGGCACTATTAGCATTACACAAGGGTCAGGAGTTACAATTGCATCAAGTGGAGTTACATCTACAAATCCAACAATAACTAAAACTTTCGGTGCTGCTTCTTGCGTTAAAGTAGATACAAATAGCTGGTATGTAGTAGGGCGATTGGTAGAATAGTTTGAATATTTTAGGGATATTAGCCCAACCATCAGTTATAGTTGGCAAGGCAACTGGTGGAACTGTGCGAACTGATGGTGTTTATTTTTACAATGTTTTTACCTCTAATGGCACATTTACCCCTACGCAAAACTTTACAGGTGATGTTTTAAGAATTGCAGGCGGTGGCGGTGGCGCATCTGGTGGCGGTGGCGCAGGTGGTTTTCTTTATTCCTCTGCCCAATCATTTACAACGGGTGTTGCAAAAACAGTTGCTATTGGTGCTGGCGGTGCTGCTAAAACTGCTCTAGGGGCAACAGTGACAGGTAATGATGGGACACTTACATCATTTACAGGTTTAACAGACTGTACTGGTGGCGGTGGCGGTGGCGGCTTCACTGGTGCAGGCACAGGTCGCAATGGCGGATCAGGTGGCGGCGGTGGATCAACAGATGCCGCAACCTCAACAGGCGGCGGTGGCACAGGCGGTCAAGGTAATAATGGTGGTGGTAATGGCGGCTTTACAGCTGCGCCATATACATCTGGTGGTGGTGGTGGTGCTAGTGCTGTTGGTAATAATGCTTCTTCAAGCACTGTTTCTGGTGCTGGTGGTGCTGGCACAAATACTTATTCAACAATTGCTAGTGCGACATCAACGGGCGTAGCTGGATATTATGCAGGCGGTGGCGGTGGCGGTGTTTATACAACAGTAGCTACAGCAGGTGCAGGCGGAGCAGGCGGTGGTGGTGCAGGATCAGTAGGAACAACAACTGCTACAAGTGCAACAGTTAATACTGGCGGTGGCGGTGGTGGTACAGGTGTAACTGGTAACTCAGGTGCAGGCGGATCAGGTCTAGTAATTGTAAGGTATTTAGTATGAGTCATTGGGCAGAAATTGATATAAACAATAAAGTTTTAAGAGTACTTGTTGGTGATAACAATGACCCTGCCGGTGATGAGGGTTATAAATGGTTAATAGATAATCTGGGTGGCACTTGGGTTAAAACAAGTTACAACAATAATATAAGAAAAAGATTTGCTGCTATTGGTTATACATACGATCCAGTTAATGATGTATTTATTGAGCCACAGCCTTATTCATCTTGGACATTAGATGATAATTTTGATTGGCAACCACCCACACCATATCCAAATGAAGGGCTTTGGTATTGGGATGAAGAAAATTTAGCGTGGCAACAATTAGGGAACTAACTAGCCCAAATGGTTGGCCGGCTAGTGAAAATCGCAAAGCATTAGGCATTGAAACTTTTACAGTGCCAGGCACAAAAACTAGGTTTGCATGTGCCAAAGCCGTTGCGCCAATCTTAGTAAGTTTTGCTAAAGATTTCCATGAGCTAGTTGAGCCAATAGATGAAGGCCAATTAGATGATTGGGGTTATGCTTTTAGGCAGACCCGGGGATCAGATAGAATTTTAAGTAATCACGCATCCGGCACAGCTGTAGATTTAAACGCTACAAAACACCCTTTAGGTAAATCAAATACATTTACAAAAGATCAAACAAATACTATACAATTGCTTTTAGTCAAGTATGGTTTGTCTTGGGGTGGCAATTACAAAAGGCGTAAGGATGAAATGCACTTTGAGATAGCAATGAATAAAGGCCAAGTACAAAACAAAATCAAAGAGTTAGGACTTAAATGAAATTAACAGTCAAACAAAAAGCAATTGTTAAATCCTACTTACGCAGTATAGCCGCTGCCACTGTCACTACAGTTTTGGCATTAGTAGCTGACATACGCCCTGAGTTGAGTATTTTAGCCGGTGCCTTAGTCGCACCTTTAGCAAGGTATTTTGATCCTACAGATAAAAATTTTGGCATTAACAGCTAATGACTCCTAATGATTGGGCAGCCTTATCGGTATCACTTTTAACAATTGTAGGCTCTCTGGTTGCCTCAGTCAGATGGTTAGTAAATCATTATCTGTCAGAGCTAATAGATGACCAAAATGGTGGTCATAATTTACAAGGCAGGGTTGTACGCATAGAGCAAAAATTAGACACGCTATATGAGATCCTAATAACTAAACAATAAACCCCTTACCCTTTGGCTATGAAAAGCTGCGTGATAGTCCCAACTAGAGGCAGACCTGAAAACATGGCCAGACTAGCCGCATCTTTTGTTAGCACAAACGCATCTATAGATCTGTATGCTGTTATAGATAATGATGATCCAAAATGGGATGAGTATGCTAAAAATGATAACTACAAGTGCCTACCTTCGGACAATAAAACAGGTGGGTGTGCGCACGCTCTTAATGATGCTGCAAGGCTTTTACTTGATTACAGTCGCTTCCCTCTTTATGATTTGTACATTTTTATGGGTGATGATCACCTGCCTAGATCGCTGGATTGGCACAAGGCTTTTGAAAAAGCATTATTAGGTAAGACCGGTATTGCCTATGGTGATGATCTTTTGCAAGGTCAAAACCTGCCTACAGCTTTTGCCATGACTAGAGATATTGTTGATGAGCTAAGGGGGATAACCTTCCCGGGTTGCAAGCATTTGTATTTTGATAATTTTGTGAAACAATTGGGAATAGATCTTGACTGTCTTATTTATCTGCCAGATGTAATTGTTGAACACCTGCACCCTGCAGCCGGTAAAGCTGAGATGGATGAAGGTTATGCAAGAGTAAATCAAGTTAAATGGTATGAGGAAGATTTATTGACCTTACAGACTTATCTGAGATCCACAGAGTATGCAGATTTAATACATAAACTAAAATGAAATTAAATGATCTTTTTGATGCTGTTATTGTGCTCAATTTAGATCGGCGAGTTGATCGCTTGCAAACTATAACGCAACAACTAAATACTCTACAAATTACTTGGCATAGATGGCCGGCAATAGATAATGTAAACACAGACATGACACCAATTTATTGCAATGTTATGAATTTAATAAACCGATTGTTTTACTCACAATGGAAAGGGTATAAACAGGTTTTATTATTAGATGATGATTGTGAATTTGTAAACAATTTTTATGAGAAATTTGAGCAAGTATGGCCTTTAATACCGGATAATTGGGATACAGTCAGTTTTGCCGATCATATAATTTCTGCCACACCAATTACAGATAAGATACAAAAAGTGCATGAGTCTTGGGGCGGTCATGCAACAGCTGTAAAAATCAGTTGTTTGCCTATTTTATTTGATGGATTAAAGGGTATAAATTTTGCAGATATTGAATTAAATACAATGAGCGACAAATTAAATAGATATGTCATTGAGCCGGGTTTAGTTGGGCAAGGCCGATATGTTTCAGATTTAGTTAAAGATATAAGGCCAAATATGTACAATTTGTGGCAATAATGAAAGTATTGATTACTGGCTCACATGGCTTTGTAGGCAGAGCCTTTAGGCGTGCCTTACCTTATGCACAATTGACTTTAGTAGATCTAAAAAATGGTACGGACTGCCGTGACTTTTTTAAGTTAGAAACAAAAAAATATGATCTTGTAATTCACCTTGCAGCTATTGTAGGTGGGCGGCAACAGATAGAAAATCAGCCTTTAAGTCTAGCTGTAGATCTTGCTATTGATGCTGAGTTTGCCAATTGGTGCATGGTTACTGAGCAACCTTATGTAGTTTATTTTAGCTCATCCGCTGCCTATCCAACTGAGTTACAAACCTTAAACAAAAAACATAAATTAAAAGAAAAAGATCTAAACTTTAAGAAAATTGGCGCACCTGATATGAGCTATGGATGGGCTAAATTAACAG